>Ga0179591_1366065_pt1 | contig 11101 bp, 11 predicted proteins | sample CZOMad2_1_08_16f_FD_182891 | JGI IMG/M metagenome (GOLD analysis project Ga0179591, IMG submission 182891) | Vadose zone soil fungal communities from Angelo Coast Range Reserve, California, USA - CZOMad2_1_08_16fungal (PacBio error correction) | ecosystem: Environmental > Terrestrial > Soil >... | reverse complement strand
TTTTCTTGGCCTTTCCGTCCGATTTTTTTTTTACCAGACTGACGCCTTGTTTTGTTTTTCGCTTTAATATTGTTGCGCTCTCTGTTTCCCTTCGCTCGCCAACCATCATCAAAATTAGCGCCCCAGCCTCCCCCAATATGCGGGAGACAACTAGACAGAGCGTTTGGTCCCCACACATTTCCCCTTTCTTTTCTCTTCCTTTTTTAGCACTACGTCGATCCGTTTCGTTCCCAGAGGACTCCCTCTTACCGTTGTTCGAAGACGCTGCTCAAAATTGCCTATACCACCACCCGTGGTCAGTTCCCCGCTCATTTTCGCGTGCCGTCTTGGGTCCCCTTGGCCCGTGATTTCTGGTTATGTCGGGCGTGTTTACAAGCGTTTTAAAAACTGAAGTCTGTCTTTGGAGTTTCTATTTTCCAAGGACGACGCGTGCTCTTTTCACCCAATCCAGTTCCTCGAATATCTCCCGGTCCTTTATGAACGTCTAAAAAACTCTGCGCGCCCTTTCTCTTTGGTCTCCTTTTGTCGCCCTAAGTTCTATTCCGTCCCGACTTCTTCGAGTTGGTAATCGGGCCCTTCCTGCGATCTCCTCGACTTTCTAGTTTAAATTCCCCCACCATCCGTTTCACATTGTGGACATCTCTGTCTCTTCCCATTCTTTGATCTCCCGGACAACCCCCCGTCCTCTCCAACAACATGTTTTGAGCCTTTCCTGCAGCCGACCTCCTATACGCGGCGAACCGTTATAACGTCCTCCGTGACCTCTTCTTTATATGGTGCGGTAATAACCTTTGCCTCGTTTTGTCCACAAGCACCCGGTCGCCCGTGTCTGTCTCTCCCCCTTTTGTCTGTTAGGTTAGTCTCTTCATCCTTCATTAGGTGGGGCTGCCTGAGGCTCTTAAATAGGTCTTCTTTTTGACTTCTGATCTTTTTTTCGAAACAATTCCAAATTCCCACCTGACATCCAGCCCCCCCTCATGAATTTTTTATGGTCACATTTTTAAAGGAGGGAACAGTTGCCTCCGTTCCGAGTTACTCGTTCCCACCTGCCATTATCATTAGCCTCCCTTCTTGAGTCCCCACCTTAATTCCGTGCCGTAGTCCTATCCTCCTTTCCCGATCCTCACAACACCTTTTTGCGTCTGGCTTGGAGTCCCCCGCCCCCCCCCGGGAAAGGAAACACTCCAGAGACCTGCTTTCTTGGCGCGGTCTCTGAGCAGAGCTTGGCTAAGAGATGTTCCACCCAAAAACCTTTTGAAGCAAACCCGTTGCACACCCACCGACTGATTCCTGCTTTTCCACACCCCCCTTTAAGTGCATAACGATCCCATTTTTTATCACAGAGGGTTTTTTTGTTAGATAGAGGAGCTTTTCTCTACTCTTGCCTTTTAAACTTTTTTTGCGCCGGCCAACGTTTATTTTTTTGCCCCGTTTCAATTTCTTTCTTGCAGAGCCTTTTTGTGTGCTCCGGATCCCCCCCGCTCCTTCCGGTCCGATTAGTCGTTTTCCTTTTTCCCTTCCCAGTTTTGTTCGCTTGATCCTTCCCCCCCCCTCTACGTTTCAAATGTTTGTGATCCCTTTTTTTTTTTCTCTTTCTTTTGCCCCCTTGACTTCTTCCCCGAGGCCGGTCGTTTTTCTTTTTACCGGACGGCGGCGTCTCACTTTTCCCCGGGGACCTTATGCGGACTTGCCCAAACGTGGCTCCGCCCCCTAACCTGTCGTTGAGCGCACTCATTTCTTTTTCCGGGTTTTATGGAAACCTTTTTTTTCTTCTATCGCCCTGCCCCCTAGAAGAGTTTCGCTTTCCCGGCCGACCTTATTCCTCGGCGATAGCGTAAGCTCCTCGTATTCCACACCTACCCCCGTTTGGCCGGGGCGTCGCACTTTCTTGACAAGCACGCTTTTCCGGTTTTCCCCTGCCAAGCCCATTTACAAACCCTCCTCTTGGTTTGGTTTTGGGTCTGGTCGTAGACCGGTTACATTTCTTCCTCTGTTGTTCCCTGCCTTGTGGGTTTTGTTGTTTTGCCCTCCAAGGAGGGCTCCCGACCCCCACAGGTTGTGGGACGATGAGGGTATTAATTTTCCTTTTTCTATCCTCTTGTCGCGATAACAGATTCACAGTGATCTAGGATAGTGGAACACAGCCGTGAAATTCTTGACGAGAACCCTCCCGGTGACTTAGTAATTCCACATTCCCCGAAGTCAACTCCACATTAGCCTAGAATTCACCCTTCTGATCAAGAACCTGCCTGTACCAACCCAAGTGAGCCAGAGTGTTTGGAGGCTCCTATGGATTTAGCATCCCCTTTGTCCCCCCTCTGAAACCAGATGACGCGGGTGTGTTGGGGTGTCTATTCCCTGGATAAATTCCCGACCTCCCCCCAAACGACTCCTTTGAACTCCCTCTTTGCCCATCTTTAGTCACCAGCTCAATCACGAACTCCCCCCTTGTTTTTCCAAACCGAACTGCGCCGGCTAGACCATTTTTCTCGTCACTTAACCTTGGTTTTTTAGAGAGCGCTCCGCTCTCCCTTTTGACCTTGATGGTCCTGCTTCGGTCTAGATGCGTAGTTCGCGTGTTGGACTCATTCAATTTTTTATGGTAGATCACAATCCCCCTCGCTTCCTTTGTCCCTTTCAATAATTTTTGTGTGCCTTTATTCACGCGGTCGTACCCAGTCAACCTTATTCCCTTTTGCGTCCTTTCTATTCAGCTCTGCGAAACCACTCTGCGCCCCACCCCCCCTTTCCCCCCCCTATACAAAACCAATTTCGGTTTTTCAGTTGCATTTTGTTTTGATCAGTGTCCCGGTGCTCCCCCCCTTTCCCCGCCCCCACAGCCCGACGAGATTTGCCGTGCAAGAGTGCCAGAATTTTTGATTTGACTATCGCAGTTTTACTCTTTTCAAATAGGCTCGTCTTCCCAGCTTGCTCTTCATACTGTCCCCCCCCTGACAGAGTTTCTCTCATTCACCCCCTTTTTCGCTGACCTCCTACGTACTCCCTCATCTAATTATTGGAAAGGGTTTTTGTGCCATTGCTTACTCGGTTCCCACGTGAGATGTCGGGCATCTTTTTCATCAACGTTCTCCCCTCAGGTGCAGGTCTGTGATTTTTTATTCTTCCGGTTCTCCCCCTAGATCGGTCCAACGAGATTTTCCTTTCTCTGGGATCTTCCCCTTCCCCAACCTTTGAGACATTATTGCTACAACAAAAAAGAAATGCTTTTCGACTTGCCCCTGGCCCGGTTTACCCGTTTGAACACCCCTTCCTCACAAGCTCCTTCCAAATGCGTCACGACTCTTTTTGTCTTGGCCCGCGCGGTCTTTTGCGAGCGTCTGCAGAGTCCTAACTTTGATTCAAGCTGTCATGGTTTCCTGTCGACAGTAATTAAAATATTATTCTTATTTTTCATTTTTTGCGGTCAAAAAACTCTGTCACCCTTTTTCCCCCAATGCTGTGGAAAACTCACTACATTTACCTTTCACAACTAACCTGCCTTTCCTTCGGCTGTGGTACCTACGTTAGTCGTAGGATCTCGTCCGGGCGTAGTCCCATCAAAACAACTGATTTTTTGGAGTTTCTCTGTTACGACTCTCTGAAAGCTAACCGCTTTTTCCGACCATTTTGGGGTTTTCATTGTTAGGAGGCCCTGTCCCCGAGTATCCAACCCTGGTTTCTTTTTGCGAGTGTTGGGGCTCATACCCTGGCTCTTTTCGACTTGATGTAGATTACCCACTTTAACGTTCCCTTCCAATTGTATTGCGACTTATTTTTCCGATCCCCACCTTGAGTGACCCTATCAGGCATCACTTGCTTCTCCTCTTGTTTCGTCTTCCGGCCACGTTTGGTTTTACCGTCTCCTTAGCCCACCGATGCATAAAATGAGACCTTTTTGCTGAGGGTGTGTTCCACAGCTGCTCTTCTCCCCCGTAAGTTTTTGCTCTTTGGAACGATCCCAGGAGTGTTCCTTTATTTAACATGGCCCCGAGCTTATACATTTTTATTCCCAAGCTTACGGATTCTGTTACTAGTCTTAATATTATCCTCATTTTCTCCTGAATATAGACTTTCCTCAAAGGCTCCATTCACTCCTCCTTTCAAGGTGGTCTCTGGCTTCCCGATTTGCTCGATGAGTCCTTAAAACCGAACTTCTATTGGGCCCCTCTGGATTTTCGAGCGCGATCCCCGCTTAAACCGCTTTATTCTTCTGATCGCCGCGGGCGCGGTTGAGTCGAAAAACTGGGCTGCTCTGCAGATTTTTTGGCGACACGAAAGCCACCCCTGGTCTTTTACCCTAACCAACCCTTTTTACGGGTCATCCTCTTTTTTGCCCCATCGTTCGAAAAGACTGGCTCTGTCCTGGAACACAGGGGCGTTTCTGTTTTTTTCATTGACGAGAGGAGTACCTTTCCCGAACGAAACTTTTCCCTTGATACTCCAAGGAAGGGTTACCTCTGGAAACCTCCCTGCCATTACCTGGATACGGACTTACGAAATAATGACTCCGTTGTGTCCGACAACTAAAAATTTCAGAGATAGAGGGCCCCTCCCTTTTTTTGAGTCGCGATGACATTTGAGGGTGGCGTTCCCCCCGTAGCGGAAAAAACTTTTCTGAAGGATTTGCGAAACGTTATCCCCGACTTTGCGTCCTCTTTAAAATTTCTCCATGTTCTTAGTTAAGTCCTTAAAATTTTCGTTTCCCCGGAGGACATGACATATAGCGTCTCCTAGTATAATGCAACGTTTCCCTTACACTGGTGGTCCTTAATCTCAATTTTAGCGTCAAGCCTTTTCTCCGAACCATGATGGTCCCTGTCACCCTTGTGGGTCGGTTCAACGTCTCCAACCACCGGAGCATCAAGATTTGGTCTCTCGCAGCCCTCCTGTTGGATTCAGACCCCCCCTTTTTGTCCTCGTGAGGGAGAGAGATCGACAATCATTATGCAAAATACACTTAAAGCTTTTTTTTCTGGCATCATCTCCCAACCTAGGGTATCCCCTTTTTTGTGTTTAACTTAGTTTTACTTGATCATTTGCTTTTTCCGGTCATCTCCCCCCGTTGCGAACTATTTTCGGTATGTTCGCTCGATCACATCCGTTTCAGCTTATGTCTCGATAAGGACCGCTCCCCCGGCACTGTCAATACTTCCCCCCCCCCCCGATAGTGTTCCCCCCCCTCTTCCCCCCCTTCTTTCCTTTGCTGTTTAAAACACCCCCCAACCTTCCCCAGTCATTATAATAGGGTTTGACCCCGATATGCTCTCTTTTAAACAACCAGTGGTCGTCCTTCCTTGACCCCCTCCCCACTCTTTCCGGATCGTCACCTCATCCGAAAGATATGCCCCCGGTACCTGGACTTGACTGATCGCCCTCTTCTTTTATCGTTTTGTTACCGGATCACCATTGTCATCTATGATCCAACACTCCACGCATCCCAACATGGAACATCCTTTCTCTCTCACCGCGCGACATCACTACCCCAAAAAAACCTCCTTTCTGATCTAGGATTTATTTTTTCTCTTGCGTCGCTTGTCCCCTCGCCATCCCCCCAACCCAAAATAAGTTGTGTGGGGTATAAATCCTTCCCCGTCGCCGATCCCTTTACCCTCCTTACGTCCCCCTCTTTCTTTCCCGCCTCCGCCTCTCCCTTAGTGTTTTTAGGATTGGCCTTTTCCCTTTAGGGAGTTGTCATACAACCTCCTTGTTTGTTCCTTTCACATTTGGGTTCTTTCGTCAAAACAACACGGTCACGTGATCGTGGAAATGCCCGTCCGACACCTGTCCGTTCTTCCCCCCGAGGAAGATCTTCCTCCCCCCCTTTTTCTGAGACGCTCTATCAAGTTTTCCCTTCCCACAGATAGGGTCCTCAATTTTGATCGAAGAAGTACTTTTTTCTCGGGTTCCCGCTCCGGATTTCCCCTTTCCCCTGCCTGTTTTTTTTATACTGTCGCACAATCTACCCCCGTTGATGGTACGGATCAATGATATACCGTACTTCATCTTTTCCCGTACAATGAGTTTTGGAGTTTTCTTTTTTTGTAAAGGAAGTCCCCCTAACACCACCCCTCCCGACACCCCATGTTATACGTTCTCCCCCAGAGTTTGAGGGTCCCCCTGCTATCTTCAGCGTGGGCCCACCTGAGTTCCCGCCCTGGCCCCCCTGGGCCATTTGACTCCTTTTGTAGCTACGCACGTCTCGTGCGACCAAGTGTTGGTCTTCGAAACTTCTTCAGGGAAATATTTCCCAGTACCCTCTCGCTTTTTTTAGAACGGATAGATTAAACTAGGGCCTTTCCTCCCGTTTCCCAGGAATTCCCCCTTCTTCCCCTTTCTGCACGGTCTTTGCATCCCGGTGGTCGGTCTGTGTTTTTTGAAGGGCTCGACCGGTGAGGGGCTCCCAGGGTTTCCGATTTCTCCTCCCTGAGAACCTCCCTTGTTTTGTTAAGTGTTTTCTGGGTCTTTTTTCCCCTCTGATTTTGTCAAATAGCCTGTCCCCACCATGTCCAACTCGTGTAACCTTTCCTCTGCCCCCCCCAACAGATGACCATTCCCTCCCAATTCCTACAGAGGGCTTCCCATCTCACTTCCCTTTTGTGTCTTCTTCCCCCGCGAAACGCAGCCCCGCGCCCCCTCGCAAATCGTACACGGGTGAATCAGTTTTCTGAAAAAACTGTTCCCTCTCTCCCCACCGTGGTCGGTGTTAGGCTAGCCGGCCTACGGGGGGAGCAATTTCCTTTGCTTTCTCCCCACTGGTGCCTCATCTTTCTTGGTTCAGCTGGTTAATCGTCTCTTGGTAGTTCGACTTTACTCCCCGTGATGCTCTCTGGCAAAATCTCCGGGTACATTTTTCGCCGATATTTCTCTTAATTGCCCGGACTCCAAACCCTCTCGCTCACGTTTTTCCTCACTTTTGTAATGCCTTTTCTTTCTAGCGTATTCCTTTTTGACCGAAGGCGTGAAGTTCCGTCTGTCTTTATTCCCCGGCTTTTGTAGTCTATCGACACTGCTTTTACACTTCCCCCCAAGCGAACTAGTCCATTTCCTCTCGGTTGCCTAAAATCTTTGATAGTCCGGACCCCTATCCCCGCCCTCTCCCACCCCACTTTATTTCTGGCGACCTGCACTGGTCATCCTCCTGATTTCTAATCACTTGACCTCCCTCTCGTCTTATACCCTTGACTCGAACAGCAGATGATTGCCCGACTTGGCTTTGCTTTCACCCTGGACTTTCGTTGATGGTATCCCAACGCAAACTTTTTCCCCGTCTTTCGTAGGGCTTCCCCCCTGTTTTGTTTCCGTTGAAGAACCTTCGTTTTATCTTATATTTCTTTTTTGCCGTGAGGACTTGGGAATCCGATTTAGCGAGGGAAATCAGGGTTGAGGGGAGCGGGTGTCATCTTGGTGGAGCCCCCCCCATCCCGCCTGCAAAGGACCGTCTCCCGTTCTCAAGTTCCCGGAAGTGATAGTCACGGGCCCTGTCACCGGATCTGCACCTGTCATCCTCGAGTTAAACCGTCACGTTTCTTCAATTTCCTTTTTGCCTCTCCCCGTCCCGTAGGACCAAATCATGCCTCCCCCGGCCCTCCTTGGAAGCTCCCCTTTCCCGTACCTCCCCACACCCTTTTTTTAAGTTTAACAACGCAACCCTCAAACCCAAATGGAAGGTCGTTACCCTCCCCCGAGCCAACCATTCTAAGGCGGTCTATTCATCCCCCCAGAGCTTTTCCTGGGAACATTCACACCGAGTGCCCACCACCCCCGCCCTTTTTGATATTCTGTTCCCCCCTTTCCCGTCTGAACCCAACCCTTTTCCGCCAGAGTCTCACCCTTTTTTCCCTCTCGCCGTTTTTTTTTTTTAGATATGACTCTGCGTAAAAGGGTTGTTGTTGGGTTCCCGTACATCAGCCAACGGCGGCGGGGCAATATGGCTCATTGTCCGCGTAGGAGCAGAGCTCTGGTGTTCTCCACGCCCCCTTCTCAGGCCCTTTGATGGTTTCCTTTTTCCAGTTTTTGTTTTTCTGTCAGCTTTTATCCCTTCCCCCCAACCCGATACCCGTAAACCGTTGTTTTTCTTCCTTCCTTTCTCTGTGGACCCACGAGGCCTTCTTTTCCCGGTATGAACGCCCTCAGGAGACATTAGGTGTGTTTGAGCTTAAATAGAGTCCCTTTTTGCAAAGTGGTCTCCATCATCGTTTCCTTGATGATCAAACTTAATGTTGCTTCTTGGTATCTTAAGGTTGGCCTCTACCACTTTTACAAAGATAGAGCAGCCCTACACCAGACTCCCTCGCCACTTTGAAATCTTCCATTCGTTCTCTATCTCTAGTATGTCTTCCTTTTTCCATGAACGTAAACCCTTTCCGTCTCATGCTGAAGCGGCGTCCCCGGTGGTGCCCACCCCAATAGTCATTTTATTGACCGCAAGCCAAGTTATAAACTGCTTGGCTGTCGGCGTACGGTAATTTCGCCTCGATGGCTTCTTCCCTCTTTCCTGAAATTCAAGGATTTTGCCCCTCTGGTGTTCCACTCTGGGTGGGAGCTTGCGGTTATTTCGTTTCGGGACCTTCCACAAGTGGTCGGCGATAAAAGCTGCCCACATGTTTTTTCGATTTGAGGGCGAGTTGGCCCGTTTGTCAAGCAGGGATCTCGTTACGACAACGACGTTCAAGTAGCCCAGTTAAGCATACCCACCCTGCAACGTCGCATCCTTCCACTCCTCCCTCTCTTGAGACAGAAACCCTGATCCCCACGTGGCAGCGCAGAGTGGTTGTACCGTGCGTTTTCCAAGAGCTCTCCGATATCGCTTCAATGGACACCCTTTCTCTTTTGACCTGCCGCCTTTTGCTCGTCCTTTTTACTCCTAGAACGCACTTCCCCCTTACTTCCCCTTTTTCCTCCCTCTTCCCACACGAACCCTAGTTCGTCCCCCAAGCTGCACACTTCCACTCCCCCCTCCTCAATCCTGCTCCTGTAGATTCTTCTTCCCCAGCGGGTGGCGTCGTCTAGTTTTGTTGCTTTTTTCCCCTTTTTTCGAGGAGATGATTCTTCGCTTCTACACGCGTAGTGTCGTTGACGTGGTCTGTGAAGCCTCCAAGCAGGATGAGCCACCAGCTTCTTCAATTTTTCTTCCCTTTAATGTTTGCGAGATCCCAGCTTTCTCCCCTCCAACTTATGCCATGGATTTTGCGCGTCACAACGCTTCATCGACCCTATGAGCCAAAACCCTTATCCAAAAAAAACCTTTTCGTTGTTTAGTCATTTGCGTAAATCCTTCAGGCGGAGCCCCCCTCCCCCCGCTTCCGCTCTACCAATTTCCGACATCCAACCCCTCTTGAAAGCATTAAAGATCTTACTAATAGTTCTCCTTCCTTCACTATGAGGTCCAAACGTGTTTCCCCTGACTTCTGAGCCGGGCGAAAACTTTTTTTCCCTGTTCAATGTCGCCTTAGCAGGTTAGCCCCCTCAACACTTTTTTCCCTGCTCCTTCGACGTTAAGGAAGGTCTCCTACCCAAACCCAGAGAATCTCTATTTGGTTTTTTGGGAACATGGTCTATTTCCCACCCCCCTTTTTTCCCAGCTTTCTCTGTCAGCGTGTGTGCACCTATTTGGTAATCAACTGTCTTGTTTTTTTCCCCCTTATGTGAAGGGAGGCGCTGCAGGTTCTCAACCTTTCCAACCTCTCAATCCTTTATCTCGGGATCCGTTCATCCCCGTTATCATTTGAGACATTATTTCTGCTTACACCCCCCCCCACCCCGCAAATCGGTGAGAATGGATCCTGACGGTGTAATTTTCCCCCCAACACATCCAGCTTCGCCCTTTCCGACGTCATCGTGTTGCGGGTAACCTTTCGAGCTCTGTATTTAGAAAAGGGTCGGTCCGCGCAGATCAGGGCTTCAGCTGTTTTTTTTTTCTGATACTTTTCCATTCCATAAGCTTTCATTTGTTTTTTTCTTTTCAGGTCACCACTCAGAACCACCTCTTTTTTTCTGCAACTACCTTCAAGGTCCAAGTGCCCCTTTTTCCAACGGCCTTCGTGCGATAGATCTCCTTCAGATGCGCCTGTTAGTAGGGGTCAGTCTAGATCGGATTGAAGTCTTTATCCCCCCCCCCCTGAGCAATGGTTCTCTTACTTTTTTTTTCTCTCCTAAGATACCTGAAGGAGGCTGGGTCCGGTTCTTTTTGTAGCTTCTCCTCTTCTCCTACCGCGGCGGGTGGGCTCGTTAGGTTTTTTGAATAAACCATTGGTTCGTTCCCCATCCTGATGGATTCTTTTTTTCCGAGACGACCTACACTGCGCAGCAGTTAACAGGCTTTTTATGTCCTCTTCTTCCGAGAACGTGTACGATCCTTTTCTACGCTATCCCTGCTGTTTGTTTAATCCTAACGAAACGGTTTGTTAATCCCCCCCCCCGAGCCGCTAGGATTCCCCCCCGCTGCTAATGCGAAGGTTGGTGCCGTTTTATTTTTTCCCTTTCATTACAACAGGAAGGTGTGCCGTTGTGAACCGGATCTGGGAGGTTAATTTATGGCATTTCTCGCGTGATCTTCTTTCTCCCCCTTTGCAAGACACGGATGCTGGACTCCCTGTCCCGGTCTATCTCACTTCCTATATGCCCGTCAGAAAAGGCTACAAGTCATCCTTCACCGGGTGGGTTTCCCTCTGGCTACCGAGTTTGGGAGAGCCCTTAAAGAATCTGGCCCCTCTTATTTTTTCCCCAATTTCCTATCCCTCTCTCACGAGGCCCAAGGGCTGCTGTTGTTTCCTTCCCCCCCCTGGTTGCGGGTAGATCCAGAGCATTTTTGTTTTTTTATGTTTCCAATTTGACGACGATCCCACGAAGTCCCCCTTAGGTACCCTTGCGTGCATCGAGGTCACCCTTTCACCTACATGTCGATGTCACTGAACCCCGGGGGCTTTGGTGTGCAGGAGCCCGCTGAGTCATGAGATAATTTCCGCCGCCGTCCCCCGCACTTTTATCCGACTTCCTTCGGCCCTGATTCCTAATTGGAAAATTTTCCTCTTATCAGGCCCTTTTCTCTCCGACTATTCATGTATCCTTTTTTACGGTACGGAGGAACATCCAAGCAAAGGTT
>Ga0179591_1331875_pt1 | contig 11101 bp, 7 predicted proteins | sample CZOMad2_1_08_16f_FD_182891 | JGI IMG/M metagenome (GOLD analysis project Ga0179591, IMG submission 182891) | Vadose zone soil fungal communities from Angelo Coast Range Reserve, California, USA - CZOMad2_1_08_16fungal (PacBio error correction) | ecosystem: Environmental > Terrestrial > Soil >... | reverse complement strand
TCGTGCTGAAGCCTGCGCTCTCCCCCCCCAGATCGACAAGTAGGTGTCCATGCGAGCTTTTTGGCTACTCAGCGCGGGTCTGAGGCAACGGCAAGTCGACGGCCCGAAGAGGGACTGTTTCACTTGGGCCTTCGCTTTCCCCAGTTTTGGCACGGGTGAACGCCCAGCAGAAGACTTTTTTTACCCAGTTCAATAACGACTTTTAGTTTTCGAGCTCTCAGCTGCTTCGTGCCATTGGGGTCTAATCAGAGGCGCCCCCGATGGAAGGGAACGGGTGAGATTTGCTTTTTTTCCCTGGTTGTCGACCGATTTTTCCTTTATGGAGGACCGGCTTGAACGGAGGTACTCTCGGATAAGTCTCCCTATTGATCGACTCCTTTCTGCCCCCAAGACCGTTGGCTTTTTCAAGGAGAAAGACTTTTGTTGAAGATATAGATCAGTTTTCCGTTAGAGAGAATTCCCTTCTGCCCATGATTCGAGTGCCAGTTGCCTCGTGTCCCCTCGACGATCTTTAAAACGGAAATGATCCAGACTCTAATTTGTCCTCTTAGACGGCGAGTCGGTGATCAACGCCTAGTTATCGAGAGATAGATATTTCTTTTAGGCTATTCATCAAGGGATACGATTCACTTTTGTCTTTGCCCCCGTGATTATCTTGCTTCCTCCCTCCTTTTTCCCCTTCTCATCTACGATAAACGAGTTCGACTGATAGCCCAGAGGTGGGTCTTCCATCGACGTCCCCCCCTTTCTTGTTTATTCTCTTTTTCCTTTTCGTTAGCCCCCGTTGCGTCCCGAGAGTCGCTGAAAAACGAGGACCCCCTCCCGGATATTATACGTTGAACCGCATCTCCCCTTCCACCTTCCTACGCTTCTTTTCCCCCCCGACCCGATCGATCGGGTATTTCTCGTCGTTCTTTCCCCCCCCCCCCTACTCTTCCCTTTTCTCGAGCCGTTTAGATTCATGGGACATTCAGAAAGGGTTGCAGATACCCCCGAGCAATCGTTTTCCTTGCCCCTCTTCCCCTTCTTTCAGGGTAGACAGAAGTCTTTCAATGACAGCTACTAGAAGGGTGCAGACCTTTCCTTGGGTGGCACGTTGGCAGAAGACAGAAACAGAAGATCGATTCGTTATTCTTCGAGCAACTATTTCTTCTTTCTACAGTTACCGCGCCCATGCGGTTTAGATGGGAAAAAGAGGCTCCCCCCCCCCTCATTCTGGAAGCAGAGCGGCAGGGACAGTTCCCTTTCCCCCCCTTTTGTTGACCCCTTTTAAGACCGCTCGGCTCCCGCTTGTGCTTAGAAGGCGAGATCGGCGGTTCTTATAGGTTAGACTTTCCTCGGCAGGGTCTACGATGATACGGTTTCTGGCTTCACTTCAGTTTTGAAACGAAAGTACATCCTTGCCGTGAGGATCACCGGACCCCCTGCGTCTACCTTTTTTCGACAACCGTTCTTCCCCCATAGGTACAAGTTCTTTTTTCACGATAAGAGCCTCCCCGCGACGTCCTCCTCCCTCACACCCCTTGCGCCCTTTCCCCAAGGATCGCGGAGGATATGATCTTGTGAGCTCTACGAGTTATGAAGCCCCCCTTAAGATTCCGGTCTTCTACGTTCTATAGAAAGGTCAATAGGGATTGGGAAAAACTAGAATGGACTTTATTGCTCTTCCTAGACTCCGCCCTCATGAGTTGTCCGTCCCCAGTGAGGATCGGAGCTTCTTAGTAGTAGGGTAGCGATTAACCCATGGGAGATTCTAGCCCCTTTTTGTCTCTCTCTTCCCCCCATGGGATCGAAGTGAGATAGTCTTAGGTATAGGGTTAAGCCAGATAGGACGCCCCCCTCCCCCTCATATATAAAAACGTCTTTGATTCGCGGCCGCCCGGCGCTTTTTCTTTTTCGCGAACCCTTTTCGAGAGACAGCTGATGTGCGGAAGCCGGCCCCGAGGAAAGGCGCGCCTCGCGAACGATAATATAATAATAATAAGTTGTTGTTGTGTTCGGAGATGTAGTTTCTTTTTGTCCTCGTCGATCGAGTTCCTTTTAGATATAGTAGAACTTGTACAGCAGATAACCCCTTGGAAAAGCAGCGAAACTGAGAAGGACCGTTTTTTTTCTAGGCTTGATGATCATCCCCTCTTGGCTTCCCAAAAGAGACCTTCGCCCCTCGCCATCTGCGAAGAACTGAAAAACAGTAGACGATAGCCTGCGCTATGTTTAAGAAGAACCACTCTCCAGAACCGGGTAAGGCCCGAAACGCCTGGTCCCCTCCCCTGCCGATCACGCTCATCGCTATAGAACGACCCCGGAGAAAGGTTTGCCTCAAGATGTTTCCGGTAGAGACAAGACTCCAGATTTCCTTTCTCTATCCTCGAGAAATGCGATTCCTTCCCCCCTGAAGATCCATCGTCGTTGTCTTTTCCGACGTTTCCTCTTTAACGATGGCAGGACTGTCGAGCACACCGACTACTGGACCGGATCGGAAAGAAGTGCAAACTGGGGAGCTCCGTGAGGTCCCCTTCGACGTCGTTTCTTTGACTTTAAAAAATATAGCGCGACGCGAGACCAGGGATTTCGTTGGCCCCCTCCCCTCATAACGGATCCTTTTTTCGACTTTTTTCCCGGGTCTTCTGAACGTCTCTTTTCCCTTTCTTTCCTTCCAAACCTGCCTTCTCGTTTAAAGGACGACTCGACTTAAGAAAATGTTGGTTACTAGGGGAGACTTCACAGAGTCTTCTGGTTAGTTGTCAAGATAAAGACGCCTCTTTCATCCAATTCGTCTCAGTGTTGTTCGTTTTGAAAGTGCAAAAGAACCCTTTTTCCAGTAGGAAAAATGAGACTATCCCTCCCCCCCCCCCCCTCCTTCCCCCCCCCCCCCTTCCCGGCGACCCGTACCACCCGTTCTTACCCAACCCCTTTCTTCCCCGCAGCCGCACACGTGTGATGCGAGGCCCAGGATAGTGGAGCCCCCCCCTCTTTTTTCGTCGGTGTCCCTCCTACCGCGAAGACTCAGAGTCGGGGCGTGGGAAGATCCTCGTCTGCCCCCCCCCCTTCTTGCGCGATTTCTCCTCTCCCTCCGTTTGGGAAGAGGTGAACGATCTAGAGAATCGAAACCGAAAAAGGACAGATCCCCCCCCTGAACAATAAAATAGGACTGTCCATTAGGTCAGAGCCCCCCCTTTCTCCGATCCTCCCTGCGAACGACCCTAGATTTTATCCAGACACCACACGTGGCCCTGCAAGGTCTTTCACGAAGTAACCGCACCGCATCCTCTTTCCCCCCCCCGGTCCTCTTCACCCTTCGTTCGCTCCCAAAAGGAATCTTTCCCCGAAATCGCAGTCTCGTCACTCGATTTCGAGTTAGAAGGCAGGCTCGTATCTCAGACTCCCCGTCAACGCTCTCCCCTTCACCGCTCTGGTACCGATTACTTCCCAACGGCGAAAAGATTCCTGCCCCAGACCCCTCCCTTCGACCACCTCCAACTAGTGAAGATCGTTCGTACGAGCTATCTAGATTTTTTACGAGGAAGAGGGCGGTCCTCCGAAAGCCGCTGTTACCAGATGTTAGAAACGGTACACAGCAAAAGATGTAACTTCTCGTCGACGGCGAAGAGGATTTACCGAAAAACTTCCAGTCAGCCCCCCTCCCCCCCCCTCTCCCCCGGCCGCTCCCCCTTTATTGCAAGTGGTTACGGATGATGAAGCTCAAAAGCCGTCCGGGCTGAAATGCTCTTATTTCCAGTAGGGGGTCTCGTTTCATGCCCTTCTTTTCCAGACTTTTTCCCTCTCTTTTTTGAAGCGCGCCTTTCTCCGCAAGGCTCCTCCATTCCTAAGGAGATCTGTCGATGAAAACGCTCCTTGCATGCAGAAGATGCCTCTCCCCCATCCTGGCCTCCTCCTCCGGCCCACATCGCGCCCCTTCATCCCGCCGATGACCAAGCCTGACGTAAGGTCACCCCGTGCCAGCATGGTCCATCTTCCTGACACTCTCCTATCTTTTCTCCGACGCGGGCGCACGTCGGGTCGAGAAGCCTTAAGAAAGAAAACGGCTTCGACTCCGTACAAACCCCCCCCTGCCGCAGTAGTTTACACCAACCAAGATAAGGTAAGATGACGCTCTGAAGATGGTGGCTCTTGGTGAAGACAGATAGATCCTAAACTATATCTTTTCCCCCTTCTTTTTTGTTTCTTCGAATATCTCTCCCTTATGAGCGACCCCCCTGCGAAACCCGGGAGGGCCTCCCAGGAGATGGAAGGGTCGTGTTAAGATGGCAGCCTCTCCCTCCCCCCCCCGAGTTCTGGGTTGTGTTCCTCGTCGGCGAGAAGTTGGTCTGGTCAGAGAACTCCTGCGCAGCGGCTCTCACGAGCGAGTGGCGGGTCCGCTTTAGATCCATGCCGCAGGGATACCTCCCCCCCCGCATTACTTGCAGCGGTCTTTTTGCTTCCCCGCTTTTTTCCCCTTTGGAACTCGTCGTCTCCGCTTTGCGACGTGTCAGAGGAATTACTCAAGAAGTCAGAGGTTGCAAGACAGTCGCCCGCGTCTACTGATGTGGCTCGGCGCGCGGACTTCATTTTTCTCAAAGGCAAGGTTGTTACCCGTACTCGACGCTTCCTTGCGGTGAAAACCTTCTCTGGCGGCGGGGTAGCCCTACGGTGGAACGGTTTAATAGCAGCTCAGACGGCCCCACTGAGCCCCATATCTCAGCGGCCAGAGGAGGATTTTTGAAGAGGAGGAGGCCGGTATTGTTTTTAATTTCCGAGGCGGAGCTTCTTTTTTCCTGCTGCCCTCCCCCGGTTGAGGGGTGACACGTTCCCCTGTAGAACGTCTTTATTTGGGCCCCCCTCTTGACGACCGTAGAACCTTATATTCATATTTTCTCAACATCGAGACTAGCTCGTCCTCTTTCTCCCCCTCTTATAGTTTGATGTCGCCACGTTCCATCGTGTTTCGATGGTCGCCGTTCGCGAGGCCCCCGGCGGGATGATTTGTTGCCGTTGAAGAGCGTGCCGTTTCAATCAATCTACTTCTTCCCCCCTCCACACGACGTAGATCGTCCTTTCTTCGCTGACGGCGAGTCGGTTATCTTATCGAAGTTCCCACAGATCGGGTACGTCTTGCGGGTATTTCTGGAGCTCATGCGGGTTTAGTTTAGGGAGGGACAGGAGCCGGTTTCTTCCCGCCTTGTGCGTTGCCTTTCCTATACACCTCTTTTGATTCGTCGTACTGTCTCTTCACAATCGCCTCTCCAATAGGCGATCTTCGTGTTGGACGCGTCGTTACGCCTTCGAGGACGAGAGACAACCTCTTCCCCCGCTGCACGGATCTTCTCGGCGTCATTTCCATCCTTCCTTTCTTCTTCTCAAAATGACCCTTCAGACTTTTTCCCTTGTCGTCCACCCCCAGAAGTTTTTAGACTCTTTCGCTCCTGGGCCTTCCGCCCACGGGTGAAACTACCCCTGATGAGAATCCAGGTGGAGAACGGCCCTCTCCAGAATTGTCTTGTCGCCCGCTCTTCATGACTAATCGCAGTTTTCATAACTTTCCTTTTTTTGATCACGTGGCCTCTGACGGCACGAACGAGACGTCGGATTCTTGGTCTCGCCTCCTTCCGTCCTTATCGGCAAACTAACGCGTCCCCATTCTTCTATGGAAAGGGCTCCCCTATTCCCCCCTCACATGTTCTGAAGCCTCGGTCGGACATTTCTAACTCCTGTGGCATTCGCACAAGTCCCTTCGCTACGACCCTTGGACTCGGAAGGCTAGCTCCGGCGGTTCTTGATTTCCGCTGAGCGGCCCCGGGGCGAGGGACCGCGCTCATTTTTTTGCTTAACCTCCTTCAACCAGAGCTCCCCCCTATGACCCCTCCGAAGGAGTTTGGGAGAGCGCCCGTGGTTTCGACACGTGACTCTCCGTTCTAGACGTTCTTTTGTATTTTTTTCTCCGATCTCCTATCCTGCTGTAACATTCCGTCTCTCTTCTCCTGACGTCGGATCTGATATTCTTCCGTCCGCTGATTTAATGAACGAGCAAATGATATCATTTCAGTGATCTCGCGAGAACCCATAGAGGAGTTTTAAATGGGGGAGCTTGAGATGTAGTAGAGCGAGATCGCGGAATCGTCCCTTTTGACCAAGCGTGTTTCGCGAGTTTGTCCACGAGTCGTAGTAGGGTTCGTCGGCACCTGGTCTTCTCCTCGTAGACAGGTTTTTCCCTTTATGCCTGGCTCTTTCGGCGCAGTGCGCTCTCGGCGATTATTTTTTTATCACGATCGGACTTCCGCCTTTACACACGCCGTTTTTTTCTTGCGTTCCCTCCCCTGCTTCCGAGTTGATTTCCCGTTATCTCTTAGAAGTTTTGCGGACGAGACTGACGCGGGATAACGGCGACAGATGGAGCCCCCCTTCTCATCTTCCTACTTCCTACTCCCCCCCTTTTTATCTCTCTCTCCGTTCTCCCTGAGCGCCTGTCCGCGGCCAGCGTAAGAAACAGCCCTCTCTTTCCCTCGAGCACGTCGCTATACAACCTGAGGACACGCCTCGAACCCTCCCCGAGAACGTGTTTTATTTTTTGGGCTGATCCTCGATCGTCTCTCACGATAAAGCGCCGCGTCGCATTTTTTCCCCCCTTTCAGACAGGAATCGCTCGTTCCCAATGTATTTTCCGAGTCCCTTCCCCTCTGGTTTTCTAAACCCGACGATCCTCAGAAAGAGAGATCACGCTGTTGTACGAAGATGAAGGAGATCCGTCTATACAGACGAAATCGCCAAGCGCATTCCCACTCCAGTCTGTTTCCTGTCCCCGACTCGAGCCGTCCGCTAGAAGAAATCAGTCCCTCTTTCCAACGTAGAGTCGATTCCCCGGGGGGGGTAGGAGAGTCTCTCGTGACGAGCCCGTGAGTCTCTTTCACTCTCCCGGTCTCCTTCGCTCGGATCGAGCCCCCGAAGATTTAAATGGACAGACGGACAGAAGTGTCGAACCTGCGAGCCTTCTCCTTTGATGTGCAGCGGAAGTATTTGACTCCTTTGAAGCCCCACTCACGAGATCCCTACCGAGAGACACGGCTTTCTGGCGACCTTTTTCCCGACTCGAGTTGCATTAGACCGTACAACTTCGAAGAGCGTCTTTCAACAAAATTTCGGGATTCTTTTCTACGGACCTCTTGCTTAAAGACCCTGATTTTAATCGGGGAGACCTAAAATATAAAAAGCCTTGCAGAGGTAGTTGCCGCCGATCCCTTAGTATTTCCTGGACTACTGCTTTTCTCGGTAGGGAAGTCGTGTCTAACCTTATCCCCCCCTTTCCCCCGGTTCTCCCTCCACCCTGCTTTCGTGGAATGAGCGGTCCTTTTTGGCGACCCTCCCTATGGAGATGTCCGTCACCAACAGGATTTGCCCTAGCAAACGTGTATCTTCGTGATGCGAAGGACAAGGATCTTGGAGCACCAAGTTCCGTTTTTCCTCCCTTTTTACTCGGAATGACCCCCCCTTTCTTGCGTGTAAGTGGTAAGAATCTTCGACCCCCTTTGAGCAGGCGCGATCTCAGATATCCTTTTTAGCGGTTCCCCTCCTCTTCGCGACTCTTCTGCTTTTTTGAACGACGCCAAGAACCTTTTTCCCCTTCCTGACGAGTGGATCCGCTGGAGAGCCACCTTCTGAATAAGAGAGCGAACGCGGGATCCCTCACGCCCCACCTGGAGCAGGTCAACCTTAGTGATTCTGGCACCCCAAAAGGAATCCATCTCAAATACCCCCCCCCTTCCACCCCTACCGTACATTCTTTCTGAGACCGTAGATACAGAGTCGTGACCCCCGACCTTTTCTCGCGCAACGCACTTCTCTCGCTGTCCCCAGTCGGGGTAATCGTCGATGGACCTTGAAAAGGGACAAGCTTCGCGCCCCCAATCTTCCTTGTTCATGCTCGAGAACTTCCTTACAACGATCCTATAGGAAACACGCTATTTAATTTAGACCAAGAAAAATTTAGTTGACTCCCTCGCAGTTGTCTTATATCGATTTGTTCGAGGAATTCTCTTTTAGAAGGCTTTCAAATCCGAAATAGTCCGCAGATAGTAGACTCCTTCAAAGCACCCCCCCTTTCAACAGAAGGCAAGTAGCGCCAGAAGAGGATGCCTAAAAAAGGACCTAAGAAGAGATGCCTAGGAAAGGGCTCCCCTAAGATTGACCTTTTTCCCGGCTGCCAATTCACACCGTGCCTAATTAAAGAGCGTTAAAGTAGTTCCCTTTCTTTCTCCGAGTAGATTTAGTCGTAAAAGTGTCCTTTCTGCTGGCCGGAAGTCGTAGAAACTCCGGACGGCTTTTGATGATAGGATATATGGAGATGAAACGAGTATTTGCCTCCCCCTCTCCTTCACCAATCCTCCTCACCTCCTTGCAGAAGACGCCCCCCCCCTTTGCAAAAGGCGCGAAGAAATCCCCCAAGCAGCATGACAAGGAATGCCTTTTCCCCCCCCCTTTTTCTCGCCTTCTAGCCCATCGGCACCCCCCAAGAGAAGGCTTCTCTCTATAGCTGCGCACGAAAGGGTTCGCGACGCTAGAAGAATCCCTTGAACCCTCAAAACCCACTCGTTGCTAAGTAGTCCCAACAAACTAAGAAGCCGGTAATTTAGGATGGAATCGGAGACTCCTTTTTTTGATCAGGTTGTTTTAGAGATAGCGCTGATTCTATTATTTTAATATAATCACTTTTGTGGGTGTGGAGAGAGCTTCCCCTACTCCGCCCGAGAGACGCCAAGCAGTCACCATTTCTAATACGGGAGTAAGATACTGAAGATGTTTTCGATGTGTGCGTCCTCTTTCATCCCCGATCGGTTGTTTGGGTGCGTACGGAAGCGAAGTGTGATCGTTTCTTCCTTGCCTTAGATCCCCTCCTGTGAGTGTCTAGACGACAGAGGAATCATGTTTTGTAGGTCCCTCTTTAGCTCATTTCGCAACGGAAGGAATTCCCAGGAGGGATTTATTTGAGTTAGATGGGCCACGGGATTATTTCGTAGTATGCTTTTTTGCATGTGTGCGATTTTCCGGAATCCTCATCCGCCTAGTTCTGCCAGAATGAGCGTTCGGAATAGAAAGATCAAGAGAGTCGGAGAGAATCTATTTGGAAGGGAGACGACAAGGACTAGAAGGAAAATAACCTTTGGACGACCGGCTTACTTCCGGACCTTCTTCCCCCTAACCTCAGTTCGCTTTGAAGACAGGATGTGGGTTGGAAAAGGTTGGTTTCGGTTTCCGTACCGAAGTCCGACGGCCCCCATGGAACCCCTCCTCGGCCTCTACGCTCTGGAAGCGGCTTCCTACGGTCTTGGGGCGCTACGCGGCGGATCACGATGGCCTTCTTCCTCCCCGGCCACATCCCTCGTCATACGATCCCCTCCCCACCCCCGGGTGACAAGAGTTGGTGAGGTCTCCAAGAGGCTGTAGCGAAGTACTCGCATACAAAAATCGGAGGCAAGGGCACGCGACATTATCATGATTAATTTCGGACATTTGGAGATCGCAGCCCCCGCGCGCCCAATGTTGGAGTGCTAGACCCCCCCACGCTTTTTTTTTTGATCCTCTCTTCCCCACAACACGGTTTTTCCTGTTTAAGTTCCGCCATGAAAGGATTACTCGCCCCGTAAGATTCCCCCCCCCTTTTCGGCGATTCCCTTTGACCACGCCCCACTTTTCCTTCCCCTCCGCGCTCCCCCTCAGTGATTGCGCTCGGCGATGGTGAGCAAAGGAGTCTCCCTCGGCACGCCTCCCGACGTGCCCCGGGTATGAACTGGAGTCATTTCACCTTTGTAGTTGTCCACTCCTTGATCCGAGGTTCTTCGTCATTCCTCCACTTTTTTGCTTGTCAAACCTCAGTCTCTCAACGCTTTGAGAGCTTATCCTTTCGACGGTTATTCCATCGAGAGACATTAGATGTGAGGTTGGTTTCTTTCCGTGAACTTGCTATTCTCCTTTCCCAGATTCCATCAAGGATATTATCTTCTCCCACCTCGACTCTGATAGAATTTTGAAAGATTATTATTAAACCTCTCTAGATAGTTCTTTCTTAAGTCTCCCCCGAGAACGGCTTTTTCCTTTCCTCGATCCTGTTTCAATCCGTGTGAATCTACCCCTTTTTTGGGCCTCCAGGGTTGGGAGGAAAATCTACCAGAACTTTGGTCGCAACGTTTATGACTTGAACCCTTTCTCTTTTTCCTTATGTTGATTTCTTCGCCGACGGCCCCAGCAGACGATCGCTTTCTTGGGGTCCAGAGAAAGACGGGGGCTCTTACTCCCCCTAACTCCCCGTCATTTTTTTTTTTAAAAGACTCGAGTTCCCCAATAATTTTTTTTTCGAGGAGTCGGCCCGATACCGAAAGGTGTTGGTGATAGAAAGATAGGCTACGACATAGTTCCTAGGAGAGATACCTTCTTTTAAGTGATTCTTTTTTAGAGAGAAGGGTCTAGAGGTTCGTGCGCTCGTGTGTTTTATCCTGCTTTCTCCTTTTTCAGATTCCTTTGACCTCCTCCAGCCAGTGGGTAGCCCTCCCTTTAGAACTTTCTTTCCTTTCGTTTCAAGTGATTTGTGGGCTAGATCTCAAGTTTTTTTGGGAGCGCTATTCCCTTCGTGACGAGCTCAACGGCCTGTTTCTCCTTCACATAGACGAAGTCTGGAGTCTGAGAGTCAGAAGGCGCTGCTTCTTTCTGCAGCGAGAACCTTCCTTCGAGGTCGGTTCTATGCATCAGGAAACGTCCAAATCGGGAATCTCTTGGTCCCCACTTTTCGATGTTCTTCCTCTGAAGACGCCTGATCCTCGTGAGGAACACCATCTCTGATAGAGAGTGGCTGACCCTTCGTCGTGGTTTTTAAACATAGGGGATGATTTTCCTCTTTCCTCCTCTCAGTATCCTGGGTCCATCTTCATCCCTTCTCCGTTTCTCTCGGAGTGTATCGGTCATTTTTTTCTTTCAAGGATCCGAAGCATATACCTTTGTCTTTTAGTTTCCGACCGTTTCCGGCCGAACGTCTTTTTTATCCGACAAGTTTCTTTTCTCTAAGAGATGATGTGAGGAAGATAGAAGAGTTCAGGAGCGCTTTCTCCTTCCCTAATCT
>Ga0179591_1284024_pt1 | contig 11101 bp, 12 predicted proteins | sample CZOMad2_1_08_16f_FD_182891 | JGI IMG/M metagenome (GOLD analysis project Ga0179591, IMG submission 182891) | Vadose zone soil fungal communities from Angelo Coast Range Reserve, California, USA - CZOMad2_1_08_16fungal (PacBio error correction) | ecosystem: Environmental > Terrestrial > Soil >... | reverse complement strand
AGAGGTCCTCTTAGCCACTTTTCCCTTTTCTCCCCATCCCAAACCAAACTCTCTTCTTGCTCGCGCCCCAGCTTGCCTCTATTTTTCCTCCCAATCCGCTTTTATTTCTGACTTCTATAATGTCACGAGGGAGGGGTATGGATCCCTTTTCACCCCTCTCCCCCCCCCCTTAAACAACAAGAGACTCCTTTTATGTGTTCCCTTCCCCCACCGTACGATTGGCCTCCCTCCTTTACCTGCACTGTTTCTCCCTTTCGGTTCGGTCTAGTTGGCGATCCAGAGCACAAGACACACAGCCTCCTGACCAGTACAATGCAGTCTTTATTTCCTTCGTCGTCTTGTTGAGCCCAAATCGTCATTCCCGCGCCATACGATAAGACGTTCTGCCTCGACGGCCACTCCCTCTATGGTGGACACTATTTCTCTCCTTTTGATCTTTAGAACGAGCGCCGCCTTTCTCGCCGATTTTCAGTTTTAGCGCAAAAACATTGGGACCGCCCAATTCACTGGACCCCCCCCCTTTCTTTCTTCCCCCCCACTAAGAATGCTTTTCCCCAATCACAGTTCTACCATCAGACCCCTCTTTCCTCCGCTGAAGTTATGATTTGTTCCCGGGACCGGCCAGGACGGCTGACTCTTCTTTTTCTTCCCCCTTTAATGAGACCCCCCTCATTTTCAACAAGAGAGGTTATTTCGTACAAAAGTGGTAGACGGTTGACGCTTCGGCCCGGTTTGTCAGGCGTTCCCCCCTCCCCTGTGCGTGGCTATTTTTCTCTGACCCTTTATTGAATTCCCCCAACCCTTCCCTATGGGAGAGGGGTTCCCTTCCCGGCCGCCCAAGTTCCCCCTCTTTCTTCGGTGAAGGACCCTAGCCACACCCTCCATCCCCCAAAACAACTCCCGTCCTGTAGGTAAGCTTGATTGCAGTTGTTTCCCAGTAGGTGGCATTTTTTTCCTTTTTTTACGATTGTCCCCCTTCAGCCCTGCTTTTATAAGTTTTACCCCCTCCCCCCTTTCTCCGGCCCCCAGAGTGATTTATGGGAGAAGCAGTGCTAGACGACTTGCCACATTTCTCGGACTTTTTCACCGCCCTTTTCCTTTTTAATGCCGAAATTGTTTTCTAAGTTGTTGGCTTTTTCGGGCTTACATTATGGTTCCCGAACCTGCGTTTCCTTTTGATGGCACCCCCCCCCCTTTCAATCCTTAAATTGCATTCGCCAAGAACTTCTTCTGCCATTCCGTGTAATTTTCTACCCCCGGCGTGGTGAGGTTGCGCCCCTTGCTGAACCTTTCAAACCCCCCCCTTTTGGTCCCATATGGGCGCGTGCTGGTCCTATGTCGATAACTCCAGTTTATGCCCTCGCATCAACCATGCAGTCGGGATTGTCTTACCTCCTTTTGATTTCTTTTTTCTTTCTCGAGCTGGGAGCCATGAATGCTGTCCCCCCTCCCCTCAACCATCCCTAGTGGTCTCCCCCCCTTGTGCCCTCGTTACGCATTGACGCCTTGTTTTTTCTGATTTTTTCGTGATACTGAATTCCTTAGGATAATTGAACTCTTTTTTCATTTCCTTCGGTTTTGGCATGAGCGACCGTGACCTTTTGACGAGTACCTTTCCTTTCCTCTAAGGTACTCCTTTTTGAGCCATTTCCAGCGCGTTCCCGAGTAGACTTTTTCGGTAGGACGTGCGGTTTCTTTTGAATCGCAGATAATCGTTCTTCTCCACCGACGCTCGCCCCCTAAACTCGGCTCTCCTATTTTGGAGTTTTCGTCATCCTCCCCTTCTTTTTTTGGTCCTTTTAGATGCGTGTTCTTCTTCAACCTTCCCCCTTTAGGCGGACTTGAATTTTTTGGTCGATTGCATTCGGACAGCCTCTGATTTTTCCCTTTCTCCAGAGTCAAGCGTTTTGCCCCATTCCTCGCCAAGATCCCGGGTATTCGTTTGAATTTTGCCTCCCTCTCTTGAGAAATAAGATTCCATCGGTCCTAGGCCAGGAGGTTTGTTTTTTCTTCTCTTTTTGGGAGTCAAAGACTGTTGTCGTAGTGTCTCTCTTTAGACCAAGTTCTGTATAGTTTCTTTGCCCCCTGCTCCCCTCCCCCATTGGTGTCCAATCCCCTTTCCTCTTCCTTTGAGCAAAATTGGTGGCTTTTGATCCGACTTCTTAGACTCAGAACGGCTGCTTTTCGCCCTCCTCCTTTAACATCTCTACAGTACCCTTCCTCCTTCAGTGCCAAGTTCTCTCGCATCCCCTCTTTATGCTAGTTCCCGTTGTCCCATACTCTCTCTTTACGCGTGACGATACTATAGAAACCTCCTCTCTCCCTTTTATAGGAAAAGCAGCTCAGTTTTGGCTGCTCGACGACCGAGCGTCAGTCCTTCTTTCCCCCTCTTCCCGCCAAGAGTACTCCCCCACTCTCTCTATCTTTTCATACGGTTTTTTTTGCTCGAGCTCCCCGCTTGATCTTGTTTCCCGAGGGGTAAGAATCCCGCCTCCTTCTGCGCAATGTCGTCGCCAGCCCACAGCTCCACTTTTTCCTTTTTCTTTCAGACTGGTCTTTCGAGGTATTTCCCTCAGATTTGAGATTCCACTCCCCCCCCGATTCCTATTCCGGCCCCAATTCCTGAACCTCGAACCAAAAACAATAGGATGAGTCCAGATACGTTTTGACGTACTTCGTGATTATTTGACCCCTTTTCTTTTTTTTAATTTTCTGTCCCTCGCGCCTCAATCCTTCCGTTCAGAATAGCTTTGATTTCCCTCTCGTCGATTCAATCCCCACTTTTTCTGTTGAAAAGCCGTCTCCCCTCTTTTTCTTTTCGGCCGGAATTTTTTCCCAACATGGGAGGGCTAATAATGTCCCCCCTCCCTTCCATCAACACGGTCATAATAAATCCGATAGAACTCCGCGCTTCCAACTTCCTTATTTTGAAAGAACCCCCCTCACGAGTCTGCCCGAGGCGACGGCAGTCTTAAGAGGCATTTTCCCTTACTTTGCCACTAAAACAGCCCAGCCGGACCCGTTTGCGCGGGAGGCTGTGGCAAACCCCTCCCCCCTTTGATCGGCCTTACTTCAGTCGGTAGACTTCCACTAATTTCCCAACCCCTCTACAACCGATATGAAGTGCATTTCAGGACTTCACTCTACTAGATACTCTCCTCCTTTGGGATATAAATAAAGCCCTCCCGGCCTCCACCTCTCGGTGACCGGTGATGATTCGGAAGCTTTCTTCCTCCTCGCTCAGGTCTTCACAACCCCGTACTCGAACCATCCCAATGACTCAATGACATCGCTAAACAAAGACTTATCCCCGTTCTTTCCTTTCTGCAATTCCTCCTCTTCAATCGACCTTAGTCCCCCTCCCTCCTCCACCTGGAGTTCCCTTCTGAAGCATAACTTTTCCTAATTCCTTGGATTATCCCCCCCTCTCCCCCCCCAAAACTTCCTTCCCCCTTTTTGACCCTCTCCCTCCTTCCGAAATTGATCCCGAAAATCCTTCATTGTAGTACTTTCCAGTCCTTTACAGTGTGTCCGCCAAGAGGACTCCCTCGATACCTACCTCAAGGAGCTCGTCAATCTCCTCCTTTTCCTTTAGAGAGTGTCCCACGACCCCCCCATACTGATCTTTGTCCCTGGTCTTCCAATCTCCCGCACCTGGTTTCACCCCAGGGACTTTGTGTGTACGGTTTTTTCATTTTCCATTTGTCCCCCCCTCCCCCAAAAGCCTCATACTTTGAAAAAGCCTCAAGACTCATTTGAAGAATGCATTTCCCCGTCCTTGGGGCCCGTCTAGTCCCTCCTATCCTTGACCGAACCCCCACGATTATCCAAGTTTCTTTCACTATCTGACCCCGTTTTCCCCCCAATTCTTATGAGTAAGGGGCATCTTCCGAAGCAGACGATTCGAGTTACCCCTGAAGAACCGTTGCCGATTCGTCCGGCCTGTTTTTCCCTTTCCTTAGAACCCTGCCTCCTTCCCCCCTGTTTTTCAAAGACGCCGCCCTGAGCTGACTGTCCTCCCCCTAGATTCTCCCCCTGGCCCAACTTTTCACCCTTCCACAACCGGGCATACAAGTGCGATGGGCTTGTGTCTTTTAGACCTTTTTTACCCTGGTTAGAATGGGCACTCTTCGCGATTCACCTTTTCCCTCTACGGTGAAGATTAAGGTTGGCGAGGACAGAACTAAAGACTCTCACCCCCTCCACCCTGAACTTTTTTTCGGCCGCTCATTAAGTCCGAAGCGTTTTTCTCCCTTAACCCCTTGTGATGCCGGCGGGACCCAAGTTTTCCCCCCAGAGGTTTTATGGCGAGGCTTTTATACCCCTAATCTAAAGAATTTGTTGACCGCTTGGCGGCGGTCCCAATTCCTCCCACCTCCTCCGTGTGGTGAATCAGATTCTTTTTCGCTTCAGTTTCTTCCCCTCCCTCAAAGGAGATTGTTTCGCTTACGTCAGGTGGGTAAATGGCTATTGTTGGTTTGGTCCCGCTTGTTGTGGATAAAACAGCAAGTCTTTTTTGACAGGCTCTTTGTCCTTTTCCTTTCTCCACCCCCCTCTTCGTAAAACCCCCGCCCCCCCTTTCCTAGTGGTACTCTTGCGTTTCGGGAGGAGGGATTTTTTCATGCATATGGAAGCTTCCTAAACAGCAACGTCATTTCTATCATGAACTTTTCCGATTGTCTCACTGTGGTAGCGATCTTTCCTTTTGCGGATCTCCACAAGCCCTCCCCCTCACTTCCCCCCCCCCAATGTTGGAAAAGAGCCTAAGCTCTTTTTTGGACGGGCACCCATTAAGTTTTTTCTTGGTCCGGTTCTGTCCTCTTCTTTATCCCTTGGATATCGGCATCGCAGAACTTTTTTCGCTCCGTCTGGATTCTTTTTCTGTCCCTTTTTCATGAAAGATGGGTCCTCAACATCGTCTCTCTTTGGGTGAATTAAATTCCTCTCCCTACCCCTTCGTCCATCTTTCTGCCTAACCAAGTCTACGTTAGTTGTTGGAACGTGGATAGTTTTTCCGAAGCTTCCCCCCTTGCCTGCATTTTTTCCTCTTCGGCGTAGAGAAATGTTTAGCATTTTTCCGGTTTTCCCTCTTTGCCGCCTCCCGCCGCTATTACCGATCTCTTTCATGTTTTGGCATCAGCTGGACCTTTTCTGGCCGTTTTTCTGGAGAGTGCCTCCGGACCCTTCTTCTTCAGCACTTTTTTTCATTCCGCCCATCCCTTTTCCCACTTTTTCAATCGGGCAAGAACCCTCCCCCCCTTTGTCGCTCCCTCCTTCCACCCAGGCAAGATGACCCGCCTCCCTTCCTTCCCCCCCGCGGAGCGTTTCCTTTCTCCAGTACAATCGTTTCCTCAATTGCTCATTTTTTCTCTTCTCCCCCCTTGCGTCATTATTTCTCCTTTCCCGCCATGTCTTGGATATCTATCGGGTCACCTCATCCTTTTGTTTGAGTCGATACACCTTCAATTCTCCAAAGAAGTCTTTCCTCCTTCTCCCTAGCGAAATTGACCTTCTTGGCCTCCCTTGAGCACAGCGAATCCCTCTTTTTTTTCTTTAGTAGGAGTGTCCTCTTGTTTTGATGCTTTTGAGGGCGGGCAGCTCGCAGTTTATCGGGCCGCGGGCCAGCGCTGAGTGATGACGGCCTTCTATGAGTTTGTTTTCCTCTGCCCTCGTGTATATACCGGGCTATTTTCCCAGACTCCCTCTCTGTGATATGAAAGACCATGACAGCGGATCAGGCGTGCGGAGGTTTTCTTCACCCTCTTCTTTTATGACGGAAATGCTGAAGAAGTTTCGGAGCCTCTCTTTCAAACTTTTTCCACTTTGCACTCCGTTAAAGAGTCCCCACGTTCCCCACACCCTCCCCCTTCTTATTCCCCTGGTTGAAGAACTTTGCGCGGCCTCCTTCTTCTATTGTTTTCCATCCAGGGCACCGCACTATGGAAAAGCTTTTTTAAACCCATCAGAGTACCTTGCTGTCCTCTCCGCCAACCTTTTTGAGGTCTTCCCTCTATCCACCCTATTTTCCCCCCCTAAGTCCCTGACCCCTCCCCCTCCACAATGCTTGGCATGTTTCAAACCGATGAGATGGCCTTTGGATTCCCTGTCCCTTTCTTCTTGTTAGGCTCCTTCCGCCAAGCGCCCCCCTCTCGACACTTCAAGAAAAGCTTCCCAATCCTTTCTTTCGTTACTTTATTTGTCTGGAGTCAATTCCACGTCATTCCAAGACTCTCTTCCTTCTTTCTTTACGACCTCTGAGTTTCTGATAAGAGTCTTTCGCGCACATTTTTTTCCCACCTCCCTTTTCCTTCCGATTCCCGTCAGCCCCCCCCTTTTTCTTCTCAAAAAAGAGGGGACCCCCTAGCCCTCCCCCCCCCTTCCCTAACTTCTCCCCCAATACGCCTCTAGCCATCACCCGAAGGATAATCTCGTCTTCCTCCACTTTTTCTTGATTTAATTGAGAACAACGGGGTCCGTGGTTCCTCTCGGTTTTTTTTTTCTCGTATTTATCCAAAGAACGGTGACCGAGGGGAATTGAACTTTGTTCTCATACCAATAACCACAGTCTGTCTCTTTTGCGACGCTTAGTCGAATCCCCTTATGATTGTCTTTCGGCTTCCCGCAAAACTAGGGGTTCTGGGCAGTAGTTTCTTTTCTTTAATTACCTGCCTTCTCCTGCAGGCTACCCTCCAGTCCCCACTTTTTATACCGTTAGAAGAATGCGAAAGCTGACTTCTACCTTCCCAGAAAAAGTCCACCCTCTCCTTGTACAGTCCTTGGACTTTTTGTTTCTTCTCCTAGGAGGACTTTATTTCCTGTTTTTTCGGGGCCTTTCTTTATGAAGTTATTCACCTTCACCGGTTTCCCCTCCCCCTTGCTAAACTTGAAAACATCTGTGCTCTTCCATAGTAATGATTTCCGAGAACATGGGACCTCGAGTTCTTTCCAAGCTTTTTATCTGGGTTTCCTTCAACGAAGGGTTTTTTCTGTGTTCATTAGGGCATGACGAATTCTCCCTCACTGGTCCTAATGATGGCCCCCTAATTCGCTTTCCGACCGTTATTTTGACCCCTCATTAGTTTTGTTTCCCTTATTTCTTGATTTGGATTGATTTGGACGGAACGCCTGAGAACCGAATTTGTTGGACCACTGCCTAGATTTGTCTTTTCGCCCTGGACACTTCGCAATTAAATTCGTTGCGCCATCTTCTTTTTTTTAGCTGCCCTTTTTTCCTTTCTTTTAGTTCGGGCCCAGATGCACGATGTCGACCGAAGTTATCTGAATCGTTCCAAAATCCCTACAGATGAGGATTTACGGTAAACTCAATTGCTTTTTTCGGATCTTAAGGTTTGACTTCACTTATCTATTGTGCTTGTAGGATTATTAAAAGAATTATTCGGAATACTTTATCCCTCCTTTCCGCCATTTTTGTTCTTAGGTGTTTAGAAGACTATCTTAAGCAGCCATCCATGCTCATTTTTCTCCCCCTTTCCCCTGTTGTAATCCGAGGTTTTTTTTCCTTTTTAATTTAATCTGTTGAGGATGTGTTGCTGACGGTTGTGCAAGTCTCTTGATGGTAAGTATTTTTCTACTCTTCTCCCTTCAACTCAGGTGGCTAGGATACTGCTGTAGTGTTATTTTTGCCAAGTGATCTTCTGTCTTTGCTGCGCTTTGGTCGGAGGTCAACCAGTCGTAAGCAGGATCCTTTACAGATTGAAATACACGTTGGTCAATTAGCGAACACACCGTGAAGGTTCCCTTAAGACCATCGTCCTTCTTTTTTTTTCCCCCGGTTAGCTTTATGCGCCCTTTGTCGCGGGGAATTTTTTTCTTTTTTTTGCTGATCCCCTCGGCCTCCGAGTTCCTTGGCGTCAGTTTTTCTTTTTGTCTTGTATCCGGGTTTCAAGACATCTGGGACTGCGTCTAATACGTTATCCTTTGATTCTGAGTTTCTAAATGATGAGCCCTCCACATGTTTCCAATCCCCTTTGCCCCGCCCTCCCTTATCGACTGTTCAACCCTTCCTTGTTTTGAATAAGTCAGCTGAATGATGCAGAGGTCTTCAGCCTCCGATTTTGTTGCGCTTTAGCACACTTTCTCCATCACCCGTCCCCCTTATTGCGTTGTGATTGCTTCTACGATAGTCCCTAGCTTGGTTTCTTGTCTCCTTGCACGGCCTTATGAAGATTTGAGGATTCGACGCCCCACTCTCCCTTTTTTAAAGAAATCGCGTGCTTGGACCCCCTTTTGCCCAGATCGTTTGTGAGCAGCCCTTGAGAAGAATGGTTTCCCCAATGCTTTCCACGAAGCCCTCACGCGTCATCAATAGATGATAGAGGTTCCCTTTCCCCCTTTTTTTTGTTGGATTATCTTACGTCTTTTTTTTTTGACGTATGTCTTTAGCGGTTCAAAGTTCCCTACGACGGACGTAGGCCTTTCTTTTCGCCATTTTTTTTACCCAATTCTATGCACATTTCCTGATTCCCTCCGATTTCTTGTTGTTTTTTTTTTCTTTGCCCGCCCTGATCTTGGAAGTCCATAGAGTCGTACCGCAGTCCCAAATTCCACTGTGCGTGAGCATAACGCCCTCCTAAAGACCCTTTCGTCGTTGCTGTCCCTTCCTGGAGACTGTTTTCTGACGTCCCTAATCCCATCAGCAGGTTAAGTCCCCCTCCTGTTTTCTCTCCTTCGCGGACCCCTTTGACGACCGTGCTGACGAGTTCGTTTTTTACTTTTCCCAAACGTGAGGGTCTATCATGGTCCACATGCCGCTCTACGGAATAATAAATAAGATTCCCCCGACCCGGTGACTCCACACTCCGGCTGACCCCCTCCTACACTTCCGGAAGGAAGGACGATTGAATAATTTTTCCCTCTGCTCCACCAGTCCCTTTTCCCTCACCCGGGATCCTGGTCGGAGGGGCCTGTGGCAAAAAACCGCCTAGGGCGTCCTTACAAGAGCAAATCTTTCGATATTTACTCCTTGCCAAGCTCTGACATTGCCTGCTGAATAAGTAAGCCTTTACTTTCCCACCGCTCCCATCCCAGACGCTGGGACTCTCCACTACCGCGCAAAAAACATCGTGGGCTCTTTCGCAGTCTTTTGGACCTGGCTCTTTCACCCCTTTCAAACCCCCGACAGTACTAAAAACCCCCTGCCCCTACTTTACCGACATTCCCGCCCCTTAGACACCCCATTCTACGCTTCACTCTTCCGGCGTCTCCCTCAGTAATGAAAAATGAGTCCCTCTTCCCCCTTCCCTGTCAACTAATTTTGTGATGTAAAACGACCATCCCATCCCCAAGACCCTAGCAGTCCCTTCCTCCTTGACAGAAATACGCATATTTTCGGTAGTTTTCCGTCCTTCCCTTCCCCCCGATTAAGTATTTTCCTCTTCATCGAGCCCTCACATACTCACTCTCCTCCTGGTAAATCCCGAAAAGAATTTCTGACCACTAAATTACAGAACCTCGTCCCTTTCTACCGACATATGGCCATCTGGCTTTTCTTGTTTCTCCCTTTTATGTCGCATCACTGCACAGAAATACAGGACCCCACGCTCCTGATGCCTTTCTTGCGAACTTCTCAGTCTGTTGGCCAGCGACCATGTTCTTCCATCGTCATGATTCCCTAAGAAACTTCTATCCCAGTTCGTTCACCCGGATGAAAAGGACGAATACAAATGTTGACCCTCCCCTTGCGTACTTTCTTCAAATCTTCTCAAGCCATTTACCCCACAGAGATTTCTACGGCGTGGAAGCCCCGGGTCTTGTAACGGGCCCTATAATTGAATATGCCCTCCGGTCCTTGCACTATGAAGACCCCTGGACCATCAAGAGTCCATTCATCAGTAGGATGACCATCCCCCTCGTAAGACCCATTCCTCGGGTGCCTTTTCGAATTTTCCCTCTCAGTAACATCTTTAGACCCTTCTCAAAGTAAGAATGTGAAGTACGTTTCCCACCCCATTATTGGTCTCTTCCCCCATTAAAGATCTACCATCCCTTCCCCCTGAAGAGGGGTTCCCCTCTTACCCTCTTCCCTTTCATTACCCGGCCCGGCGCGTAGACAAAAAATAGTGACTGTTTTTATTAATGAGCCCAAACGACAAACGCTGTTAGTAGCCCCTGAGGCGTTGGATACCCGCCTCCTTGAGAGGAAGCGTTCCCCCTTCCCCCCGGGTTTTCTGAAAACAATTAATAATAAAGCAGCCTTGTGGGCTGAGTAGGTTTATGGTAGTCCTTTCGTTCTTGGGTCGTTCGGGGCCTCCAGTGTTCTATTTTCGCGTCCCCTGTTTTTCCTCCCCCTGACCCCCTTTTGGTCCCTCCCCTCTCTCACTGTGAGCATCCCCTCGCATGGTATTCGGTTCAAAGGTCTGGCAGTGCCGGCGCGGCGTTCCTGTTCTTTCGAGTCATGTCTCTTTCCCCGCCCCCTACTGACTTGCCAGTTTTTCATCCATTGGAAGTGTTTTAGTCTCCTCCTTCTTCGCTGGTTAGAATTCCTCCCGAAACCTTGATCACCTGCTGGAATGGATGCTGCCCCTCTTCTCGTTTGGTCCGCCCACATGCCGTGGAGCTGGTTCCTGGTTACTTTATGTATCAGGTTTCCTCGGGCCCCTCCAGTCGTTCAGGGATGAAACCCCCTTCTTTGTCGGCCATGGTTCTTCCCGCTGGGTCAGTGCTACCCTCTCCTCTCTTGTTTGAGTTTTTCCTCTTCGCGACGGCGGCCTCCTAGACAGTATTATCCTTTTGCCTTTTTTAACGTTCCCTTTTCGCCCGCTCTTCGTGTGTCGCATTGATCGTCCCTCCGCAAAATCATTGAATTTCCATCTCCTTGACCTCATCCCGAAGTCGCGATCCGATCTTTCGTTTTTCAGAGCTAGGTCCCCCCTTCCTGTCCGCGCCTTGTCCTCGACAGAAGAAGTTCTAAGCTGGCTCTCTCAGGCCATTCTTTTTCCTAGTAAGGACACCCGACGGTGTCCCCAACTTCCACCCTGCTATCCCACCCTCAAGAGCCCCCTACCGACTTTGCCCCCCCCCTCTGCGTTGCCCCTTTTTCAGGCAAAATCGTTCATCTTTCCAGACTATTTATTTCTGCGTT
>Ga0179591_1227486_pt1 | contig 11101 bp, 19 predicted proteins | sample CZOMad2_1_08_16f_FD_182891 | JGI IMG/M metagenome (GOLD analysis project Ga0179591, IMG submission 182891) | Vadose zone soil fungal communities from Angelo Coast Range Reserve, California, USA - CZOMad2_1_08_16fungal (PacBio error correction) | ecosystem: Environmental > Terrestrial > Soil >... | reverse complement strand
TTTTTTCGCATCCCGTTGTTTCGAAGGCTTCCAGGGTGATGGGAAGTGTCGAACTCTGTTTTTCGGGTAGCTTTTCAAAAGAAGTCCCTTTTTTCCGGTCGGCAGCTTCTACCCGACCAAAATCTTCCCCTCGAGGTTTTTGGTTGTCTCCTTTTAGGGGCTTGCGCTTCATTGGGTGGTGACTTCCATCCCATTCCCCGAATTCGCTCCCTTGTTTCTTCCCTCCCTTGTCACGGTTTGCAGTCCGTTCCGACCCTTTTCTTTCAGAAAGTCCCCTGCCAAACCTTGAAAGGAATCAGAAAGGGAAGAAAGTTTTATGCCCCCCCTCTTAAGCCCCCCTCTCTGGCACTTTCCTATCGACCTCCTGACAGTGAGCTTTTTCTTTCCCTTCACTACGTCCTTCTCCTCTCAAAGGACACCGGCTGCTAGGTTTTCGCCGCCTGTGTTTTCCCCTGTAATAGAATCCCTCCTCGAAGAGGGATTTCTTTTCTTCTTGGTTCCCCCCTGAGGACCTTTCCGGGTAAGCCCCGCTTTTCTTATTGAAGGGTGCATTGATCTTTCCTTCGCGTTGAAATTTAACTTTTTCTTTTTCTGCTCTTTTTCGGCTTTTTCAGCCCCCCTTTTGGACTTTACCCCCCAGGTCCCTGCCCCCACTTGGCAGAAATTCTCGAACCATCTGTCCTTATTTAAAGGAAGTCTTTCTTCTTAGGTTACCCCTTCCCTTCCTTTGGAGGACTCTTCTTTTTTTTTACCTTTTTTTTTTGGCTTTTTAGTGGAAGACGGTTTCTTTCCCATTGGCTCCATCGTAGACCCGCCTCTTTTCTTTCTTTTTTGCCTCCAGCAACTCTCCCTCTGCGTTTTCTTCATATGAGGTTCCTCGTATCGGTGTCCGAACGTTTAAAGTTTTTTTTTCTTTTTACCCCCTTCAGCTATGGCCCATCCTTATCCGGATCGTGGCTTTATTATGGCAGGTTCAGTTGATTCCCACCCCTGTTACCCCACCCTTTGGCTCCCCTCTCTACAATTTCCCCCCCTCTCCTTTCTCCGACCCTCTTCTCAATTTTGAGAAGTTCGCTTGACCCACCCTATCTTAGTGGTGTTCTTTTTTCCTGACCCGTAATTTAATCCATCTCGGATTCCCTTGAAGTGGCGCCTCCTTCGGCCCCTGTACAAGAGCTTCCCCACTTTTTCCGCTCGCCTCCTTTGGCATAGATTCTGAGGGAAATCACCCACTCTCCCCCCTCTGTGGTACACTTTTCTGGTATCACCGGCACTCTCCAATCAAGACATTCTTTGCCTAATTGACCCCAATATCCAAAATATGAGGTTTTCTCTTCCTTCCCCATCGTTGAACTTAATCTCATTTCTTCTCCTTGCTTCCCTTCAATCTTCTTCCTTCCCGGGCACCAAAGACCTTGTTGCAAACCTGCTAGCTAGCTTGTCTTACGTTCTTTCAAGCCCCCTTTTATTACATATTTTTTCTTTTCTTTCTCCTATCTCTTAGTCCAACGATTTTAAGCCCCAGCTCTTTTTGTTTGCTTAATGTTGCCTAGCTCCATTTTAATCAGCAGCCCTCCAGAAGTTTTCTTTTCTTTTTTCCCCTCCCCCCATATTTCTCATGTAGCTTTCCTTTTTTGCCCCACGTTTTTTTAGCGTGAAGCATCCCTTTATCGAATACTCTGCTCGGGTTTGGCTTTTTTTTTTTTTTTTCAACAGGTTTTCGTATCGTCTGTCTTACCGGTTGAAACCCTCTTTTTTTTTTTCTCGCCTGACGTCTAGCATCGACTTTCTTTTCTGCCCCCTTGGCAATGCTCTTTTAGGGTACCTGAATTCTTCCGGTTTTGCAGGTATTGATTTTTTGCAATTTTTTCCTGTTTGTGTCTCCCCCTCGCCTTCCGACTTTCTAATCCAATTTTCCTCCCTGGCATTTTCTCCTTCAAGTACATTGACTGACCGCCTCCCCAACCCTTTGCCTGCTCCCCATGACAGATCCTTTTGTTTGAGAATTCAGACATACCGCGCCCCCTCCCTCCCTTCCTTGGGAGAGAGCTTTCACAGCACTTTCCCCTCCGCTCTCTGCCTCCCAGCGACCACGAAGGGCCCTCTTTTACTATTCCTTCTCCTGAGGTTTTTCTCTAAAAGTTTTCGGTCTCTTCGATTGTCGTCATCGGTTTTCCCATTTTTTTCGGCGGTCCGTTGTTGCCGCTGTTTTCCTCTTTTTCTCTGTTCTTTTTCTTGCTCCTCCGTGATTCGGCTATGGTCCCTTCCACTTTTAATTCCCTCCCCACTCCATGTTCTTCTGAAGTATGGGGCTTTCCCCCAATCAAGCCAGCCCCCTTCATGTTCTCTAAGCTGTCCTCCCAAACTTGGGGAATGTTCCTTTATCTTTTCAGCCTTATATCCCATTTTTCTTCTCGCCGCATCTAAATGTTTTTTTCCCTGTGCCCCCGTTTTTTCGCGAATCTTTCCTTACCTCGTACCTCCCTACTGATTACCTCGGTGACTTTGCTTTTTTCTCTTTATGTAAGACTGTTGTTGGCCTTTCCTGCCCCCCCCCCTCTATATTTCCTCCTCCCGTGTTTGTTTAGCGATCTGGGGGCCTTTTCTTCCAACCCACTTTGGACCTTTCCTCCCTTTCCCCCCTGTCCTTTAAATTAAATCTTTTTCCCTGGCTCTTTTTCCTTTCTTGTAATGGCCTTTTTATTCTTTTCGCTTTTGGAGGCCCCCTCCCCAGTAGCTGTTTTTCTTCCCCCCGTAGCCCTTTCCTTTGCCCAATTCGGCACCTCGATAGCCCGAACCCCACTCGGTTATGCCCACCTTTTCCCTTTTTCTGGTTCTTTTGGCTTGGATTTGTGACCTCTTCCATTTTAATTCCCGCCCACGTCGTGTTTCCTTGCATTCTCTTCGGGGACTTTGTTTTCCACTTCCAATTCGAGCTTCCTGCAGGAGTTCTCGGACCGCAATTCTCCTCCAATGTGAAAATTCGGGGAACAGGCGGCGGGACCTCACCCCAAAAACCTCGCTTTTCGGCTTGGCTTTGTCTTCTCGGATCCTTTTCCTTTTTTTTTCTTTTTTTCTCCCTTATCAGGCTGTGGCCCCTTTCGCCATGGGATTCGGTGCGCTGGGATGTTCCGGCGTTTTTCTGCGTACGGGCTTGTTTTGACGTTTCGTTCCTTCCCTCCTTCGGTTTAGCTTTTTTTTTCGCGTTTTTTCTATGCTTACACATTTTCTTTGCGCTTTTCCTTTTGGATTGCCCCTTGCTCCTTGTGGGGTTTTTTGGGGATTGCTATTTCTTGCACTTTTATCACTGTGTCCTTCTCTTCTTTCGGCCTTTTTTGCGGTTTTTTTTTCCCCCACTTCGACCTTCTCCCCCCTGTCCGTTCTCACACGGAAAGGCAATCTAAGTACAGCGACTTTTTTTGGTGATATTCAGGCAGACTTTCTTTTTTCATTATGCTCTTCTTCCTCCAGAGGTTTTTTTTTTCCCCCAATTGAGGCGCCACACTTGCGAAAAGCAGACCAATTTCCTTCTAATAGTTTCCTTTTTTGCCGGGTTATTTCCTGCCCTCACCTTTACCACAAACTTCTACAGTCGCCCTTTGGAGTCCATCGCGAAACCGCTGGTTTATTGGTGCTGGCATAACGCCTGTTGACGTCTCGTACCCTCTTTCCCAGTCCCCCTCCCCACATCCTCGGGTTCTTTTTAAGGCGTTGTGATCTCTGACCTCTTGTTTTCACTCTGTCTAATCGTGTTTTAGAGACCTTTTCCATTAAGCCAGATTTTCCCTCCCCCGTCTTTTCCCAGGTCGTTTTCCACATTTTTGCTTTTTTTCCCCCTTTCTCGGCTTCTCCTCTTTTTCTGATGCCGATTTTTCCTATCTCCTTGCAATAATGAAGGTATCCATTTCGGGAATGGACTCTACCCGACTCTTTTGGAATTTGTGCGTAGGGCATCCCTAACCCTTTTCTTTGAGATTTCGGTTTCACCAGAGTTCCCAAAAATTTTTCCTTTTTTTCTTTTTTGGATTCCCGGCATATAGTACCGGCGACGACGTCGGGACTGTAGGCGCGAGTCTTGTTTTGCGCCCCACGGACTTGTCCCCCCTCCTTCCCTTACTGGAAGGCTTTCGATTCCATATAATCATGGTCACTTCTGACTCGCAAAGCATATGTTTTCTTTCGTCTCCCCCCCCGTTTTTTTTTCCCCCCAAGATTTGATCTGCATTGGAGTCTTTCTTTTTCGTTGTCCCCAAGCACCTTTGTTATGCTTGTCTTCCCAGTCGGGACTAAGAAATTTCACTAGCCCGCCTTCCTACCTTTCTCGCCTGAGCTGAATTTGTTTCCTGCAATGGAGTTTACTCACGATGGCACAAATCTTCTTGCCCTTTCTCACATTCTTTTGGCTGCTTTTACGAGAATTTCTTTCCCCCCCCCCCGTTCAAAACCCCGTCATGTTTGCTTGAACTGACAATTTAGTACCCCCCTTTTTTTTTCCCGACAATCCCTCGAGTGCAACTTTTTTTGAGGAATTTTTTACAGCTTTGAACTTACCCTTCTAAGTACCTGAGGTTCTTAGAGTCAATTTTTTGTTTTGGTTCTTTATTCAGACACCCTTCCCCCACTTTTCTTTTCACGGGGGAACGATACCTTGTCGTCGCCCTACATGACCCTTTTACCTTTCTCTTTGTCCCCCTCCCCGGAAGAATCCTCCCGGGTATCTTTTCTGGGACAAGGCAGATCTCTGGCGATGTACGAGGAAAAGCAAACACCCCTCATTCCCGTCGCAAAGGATTGTACCCCCCAGTCTCTCTACCTAAACTCCGTACTAATCCACGTCTCTCCATGTCATCCTTCTACCGATCCCACTCCCTACCCAACGGCAGTCCCAAAATTGGAAGTCCCGACGACTTCTTTCCCTCACTAAATTCTTCCCCTCAATATCAGATTTTGTTCCTTTTTTTTTTTTTTATGTGGTTCTTCTTTTCCCCCATCCTGTCGGGCATGGCCTTTTTTTTGAGAGTTTTCCTTGGTTCCCTCACTTATATTTGGTTCCCTTCCTGTGGACACATTTTCTCATTTTTCTAAGAACGCTTGCCCCTCGCCTTTTTTGTTTCTGCTCCCCTCTTATTCTAGAGATTTCCCCAATCGTTTGCTGTCTGACTCGACCGAAGGGAGCTTTGGCCTTCTCCCGGAAATTTTTTTCCTTTCTGGCGGATGTGTTCCCCCGGAAGGTCTTCTCTTGTGGAAGCCCTTGTTTGACTTTCCCGACCTTCTTTCCCCCTGCCCCATAAAACCATTTTAAATAGCCCTCCTTCCTTCCTATCAATCCAGCTCCAGCTTCGCGGTTGACTTTTTCCTCTTCTCTTTCAACTCAATGGAGTCCCCTCCCCTTCCCGTATTTAGTTTTTCCTCTCCCGTAACCCAATTTAGCCTTTCTCCCCCTTCCACCACAATTCCGGCCATTTGCATTATGATGCTTGTTTCGTCATCCAGCGTGGGTAAAGGCCTGCCGACGGACACACCTTCTCGTCCCACCCTCCTTACTGGCGAGTGGTTCGCTTCCCCTCCTGCCTCTCTTTTTAAATAGCCTTGGTTGTTGTTTGAGATTCTTTAGCTTGCGTTTTTTCCTCTGGAAACATCGCCTTTGCTTGCGGGGTTTTTTTTTTCTTTCTTTCTGCTTCTTTTTCCTTTGCAGCAGAGTTTTTACCCCCCCTTCTTCCTAGTTCTTGGTCTTTCATTCCTTCCCTTTTTTCTTGAGGTGGTCAGGAGCACGGTTCCTGTCCCTTTTCCTGCAACTCGGCTTGCAGGTCTTTCCCCCACCTCAACCTAACTTTCTTCCCACCGTCCCACTGACCGTGCGGCTGGAGTTTTCCTTTTTTTCGTTGTTTGGGAATTTCACGTTGATTTTGCCCTTTCTTATCCCCGCCTCGTTTTTAAAAGCCGCTCCTTACATTGCCTGTTTTGCCTTCCTTGCCCCCTGCAACTTTTTCTTTCCTGACCTTCCCCCTTCCCGCTCGATTGCTAAGTGCCTCAACTTTCTATCTGAGCATATCTGATTCCCCCACATGCGCGGGCCACCCTGTTTTCCCTCCCATCTTTCCTTTTTCTCCCCGTAGTCTCGTTTCCCTTACTATTGACCTTGGCCAATCAGTCGTCTTTTGCCCGGCCCTCCCCTTGGTTCAGCCGACCTTAGAAAAGCCTCCGAAGATGTCTTCCTTCGCCATCTTTTCCCCCCTGCCTTCCTTTCCAGAAATTCCTTTCCTCTTTCTGCCGTTCTTTTTTGACCCCGCATGTGCTCTGTTTTCTTCGGAACTGAGCGTTTCAGAAACTTTTCTTCCCTGTCATTTTCCTCCCCTTGTGCCTTTTTTTTCTTCCTTGCAATAGGCACCCCGCCCAGTTTGTATGGCTCGCTTGGTCTCTACGGCCTGGTCTTCGTCTTTGACCAACCATTCCCCCTGTATCCTTTTTCTGTTTGCTTGGTGGTCCTTCGGGCTTTCCGGTTCTTGCCCTTCGATCCCCATTCAGACTCCCTATCTTGACGTTTTCTCTTCCCACGGAATCCCCAAAGTTCCTATCGCCCCACCTCTTCCTTAATATGGTTTTCGTCCCTCTTTCCTTCTTCCGCCTCACCTCAGGACCACGGCTTGACCATTGATATTCCCCTGTTGCCTCTCCTTGAGGTGAGTATCCCTTCGCAGCCGGTTAACCCCGGTCGGTTGCGCCAAGAGTTATCCCCTCACTATCAGCGTTTACACTTCTCGGCACTTGAGGATGGACCACCCAGCTGGCGGTTTTCTTGCCGGGACACTCCGGGATCCTTTATGCAGCTCCCTGCCGCTGCCTATTTTTCCTCTCCTTCAATGTACCCCTACCCGAGAATCCCCCCTTGTCTTGAGTAGTGCAATAGGAGGGAGCACCCCAAAAGACTACCCCCCTTCTCCTTGGGTATATTTTCCCCCTTTCTCAACCCTTCCCCCTTATCTGTATATCTCCCCCCCCTCCCCCTTTGCACCTACCCCCCCCCCCCTCGGTTTTTATCTTCCTCCCCTCGTTCCCTACCTTCAAGCGTTTCTCCTCACTTCTCCCTCCTCTTTGTTAAACAACCTCCCAGGGGTTCCCCGACTGCCTTGCTAGATATGGTTCACCAAATCATCTCAAATAGGTCCGATCTTTCCTGCCGCCATAGCATATTCTCCCCAAGCTGACCCCTCCCGCTTGGTTTTTTCTTTAGCTTTTGTCTTTTTCTCTCCTCCCTTCTGATATTTCCCGACAGCCCACCACTTTTTTATACTGGGCCGTCAATAACTAATTAGACTTTTTTCCTCTCGGGTCCCAATGGTTTCTCTTTTCCTCTTCACTTTCTTTTAAGTACCCGTTACATGGTGCTATGGAGTTTGCCACGGTGTTAGTCCTGTCCAGAAACTTCACAACTCTTCCTCCAATTTTAGTACGAGCGTCTCCCTTTCTTTCTCTTTTAGATTAGGGTAACAACTCGCTTTCTGGGTTTTTGCCTTTCCAGGACTTTATTTATGGTACGCCGGTTCCTTTTTTTTCCCCTCGTTAACTCATAACGGACATCTTCTCCTCCCACTGTTGCGGGACAATTTGAGGGGTGTTTTTCACTTCCCCTGACATTGCCTCCATATCCTGAAAGTCGAGAAAGGGTAACTCCCCATAGTGGGAAAGCTACCCCTTCTAGCACTTCCTCCCCCTGTTTCCAAAGACCACGAAACCCCCCCCGCTTTTCCGGGCTTTTAAGTTTCAAGGCCACTCTCCGCATGCCACTTCCCGCCCCAGTAACCTTCGTTTCAGAAAGAACTTTCATTTCCCCTTCACGCTGTACGCTATTGCTAATCCACAAAACCGTCCTTGAGCGGACTCTTCGGTGCTTACTCAAGGTCTTTTCCATGCTCATGTTTAGTTTCTATTAGTTCCGCCGTCCCGTGGGGCGCTTGTACCCTCCTCTCTCCCATAGGAAGTTCTATCTGGTATGTCTTTCCCAATTAAACTCTCCCCCGAAGAATTCTTTGACAGACATGTGATGTAGGGTTTCTGTTTCTTTTTTTCCCCCCCCCCCCTCATCCACTTCTTTTTTTTTCTTTCAGATGGGACTTCCCCCCTGGGAGTTTATCTGTGCAGCCTGTTCTTTTCCGCAGACGCTTTTTCCTGTGGGGCCTCCGATAGCCACCTTTGTACCTTTCCGTAGCCAGTTGACACCGTCATTCCCTTTCCCAGAAAGATTGCCCTCCGTTCCCTTGGTGTCCCCCATTACCGCACTAGTTTTGCATTATTCGCAACCCCGAGTTCCTACGCCTCGTTTTTTGTTTGCCCATACGCTTTGGAATTAGTCCCTGCTCCCCCCCGATTTTTCGTAATCTTCGTAACCAAGCAGCCTTCCTGCTGTCCCTTTTGAGGTGATCTTTCTTTAGCGACCATTCTTTTCATGGGTACAGACACAAGTTTGGCGGCAGCCACCATTGCGATTCCCAAGGCTCCATCTCTTCAGGTTCACCCCCCCCCTCTTTGTTCCTTTGCGCTCAGGGACGGCTGTCTTGGATTGTGGACAATCCGGCAAGTGCGCCAGTAACCGTAGTTTTCGCCCTTAAGGGTCATTTCTGGGTACCCGTTATTTCCGTCAAGGGAGCGGACTGCCGCTAGGATTTTCACTCTTAAACCGCTGTCACTCGACCTTCCCCTTTCCATCCCTAGTTCCCTACCCCCCGAGAAGGCCCACGCAAGAGGACACTCGATGTTGCGGCTTTCTGGCCTTTGGTTTTTCTCTGTCACTGTTTCTTTGTATTGACCAGAGGGGTCTTCTCTCTTTGTATGGGCCGTTTTTGGTTTTGCGGAGGGTGATTTAAAGTTTTTCCTCCCCTTTAAGTTACTTTCTTTCGGGTTTGTTTTTATTATGGCGGGGGCATCTGTACCCACCCCTGGGCGGTTCCTTTGGGTGATTTCCCCCCATTTTTCTTTTTTTGGTTTTTTTCAATTTTATTGCGAAGTTTCGTCCCTTGTTTCCGGGGCGGCTTTTGTTTTTTATGCCTCCGACACCCAGACCTTCGAAGCCCTTGCTTTTTCCTTCCCTCGAAGTTCCCAAGAGTCCTCTTTTTAGCATTCGTCCGAAGTCTAGTTAGAACGATTTCTTCTACCGCTCCCTTTTCCCCCTGACTCTGACTCTTCCCCCTTGTTCCCCCGAGACGACGATTCAAGGCTTGAGAGAATGAAGCCCATTGCCCAAAGCCCTGCTATTTAACCTTTATTTCTTTTTCTTCCCCTTGAGGAAAACGTTTTGGGGGGATTGATCACGTCTCCGTGTCGTCCGCTGGCCCATCTATACCCTTGTAACCACCCTTAGCCGGGTGATTTTTTCCCTTTTCTCCTCTGACGATTTTCCTTCTCAGAAGATTCTCTTTTCCAAGTTTTTTAGTGCCCGCAACAACGCCCGTCTTTTTCCTTCTGTTGACACTTGTTTGTGGGTTTTTTTCCCATGGATTCTTCGATTAACTTGATTGTCTCCGCCCCCTTTCCTTCATTAGTTTTCTAAGATTGGGGACGTTCCTTCCCCCCCGCATTTTTTTCTATTGTGATTTTTCCTAACCCACATTCTTTCTTTTTTGTACTCTGAGCCCAAGAGGTACCCCCCCCTGTCTTTCTTATTTTTTTGTACCCCCCCCTCTTATGCCTCCGGTTAGGTTTCTGTTTGAGGCTTCTCTCTAAATTCTTTTAGCCTTTCTTCCTGGGTGAGACTCTTCACGTTCTTCCTTCGTTTTCTCATAGGATACACTTTTAAAGTTTAGGCTCCAGCCCCCTCGTAGCTGATCTTCCGTTTCCCAACTTAATACGATCTTTTTTTTCCAAAAGATTTGCCCCGGTTTGCTATTTCACGTTCCCTTCGTGCTTTTCTTCCCCTAACCAGCAACTTTTTTTTTCCCCGCGTTTATCAGGCCTGCCCCTTGAACCTCTTTTCCCCACTTCGCCCCTATGATCCCCCTCAGCGTGGACTTCCCTCCGTCAATTGGGCAGTTCCAAGTATTCTCTTTCCTACCGTCTTTTCTACTTTGACATTGTCTATATTCCTTTTCTTTTCCGGTTCGTTCTCCCCGTCCTCCTAGGGCGACCTTTTTGCTCTTTCTTCCCCCATACTTCTTTTCCTTTCCCTCCCACGTAAAAACCCAAGAGAGGCAAGGTGATAGGAAGTTTTTCCGTGTTAGGATCTTTAATTACTTTTTAACACTTTTTTTTCTTAATAGGTGTCTTTCTTTTTTTTTCTTCTGTCGGCCACCACCACTTGTTATGAAGTTGACGTCGTCTACCTCTGTTTTCTTTCCCCGACGACCTGCAAAAGTCACGATTTTAGTTTTTTTTAACATCAACTTCGGTAGAAGAAGGCATTCTTCTTCCCTGCCAAGAGTTGGAGACGTCTATTTTAGCTATACACCCCTTTTTTACGACCTAAACTTGACCTTTCTACGTCACTTTTTACCCATTTTGTACGGCCCGGGGGTTCTCTTTCAGTTCTGACTTTTCTTTTTTTCCTTTAATTTCCGCGAAGGCTCCTTCGTGGCCTGGCACTTTTTTCTCCTTTAGGTGACCACTGACGATTTCGTGTTTCTGCTTGACAGATTGCCTTTTTTTTTTTCACTTTCTGATCGATCCTTTTTTACCTTGTCTTCTTCCTTGCCTTTGAGCCCTTCCGTGACTCTTTTTGCCCGTCTGGAAACGACGAATTCTTTGAAGGACTTCGGTTCCCCGGCCTTTTTCTCTCTGGGAAGATCGGCTTTATGAATCCGAACCCTTGCCTTTCCTTTTCCCCAACTGAACTCGCCGCCCTGCTTCTAATTCGAACATACCCTTTTTCGCGGTTCTTTTTTTCTTTCGCACCCCTTGATTTCTTCTTCTTGGTGAGTCTTTCCAGGCTCTTTTCCCCCCTTCCCGTGTTTCGCTTTTTCCGAATAACCCTTCTTTTCTTGCAGACCATCCGACTTGATGCTTTTTGAATTTCTGGAGGACCGTTGTTTGGTGTCCCCCATTTCCTTTTTCTTTCTTTCCTCTCCTTAATTACCCCCTCCTCTCCTTCCGCGTTCTTGTTCGCGCCTTCGCC
>Ga0179591_1278977_pt1 | contig 11102 bp, 12 predicted proteins | sample CZOMad2_1_08_16f_FD_182891 | JGI IMG/M metagenome (GOLD analysis project Ga0179591, IMG submission 182891) | Vadose zone soil fungal communities from Angelo Coast Range Reserve, California, USA - CZOMad2_1_08_16fungal (PacBio error correction) | ecosystem: Environmental > Terrestrial > Soil >... | reverse complement strand
ATGACCCCCCTCCCCCGCGATGGCGAAAAAGAGGATGAACCTTCTAACTTTTAAAAAACGGAAGTTCTCTCCTTCCTCTTTGATGTCCGGCGCAAGTCCCTGAAGTTTCTTCCTCCTTAAATCCGACGGCATCTTCGTCTCTGGGCCACGCGCAGATCCCTTTTCGACGCAAAGGAAACAGTGTCCCTTTACACATAGCCCCGACCCCCCCGGTCTGCACGACCTCTCTTCCCTTTGCCGCTTATAATTGCAGGAGAGCCCTGGTCTCGCACCCCCTTTCGGCACCTTTTTTTTTTTGGTTGTTGCTTCCCCTTTCGAGTGTATAAAGCTCTTGTTTTTCCACTTTTTTTCTTATGTAGAACACTTTAGGGTGCTTGATGCGCGTCGATACGTGGACCCAGTCCCTTTTTCTTCCCGCGAAAATACGTCGGCTTCGGTGTAAACTTATGTTCCCCCCCCCCTTCCCCCGAAGGCCGGGCTTGCGGATCGGCTATCGGACCGGTCGTCCTCACCCTCCAAGAAAACTCTTACCCATCCCAGCCGTTCGCTCCGGCCTAGGAATATTTCATCTTTTCCCCAAGAACTCTTTTCCCTCCTAGAGCAATGGGATTCGAACTAAGCCCAGTTGAAATAAGACGAAATCGACGGGACCCCCGACCCTCACTCCTTTTTCCCGATAATATCGCGTCCCTGATTTTAATGGAATTTGGGAAGGAGGAGTCTTTCCCCCTCTTTCCTCAGGGGAGTTTCAGGCTTAAATTACTACCCCCCCCCTAAACATCTGTACGTCAAGGCGCCGCCCCCCGGTTCTGTTCTTTTTACCGCTCCGAAGACATCCTTTCTCGAGCCTGTCTTTCCCCCACTCGCGCGAGACCGCTCCAGGCGACATCGCGAAGCCTGAACCGCATCTCGGGTAGTTACGTCCTCTGAATGTTCTTCCTGTCGTCCCCCCCAATCTCACAAACCGTCCTGTTCATTTCCCTTGTTCGCGTGTTCCCTCAGTCCTTCTAGCTACCAGATGATTCCTCTCTGATTTCGAAAGTTCCTTCTTCATCGCGCAAAGAAAGTACCCCCCCGCGAGTCCTCCACATGATTCACGTGTGTTCGTGGTGAGTAGTATGTTTTTTGCGTCCGTCTTTCCCTTCTCCCCTCACGTGTTTTTTTCGACGCCCGTCATAGGGTTTGGCTTTATGTTCTGCAGTGAGATCCGTTTTTCCAAGGGGGTTCCTTTTTCCGGCGATAGGCCCGCGTTTTTGCTAGCTTTTCCCCTGTTCCCCCCCCCCCTCCCGAACTTCTGGAGGTATCTTCCTTTTTGATAGATCTTCTTAGACCCCGATCGCGACATCTCCACCCCCGTCACCGCGAAATACTCCCACGCCGGGACGAAGGAAGCTTCACTTTTCAAACCCCCCCCCCCCCCCCCCCCAACCCCAAAGGTTTGGAAGGCGCAGTCTTGGACGAACCACTCCCTCATATACAGCTGGCTTTTCTCCCTCCTGTCCTCAGGTCTCCCCCAGTTTTCGATGTGAGCCTCCCCCCCCCTCACTTCTCCGAGCGCGGGGACCCACGTCCATCGAACGACCATTTTTGATCTAACCAACCCCCTTCCGGCGCCCGGCGCTTCTTCTCCTCTCCCACATTCTGATGGGACACTTTTAAATCAAGACATTCTCCTTCCCCCCTTCCCCCCCCCCCATACTTTTTCCTTTTCCAGAGACTTGTACTATGTTGAAGTGATATTTTTCTGGTCGGCGATTTTCTCCCCCCGCAGTGAATTTTCATTCTTTTCCTGACCCCCCTAGACAGGCGTTGTACAGCAATGTTCCGCTGCCGAACCAACTAAGTCCTTTGCGACCACTTTTTTCCTCTTTACGGCCGTGGAGAGAGAATCTTCCTGCACCCCGGGGGTTCTCTCTTAGGTAGTAGAAAAAAGTTTGCTCCCGCGCAGGTTGTGAACTAGGTTAGAAGGTCTGCTAGCCCCCTTTTCCCCACATAAAGATATTATCCCAGTTGTGAAGGAAAGCCCGAAGAAGTCAGGCAGAGTAGGCCTGGTTTTTTTTCCTAGGAGAATATTGAGCGTTTCCAGCAGGTCTTCCTAGAGTGCTCGCCCTATACGGCCTTTTGCTGAAAGGAAGACTTTTCAGAGCCCTTCCTTCCCCTGGCCTAGAGCTACATACCTAGATATATTTCATCCTCCTCCGTGTTTTGTTCCCTCTCTTCGGCGAAGGGCTCGTATTTTCCTCTGCAGGAAGACTCTTCCCGTACAGGCGCCGCTGATTTGAAATCATAAGTGCTCCCCCTGGACCGGTGTCCCTTTTCTTTTTCTCGAGCGAATAGAAACATTCATTTCTAAAGAGCTCTTTTCTTTTCTCCCCCCCCCAGTGGATGAGCTGTTTTAGAAGAAGGATCGGCCATAGAATACTGATCATGGCGAGGACAACAAAAGTTCTTTTGCTTTCAGGTGGAGAAGTTCATCTCTTTAAAACCCCCCCCCTTTTTTTTCCGGGCGTTTTTTTTTTTCCTCTTAATAGTCGAACCGGGACTTAATGATAGGACGTTTTACGGTTCCGCGAGTCTTAAATCTTTGGGTTCTCATTAATGAGCTACCCCCTCCCCTCCCCCCAGATCTAATAGGAGCCGGTCCCCCAAGTTAAAGAGACCCCATGCTGAAAAAGAAGTGATAAATATCCCCTCCCTAGGCCTCCACCTCCACCCATCTGGCAACCCGCTGCTCGAGTTTCTGCTCATCTGAGGCTTTCTTTATCGCGACTTTGCGCGGGCGAAGGTGGGCTAGTTTTTTCTTTTTCTAGAGGTTTGTGTCGGCGTTGTAGGCGCCAGTTTGCTTTTTTCCCCCTTTCGGGTTTTTTTTTCATCTCCCCTCCTCCTTTGAATGAAGAAGGGCTTGCGGTTTTTCCCCCCAAGAGGGGTATTTTTTCTCACTAGAAAATTATCAAGCCTTTTGCGCTGCGGCCTGCCCTTTTTGTTAGCGCTGTACTATTATACGTTTTTTACTTTCCTTCCGCAGTAGTATTTCCGTTTTTTTCCTAGTCTTCCGGGAATTTCCCCCTTCTGTCCCGGCAGATGATCGCTCGCGACTGACGACCTGGATCCTTCCTGCATATAGTCCCCCCGCGCTTGTATGGTTTTCCAGTTGTGAGGCCATGGGTCGGCATTGGAACATTCGCTCTCGAGCGCAGGACTGTCCGAACTTGAAGGAGTGAATTCCCCCCCTTTCCCCCCCCCTTTAGCCTGCCTTCTTATTTTTTCTGCCCCCGCCAATCTTTGGCTACAGATTCAACCTCCGCTGCGGCACAGAGCTCTTTCCCTTCCCACACTGCACGGAGATTATGGTCCGGCTGTGGGTGAAGAAAACTTTGCTTTTTTTTTTTTCGATTGATCGGCATGACTTTTGTTCATTGGAGATTGTATGTCATTTTCGCTTTTAGGCGGCGCTTTTGTGTTAGAGCTTTTTTTATGGTTTGTTTAATAGACGACTCCCCTATGTTTTTTTCTTTCAAGTTAAACCCTTAAGATTTTTGAGTCCCTCCTAGTAACCCTATGACCGAGGACGTTCTGATTAGGTAAGGAGTCTCTTTCTCTTAACGGTTCGACGGGCTTTTCCTGTGACCTTCCCTTCCTCCCGATTTTCGGTCGCGGACGGTAACACCCCCCTCTTCGACGAGCGGAAGTACCTTGTCCCCTTTTTCCTTGTCATAGTATCTGCACTTTTCTATCTCGTCCAGTCATCTGGTTCCTCAGTAATCCCCATCATGACACCCAGTAAATCAGAGTTTGAAGCAATCCTTGACCACGTCGTGTTATCTAAACTTCGAGAGAGTGTTTCTGCCCCTTTTTTTTCTTCCCTTCCTTAAAAGTTATCGATGAGACTCCCCTATGATGGTTCCCCCACCAATCTTTCCTTCGGAGTTCCTGCGCGAACACTGGGGCGTTTCTAGAGTTTTGTGGGTGAGACTCTCCTTCGATAGCCCTCTTTTTTGAGAAGTGCATAAGGGGTTCCCCCCCAATAAGCGCGTCCGACGTGATTTTCTTTTCAGATTTTTTTCGGTCGTCAACTTTTCCTCCTCCGATAAGACCCTTCCTTGCGAAATGATAGACCTTGTATCTCACCCGTCCCGGTGAGATGTTTCTCAATACGCGCCCGCATTCAGAACTTTTCTCCCCTTCACGTCCTTTTCTAAGAGTGAACTTCCTTCCCCCCCCCCTCCGGTAAGAGTGGCCTTTTTTTGACGAGGTGGAGCAGGACCAAGTCGAGCAAGACTTGTTTTCTTGACGCGTCGTTTTCTCCCGCGCAGATAGGATGAGTAGAGATGGACCCAAGTCTCTTCCCTCTTCTTCCTTTTGACGTTTGGCGGTGGCCCGCTCATCTGCGTAGGTGAGGACAGTCATTGTTGAATTTCTCTTTTTTTCCAGCTTCATTCTCCCTGGTTCGGAGGAGAAGGATGTTTTCCCTGGTGTGGGACTCTTTCCCTTCCCCTTCCTAAACCCAGCGATGCCTGGTGACCCTTCTTTCTGCAAAAAGTATAATGCAACAACCTTTCACGTCGTAACCGGTCCGCTGCTTTTCTTTCCCCCCGTCCCAACGTCCGACTTTCCCTCCTCTTTCCATCGATTAAATTCCCCCCCCCCCCCCCCGCGAGAGATGGCCCCAAATTTCTCTCTCTCCCCGAATCGCACATCCCTTCTTTCTGAGGCGGTTAACCCCTATCACGAGGGCGGCCAATACCCCCCCCTCTTTTTCCCGTGCGATGAATTCCATGCACTTTTTTTTCTCAAGTCGCCCTCTCCTTTCTTGAGTTATTAAGAAGTTTTCCCCAACCCCTGGTTAGATCCAAAGGGGGAGACTTGACCATTTTCGGGGTTCGGATCTCGTCGGGCTTTTTTTCCCAACCTTTCTTTTTCGGCACTTCCGTCGTCGTGTCTTTGTCACCCCCCGGCATTGCCTCCAGAAGCGTTCCCTCTCTTCTGAGCGAGGGGTGCGGAAGAAAAATAGATCCCCCTTCCCCCTCCGTGCAGTTCCTGGCAGCACACGAACGAATATTGACTTGGTTCACCAGTGCGCGTGCCATTCTTCCATTTTTGACGTGAGAGAACCAGTTCTCCTGATCTGCTTCCCCCTCCCAGACCCCGCACGGAATCCCCTTAATTATTTTTCCCTAGAATGAGTGACTTGGGCCTGGATGGAGTATGAAATCTTATTTCCCTTTCCGAGGACTGTTCTTTGACCCTCTCCTCCCCCTTCCAGGAATGCACCTCCTCGCCCCTTCTCTTCTTGTACCGCCTGAAGGAAAGCGTTTTTCGTGGGATGACAGTTTCCCGAGGCCATTGTGTTCCCCTTTCCGCCAACGTCTCCCGTTGTATACAGTCCTCTCATATTAGGAGTCTTCCCCCGATTGAAACTTGGGTTACGTGAAGCTTCTTCTTTTTCCGAAGCCCAGCATAGAAAAACCCACCGATGATAAATTTCCTCTATGTTCCCTCAGCTGACCATACCTCGACGAAAGCCGCTTAAAACCTTCGAGTCCGGCGCATGTCCCTCCCCCCTTTCATTTAGATGGTCAGCCCTCGATGTGAATAGAGAGATTCCCTTCTCTTCCCCCCGCATGTACATAACTTTTTTTTTGCAGGGATACTCCCCACTTAGCGGTGGTAACCCAAGTTTTTTTCCTCCCGCTCACACTTGTGAGATTTACATTTTTGATCTTTTTCTCGCGCTCCCTACCTGTATCGCTTTACCTTTTTCCTTCACACCCCCTTTTTGGTGCAATAGAATTGTTAGGTATAGATATCTCCTTCCTCTTCTCATCGTAACACATCGCGTTTTTTCAGCGACTCTCGGAACAAGCCGAACTTCTTCCCTTTACTCTCCCCCGCAGCAGAGGATCGATTTCCCTCCTACCGCAGGCTTTTTTTGATTGATATTATTCCGAGCCGTCCGACCAGCCCTTTTTCTTCCTCGAGCTCGTATTAAAGTTCGCTTTCCTTTTTTAACGAACAGAATGACGAAGGATCTACCCCCCCTCGTCCACCGGAGAAAGTTCGGAGAACAGGTCCCCCCCCCCCTTCAGCACGGATTTCACCTTCCCCATAAAATTCCGCCGTCTTTGACGAATTCCCTGCCAGTCCCCTCGAGAAGGGACCCGTTTCTTCGACGATATTCTCGATTTTCGGAGCAGGGATAAAGATTATCATGAGTTGAGCCGGCGAAGAGCTATTCGCTCTTCCCCTGACGCGGAACCGTCTACCCTACCAGATCAACTTTCTCCTCCCCCCAGTAGATAAGAAGGGAATTTTTCCTAGATTCTGATTACTCATCCAAACTTTTTTATTGACTCGCTCGTCTCTTTCCTCACGCCCCCCTTGGCAGAAGGGTGTTCTCATCTGCCCCCCCTCTCCTTCTTTTAGAGAGACCTATTCTAACATCCCGTTCTCAACATCAAAGTGAGGAAAGAAACTCACTCGCTTCTGCCGCGTAGTCCGGTTTTTCCTCTTCTCGGATCATCAGTTGTCCTTTCTTCCCTTAGCGGCATGATGTAGACCCCTACTTTCTCAACAGGAAACTTCCAATGAGTCTCTTGTAAGCTCCTTCCGAGAGCTCCTCGGCGCCTCTCTCCTCTCATCCCCCTATTGTGAGAGAGATAGTTTTTTCTTTCTATAGGCCCCGTTTTCTCGAGTCCAGTTCATGGTAGAGATAGCTCGACATAATATCAGTTTCTCCTCACTGGGCTAAGATGGCGAAGATATGCAATTAATTTTCTCTTTCCTGGTGATTGGTCCTTTTCCCCCAAGAACCTTCTTTTCGAATGTTAGATGTCGCCTGAAGTTTCCCTCCTCCTATCCCCCTTCCTAGGAAAAGACCCCACCCTGAGGTAGAGGATTTCTGAAGCTCCTCCTTCTTGCGAAAACCCGGGTGGTTTCTTTACGCTTCTCGCCCGCCAAGCACGTTGATCTTTCCCTGAATTTTTTCTTCCCCGAGATTTTTATCGTATTTTTACATCGTCCATCGCTAGATTGCATCTCAATCCCTATAGTATCTTCCCTCCTTTCTTCTAAACGTCACCCGGTTTTCCCATGCCGTTTTATCAATGAGCAGTAACGCCGATCGTCTTAGTCCCCATCTTTCAAATACCATGAGTTCTCTCTAGAGATCCGTCTATTGCTTCTTCGGGCATGGGATCGATAGTGAAAAAGCGCAGACATTTGGCCGTTGCTCCTAGTAGAGGCTGGGAGCTTTTTTTTTCTGCGGAGGGGTCGAGAAGAACTTCGTGCTGTGGGGCGGATTCTCCTTTCCCGAGAAGGAGCTTCCTTGTCAGACTCTCTAGGCGGTTAAGTCTTTAGCACAAGTTCGATATCAAGACAGAGATCGGTTACTCTGCGTGAGAGGTTTCCTCCGAGTCCCCCCCTGACTGCCGACGTAGTCGTCCTAGGCTTTTTGGGTCGAGCATTCGCTGGAGTCGCGGATTGGTTTTTTGACGGATGATCCTCTCGAAGAATCAGATCCCTATCTCCCCCCGAATCTAGCTCCCCCCCCCCTTCGAGGACTTTTTTGACTTGAGCACCCGGTAAAGGAGAGCAGCTTCCCCTCTGCGATGCCCTCCCCCTCCCGGAAGAGCAGCCTTGGCTTTGACCTGACGAAACCTTTGGTAGCCCCAGTCACCGCGAAAGCTTCCCGCCAGCCGTGCCCGGGAAAAGAGTAGTTTCAAGAACACTCCCTTCTTTTTATCGCGGACGTCACCTCAAGATCTTTTGATCAATGCCTTGCGGGGTTTATCCTCCCTTTTTGGGATTGCTTGTTGATTTCTAGATAGCGGCGTCTTTTTTCATTGGTAGCGGAGAGCGCCTACGACTACGAGTCTCCCCTTTCTCCCCCCGAAACAGGGTTCACCTTTTTTTGTCTGAAGGAGCGTCCCCCTCCCCCCATTAGGAGGACGTACCCCCCGGAGTTCCCTTTTTTCAGGTAGGACGAGTTCCCTTCCCGTTGCATCTCCCCTCTGCATCATATAGAGCCTGGTTTTTGCGTAGAGGTCCCCCCCCCCTTTCCCCCTTACTGCCCCTTCCTTCCGGAAAAGTTGTGACCTTTGTTCTCTCTCGCCGAAGGGATCCTTCGCCATCATCGTTTTCCCCCCGACGTTACTCCATCAGGCTTTCACTAGGTGCTGCTAAGGATCCCTTCGGGGTAGGTCCTTTTCCCCCCCTTTGATGCTCTCGGAGTTCTTTGCCCTGGTTCTCGTGGACCTCCGTCCACAAGTGATATATTCGCCTTTTAACACCCTATTTCCTCCCTAGATGTCGCCGGCGGAGACTTTTTTGAGATGGCGAGTTTTATGGTACCCGGTGAGCGCCTACGCGTCTCTCCGTTCGGCAAGCAGGCCTTTTCTGAGTACACCTTCCCAGATCTCAGTCCTCTTGATTTTCTTGACGAGAAGTCCCTGTCTGTTCCCCGGCCTCACGTTCTTTCACCTACCTTTTTCCTACCCCTCGCCCCGTGGATCTACAAGGCGGTAGTGTGAGCCCCTTTTTCCTCCTTGATCAGCGGTCTTGACGAACAGTTCTTTGTAACTAATAATGACATGATCAGCGTGCACTTTCCCCCTCGATCTTTCTCGTGGGAAGGACTTTGGTAAGAACACTCCTTTTTCTTATTCGCGGGATCGCGTTCCTTCTTTTCCCCTCTCCCTTCTATAGTGAATGCCTTGATTGTTTCCGCCGGCTTGTCCTCTTTTCTTCCTTGTGCCGAAGAAGCGTGCACTTTTCCTTTTGGTGGAAAAGCTTGTTTTTCCTCCCCCGCGTTGCAAGCTTCATCGCGCTTTCTTCTGAGCAGGATCCCTCTTCTACCCCGTTGTGGTGAGCGAGATTCATCCGCCACTGACGCTCTTTCCTCCCTCCCCCCTGAGGGCACCGTCTTTAAGGTAAAAACCTGACTGAAAGAAGGAAGCTGTCTTCTTTCCCCCCCTTTAAATCGAGCCCCTCCCTGGAGAGTCCCTTGTCAAATTCTCGAAGGATTCATCTTCTTCTCGCTGGCAAACGCGACCTCCCTCCCCCGCGAAAGAATCAGGAACCCGGTGACTTAGGGAGTCTCCCTTCTCCCCGAGGTAGAGGACCCTTTCTACAATAGCTTGGACTCGTTGCAAAGATGTACTTGTCCTTCTCCGTTTGACCCTTATCTCACGTTCAGGCCCCCCCCCCCTCCCTTTTCTCCCGTACTAAGAAGGGTCTCACCCCCCGTTTTCTCAAAGGTTGCTATTTTTTCGACCACTTCCTCTTTTAGGATTGCGCGAGGACCTGGGACAAGTCTCGTTCTGCCGTTGCCCCTCCCCCTAACTCCGAGTAGGCCCCCGGTCGGTGTAAACCCTTATTTTTCCTCTCTCCCAGGCGGCTTGCGACTTCTCCTCCTTGAGTTGCCAAAGAACGTCCAAGAGACAGCTCCCCCCCGACGTTCAGCCGGAGCTTTCCGCTACATGAATAGGTGGTTCACCAGCACGTTCTTTTTCTCCCCTAGAGCACTGGGACTCGCCAGAGGAACAAGGCAGCCCGCCGCGCGCATCTTTCTCTTTTTCAGAAAGAACCCTCGTCGTAATTCAGCTCCTTTTTGATGGCGGATGGAGTACCCTCCCTTTCCCCCTAGTATGAATGGGACTTGAGTACTTCAGCGGCAGAAGTATTCCCTCATCTTCAAGGACGGCTCTTTTTCTTCTCTTTTTTGGAAGATAAGCAGACTCCCGCGTTAGTCATACAACTCTGCTCTCCCTTTCCCGGGAGGGGGGGGGCCCCCCGCGGACGACTGAACCTACTTCTGGTATCTCTGGACGTCTTTTTTCCCCCTCCCCCCCCTCGGTAACACTGGGCCCGGTTTTCGACCTCATCAGTACTTTTCTTCCTTCCCTTATAGTTACTACCAGTGTCTAATGGAAGATCTCTGGATCCTGACAAATGCCGATCACCGCACAATTTGTTCTTTCACCCCCCCCCTCTCCGAAATGCTCCTTGTTTTGTTTGGTCGTTTCCTCTATTTGTTCCTTCCCCGGGGCGTGCCGTCCTCTCACATTCATCCCCTTCCTGCGCGGATAGACGCACCTGGTGATTGAGCCCCCCCTTTCCTTTTCGTGATCCGCCCTGGAAGGTTCTCCTTGAAGTCGATCTTCTCTCCCCTCCTGTTAGAAACTACCCCCAACAAAGACTTCCGGGGGAGTTATCGATCGGTTCCCTTGATCTCGAGTCGTCCCCCCGCTATCCTGATAATCCCTTTTCACCATGCCGATCGTCAAGACTCCCTTCCCCAAGAAGAGGAAGACCGTTCCCCCGTCCTTCATGACAGATTTTTTTTTTTTCGCAGGAGCCTGCGGAACTCCCTCAACGACACCTATAGCAGGACTTTTCTGATAATAATGGGCATTCACCAGCTTTTTTTTTGAACTCCCCCCCCATTTCACTCTCCCGAGGGGAGCCAGCCGCCAAGCTCCCTCCGGACTAGACTCAGAAACAAGGCGCCCCTCCAGACGCGACCAGGACTTGAAACCTTAGACATGGATGCACGATCTCGGCACATCCCCCTCCAGGCAAGAAGTCGTTCTCTCTCGCACTAGAGCCTACATATGGAATGCTTTGTCTTTTGGGCCCAGAATTTATCGTCGGTTTAAGTTTCTTTCCCCCGACGTGTACTGCTTTGATGTCCTGCTCTCAGATCGCGGACGTTTCTTGTGTCCCGAGATCCAGTACGGTTACTGAACCAGGACGCTTACGAAAGCGTTTCTACACCTCCCGGATCCGCACGGTCCGTTGGGCCGAGAGTACTCTTCCCCTCCCCAGGGTTCCGTAGAGCCCGATATATGTAGACCCCCCAAGGGACTCCCGAATTAAGGTTTTTCTCCTCAGGTGATGATGGTATTTCTCTTAAGAGATAACTTTCGGACACATAATTCATCCCCACTTTTTCGGCCAAGCAATGATACTCAGAGGAAGCCCTTGGGTCCCTCTACCTAGAGCATCAGCGCTCCCGGTAGAGACTTATTTCATGTCTCCCCCACGCCACTTCCCGTGTGTGACCATCCGACTTTCCCCTTTGCTCTCCCCGGAGAGTAGAAGAG
>Ga0179591_1331972_pt1 | contig 11103 bp, 11 predicted proteins | sample CZOMad2_1_08_16f_FD_182891 | JGI IMG/M metagenome (GOLD analysis project Ga0179591, IMG submission 182891) | Vadose zone soil fungal communities from Angelo Coast Range Reserve, California, USA - CZOMad2_1_08_16fungal (PacBio error correction) | ecosystem: Environmental > Terrestrial > Soil >... | reverse complement strand
GTTGTGCAGATTGATTCCCACGGTTAGTTCCAAAAATTTCTAACATACTTTATGCGATGATTTCCCCCCACTTTCTCAGTCACATCCCTCCTCCCCTTTTTTCGGTTCGGCGGTCTTCCTATCAAGACTCTGGAGTAACTGCTTAACGCTTTTTCAAACAGCATGGGTCCCCCCCCGAACCCTTTCTTTTAGTTACCTTTTTCGTTTTTTTGTTTGTCTCGGCAAGGCCGTTCTTTTCTTGCTTGTTTGTGACAGGTGAAGGTCCTTGACAAGGCGCTTCCTCTTTTCTGTTTCTCTATCTCTTTTCATACAGGATTTGGTCTTTTTGCGCGCGGGAAGTCTGGGTCTTTCCCACTTTTATGCCCTCCACCATTTCCGAGAGATTCCGCGCTCCTTTTAGTTCTTGCAAAAACGTTTTTCTTCCTTAGTTAACGGGTTTCTCTGCCTGGTCCCCCCTGCTTGTGCTCTCTTAATGGGCTCCCCTTCAGATCTGTTGCCATTCCAGCTTTCTCCTTTTTTTTTCCTTCGCAACGTTACAAAGGACTTACACCACGAACGTCATTACGAGCTGCGGCGCATGGCCGCCCCCCCTTGGTGTTTTTATGCCTTATTCAGATTTTGGGAATGGAGATTTGACCCGGTTTTCCCTTTCCTCTCCCCCCATAATTCACTCCTTCTTGGAATACATCCCCATTGGGCCATCCCATTTAGACCCCACCCTCTACAACTAAGTTTATATTCCCTGCTCTACAAGTAGACATTCCCCTTTAGACCCCGCCTATTCAAGGATGCCTTCCCCACGCTCCCCCTACTCCGGTTTTGGCTTTGGTGAGGGTGTATACTAGTTTTTTCGTCCGAGGAGGTGACCTTCCTGTTTTGGGATCATGATTTTTGGTGACCAGAACCATCATCATCACATGGGACGGGTTCTTTTTGTCTTATCCATTCCCCCCCCCTCTAACCGCCTTTCTTGGGAGGTGGTTCTGGGTAATTCCACGCCGAGCCTGAATTTTACCTCGATTTATGTTCCCTTGGGAGTATTTTTTTCTTGTTTTGGAATAGGTCCCCCGCTTCGGTCAACTTTTTCCCTTCCCCCCTTTTCCCTCTTGGAGATCCGGATGGCTTTTCCGGATGACTTAATCCCCCTCGGCGGCTTTTTTCAAGAACGCGGAGCTGGGGGGTTTTTTTTACGTTCCCACCACCGCGCCATTAACCCGGCCCCCCCCCCTTTACAACTCTTTCTTTTTTTGCCCAGAAGGGATTTTAGGAGCACCGGGTCTTTCCGTTCCCCCCCCCCCCATGCCTTGGTAGTGTCGTTCTCCCCCAGCCTTCGTCAATTTAACTTTTCCAGGCGACGGCCCGTTCCTTTTTTCTCAATGACACGTAATAAATTGCTTATCCCCATTGTCGGTCCTTGGAGACTTTTCGCCCATTTCCCCATTTTTTGACCAACACTGACTGAGATCCTTTTTTTTACCTCGCTTCATAATTAAGGTTTCGAGGGTCTCCTTTCTTTCAAAGGATTCTCTAAAAAGGGCTTGTACCGACTTAGCCGGCATTCAAGTCGATGTTCCTGAAAGTTGAACCGCTCCATCCAAGGGTATCTAAGATTACTCCCCTCTCAAACAATCGGCAACTTTTTTTAGTTTCGTCCGTTCTCACCTCTTCATGGTTTTTGATAACCAGACGCCTTTTACTTTTTGAGCATGCCTTGGAAGGTGTTATTCGGCACCCCCCCCTCACCAATTTTTTTAAGTGGAACGCTTCTTTTCCGTCAGATTCACATTTTGAAGAGGACAACATTCCCCCCCGAGTCGCCCTGCTTTTCCTCCCCATCTGAAAGGACGAGTGTTATCCCCGTGCCCTGGGTAACACGCTCCCCCCCTTTGGGGTGAATTCCTCCGTCGTGCCTAACCTTCTTTTTTCTTTGTTTTGTTTCTGTAGAATTCACCCCGTTCTGGGCAGTTGCATCTAGTTATCCTGAGATGAGAGAAAATCAGTGGACAATCCTTTCCCCCCCAGCAAGTGCCCTTGGGTTTGCTGCGCCAGAAGGAGGTACAGTGGCCGGACTTTGTGAAATGTATTTCGCTTTTCTGTCCTGAAAGGTGGGATGCCGTTTTCTGAGGGGTTACAGACTTCGGAGAGAATATGCTAGACTTACTTTTGAGAAGGAGCGGGCTTAATTTCAGAGTTGGAACTTGGATGGTTTTGGATACTCCCCGGGGTTTGTCTGAACAAGTGACGTTATTCCAGGTACAAAATTCATTTTAGGGAGCCCAAATATTTTTTTCTTCCCAGTATTACCACCTCCAAAGTTGGGAAAAGAATTTCCCCATGTTCCAGGGAGTTGCCCGTTTTTCTGTTCTGGTGGGTTATCTCAGTCTCAGGTCCCGGCCGCAGTTGAGCAAACTCCCCGACATTACTCCAGGACCCAGAGGTGAGCTCGATGTCTCTCCTTCAAGCGCAGTCTCTTTTTGTTGGTTTTTTCCGAGAGTCCTCCAATATTGAAGTTGTCTTGTGGCGGGAGCGGTCGTCAGTCTTACTTCAGCCCGTCTGATGTGGCCGCCCCTGGAACGGGGGTACACTCGGCCGACTTGGTTTGACCCTTAAGCTTCGATGTAACACCTACTGTTCATCCAAGAGTGGGTGGTTTTGGTTTTTTCGACAGACTCGAGCCGGCTCTTTTTAATAGTCGTGTCATTCCCCTTGCATCAGTGGTGTCCCCCTTTGGTGCCTTTCGGTTTGCGTGCGAACCGGTGGTTTCTTTCTCCCCAAGCTTCCTCTGTGACCTTCGTTTTCATGTTCCCTCTGCTTCACTAGGGGGAGATTCCGCAGTTTTAATGCTCCGCCTCTTTTTTTTTTTTATATGGTTTTCGTCCAACAGGAGTTTTGTCCCGTGTCCTTTCGAACATATTTTTTTGAGCGTCTTCTAGTCAGCATTTTTGCTGCATGAGTCCCTCCGGATTTTTCTCTTTGCTTTTGTTCGTAGTGGTCCCTCCGTTTTTTACATACTCCTTCGCCTTTGTCTTCGGCGGCCCAAGAAGCCTTCTGGTAAGGCATCCACTGTTACTTGACATTTCCTTTTGTAGGGGGTGTTATAATGTTCATCTTTTTGGTTGTCTTTTTCAGAAACCCCGTTTTCTGTCCTGTTTCCCTCCTGGATTCTCAAAACTTTTTCCCCCTTGGCGCCGGGAAGCTTTTTGCCGCTGGGACTGTCTGGTGACCCCCGGATGCTTTCCCAATCTGATCAAACCATCCAAAGTGGCTATGTTCCCGGTTCTTTTCCAAGGGTTGTATCGTGGGAAGTATTTCCGTGTGCCCTCTTAGTCGGTTCCGATAGGTCATGTCAGGGGTCTGGCTTTTTTTTCTACGGATTTTCCAGTGACAGGGTTTCCAACAGGTCTTCTTTTTTTTTTTACATGCCCAAGGCCCGTTGAACGATCATTTTCTTCAGTACTTCCTTTTTAGATGACCCTTGGGCGGTCTGGTTGTCCTTTTCGTCCTGGACCTTCGCTTCATTCCCAGTTTTTGGATCAAATTGAGACTATTTGTTTTAAACCAGATATATCTTTCATCACTTCTTCCTTTGTTTGTTGAGAGTTACGTTTTGCCCCCCAGAATAGTTTGAATTGCGTTGACGGCTCAAAATGGAATTTACCTTTTTTATTCCTAGATTTTTTTCCATTAACCACCTTTCCGCCTTGTCCCCCCTCGTTGCTTTTCTTTATTTTTTTGGAAGGGGATGACTGGGTTGGACCTTTTTGCGGCAGTGGTTTTGTTTTTGCACACGGAAGAGTGTTCCCCATCTTCGCCTTGCCCTACGGACACCAGGCGTTCGCCCGGTAATCCACAGCACTGTTCCCTTTGGGACTAACCTCCCCTTTTTTACGAAACCCCCAATGGTGACGCCTTGAATAACATTTTTTTTTTCTGGAGCTCCACAGCTGTCCCTCGGAGGTTTGGCAGGAGTTCACTGACTTTCCGGAATAAAAATTTCTACAAGAGGTCGTTGTTCTGCTAGGGACCTGGAAGACCTTGCCTGGTCTATGTGTTATTTCACATACATACCTGGGGCAAGTTTTCCCCTTATAACTCCACGTCCCCCCCTGGGTAGTGCTGTTCCCTTGACAAAATAACGCCTTTATTAATGGGTGCCCATGGACCTTGGGATCTGGAGAAGCCTGAAGTCCTTTTTTTTTACCCCCTTTGCTGGGCACCTACTTACGATCATAAGGCTGGCCTCCTAGAATCGTCGGCCTACCTCCTGCCAGCGGCTTTTTCACCGTCCCCTTTTTCCTTGGAGGTCGATGGGGACACGTCCCTCAGCTATTTCCTTTTTTCTAGCTTTGACACTGTCCGAGGGACCCAAGCTTTGATAGGGACTACCCAACCAACTTCCCGCGCCGGACGTCTCTAGTTCGTTATTTTTGATACGTGCCGTCCTCAAGGCGTTTCCCACCTATGGACAACTCCTTTTGGTTACAGGTGTCCCTAGGCTTTACGCGCATTCCCTGGGTACATAGTGCCAGGGATTAGCACTTGAGTTTGTTTGCCTTTTTTTTTAACGTATAGGAATTTTTTAGTCCCCTGGGACAGCACGTTCTTCCTAGGCCACAAATTCGCTGATTAGTCGCTGTCCCTTGCCCCCCATTCCCCCCTGCTTTAGTGCGGATTGGCCAGTCGCTTCCAGCATCCCTCATCCCCTTTTACCAATACCTTGTGATTGCCGTGCTTCTTTACACCCGTCCTCCGACGTCCCTATTGCCGTGATCTGTGATTTCACCTGTCAGTCACCGTGGCCCCCTGACCCTCCTCCCCCCCCCTATAGAATCCCCTGGACCCCCCGTTCATTGTTATTTGAAATGTGGTTTTTTTTACTTTCATTTTTTTTTAATACCCCGTCGGTGCGCATTACCCCCTGGGCTCGTTTGCAGTTCCGTCCATCCCTTGCCCAAATAGTGCCGTCTTGAGCTTGCCCCACCCCAGCCGGTCCCTCGAATGAGAGGACAGATATCAGTCCCCGCTTCCTTTAGGCATGCTTCCTTAAAGTCTATCCCTTGAGAATAACTTTTTTTTTGTCTGCTCACCCCCTGCTGACCATCCATCAGACCCATTCTTTTCCCTCTTCCTTTCCCCCCATGTGAAAGGCTTTCTTCCCTTGCATTTCGCGGCCCGCGGAAGTCAAAGCCATTCCTTCTGCATGTTTAACCCGTTTCGGCCTTTGGACGAGATCGGGATGCCTGGCCCCCCTAAAATTGACTCGCACAGGCCAATTGACAAGTCGGGATCTTCGCTCGGTAATCCCGTGTCCCTACGGGACCCTGTCCTTTTTGGGGCGGGCCGTCCCTTTTTACCTTTTTTGCGGGGCCTTGTCTTTTACCACTGGGTTTTGATAGCAATGTCCCCCCTTTGCTCCTTTTCTCCCGGTACAGGAAGGCTGAGACAACTCGCGCCTTTTTACTCCATGTTTAGTGAATGCGTTTTTTTTGGTAGGGTTGTTGGGTTTTAAGTTTTTTTCCCCCCCAAACACTTTGGTTTTATCCGGGGCCCTTTTTTTTTTCATGTGGTTTTTTAAGATCACCCCCAGAGTGCCTTTTTCTTATTTGTTGTACTCTACCCCTTTTGCATTTGGCCTGGCAGGCTCGGTGAACGGTGTGTAAGAGTCACAGTTTTGAGACAGTGGGCGACCCATAGTGTAGGCGGCCCAACCCAAATCAAGTTTGCTTCTGGGGTCTCGGTTTCTTTCCACGAAGTAGACGCCCCTTTTTGGAAGAAGGTTCTTTGCTGAGAGTTAAGACACCATTCGTCCTCTTTCTTTCCTTCACCCGGGGCGTGTTAGGGGAGACCTTTCCTGCGTGTGTTCGATTATGCTTGAGGGATTTTTCTTTACCTTTGCACCTCGGGCTGGCAGGGGAACCGCCTTTGTTATTGAGAGCCGATTTGATTCCCGGTACGCGTGACGTCCAGTTACTTCCGGAGGAACAGAGATGTCCTCCCCGTTTCCCCATGACCTTGGAGCTTTGCTATCGGTCGTTCTCCTTTTGCCCGGTGGGGTTTTAATAATCGGTGGACGACTGCAATTCTTGTGCCCTCAAGCCCCACTCCCCCTTTTTACGCTGTTACCCGGTTATCGACGCTTTTCTAAAGATGACCCCGTTTTTTCCTCCTTTTTGGGTCTTTTTTCTTTTTTTCCGTGTTAATTCCGGCATGTTGAGAGTGTTATGTCCTTTCTAACGGGCCCCCCTTTGTATGTCATAGTCTTTGATGGTCCTCAGATGGTTTATGACCGGTCCCGCCTTTTCCTTTCAGTGCCAAGCGGGTAATGCCAGTTTCCCTTCGGTGCAGAAGCGTGGTTTCGCATTGCAGCTTTCAAAGTCCCGCCCCTGTTAGGACGCCTCCGGTTTTTTTTTTGACCCGAGACGGATCTTTTTGTTATAGTTTGCCTGCGGCTGTCGTTCCCAACCCGGAAGTCCTATCCCTTCGTAGGTTATATCAGACGTTCCGTATAAGTCGAGGCCCTCCAATTTCTTTTATTGTCGGTTGGACTCTTTTAAACGCCATCATGATTAAACACAGGGCCCACCCCTCCGTTACTTGCCACTCACCCCGCAAAACCACCAGACCCGTGTTGTCGGTAGTAAGTGTCGTTTATCTTTCTCTCGTAGAGGCGGCCTCTGAGGTTAACTTTGAATTCATCCGTGTTCGGTGAATTACCCCCCCCCCTTACGTTACTCCGTTTCATCGCTTGTGTATTCCCAGTCCCCTCGTTCTGTTTTGCTTTCTATTTTCGTCCTTCCCACCCCCGTTCTTTCAGCGGCGCCCCCCCCTGAATGCACCTGCAGCCTTTAGTGAGACCCCCACGCCTGACCAATGGCTGCGAGCTTTCCACCCTCTCCATGACGCTTTCTTGTAGTACTTTGTCGAATTTTTAAGTCCGTCCGAACTGTCAAAGACGTCGGCGGTTTTAGTAGACCACCGTCCCAATCCCCCCACTATCTACCCAACCAGGATTACGCCACAAGTCTCTAATTTTCCTGCGACTTCTTTTTGACACCCGTCCTTGGACTTATGGACCCAAACGCGTTCGCCCCCTGGTTCCCCCCCCCAAATTTGGACTCCTGGAGATTTAGTTTTTCCTTGCCCGGGTCTTCCCCCCTAACCCGTAACGTGTTTTTTTTCCAATGACAACTCGAGGAAGCCTACCTTGCGTTTTTAGTACCCCTGAGTCAACTGTCTTTCCCCAGAGCATATCACCCCCTGCCCTTACCCCCCAGTGAGTTACCCTACATCTACTTTCGACGGTTCTCCCACGCCGATTTGTCCACCCCCACTTAACTTCTTGCCTTCCCCTCCCCCCTACCCAATCTCTCCAACCTGTACCCCCATTTTGTCCCGGCCCGTGCAGATTGGCCCTGAGTTCTTGCTCAAGAGATGTTTTTACCGTCTTGACACATCCCTGTCTTTTTTCCTTCCCATTCGCGTAACCCCCCTGTTCGGCTTTTCCTTTTCCCCTTTTTAAGTTGGCCACGGCAACAGACCCCAGTTTTTTGTTTATCGTTCGTTTTTTTGGTTATGTTTAGCTTTTTTTCCCCTGGTAACCCCTTCCCAAGGCCGTCGGTCTTCATATGAAGTTTTGCTTGGGCTATCCTCTTCTTTTTTTTTGTCCCCTTATAGTTTTACAACCAACATTAGGAGTGGGCCTGCATGTATTAACTGGTTGATATTGACGAGTGTGTCTTTTTTTCTTTTTTTTTGCCGGTTTTCAAAAGGCACCCCCCCCCCGTCCCCCCCTATTTTCCCTTCTACAGGAAGTTTCCGTCAACTGTTTTTAAGTCTTCTTAATTCCGTCGGGGGCTTTTTTCTTGTGTAAGATTTGCGTCCGATGGACAGGTTTCTTTTATCCCCCTTTCCCAGTGGAACGCGCGAAGTCAGCGATTTTTGATTTTCACCCCTTTTCTCCCTGATAACTGGAGCTGTTTCCTGCTTTGAACCTGCCGTCTGATTGATTCCTGAGAGTTCCCCCCCGAGCCCGGGTCCCCGGTTTAATCTGACCCCCGCGAACTATCTAACGGTTTTTTTTCACTTCCGATGTGTTTGGTCAACTCCTCCTCCCCCCTAACTGACTCTCAACCCCCTTTAAAACCTTAAAATAGCCAACCTTCACTATAAGCCTTTTATTGTCTCGTTACGTGCCCAACAGACAGTTCGAAGAGCTGTTGTTCTATTCACGGTTTGCTCGTTTGGCTTTGATGCCGGGTAAGACGTTTTTCCCCAGCGCCCGTCCCTAGCACAATTTCCCGTGTTGGCTTTATAACAGGTCTTGTGTGTTTGTCCTCCGTACTAGCCCCTCATGAAACACGTTCATTCCTTGATCTGAAAGATACTGGACCGCAGAGGAACCTTGATAGATGGTTTCTAAAGTGCGGGTACTATTCTCTCTGGTTCGACCACCCGCACCCCCCTTCCCATGATCAAGGAGTTACATTGTTTATTTTTTATGCTTGATAACCCCCCCCGTTCAAGTCCCTGCGACTTTTAGTGCAGTTTATTTCGCAATCCGTCCCCCACTTACTACCGACTTATCCGCCCACGTGCGTATACTTTTTTTTTTTTTTTTGGGTACCGTCCCTTGAAGGTGTCGTGACCGTTTTTGTGAATTTTAACCGCTTAGAAGTGCTGTTTTAGTTTGTGGTACTCGAAATCAGCTTCCCCCGACCAACCTTTTTTTTACCGACTAAACCCGCTTCCGATTAACCCCTTTTGCAACCTTTTTCGAGTTTTCAAAAACTTTTCTCCAATTGGGCACCCTCCCCCATCCCTACAAAGAAAGCCCCTTTCCAACCAAAGATTTCCGGTAGCATCCCCCCCGCCTAGGCTACATTTTTTGATTACAATTCCCCCTGTCCACGGTTCGCCTGCGTTTTTTTTTTGGATGACTCTTTTAGCTGTGCTTGGCTTTTCACCACAGCCCGGTGTCATGAGTCCCCCAAATCTTCCCCTCCGAGACTTATTATGGATGCTCCGCTCCCATTGACACCGGTTTCTTCTTTCTGCAATCTCTTGGCAAGTGATTGTGCAATACATGTTTTTAATCCCTTCTGAACACGCTGCCCCTTTTCGGAGGCAGTACTAGTTTCTGGATTCTCCTGACTGATTACCCCCCTGCGTAGGACAACCCACCCGTTTCTGTGGAGTTTTTTACCCAAGTGTCCCCCTCACGAACCGATAACTAGATTTTTCGAAATGGAGCTCCTCTACGCACCGGGTGTCTAGACTAATTCCCTTCAAAAATAAACAACCTTTCCTCGGGTTGGTTAGAGTTGCCCCTGTGAATGTCCTCCGGGACTCTGACTCCCACCAGTGACCCCCCCGCTACCGGGTCTTTTTCGAATCCTTGAGCGTGTTAAGTGCCTGGGTCCCATCCTTGAACTCCGCCTTCCTCAAGAAATGATATTTGTGTGTTAGGTTTTTTTGTTCCCTGGGCCCGGATGCTTCGGAATGACAATTTAATTGATTCCTCTGTTTTAGGCGGTCTTTGCATGTCCCCCTGTTTGGTGCGTGTAGGATGATTCCCCTTGCTGGCCTCTAGTCGCTGGGAAAGCCCCCTTTCCCAGTATTGATTGCTCCTGTAGTCCCCCGCTTCCACAAGAAGTGGGCCCTGTTTTGGCCCGTGTCGTTCATGTTTCCTTTTCTTTTTTTTGAATTAAAAGTGTCTTCGACGACCCCGGATTCGAACCCCTCGGGCGTTTTAGTAATGGGAGGTTTCTTTTGGCCTTTGTCTCAGAGCAAAAGATTGTCATGAAGAGTGTTCCTTCCCCAAGGGGTAGAACGAAAGGACCACAGCCCACGACTTTGGCACCCGTAGCGGAAACAAAGGAAAGGGAAAGCCTCAGGGTCTGCCGTTCCCCTTCCCTTATCGCGACGCATTTTCAAAAATAAACCGCCAAACATCACAACCAAAGAGACCCGACACCATCACCACTGGTAAACCCCACAACAGACGGATAACAAGCACAGGAGGCGAGAGGAGGAGGATGAGAAGGAGCGAAGAGACAAACAAATCAAATAAACACGAGAAAATATGAGCTGATGAGGAAAAGAGTAAGAAAACTTGCACTCCTTTCAACTCCCAGTACACGAGAAAAAAAATAGATGGGAGAGAGGAGGAGAACAGGAGAGAGACGTAATGTGTGGGAGAGACAACTTGGACGATCCCTACGTTTTCCCCTACTTCATATCAAGACTGGGTGAGGTTGTGACACCAGAGACCCTCTAGTATCCCCCCCCGACGTTCAATTAAATTTCTTTTTACGATCCCCTGATTACTCTGACTCTGAGGCTTTTTTGCCCCCTATAGATGATGGTGCTTCCACCCCCTCCCCCTCCCCTCCTTTCAAGCGTTTGTGAATGCAGGACTCTCACGTGTCCTTCAACCGGGTCTTTTCTCGGCACTTCGGGCCTGTGAGTGTTTTCAACTGCTCGGAATATTTCCCGTCCCAGGTTGGTTCTCTCCAATCCCCCAAGCTTTTTTTTCACTTCGTATTTTTCTTTGTTAAGATAGCCCCGTTGTTCCCCCCGACGCCTTTGCCTTTCCTCTCTTCCTTTCGGATTTGTACTGTAACTCCCTCTTTTCAAGAACACTGAAATAGTTGCCTCCAGACAGTTACCCCCCTTTTTTCCTGAGGTCCCCTCCCCCTTCATTTTTAAGATTCACGTTTCCCTTCAGGTTGGACTCGTTTCTTTATTGTACCCTACATGGTTTTCCCCCCAGAGGAAACGATGTCCGCTTCCCCCCCTTTTTTAGTTTTTTTGCTTTGGACTGTGATCAGGTGTTTTCTGGGTCCCTTGACCTGCTTTGTTCCGCTTTATCTTTTGGGACCATCCCCCCTGGCCTGAGGGCTTTTTTTTTACTTCGCACACGTTTATCCCTTTTACCGGGTTATTTTCTCTTTTGTCTTACAATCGACGAGCGTGTTCTGTTTCCACGTGTTTCTCTCCTTTCGCGTAGCCATTCGACCCTTTTTGTGCCGCGTACTTCATTTCTCCATGAGAAAGTCAACACAAGGTGTTTCCTCTCTCCCATCGGAACTAACCCAGTCGGTG
>Ga0179591_1256937_pt1 | contig 11103 bp, 12 predicted proteins | sample CZOMad2_1_08_16f_FD_182891 | JGI IMG/M metagenome (GOLD analysis project Ga0179591, IMG submission 182891) | Vadose zone soil fungal communities from Angelo Coast Range Reserve, California, USA - CZOMad2_1_08_16fungal (PacBio error correction) | ecosystem: Environmental > Terrestrial > Soil >... | reverse complement strand
CTTCCTACGATTCAGGCGACAAGAAAGCAAGTCTTAAGAAACGCCAGCTTAGCCGTCTGTGGCGTTCACCTCCTAACTGAGTCCAAACCTCGTTTTAAAGGGGAAGATCTTCATTACCTCACCTCCCGGAGCGCCCGTGACTCCTTCCTCCTCAAAGCCCGTTCGAGTCGACCCTTACCCCTCCCGTTTTCTGAGAAGTCTTTCCCCCCGTAGACTCTCTCCAAGGAAATGGCTCAGGTGTACTGAGCGGTCGTTACAGGTCGTTCCCTTCGTTCCACTTCCCTCTTATTTTCGGAGACTGTCAAGGGCAATATCTAGGTTCAGAAGATGAGTGAGGGAACACACCGTGACAAGCCGCGACATGTGTTTCCCTCCTTTATCCTGCCTATTACCCCTCCAGTCCCAGAAAATCGGCGCGTTCTTAAACTAAGAGACCGCGCCCAGCTAGAATTATAGTAAACAGGCTCTTCTCTATCCCGGCCTGTCTGGATGAGCTCCGCGCCTAATCAATGAAGGGGTGGTTCCGATCAGGTTCGGAGTCCCTCCATCCCAAGCCTGAGCATTTCTTCGAAAGAAACCCAGTATTAAGTATGAATGTCGTGCCCCCCCTTACCGAGTACTTCTAGCTCGCAGATCCCAAGCTTCCCATGAGGACTATTTCTCTCCCATTTCTGATTTTTCCTCTCCCTGATTTTCTTGATTGATCTCGGGAAGGGACCATTCACCTTGACCAACCATGACTTCTAGTCCCCCTCAGGTACGAGTTTTTTGACATTTTTTTATTTTTTGTTGTTTTTCCATGTTTAAATTGTGGATTCTTGAAGTCTCACATGTGAGAGCTTTCTCATACGAATCAGAAGAAGTTCTAGCATGTCAGGTCCCTCGCTCTCTTCTCTCCGACACTTCTTTCCCCTGTTTTCTCGTTTTGTCTTGGCGGCCCCTTTTCGACGGTGAGACAGCTCCATGTTCGGGGCCAGGACGCTCCCCGGCCCCTTCCTTCCCTCGCAGTCGTGCTGGACGAGGCGCCTAGGTGAGTCCAGATGAGTAGTCTCGAAAAACCTTAACAACCCTTCCTCCCTGCTTTTGGAATGCGTGTTTCCCCTCCTCGGCCCCTGCCTCCTCTCCTTTTTTTGAGGATTTGCCGGGCTGTTTTGACGGTTACCAGGAGCTTACCCGCAGTCGACTCGTTTCTTATGCTCCCGGCCCGATCTCGTATTTGAGACCGCGGACTAAAGACGGCTTGCCCCTTTGAGGAGGATCGTCTTCTCTTTGTCGATTTTCTCTCCGAAAATAGGCGCTTCGGCGAGCCCCCCTGAAAGGTTTTACAGCATAAGTCGCAGAGTGACCTCTTTTTTTCTCGCTTCAATCGTGGTGTACCTCTGGCTTTCTTTTTCGTCCCTCCCATCTGTAAAAGTATCTCTTTTCCTATTCGATTAGAGAACCCTGGTCCCACGTCGCCCTTCCTATCACCGTTGGTCTGCATATTGGAGGGCGCGCGCGTCCTTCTTCTTTCCCAACTGTACCCCCCCGTTCCTTATTCCACACTCTCTTCTCCACTAGTCCTGACGCCGCGATGCATTAATTATTACGAAAAGATACCTTCCCTCCCCGAACCCTTTTTTTTGTTTTGGTGCCAACTTTTTCTTTCCCCACTTTTTTTCTTTTTTGAGTCCAGCTGTGCCTGAAGCCCCCCCCCTGTCGGGTCCTGGACGTCGTAGAGTTTACGTATTTGACCGAAACGTGTCCTTTTTTTTGTTGTGCTGATTTTGTTTTTTTTCCGCTCCCCAACCCTCTCCCCCCTCTCTTTTCTCAGAACTTCAGATCCCCCCCTTGCCCCTCGAAACGATTGTCCATACACTTTTTGTCTGATGCGGGTAAGAGTGACGACTTTGAGGAGTTCCGTCTATGATCCCTTGCTCCTTTCTCCTTTTTGTTGTTTGATTTAGATTTACCCTTCCCCTTTCCTCCACGTGGTCACACTCTTTTTTCCCTTCATCATTTGACACCACCGTATGGACTTCCCTGGGGGAAGGGGCTTGGGCTGAAACATTTATTCCTGGTATAAAACGGTTTGACAAAACCCCCCCCCGCATCTTGACACCCCCCCTCCCTTGATCCAAGGAAGGCCGATCTTATAACGTTTTAGTCCCCCCCCCCTGAGTTTTCCAGGAACGACTTGGGAGGTCCGCGAGTTTGCGTTAAATTTATGGGTTTAAAGGAAAGAGACGATTTGCCAATTTCGGTTGTCGTGCTTTTTCCTCTTCGTGCTTTTACCCTTGCTCCCCGCGAAGAGGCTCGGCGGTTCTCTAGACTTACTTTGGGGAATGGTTTTTCCCATCCTAAGTACCTTGGCTCCGACCCCCCGCTCTCCGTCCCCCCCAACTCGTACCCTCCGAAGGGCGAAGGTTGAAAGGGCGAATCAAGCTAGAAGGGGACATTCTTTACTCCCCCTCTCTCTCCCACACGCTGCCTATGACTGAACCTCTTCTACTAGTCTTCCCATTCTTACTTTCTATCCCGGTTCGTGATGGATTCAAGGCCTATTCGTGGAAAATTGAGAGATCCGAAGCCGGTACCCTTCTTTCCGGCCTTCTCCTTTTATCCTTTAACCCCTCTCTCTTCTTCCTCTCCTATCCCAGCTTTCCTTCCCTAACAGGCCGGCGACCCTCCTGGTTTCACAGACGCATGCTCAAAGAGGCCTTGGGTCCGCTCTGACTCGGTTCCATTTCCCCTCAGTTTTATTCACTTTTTGCAAATGGGTTTCGGCCTGTCTTATGAGATAAGAAGTGGTAGATACCCGGACGCTGCCTCCCCATTCGATTTCCGGCGGTGGTGCCGTACCCTTTCCACTTTCCTTCCTTTCCCCTCCTTCTCGACCCCCCGGCGGCTACCGATAAGACTTTTTTCAGATAACGGCTTAAGGTGAACATTACCCAACTTCCCTTTCCCCCGTCGTAGTGCCGCTTACCTCGAGAAGTCCCTTGTCCTCACAATGGCAAACCCACGCCACACACACACGCGACTGGTAATCGTTGTTCCGTCGCTGGAGTTCATGGTAATTTTTTCGATCGAGCGTGTATTTCGCCTTTAACTCCCCCTCCCCAGCAGGATCCTTGAATCGTGAATCGGAACCATAGCTACGACACCCATTTCCTCGGTCTGTCTCGGCGCAGGAGAGACCTGTCTCTGTCCCTCCGCACGAATGATTCTTACGGGACTGACGAGTTCTCGTCCGCCTCTTCCTCTTAGGGACTGGGTTCTGGATTGGCCTTATCTTCTCGTGCCCTTCTTTGCCTTTGCCTGCTCTCCGCCCCTGATCCCTCCTCTGATTTCCTTCAGTGACTTTCCCTGAAAGTTCGCTGAGCTAACTCTCGCTCACGGGCGAGACTTTTAGAAGTTCACGTTTTTCTTTTTGTAGGTAGGTCGGGGCCAAGGTGCCTTCCTTCCCAGGGGCCTTTTGGCAGGCTTCTCCTCACCACTTACCTACAGGCGTACTTCATAGCGATGGCAGCTAGGAATACTCCGACCGGCACTAGGACCCCTTTTAACTAGTTAGTCCCCTTCAAGGCCTCCTTGTCCAATAGTATACTTTATTTCCAAAGGGCAGGCCACGCTTGTGAGGCGCGGATAGGGCTGGTCAAGAGTTCTGTTTTCATTCGTTGATTCACCTAAGAGAGGTCCCTTTCCTTCTTTCTTTTTGCCCCTTCTCTCTTTTCTGACACCGACATTGTGGCGGCGAACCGAGTCTTAGACTTGGTTTTCGTTATGTTTAATCTTCTTCTCTTATTTCTCCCTCCTTTCTTTTTTTGTTTATAATCTCCTTCTCATCCTCCCGTTGAAGAAAGCCCTGAGTCGCCAGGCGGTGCAGACACCGAAGGGCCGCCGTTTTCGTGACGGACTTTTCGTTCCTCCCTCATTTTCTTCATCTTCGACGGAAAGATCGAAACAGCCGCTCGTATGCAAACAATCCGTTTCTTGGTTTGAGACTTAGATCTCCCCTTGCCTTCCACAGATTTGAAGGTTCAGAGGAGTGAAGGTTCGATCGGCTGCCCCTCCCGAGTAGTTCTTTACTGAAGGCCCCCTCTGCCATTCGAGATGGGAGGAAAGCCCTCTTCAAGTTTTGCATGTTCCCCCGCATTGGTTTTTATCTCTTCCCTTTTACCCTCCATCCGCCTCGCCCCCGGTGACCGTAGAGGCCGAGCCACCTTTTACGCTAAGCGCATTGAGGTCCTGATCTTTTTCGAGATTTTGCCGAACTTTTGTTCCGGCCTCCAGAAAATTCCCCTTTTTGGCCGGGCGCCGATCAGATCCGGGAGCATCTTAGTTGAGGAGGATCTCGTCCGTCTGCAGCTGCCGCCAGGCCTACCTTCTCCTTTTAGTATCCCTTTCACTCCTTCAGCGCAGGAACCCGCGAGCATTTTCTAAGAGACTATACAGAGGGTTTTTCCTCCTTGCGATCTGCTGGCTGAGTTCAGTTTCTGCCCCCCCTCAATCTCCCTATAGAAGACTCCTTCGCCCTAACCTCCTGAGGGACTTTTGGTTGAATTGTATTGTTCCTCTCCCTTTCTCTACTCCGATCCCTTAACTTGGGTCCCGTGTTTCCTCTTGGTTCCGGTACGAGTGCAGGTATTCTGAGAGAGAAAACTTTTCTTTAGCCTTTGCGTTCGATCAGGCTTTGGTCCAGCAAATCCTTGTTCCCGTTTCTGTCTCAAACCGCCAGCCGGAAATCAGGCCCTTGCCGCCGGCAATAGGCATTAGAGAACCTGACGGTTGTTATTCTCTCTAGAGTTCGCCCCCCATGTTTTCCCCCCTCAAATGTCATCCCCCCTTGATGGGACTGCCGGTCAAAGAGCACTCCCAAAGAGAGTGGTTTCCGGTGGGGGATTTCACACCAAGGGATGCTCTCCATCCGAACCGTCAACGCATCTCTTTCTCCGGCCTTCCGGAATCTCTTCGGTGAGGAAAGTGAGACTTTCCGGTGCCCCCCCTGGTTGAGGTTTAGTTGCTTTTCTAATTGTAGGATGTTCTAGCGACATTTCTGCTTGCCCAGGGAAACCCTAGTCCAGTCCAGGGATTAATTTCATTTCTGAGGTCTCTCTCCTCCTCGTTCTTTGACCTTCTTTCTTTTTTTTTTCCTCAGTAAGATTTTTCCCCAGTCCCTATTCTGCTTAAGATTCGGCCTCCGTCACCTGGAGTCCTTAGGACCTTAGCTTTGGTCCACTTACGATGTTAGGTGTCGCCGACGTCTTCTGAAGCTGTCACCCCTTTTTCCAAATCGCCTTGTCCCTGTATACACCCCGCACGGCGAGCATCCAAGCGAGAAGTGCCAAGCAAGTTCCCCCCCCGTTCCCCTTCATTCCCCCTACCCCCCTCCTGCCCCCCTTTCGGTCCTGTCCCCCCTCTGTTTGACCAGCCTCCCCTTGCCTGACCCCTAAAATGTCCTGCTCTTCTAGAGCTGAAACGCTGTAGATCTTCATTCCGTTGTTCTTCCTTTTGCTTTATTTTTCCGGCTTTTTTTTTTTCATCTACCCGTTTCTCACACGCCCCGTCTTCCTAGGTCAAAGTGGCGCCTCCCCCAAGCCCCTTGCCTGGCGGTCCATACATTTTGCTCGATGGGGAAGAGTCCCGAAGGTGGGAGGACTTTCGACATCTCTCTTTTCCAAGATACTTTTTTTTTTTTTCTTTTTCTGAGTCGATTGTTCCCCTTCCGCCCCTTTCCCCTTTTCCCTTCGGGTCACCTCTTTTACCCATAATGTCGCCCCTTGGACGGCCAGGGGTCTTTGGCAGCTCGCCCCTTTGGCGCTTGTCCCCGTTGGTAGTGACAACACAACACACTTTGACAAACCTCCACCCGGGCTTTCCAACCCTTCCTTTTCCAGATTAGTATCCCCATCTCTCCCCTTTTTGTCCTACGGAGAGTCCCGTGTGACGACCGGGGAGAGGGACTTTCGAGGCTGTTCAAAAGTACAATTCGCCGCCCTTTCCAATTCGGCTGATTAGTTTGAGGCTCCCTCTCCTCTTTTGTTTCTCATTCCGCAGTGGTCCCGCGTGTAATCGGAAAGGGGAATGGTCTTTAAGACGCCTAAGTTACGTCTTTCATCCTCAAAGCTGCACTGACCCCCCCCTCTCCTTCTAATTTGCGACGTTGTTCGTCTTGTCTCGAAGCTGAACAGGAGTAGAGGGGACATTGTAGACGCAACATCGTACCAGATGATATTTCACGACCTCGTCGAATCTTTAGGTTTGAATACCCCTCTTTGCGGTCACCTTCCCTCTCCTTCTTCCTCTCCCCTCAGGTCCCCGTCTTCATTCCGACACACGGGCCAGTGGTGAACTAGTTTATTCAAATACGAGCTTGGAGCTAGCTCACCCGGTTCGACGTCGACGGCGATCCTCCCTTTTCTTCCACCCTCCCGTCCCCCCCCTGCTCGCCCCCCCCCGCGCGTGGTGGCCGCAGGAGAGGTCCCAAGTCCCCCTGGAGGAATGACAAGTTTTTTCTGTTGCTGCCTAGAGGTAGCCACCTTACTCTCCCTCTCTTACTTTCACTCTGCCGTGCAATTGATTTCCGGCTTGTCTGATTTTTTTTTGTTAAAAGGCTGAACGCAAGGTACCCCCTAATCCTCCGTACGTTTCAGTTCTCCGCTTTTTCCACCCTGGCCCGCTCGTGACCCTGTGACCCCTCGTCTGCACGCCCATTTCGTCGGTGCCGCGCCCTGTACGAGGGACGAAACTTTCCTCATGGCCCCAGCCCAAAAAGGCCTTTTTTTCCCTTTTGGTCCCTTGAGCGGAGCCCTTTTTCTCAGGTAGTTGCTCCTCTTTCCGGTCGTGAACCAGACAGATTGGATATCATTCATGGTACTCCCAGCAAAATGGATCATCCTTCCTCGTTCCCCTTTTCCTGCTCGGGTTTCCCTGTTTCGGAGTATTCTCCGAAGCTCGTTCTTAAGAAGGCAGGGACGAATGTTATCTTCTTTTTCATACTTTCCTGGGTCCTCCTTACTTTTTATCCTTCCCCCTCCATTTCCCTAAGGCTTACGGAGACTTATTATCCCGCGTGGGACCTCGGTGAGTGCAAGTTATCTGATTGAGTGCGTTCTTGCTCAGTGATATCTGTCCTTCCGTTCACCTTGGTCTTCTTCTTATTCTTTGCACTGCAAGCGGCCTGCTGACCCAGTATGATGTCTTTAGATTCTAAAAAGGCGTTACCTTTATCTCCTGGCATTTCTTCATGCCGCTATTCCGTTTCCTTCCCGCGGAAGGAAAACTTAGACTCAGCGTTTTAGAAACCGTAAAACTGACTCCTGATCGAGTCTACAACCCCCCCCCCCCTTCTCCTCACAGGCTTGTTGTCTTGGTCTCAGATCCCTGGTTCCCTCCGAAGCCCTTAGTAATTTGCGTAAGAAGAGTAAACCCCCGATGTTTCCCTGATTTTACTTTAGCCACCTCCGTGGCTGACTCCCTTCCCTGGCGTTATAACTTTACCAGAGGTTCTTAATTATATCTCTATGTTGTGTTGATCGATTAATTGATGAGTGACCAGTCCCGAACTTTAAGACCCCGACTCCGGTTCGCCTCCACCTGCTTTGCGGTTGCCGCAAAAAGCCGTATGCCTGGCCCCCCTGACAGGTTTCTGTCCCCCTGACCGAGGTCCTCCTCCAGGTGCCCTCCGTCTCTTTGGAAGACACCTCACCCCGATGGCCGGACCCCCGAATTAGACGGTTCTCCCTTGGCGTCTTCCTGAGATTAACCCTTTGTCCCGCCCTAGCCTGGCCGAGGTCGATGTTCTCCTGCTGGACGGAAGCGTACTTCATAGGACTTTCCATCGACTATTGAGTTCTTCCCCTCCTTTTCCGTTGATTTTCCTCCAGGGAGCCCGCCCTGGTCTGAAGGTTTTGACGCTTTGTGAAAAAACGTTTTGACCGGGCGCCCTTGAGGCCCCGTCCTCCTGTATTTTCTTTTTCCCTATCATTCCCTTCTTTGAAGTCAACGGCCGGATACTTTCGTTCGTCCGGCGTACTTCTCACGCCTCTCCTCCTCCTTGCCCTGGTCCCTTTTTAAGATAATCCCGCGTCTCAGCGTAAACGGAGCGGACGTTTAACAAGATCCCTTTTTCCCCGTTATCTTTTGCATCTTCGCGCCCGTCCCGGTCGGTTCCTGCCCCCCTAGCTCAACCGCGAGAGGCGGTTTTGACTCCCTTCTGTTGTTCATACTTCCGTTCCCTCTCTTCCTTCTTTTCGTTATTTAAGGGGCCTTTCCACTGAACAGAGACATCAGAGCACGCCTGACGACCGCCCCCAGTTTCGAGGAACCCTTTTTTGTGCATGGGTTAGGATTATTTTCTCGAAGTTCTCCGCGGCCGCCTCCTTTCCTTACTTTTTAGGTGCCGCTTGTATTTCTTGTTAGAAGCGATTAGGTAGATTAGAGTTTCCCCCCTTGTTTCCCCTGATTCAGGACTTTCTTACTCCCTGTTAACTTTTCTCTTCTCAATCATCCTTTACCTATTCACTTTTTACAGTCCTATGCTGTTACGGTCCTATACGGTTCTAGATAGTCAGACGCCACCAATGCTTCCCTCCCCATGCGGGGCCTTCTCTTCCCTTTCTGCAAACTCTCTTTGGTTGAGGCTCGCAGTGTCGGTACACAGTTGGTTTTCTAATAGACTCAGCGGTCTTCCGACCTCGCAGGTGAGGAAGCCTCTTCCCGTCACCTCTTCCTGATGGAATTGAGTCTTCTTCGTTTCTTGTAGATGTATCACCCATAGGTTTCTTAGAGCCGATTCCTTCATAAAGCAGAGATCGTGAGAGTCTCGACTTTCCTTTGTTTACTGAGAGGATTATTGGCTTCCCCTCCGCCTTTCCCTTATCGCTCCTGCCTTCGCCGAGACCTCGTAACCCAAGCCTCATTAAGAGTTTGACCCGGCTTTTTTTGGACAGACATTACTTAGGCAGATCTTTCCACCTTACGCCCCCACTCGCCTGTGTTATTTTCCACCTCTCTCTCCAACTCTTGAGTTGGGCAAGGCCTCCCGGAGCCCAGAGAAGACCGTTTTTTATTAGGGTTCCAATTTGACCCAGCCGCCGTTTCCTTTACCTCCCCTACCCTTTCTGATGGAATCCTTCGTCTCTAACTTTTCTTTCTGCGATCTTTCCCCTATTTGAGTTCTTCCTCCTTTTTTCTGGTGTTTGAAGAGCTGTTGTGTTGTCAGTCCTACCCGGAGAAACTCGAGGCCTCGCGAAACAGAGCCCTTTTTTTCCTCCTGGTCGGTGTCCCTTTTTCGTGCTCCCTTCTCCTTTCCGAGTTTTCCCTTTGATTTTCTTCTTGCACTTTCACTTCTTTTTCACTCTCTTTTTTGTGATGTGATAATGACCACCGTTCGTGTCCCATTATCTGTCGCCCCCACGTACACCCATGCGGGCGAATTTTTTCTTCTTTTGCCCCTCTCGGCCTCGCTTGTCAAAAACGGGTGACAGTTTCCCCCCCCCCCTTCTGACACCCCCAGCAAAAGGAGCCCCCCTTCCTGGTCCAGATCGCATAAAGTCACGTTTCGCTCGACGTAGTATTCTTAAAAGGGTAGAGGGATTCATGGATGTCCAAAGATTGGGTATTAAAGCATCTTTTTCCGCTTGCTTCTTCCCTTTATCGATTCCCTTTTTTTGCTTTCATCCTCCCCGATTTGTTCTCGCCGCTGGTGGCCATACCTTAGAGATGGGCGGACCCGGTTGAAAAGCACACATACAGGGTCTTGTCCGCTCCCCACTCCCTCCTAATGCCCGTCCTTTTTAATTTTACTTTTTTCCAGAGGTTTTCTCCTAGATGAAGCAGGATCTTCACGGGGACATTTTGCTCCTTTAAAAACATGGAAGAGAAATGACAGACCCGAGATTCTTCTTGATTCCTTCCCCATTCTGAGGTTCCCAATGCGCCTATCCGAGAGACCAGATTCCCCCCCTCAAGCGATAAGAAACTTCAGCGGACCGTCGTGCCCTTGCCTAGCCCTTTACTCCCACTTCGTATGGAAGAACTACAGAGCGTTTTCATCCTCTGACATAATCTTGTTCCCTCCCTCACGAGACGCCTCCCCCCCTGCGCGCAGGGTGCCTCGCTGCGCGACCTTTCATTGTTTTTTGACAGTTTGAAAATGGTGGCGGCCCTTTGCCTAGCGGCTAGAAGCAACCGTATTTGCTTCGGCTTGTCCCCCTTTCCTTCCGTCCCTGGTCTCTTTCAGGAGTTTTGAAAGACCCGACCAGGTTTTTCCAAAGTGAACGCAAGACCACTTCTCCCCGCCCCCCTCCTTTTTAGTCAGTCTCCGGTTCCTGCGTTCCCTTCCCCCATCTCTCCTCCACATTTCTGATTCCCAGTGCCGGTCAGAAGTAAAAGAACAACAATGGAAAAGTACACACAAACCAGACTTTTCCCTTCGACTTATGAGTTGCTGCATCCTTTTCTCTGAATCATCTTGTCGAGGTGTGAAACGTCAGCCCATTCGCTTAGGCAATAGGGAGAACAAGCCATGTTACCAGCCGTACGGCCTCTTCCGTCTTTTCTGCTCGTCCCTCATTTTTTTAGCTGACCGGGAGCCTGAGTCTGAAGGGAATCTGTTATCGGAAGCCTCTGTCTTCCTCTGTGAATGTCTTCTCCGCGGAATATCCGTTCCGTTGCTTTCTTGTCTCTTCGCTGCTTTATCTCGGGCCTTCCTATCCTCGCCGTGCCCCATAAGGCGTCCGCGCGAGACGGCTTCCGGCGCCGTGTCTTCGTTGGTACTCGCCCGCTGCTGCTTGCATGTCCTCTTGCTTTCCCTCTTCCTCCTCACCGTCCCCCGATCGGCGTCCTTCTCCCCCGCGATGGCAGATGTATTCTTAAGCTCCTTTTTTTTTCGGTGAGGCCGCTAGCTCCCTTTCGCCCTCCGTGCCTAATCACCTTCCCGGCGCCTTCTGAGTAATTTCAACCACGGAGCCTCCCACGTTGTCCTTTAGACTTTAGTGCTTTCTCCTCTCCCTTGTCCTCTTTCCTCATCTTTACGAAAGAGATTTCGGTCATTCTTTTGCCGTCTAACAAGTCGGGTATTTCTGTCCGCGTTCTTCCCTTTAGGGCTTCTTCTCCCTC
>Ga0179591_1338041_pt1 | contig 11104 bp, 14 predicted proteins | sample CZOMad2_1_08_16f_FD_182891 | JGI IMG/M metagenome (GOLD analysis project Ga0179591, IMG submission 182891) | Vadose zone soil fungal communities from Angelo Coast Range Reserve, California, USA - CZOMad2_1_08_16fungal (PacBio error correction) | ecosystem: Environmental > Terrestrial > Soil >... | reverse complement strand
TTGCACAATGTGTCACACACAAAACCTCTGACCCTGACCTACCTCCTATTTTCATAACTGCCTAAAACCGAGCTTCCCCCCCCATGCTTAACCGGCATTCCGATCCTAACCTGATGTACCCGTATGCTCTCTTGCCACTGCCTCTCAGCCTTCCCCCCCCAAGCATGATGCTACTACACCGTTGACCGTTCCATCCGGTCCCATCCCCCCTGTTACAATTAGGATCTTTTACTCCTTGCCCCAACCCATTTCCCGCCCTATTTGTAGTATATTTTCCTTCTCCAAACGGAAGATCATTGGTGTTTGTTTTCCCAACCCTCCCCATTTTCCTCTAAACTTAAGTCCTTATGTGTGGGTTTGTGTTCATTTTAAATTCGGGGTCTCTCCCCACTAAATCAAGTCAGTTTTCCTCTTTTTTCGATTTGAATCATTCCCTACGTATTTGACCATCATAAAATTCATCCTTCCCGACCCCTTCGAACAGAACCACCCTGGTCCTCGATGGAAATGCCATTTCACATTGGCTGGTCGTTCTCTTTAGTGGGGGACACCCTTTTTCGGTACTTGACATGTGTCAAAGGGCTTTGGCCTGGTTGTTGCGGCCGGTGCGGACTTTTTCATCAACCGAGAGGCGTTTAGCCGTGAGCCCTTTTCCCCCTTTACTTCTACTGTGCATCCATCCTTTTTTCAACGGGATTCTTTTTCATGGTTACGTTTCCTTTCCTGACTAAGCGCGAGGTCGTTTTTTATCCGTCCTATTTTTTATACAAGCACCTAATCCTCCGCGGAGTCTGAGCGTTGTGAACCCTTCCTCTCCAATTTTTTCTGTCTTTTCCCACCAATTGTCACTGATTCTTCGCCCAGTTTTTTTGGTCCGGGCCCTTTATAGTTACCTCCCCCACATTTTTTTACCCCACGCCTGTCATTTAGGTCTGGAACCCAATTCCACTCTTCCCTTGGCCCGTCCTCCCGAATTTCGATTTGCCCCCCCGCCATCTGTCGTCTCATTTGATCCATTGTTGAGCTCTTTCTTTTTGATATGGGATAGGATGGGCTGGGCTTCTTTGCTAATATTTGATTTGACAGCCGCTTAGCTTCTAGCTTTGCTTGCTATTGTTTAGTTTCTTGGATTTGTATCATCCGTTTTACTAGCGGAATTCTAACTCCCCCCATGTGTTGGAAGCTATGTTTCCCTCCCTCCCAGGATGGATACCTCTGTGGACTTATTTTTTGGTGCCATCACCTGTCTGCGAAGTGTTTTTAGGCCTAAACTTTTTTTCCGAACTTTCCCCGTCGACACCACCACACAATCATTGGTACCCGATGACCTTGCTAAGCTCACATTTGTTAGGGAGACTTCCGTACCCCTAGTGGCGTGGCCTGTACCTCCATGGTGTCCCAAGAATCTCCTTCTTTTTACTCCTCACTGTCAGGAAAAGGAGTATTTTGCCGACGCATTTTGATAGTTCGGGAGCCCCTTTCTGTTCAGTTGACTTTTACACAATTGCCCCCCCAATGTCCTTTTTAGCTCAGATTGCTTCCTTTAGCTCCTCAGAGACGGCTCTGACCTTTTCCACTGAATCAGTTCCCTTATGTAGCCCGTTCCCCCCCGACACCTACCTCCCTGCCCCCTTCCACTTTTGGACACTCTCAACCATGCCCCACTATGTACGTGGGAACAAACAATGCGCGGCATTGACTGTTCGTTTTGCCCTTATTTCTCCTCTGGGGTTTTTGCAATTTGGTTCCCTGGTTTTTTAAATTTTGTCATACGGTCGGGCCCCCTTCGAGGTTTTCTCATTTTTGGAGGCATTTTTTACACATCAACATTATCTTTCACCCCCGTCCTTGTGTTTCTGTAATGTTACTCATTGGGAATGCCCTGAAGACCCTTTCCGAACGTCTCTTTTTTTTCCGTAGAGCTCCGATTTTTCACGGACCCCCACCTTGGGTAGTTGCGATATATCTTCGCACTCCATCAGGAGTGTACAATGGCATGCTTTTCCATTTCTTGTTAGACCTGTACGTGTGAGCAACCAGTTTGAAATTCTTTTTACGCCAAGCCAAGATCATGCAGAAGATTTTTTAACGTCTCCTCCACCAGTTATTAGAAGGCTTTCATAACCTTTCCCATTTGGTGGAGATCACCCCTCCTTTTTCCATCTTAGCGTCTTTGAGGGCGGCTGGCCAATGGTCTTTCTTGTCTTGGGATACATTTTCCCCCTGGCTTGATATTGCAATGTGGCCCCTAGCTATATCTCATTCCAGTATATCCGAGCTGCATGATTTCGGGCCCAAATGTCTTTTTTTTTCCATTGTACCCTTACCCCTTCTTTTCATAACTGTAATTTCTTCTGCTTTTCTCGCCTGCATTCTTGACCCTTGTGTTTCACTTCTTGATTGGTGCCCCACCCCAACTCCCCAACATAACCCTCTGCTCCCTACGTTGGTTGGTTTGTATATTTTTTTTGATTTTTTAGGCCCCCCCCTCAGAGGCCCACTCGTCCAGAATGGTTTTGCCTCAAGTCATCCCCCCCTTTCAGTTCCTGAAGCGCAAGTATTTAATTTTCAACTCAGTGCACGCCCTTTTGCAACAGAATTTCTCCTCTTTCTTTAAGATCACGAGCTCTTGCCCCCCCCCACACTTCCAACCCTCCAGTGCCCTTCATTCACATTCTCCCCTCCACTAAACTTTCCCCCTCTTTGCCCATGCGACGCTGTCAGTCCAGGACCGTGTTCTCGCCCCTCCATTTTTTACATTTGAAAGTTTCTCCCCAATTTTTCTCTCAGTCAAACTCTTTTCTATGTTCTTTAGTTAAGATGGTCGGTCCACCATCCTTTTCCCTCGTTTTTTCTTTTTTCCACTTTTTTTTTAGCCCAGCCCCCCCAATGGACTATACCCTTCCCTCTCCCACTCCTTAGTGAAAGCCTATCACTCTAGTGCCACCTCTTTGGTTCCTTTACCGGATTGAGAGGTACATCACCCCACGTCCCCATCTATTTTCCTCCGTTTTTCTTTACCATTATCTCCCTGATCCCCCCTAGAGTTCCACAAAGTATGGAAGGGTGATTAGTGTAGATACTTCACCGCGTCCACAACCCTCTTCTAGACCTTGTTCCACATATCCTTCTCCCTCCCGGCCACAACTACCCAACCACGGGTGAAACATCGCAAACCTTTCTACCTGAACAGTCATCTCCTCCCTTTGGGGGGAATCACCCCCAGTAGTGCTAGTTCGTCTTTTGATTGGGAGACCTTTCCGCCCGCGTTAAGTGTTCACATTGAGCATCTCTTGTATTTGCCGGGTTGCCCAGGTCGAAAGGACGGATTGACCTAAGTCACGGCCCCCCATTTTAGTACGTGTCTTTAGATTCCTACTCTCTTATTCTGCACCCCTCCAACCCTTTCGGGGACCACTTTGGTTTTGAAACTTTAGCACACCGAGCCCTGGCACCGCTGTGCCCTCCAAATATATATGGATATTTTCACAACCAGGTTGGCCATTGATCGGCCATCAAGACGTCATCTCCCGTGCGAGCCCCAGGGCCCCCCCCCCCAAGGTTCATTCCACCCCCCCAAGTTCTTCAGAGAGTATAACGCATGAGATAAGCGGTCCTATTGGAAACCCCCAGTTTAACGTTGCGGGTCTTCGCTCTCTCCGCAAACCTGTTGTGTCACAGGACTGGCCAACCCCCTCACACCGTGAGGGCGCCATAAAGGACGGCCTATGGATGGGCCAAACCCCTAACGATGTCTCCCCCTCTGGAGGTAATCCAGCGATGGGACTCGATTTGTTTAACTGAGGAGTAAGAGAGTGGTTCCTGTTAGTTCCCGAACTTCCGGTAAAGGGGATACATCCCCATCAGAACTCCCAGACCCCCAATTCCTTCAGGGCGTGTAAAGCTACTCGCAGGTTAATTTTACAAATATGATACCTCCCCAACCAAAGAACCATTCATCTTAACCAAGATTCCAATTTTATCCATCATCTTGTGTGGGCACAGCCCGACATGCTTTTTTCCTTTCACTTTAACAGAGCCTGTTTGCCAAGGCCCCCCCGCTATTCAGTTGAGTAAGTTGCAAGTACCCTGAGCAGCTGCCTCATCTGAAATTTTTCTTCATCACTCTTTTTGAGGGCTTGATTTATGTTACCCCCAGAGCCCCACCCACGCTTGAATTATTTTCCTATTCCTCCTTAACCTTTTTCGCTCTTTTCGGAAACACCTTCCGCTGCAACCACAAATGACATTAGCCCCACCCTAGAAGATACCATTGTGAAGGTAACCTTTTTAAGCACGGCGAAGCTCCCGTCTTCCGTTTGTGGTCGACTTAATCCGGAGCCCAAAACACAACAAAGGATCCCTCTTTGAATGGACCCTTTCTTTTCCAGTACCTCTTGCTTCTTTTTCCCCCAACGCTCAGCTTGCCCTTGCGTCCCCAATGGGCCCTCCTTCGGCCCCATATCCTCATTTTTTTCCCTCTCCTGGCCAATGTAGCTGCCCTTTTTTGTACAATACCGTAGGAAGCTCGATGTCCGATTCCCAACCTGCAACTTTAAGTTAGGTCTCTCCCAGGTTCTATAACCCCTAATGTCAACGTCATTGGTTCACTTAAATTATACTTTGCCCCCGACCCCCCCAGAATTAATGTGCGTGAATTCAAAAGAAGAAATTCTGTCTTTTCATGTTGGATTGTTGAACCCCCCTTGAGCCATTCAGTACTTTGTCACTGTTTTTCAATCTCTTGTAGTGAGGGAAGGGTTAGTACGGCCAGGAGGATGAATTTGGATTTAGTGGGACCTGAGCCATGAGATGAGTGTTTCGGATCTGGTCCTCGTTCTTTTCTTCAGATTCGGTGTCTTCCTTTTTCTCTAGGTTAGGGGAAGGTGCTTTTCCCCCCGTCCTGGTGGGAAGAGCCGCACTTGTGCCCCCAAGTACCAAAACAAGGAGCCTCCTCAGGTCCCCCCGCAGCATTCCTCTCCTGTGAGTCGGTTATTCCACTGGGATTTCCGGCAAGTCGGCTTGGTTTTTTGGAGCCCGCCATTGGTGTAGTGGGGGGGCACATCCCCCCAGGGGCGTTTGCGGCCGCCTTTCGCAGGGCAACGCCAGTCCGTGCCTGCAGTGACTTGCCCGCCCCGTCGCCACGCTGGAAAGTGTGTCTCCACAGCCGGGTGCATGCCCGACTAATCGTTTATTTTCAAGTCAAAGGGGGGGAACAGTCCTTGAGGGTACTTTGACCACTTTTTAGAATATTCTGGGGCGTACTTCATCCAGCAGGGCCTATCCTGTGATTCTGGAAAGGTCGGAGGTGTGCTCTTCCCGGTGTGGCTGCTTGATCTCTTTTTTCGACGACTCGTTGTGTTTTTTTCTAGAGCAAAAAGACCCCTTTGATATGCCCACCTCCCCTGTAACCCTTGGAAAATACGGCCCTCGCCCTGCATTCTTCTTTAAATTGTCCTCCCCGAATCTTTTTGCCCAAAGGTGGTCCCTTCTGTTTTGTCTTTCTAACGGGCACTGCTGCAAACCCCCTTCCTGACAGGAACCCCGCGTTGGGGATCGACCTGATTTTGGCTCACATGTCCCCCCGTGCCTTGGAATGGCGTCTCGATGGGATAAGGGGTCACTTATGTTTTCCTCTTTTTGGTGACATTCACCTTCCGCAAATTCGGTCCCTCCCACCGTGAAATGGTAGTTGGACCCTCACATGACTTTTCTCCCACCCCCACAGAGAACGCCCTTGGGAAGAAAGACCCCAGTTCTCGCACTTGGGTCCACAGTTGAGGAGCTTTTCTGACCCGTCGGCGTGCTAATTGTTTGTTTATCTACCCACCTTCTTTACCCCCCCTCGACGCACCAGTCAGACTTTCCCCCGACTACCCATAGAGATGTCTTCCATCCATTACCCGACTCCCTATCCTAACCCCATTTCCTGTCCCACGGTCAGATTTTCCTGGGCAATGAATTTCCTCATCCATTTTGAGACCCCCGGAAACAAGGCACCCTCCCCTATGTCCCGTGAATTTCCTGTTCTTTTGTTGATTGCCCCAATCCATGCCCGCAGCTGAACTTTTGATTTTTTCTCTTCATATATTGGTTGTTTGAGTCCAATCTTTAAATTTCTCGCCCTCAGTGTCATTCGTTTTCTTTCGAATGAGCCTCCCACGGTACCTACTTTTCAGGTTTTACCCACATTCGTTTGCGATCTGACTAAATCAGTTTCTTCCCATCGACCAACCCAAATTGCAGCTCTCAATATCGAAATCACTTCCCCACCACTTCTTTTAGTGGAAGCATTGGAGACCTATTCACCTTTCGCAAGTTACCTATGATGAGCTTTTTTTGGTTGCCACCCCGTCTCTCCTTTTTTAGCAGGTTTCCACAAGTTGTTTGAGTTTTTTTCAGTTTTTTCTCCCGCGGCCTTACCTCAAGAACAAAGAGGAAGACGAGCTGATTCGCCCGTGCTTCCTTATTCATTTACTCTATTGATTTTTCCCTTTTGGTGTCCCCCTTTTCTTGGAATGGTGCAGATGCCCGAGCAGCTCCGATCCGTTTCTTCCCGATGTCTACTAGACGCTGATTGTGAGCGCCACGGGGTTATCCCTCCCTTGGCTTTTCTGTCCTCAACTTTCAGATTTTGGTATCCTTTTCTGAGCACCCCCCCTGACCCTGGCCCCTCATTACCGTTCTTTTCCCCCCACTTTCAGAGGATATGCCCTTTGGCACGTTGGAAGAAAGCAGGTCGTGCTTTCCCCCCTCACATAGTTAACCCCGTCTTTGTCTAGTATTGGTTTTTTTGGTTCTATACTATGAGGATGGGATTGGCCTGTCTTTTAATCTTTTATGTGGTTATTCCATTGCCCGCCATTTTACTAGGATTTTGCTGATTTTCGTATTAGGAGGCTTGTCTTTTTACTAGTACCTAGATTAATTATTCCCAAATACACAATTGGCTTCCTATACGAGCTTTAAATAAAGGTTTCTTACTATGATTTTGATATTGGGTTACCTCCCATCTCGGCTCCCTGGAGAGGCCAGCTTTTTTGAACTGGTAAGAAAGTGTGTGCCCTGTTGACAAACCCCCCCCCAAACGTTTCCTTTTACCCTACCTCCTGACTTAGGGCCTTCCGGACCTATTTTAGGTATGACAATTTGTTCCCTTTGGACTTTATGCTTTATTCTTAGGTGCGGCCAGCGACCGTATATTTTCTTCCTGCAACCCAAGATATAAGGTATTTTTAGTTTCTTTTTAGGAACTTTTTCAGTGAAGGTTCCACCCCAGGGCCCCGTACATTTTTTATGTGGTACCCCCTGGTAAGACTTAGCGCTCCAGGCCTCTGGCCTGCTCTTTTTGAACCTAAATACTTATTCGTTTGCCCTCTTTCAATTCCAATTTTCAGCTCGCGTTTACTAGGTAGTCCTCTCCCATACACTTCCCCCCCCCCTGTCCCTGCCTGGGCCCACACCCTGGCCGTGAGGATTTTATTGTTCAGGAGCGTGATGTGTTTCCTATTTTCCTCCTTTGGTTTCCTTTGGTCCTTTTTTGATTTTTAACCTTGGTTACGGAACCTTCTGGGTTCCTTTTGGGAGGCGTTTTGAGATTTACTCCATTCTCAGACAACCCCTCCCTTTTTCTTGCTCTCGGTTAGAAGTGCCCGACCCTGTTTCTTGAAAGAGATTCGGAACTTGGGATTTGTCCCTCTCTTCAACGTGGAAAGGAACCCCACATTTTTTTTTCCTCTCATTGTGACCAGAAAATCGGTGGCTTGTTGTTGGGTTTGTGTTTTTTTTTTTTTTTTTTTTTTTTTTTGGGTCTGCCAATTTTTTTTCATTTCTTTCTAGTGGACTAAACCCCTCGTCTTTTTTCGCCACATCTTCGCTCCCGCTAGAAGCAGATTGGGGTAACCCGATCTCCCCCCCTCGTTACGGGGTTTATAATTCCAACCTTTTTGGTGCATCGACCTCCTCCTTTGACATTTCAGCGTCGAGTGGCTATGTAATATGGTCTTGCGTTCTTTTGATGTCAAGGTCTTTAGGCAATGGCCTCGGTGAGTTTTTACCGGTTTAACGCTTATACTTCCGGTTAGATCGGTTACCCTTTGTGGACATAGAGTACCGTTTTCCCCCCACTTGAGGAGTAATTCCTGCCCTTCTTACCCCGGAGCCCCGTCCTTCTGCCCGCGTTTTTTTGGGAAATTCTTGCTGGTTGCACCCCCAAATTCCCCATTGCCTCCTCCGTTTTTTTTTTTTGAAGCTTTTTCTTCAGGTGGGTTTCGTTGTACCACTGCGTTAATTCCCCCCCCCAACCTCTTTCCCTAATTTTGTGGAGCCCCCCCCCTCCAGAGGTCAATATGACTCCAGCACTCTTGCCTGTCTATTCTTTCATTTCTCCAGAAAAGGACTAGTCTCCGAATCATCTTTCCCCTTGATCGCAGATGAATAGCTAGGGAACCTCCCCACTTCAAATCTGGACACTAACACCATGAGCCAGCCCCGACAAGATGTTGGACCAGCTCCACTTCTGCGAGCTTTGCCACGTTTTTCCGGTTTGTACCTAAAAACCATCATTTTCCTTGATGTCACCCTCTGTGTGCCTTATCCCTGTTGAAAAAATCTTTTTTTTTTTCTCATGATACTGTTTAGGGTTTGAGATGGAGGTCATTAAAATCAGGGGACACGGTTGCTGCGACAGGGAGGTTCCCGTTGAAAAAATTTGGACGTCTCACTCCGTGAAAAGAAGACTCTTCTTCCTCTCCAGAGAAGGCCAACTACCCATTGGGTTCATGGTCCCTCGGCTAGCGTCTGCCCCCCCGTCCATCTGTTAAGCCAGTTTCTTTCATACCTCTTCCCCCCACTGATTACATAGAGCCTCCAAAAGTTTTTTTCTACTGGTGCGGTACTGGCTTAAATCACACGCAGCCCCCCTTAATCCGCAGTGTTCAATCGGTAACACCTTGTCCTTTTTTAAAATTTCCCCCAAAAAAAAGGGTCCCACCCCAAGAGGATTACCACCCAATGCCTGTTTTCCCTCCTTTACTTTCTTTTTTTCCCCCCTTTTTCCCCGCGGCAGTGATCTTCTTGCTTTTTTAGCTTCCACCGTCCTAACCATTTCTCAGCTTATTTATTTGACCCCTTTCGAATAGGACGGATTCCGAACAGTCCTACTAGATTCTTCGTCCTCTAGTCCTTCCCCACTTGATGTCCCCCCTTAAACCCTGTCATTTTCACGTGGTGTGGAAAAAGGCCCCTTTTTTAACCCAAGAGAAGACAGTCTTCCCAATCCATATGGAGAGGTTCAGGAACAACAAGGTCCCTGGTTCTTGGCATTGACCCTACAATAAGGATCCTAAGGAAAAGGGTCCAATTAGTACTAACAATACGTTCTTCCTGTTCTGGATCCCTCCTGCCGGGAACGTTCTTTTTCGTAATACTTGACCCCACTGAATGTGGGTTTTTCAACAGGATTCTACCTTCCCACCTGTCCCCTATTGCTCGGACATTTATGTTCCCCCACCTTGTCTCACGGAATTAACCAACATGTATTTTTCCGGTGACAATTCATGGTGTATTTTTTTACTTTAGTCCCCCTTTTCTTATCTCCTCCAATCCTCAGCAAATCCCTCCAATCCTAGTACACCCTAAGTGCCTCCCTTCCAATTTATTACAAATCAACTCTTATCCCCCTCCCAACCCCCCTACATCCCCCCTCTTCTATTTAAGAGGTCTTTTGTGGTCAATTTCCCATGCTTTTCTTTCCGCCTGTCATTTTTTTAGACAAGTGGAAAGACCAATTTACATTCGGCTTTCTTTGGTTACTACCTCCAACTGAAACTACGAATTTATGCCCCCAAGTTTATTCCCAGCTCTCTGCGCTTATGTGCTAACCGTGCGACACCCTTCCTTTCAGGATACTCTTGCGTCAACGATTGATCCCCCGTTTAACCCCTTGTCCGCCCCCTTTTTTTAAACACCACAGCCTTATGACCAATTCCCTCTACAGTACTTTTAAGGGTTTTCCAGTTAGGAACCGTCCCCTGTCTCAGTTTCGAAGCTTTCGACCTTCCGATAGCACCCATCCCCCACCCACTCAGTACTCCCCCTTTACTGTCCACCCTGCCTACATCGGACGTTTCCCCCCCCAGCAATCCTCTACTTTCCATTTTCCTATGTTCCATCGGGCCCAAGAGGCCTCCTTGGTTCCGTGTCTCTCGCTCCGTCCCCTTCGCTTTTTAATTGTTGTCTGCTGTCCCCCTTCCCCCGGTCAGGATGCATTTTCCCTCCCCCCAGCATACCACATTCCCCTTAATTTGTGTTCTCTCATTTCTTTTTTCTCAAACAAACCGACTTGCCACTTCCTGGTTCGTCCTTTATTTTAAACAAACCTCCAATTGCCTACGCCAAGAGAATCTAAATCGGATCCTGGAGGGTGAAAACTTGCGTCACCGCTTCCCAGTTCAATTTCATTTCAATCGGCGGAAGGTTATCATTTCTGACTTGGATTCTGAAGGTTCTTAAGTGGCCCCCTAGTGAGCACTTCCGTTTAGTGTTAGGATTCGGTCGTAATTTCCTTGAATCCTTTTTTGTTTCCTTCAGTTTTATATCTTCGGGGGTGGTTTTTCATGCTGATGTCTAGTTGGTTGACTAGACATCCCATGGTGCACTCCTGAACGCCAAAACCCCTGATGACCCGCTTCTGTACAACGTTCCCCGCAGACCTCCCCACCTTAGGGTTCTGCACTTTTCTGCAGCTGTCGTCTATTTGGCGAGCGAATTTTTCAGTGGTGGTTTTCCAACCAATTTTCAGAGTTTTATTTTCCCGAATGATAAGTACCTTTTTTTTCACACAACCCCCCTCAACCCTCATGCATGATGACCGAGTCACATCGTCTATTTTCCCCATTTCCCTCCCTCGAACATTTGTGACATTGTGATCCCCACATTTTTCCCTGTGCTCCTTCTTGTGTTCTGACTTCGGCATTTTTCCAGCCGTGCCTTTGTGCTTCCCGACCCGTGTTCCCCCATGTTTGCGACCAATACCCTCAGTTGTGGCACCTCTTTAAGGTTCCTTTTGCGAGGTTTTTTGCTCCAACTTTTTCGGAAGGAATCT
>Ga0179591_1251693_pt1 | contig 11104 bp, 11 predicted proteins | sample CZOMad2_1_08_16f_FD_182891 | JGI IMG/M metagenome (GOLD analysis project Ga0179591, IMG submission 182891) | Vadose zone soil fungal communities from Angelo Coast Range Reserve, California, USA - CZOMad2_1_08_16fungal (PacBio error correction) | ecosystem: Environmental > Terrestrial > Soil >... | reverse complement strand
GGACGAGTCCCTCACGACCTCGGCTCGGTACGGGGCTCCCCTTTTCCTCCCTTCTGTCCATTCCCCGCCACCGAACCTTTTCCGCCGAGTGTCACTTACCCTTTGGGCCGTTTTTCCCCATGGTAAAATTTTTTTTTTTCCGGAATCCCCGCGTCTTAACTAGCATACTCAAACCAATTGGTCTTATGTGACTTGCGCCCCACCCCCCTATCGGGGGTACGTTTTAGGATGGCCTTTCCCACGGGAGAACCACATCTTTCATTCCTTTTGTTGTTTGCTATACTGCCTTGACCCCAGACGTTCGTGGACAGGCTTTTGTTTGAAGCCCGGTACCGGCTTGTTGTTAAATGTTTTCTCCCCAGCCTCCCAGCGGCTTGGTTTTAATCGGAAGGTCCAACTGATTTGCACGACTATGCCCCTGGGCCGATTGAAAATTCTTGTTTTGTACTGCGACCCCCTGCATAAGTCAGTTTTTCCGTTAATCTGGTTGTATTTGCCTTTACTATTATAGAAGCTAACGACCATACCTTTCCTTGAAGAGTTTTCCCCTTCACACCCTGTTAGGCCCTCTCTGCCTCGTTTTTCGACCTTCTTCGCTTGTGTCTCCGGCCAATTGGACGCTCGTGGGTTCTCCCAGATACCTAGTTTTCGTAAAGGTTGGACCCTCATCGGACGCATTTCTTGAAAGATTCACACGCCACGCGCATCGGTCCGCAGCCCGGAAAAACGGTGACCTCGACCAGCAAGACCTTCCGGCTGCCGTGTCAGCGGCACGGTTGTTTTCCGGGCTGAGTTCCCGGCACCGTTCAGAAGACCGACTTTTTTTCCAGGCCCGCGTATCTGCCGATCATTTGCTTGAAAGGTCGTGGATGCGGTGGCCAAAGTGCGGATCCCTGATTTGGCGTTGCTGCCGGGACCATCCACGTTTGATCCCTTGGCCTTGGGACGTCCCCTAACCAGTCGGCAAGCGTGTCCTCCTGGCGTTTCTTTTCGACGAACTTCCCTTGTATCGAAGTTTCCAGCTCCTGACCATGGTGCCGCACCTTGGGGCCCCCCCGACCAGGCTTTGGTTGTGTTGCGCGGCGCGATTGCCGCCCTTTTCACCCTTTTCGCGATATTGTCTCGAAGGCCTTGTCGGTCAGTCCTCCCGTCGCCTCTCACCCCTCTCGTTTTTGCGGAAATCTGCCGGAGCCTTGATTTTTCTCGCGCAGCTGTCCTCAGCGGCGTTTTTAGTTCCGCCATAGTGCGGGCCTTTTTATTTACGTTTGTCTTGGAGTTCTACCACGTATGTAGTAACTCCTTTCTCCGGCAGGTGGACTTGACCGCCTCTATGGCGGCCACCCAGTTTCGAACTGAGACTACGTGTAATCCTGGATGCGCTTTTTTTCCTGCTACACCGGTAGCGTGAGACCCTTTTTTGCTCGTAGGCGGTTGTTCAGAGACCTTCCGTCACAAGCCGGTGGCAGACTCTCCTTTTCCCCCCCTCGGCCGCGGCTCGTTGCCACTTTTTTGTCGTCTTTGCCTCAATCACTCCGATCAGTGCTGCGCCAGGCTCGGCGACCCCGTTCCGGCCCACGCGGGGTAAGAAGTCGTTTGGCGAGTGACGCTTCTGTCGTACCCTTTCCAGTGTACGTCGACCTCGTCCGCTGGGTCCATTGACACATCGGCTGTGGAGCTGCGTTCCCCACCGACGGCAGAGTTTCTCTTCTTTTTCACCTCTCCAGCCTTAGATAGGTACTTCGTCTCCCCTATCCCGAGGTCTTGTCCCGATTTCTCACTCCGCATAAATGATTACTTCTTGGGAGACCCTTCCGCCAACGGTCATGTTAAATGCTCCCATCCTTGCCGTTTGAAGCCTCTTGTACCAAGTTTGTCGAAGTTGTTTGGCATTTCCCTCCCTGAGTTCACGACCTTTTTTTCATTCCGACGTAAGTCGCATGCTCTTTCGTCCTTTCGACCTGCTTCTGGTGGGTGTTTCCTAACCGATGTTTTCCCCGACTTTTGGCCGACCAGCATTGATGAACCCTCGTCGGCCCCTTTTTTAGCTATTTCTGTCTGCTGGGTCCAATGTTCTATGAACTAGATTTGAAGATTTTCGCGGAAACCTTCCGGTTCCAGCGCCTGGTGGGCTCAGTGACGAAGAGTTCGTTTCTGTCTTCCCTTTTCCATCTTTTGGCAATTTCCCTTTCATCCACCAACGGTTCCTTTCTTCGAATCCCGACTTGCACTGAATATGCTCTGCACCAATTCGCTTTGGGTTGTCGCTGTGCCGTTTTGATCACTGCCTGGCCTCTAGTCGCCCCTCACCCCTCCAGGGGACCGCCGGACAATTTGGGCCCGCTTACCACCTTACGCTCGCCTTACCAGCGCAAGTCGGTCCGTAACTGTTCAGACAGAGTGCCTATTCCGAGTGTCCTCGCTACAGGTCACGGCGTTCCGCAGGGCACCCCCCCAACGCGCTTCTGCACTTTACCCTTCCCACAGTTTTTCACTGCTTGGTTGCCCCCTCCCCCCCCACCCCGGTCGTGCCCCTGAGCGACCCTCGAATTCCATCTATCGCTTCCCCCCTCCCGGGGTTTTTTCAGTGATGTATTCGCTGTTTCGGCTCCCATTTTTCACGGCTGTTCTGTTAGTGGGTGGTGGTTTTACAATTAGGACCTCTGTGGTGGAGCTTTTTGCGGTTTTTGCAAACTAGCCGCCTTGTTTGTGCCCATGCTTTTTTACGCCTTGTAACTGCCTCTTTTACATTTCTAGTGAGTTCCAAATCTGTCTTGAAACCCGTACTACTGACTTATGTGTTAGTTGCGCGTGTCCGGTTTGCTCTTTTTCCAGTTTTTCCGGAGGGGACCAGGGAGGTGTTGGAGAAATTCACTCTCCTCGGGCAATTATTCACCCCAATGTCACCGCTCCCCCACACCGCGATCGTTTTACCTCTTTTTTTCTATGCAGTGCCCTGCTTTCGATAACTCCCGACTTACGATGCTGTGATCCCGGCCATTGCGTCCATGACGCATCTCCCTCTTAGTTTCCCACTTCGTCACCAGACCCGGCGTGGACCTTTTTTAATTTGAACCTGTACATCTTCAACCGCGAATTTTTCTCTACATAATGGAACCCTGTCTAGAATAACTTCCGACGTTTCGAGGTTCCAAGGTCCGTCGCTCACGGCGTCCCCACCATCCTGGTGGGGACCCCCTCCGAGGAGCCTGAGGAAGTCTATCTCCTGCAGGTCGTTCCTTTCGCATTTTCCTTTGAACCAGAGATGTAATGGGCTCTTCTTCCACCCCTTTACAACGTGAACCAAGCCGGCTTTCAGCGTTTTTCTTCCAGGACTTTAGGCCTGGAGAGACCGTTTTTTTTCAGTGTTCTCACAATTCCTTCCATTTTTGCTGACTTCTGACCTGGCACAAGCGTACAAGCCCCCCTCGTGCCGGGACTTTTCTTTCTGAAGTTCAGATGCGCTTTTTCTCCTTTTGAAACCCCCCATCAAGGAGTGACACTGCCGTAGGTGAGGCGCTTTAAATTTACCCCCCATCCCGGTTGTTAGTGGATACTTGGTTTTCCCCCCCCAACTGTCCCCGTCCGAGTCTCCCTTCATCTCCGCCAGTAATCACGTGACTCGCCTTCTCACGCCTCATGGTACCCCGCCGGGGCCTAAATGTTGTCTCGCTCTGTCAGAAAGCCTCGTGGTCGTGAGGGGGGCAACCCCCCCTCCAGTTGTGTCTTTTTTCCCTTCTCGAGGACTGATTGGGATCTTTACTTATGCCCTGGCAAAAGCTTCGTTGTCTTCCGGTTGTGCGCGCCCCAACCTCCGCGATTTCGAGGTCGCAGCCGGTTGTCTCCCTCCTTTCTATTCAGTTTAGACGGTCAGTTTCGGCTTGGTTTGGCCTCCCATCGGTCTTTGTCGGCCACCAGTCGTTTGAAGTCTAGTACTTTTTCGGGTTCACTCCCCAGTCCCGCGCACCCTTCCTCCCTTCATTACTTCATGGCTGAACACACCCTCCCTTTACTCAGGCGTCTGATCCTTCCTGGCTCCTTCAGATGGAAGGAGTGGTGAGGGTTTGGTCCCCTGTGGCCGCGGGGGGGGGGTTCTTGCGCGTGGCGGGGTGTGTGGGGATGCTCGGCGTTGGCGGTGGCGGATGCGGCTGTGTTGGGGATGGGGGTGGAGGGAGGACCACTTGGGTTGGGGGTTTTTTGGCCATTCAGTCCCGGAGAGTGGCGTGTTGTGCGTTAAGCGGTCGGGTCCCCCGGTGGCGTGCGTGGGCCACGAGGTGGGTGTGATTGGCTTGGCGGCCGGCCGAGGTGGTGGGGGTGTTACTTCACGTCTTTGGGCTGGGTTGGGAGGGGGCAGGGTGCCCCCCCCATTGATGCCGGGTGTTCGGGTTCGCGGGCTGTGGTCAGTAGGTGCTGGTGGTCGGGACCGTGTGACAACGGGGGGGGGGAGGGTCCGTGGTCAAACGATAGCGTGGTGTTGGCGGGGGCGCGCCCCGCGGGTGCTCCGCGAGGGGACAGGGTCCCCTCGCGGGTGGGAAGGGTGGGGGGGTGGGCGGTGGGTCCTCCCTGTTAAAGAAGGACCAAGCCCCATTTCCGTGGTTTCGAGTGTGTGGGGCTGGTCGGTTTCGGGCGTGGGGTTGGAGGCCGGTGTCGAGGGGGGGGTGGGGGGGCCTAGTCGAACTCGGTTTGGGGTAGTCTTTTACGGGGGTGCGGAGTTGGGTTGGAGCCCGCTTAGTCAGTTGCGGGGGGGGCCGGGTGCTCTCCTCTGCGTTGCCTGATCTTGGGGGGGCGTTGGGTTGGTGGGTGGTGAAGCGCTGGTGGTCGTGGTGGGGGGGGGCTGCTGTTTGCAAAGAATAGGGTTTGCCGGGGCTCACTGTATGGGGCGGGGTGTGTGTTTTGGCTTGCGGGGGGGAGTGTGTGGGTTCTTGTTTCCGGGGGTGCGGGGAGATGTTGGGGGGGCTGGCCGACCGGGGCCCACCGGGGGGGTTGGCTGGGAGTGGGTAGAGGGGGGTTAGTTAGGTTGGGGTGCGCGCTCGGCCGCGGTGGGACCGTGTTGGGTGTGGTGTCGTTTGAGGTGTACGTGGTTTTATGGAGTCAGTGGCGGGACGCGCTGTTATGGGACCAGTGGGGGGCTAGGTTGGCGGGGCCGGTGGGGTGGCCGCGGTGGCGGGTGTGGTCACGGCGGCGGTTGGGTGCGGAGTGTTGTGGGGCGTGCGGGTGCTGCCAGGGCGTCGGCTGGGTTCGCCAAGTTTGGCGGGCGCGCTATGGGGGTGGCGCCCCAGTGTGGCGCGTGGGTGTGTCGGGTGTGGTGGGTCTTCGTTAGCGTTTTGCTCTCACGCCTGTGGCTTTCGTGGTTCGTGCGCGCGTTTGGGGGATTCCAACACCATGTGCAGTGTGGGCGGGCGGCGTTTCGGAGGGTGGCGGGCTGTGGTGGGGGGTGGGTGGCCTGGTCGGGGGGCGGGGGGTGGATGCGGGCTGGCGGGTTTGGGCGGGGTGGGTTCGCCTGTGTGGATGGCGGGGGGGGGTGGGGGTCGGTGTTGTGGTAAAGGGGAAGTCCGGGGGTGCTTTGGTGTTGGGGCTGTCGGCGGTGGCGGGGCAGGGGGTCATGGCCCGGTGGGGGATGGTGGGTGTTCGGCGTGTCGCGTAGCTCTAGAGGTCGGGGCTTTGTACTGCGGGGGTTCGCGTGGTCGGTGTGGTGGGGCCCGTGGGGTTTGGTATCGGGGGGTTGGCGCTTGAGTGTGGGTAGGTCGCGACTGGGGAAAAAATAGGGGGGACAGGGGGTGGTGCTCGGTTTCGGGCTACGGGCGTGTGGGCTTCTGGAGTGTGTGGGGGGGTGGCGGCGCGTTGGTCTGTTGGGGCGGGGAAAAAACAAATTTTTCTTTTTGGGGGGGGTGGGTTGTCTCTGGTGGTGTGGCAGGGCGGCGGTAGGGGGGCGGGTTGGGGGTGGGGAAGAAGTTGCTGTGTGGGGGGGGTGTTTGGGTTGGGGTGGCCAGGGCCTTTGCTTTTTCTAGAGGAGAGCGACGGCTCTCTTCCAAAGGCTCGTTCTAATCAAGGGTGCCAAGTCCGTCTCTCCAGAGACGCCCGGGAGCGCCCCCCACCCCCCAAAACTGAATTTTTTTCGTGGCAGATGGAGGCAAATCTTTTTGAAGCTGACCGGACTTCGTCGCCACCTGAACGCCATTCCTTTTTTGTATGGCCGAATCGTTGCTTGACCCCCCTTAGACACCATTCCCAACGGGCCCCTCACCTCCTTGGTTTTTCTTTTCCAGCAGCCACACTAGGCCTGGCGCCTCCTCTCTCCCCGACAGTCCGCGAGCTCGGAGTTCAGAACTTTCTTGGCACGTGTGTAGTCTGTCCCGGTTCCCCGGACCTAATACCCTAACATCCTTTCCTCCGGCCGGCAAGTTGGTCTTGCTGTTTCGTTTCCCCCCCTTTCCTTCGGAAGCGTTCGTTTATCTCGTTTGTCCGGATCGCCCCCGACTTCTTAGCCGTTCCAAACACGTGACTTTTTTCCCCCCTCGTTGACTATGGTCGAACAAGTCGGCCTTCAGCCGCGAAGACCCGCCTCGAACGCTTTCCAGCCCGAGGCAGTCTGCCGAAGATATTTCCTGCCGTTTTTTTGGCACTTATCAAGGGATTTCGTTTTCGTGGCTGCTATAGAAGGCTTCTGTTCACACACCCCAGAAGGAATTTAAGGCTGTAACAGATTGAAGGTGTTCTCGTCACGTGTGACCAAGTTTTCTGCAAAGATTGCCCGTTTATCAGTCGGCCAGGCCTGTTCGAGGTGCACTAAGGGGGCCTGAGGGTCCTCGACGGTCCCAGAGTCGCGGAGGATGTTGGGTCCCCCCCCCTCCCTTTAACCACGGTACTGGACTTCATCTTGCCACTACTCTGGATCAGAATCTGATCCACCACACCTTATTCCAAAGTGGTTTTTCCCCCTTGTTTCTCCCCCCTCCCAAGCTCAATTTCCAAAAGCATTTTTGGTGAGGGTTCTCCGGGCCATAATGCCAGTGTTTCCTTTTATTCCGTTTAGTTGTCTCCCGGCTTGCTCCTGGTTGGTACCCTGGAACTGCAAGGTCCCCTTCTGGTCCTGAAAATGGATGTGATCTTTTACGGTTTCCTTTCCTTTTTGTCGATCCCGACTCTAATGGGTTTTCTCCCCCGTCAGATCGCGTCGGTCGTATTCTACTTTTACTGTATGCCATCTTCTCCCCTTTCCCCTCCTTCCCCGTTTTTTTTTTTTCTCTCTTTCCCCTGATCAAGTATCCGAGACCTCGGCGAATGTTCTTTTACCCCCGATAAGTCAGGATCGACGTCAACGGGCCCCCCTCCATCCTCCTATTTTACCCACTCTGTTGCTAACAGGGCCGTTGTCCTTTTTAACAAGTTGGCCTTCCCTCCTTCCCCATCCTCTTCCTTCTCGGAATAATTCCCAACCCTGGGCCCTTCTTTTCTGTTTCGCAAAACCCTCCGGGTGGTACGCGTTTCTCTTTCCACCTTCGAAAACACCGCCGGTGTCCTTAGTTGTTTTCTCCTATGGCGTCCTCACTGACGTCTTTTCCCATTTTTTGAGTTTACTGGCCAGGTCACTTTTTTTTCTGGCTTTGTCCCCAACGCCCTTATCTTTGATGTCGCTGAGTAGGCCCCTGAACCCCTGAGGGTCCCCAGCTAGTTCTTTGTTTCTTGACAAATGGCGAAGCGGGTTCACTGGTCCCCCCTGCTTCGCGGGCACTTACCGGTATTTTTTTTTTTTACCGCAGACCTGACGAGAGCTCAAATCCTTGAAATCAGCGTTGCCCTGCTTCCCTTCCCTTCGCGGAATCTGGATTGCCTTTCCTCTGTCGTTAATTCTCTCCCACCTTTCTTTGGTGACTCCAGCGTGGACCTCGCCGTTTGAGATTTCAGGTCCTTCTTGTCCGTCTTGAATCTCAAAAGCAACCCTCCTCCCCTTCGGCAAACGGTTCCCTATACCTCCTCCCCCCTTTCTATGTCCGCGGAAGCTGTGCAGTTCTCTTTTTCCCCCTTTCAACAGTCCTCAGACGATTTGGGCCCGATTCTCCGCCGTTTCTTTTGGCGTCTTTTATGTTCCTTTCCTGTCACAAGTGACGTCTGACGATTGGAGGAGGCAAGTGCCCGTTTTGAGGCCTTTTTTTTGCTTCTCCGGCAGAACCTGAGTCCGGCAGCGTGTCCTCTTAGTTTCTTTGGTAGACTCCCTTCTTTTCACATTTTCAGCTATACCATGGTGCAGCCCCTTGCCCCGACCAGGCCGTGTTTTGACGCTCGGCGCGTATGTAAGACGTCCTTTTCTTTTAGCTTCGTTCTCCGACGACGCGTCCTTCTCAGTAGTTTTTCATTTCTTTTTAAGCCCTAATGACGGCAGCCGGTGAGCTTCATGACGCTTGACTTCCGGGCGGTGTAGTCCTTCTGTCTTCTAATTACGCGGGGCGGGATTTAGCCTTCTTTTCCTCCAGTTTTTTACCGACTGGTGGCGCAACCCGTTCCCGATTTTTTTTCCCACTTTCATGAAACTTTCCTACTACCTTTGAATCAGGATGCTTGCTTCTTTGAGCGTCCGAATTTTTGTTTTGGCTTTAAGCAGACACGGCTGCACTCCTCCGTTTCCCCCTTTAATCTGCTCAACATCTTTCCGGGTCTCCCGTTGCCCTCAATAGGGATTGGCGTCTTTTCCTCCCCGCACGACCGCATGGCCTGCTTTTTTGACCCAGTCGCGACCCACCGTCGTGCAACACTTTTTCATCTTCTTAGCGATCGCTTTGTTTTCCTCCCCCCCCTTCACCTTTCTCTGCAGTCGCTTAGTTTCAGTGTGTCCAGGATCGGTACCATTTGACCTTTTTTTGCGCGCACACCGACGGGATGTGCTTTTGTTTTTTCACCAGTATCCTTTCTTCTCCCCTTGTCCTTTAAATTAACACAGGATTTTCTTGCTCCGCGTGTCTTCTAAATCTTCCTGCATCCCCGATTTACTTTTTTTAGCACGGAACTACCACGTCTGCCATTCCCCAGTTCATTGAGGATGAGGACTCTCTTTTTCAACGGTGGCGCCTTTGGTGCTCCTCCTAAAAGCCGCGCTGGTCCCACGAACGGATTTTTCCGCGCCCGCTCTGCGATCGCTTTCCTTCCTTCTTTGGTGGCACCCAGTCAAAGGATGTTTCTTTGATCGCCATTCCCAGGGATGAAAGCTACTTCTCCGATGTAGTTCAGCGTTGGTTTTAGTCCGATGTAGTTTTGCCCTCTCGTGCTTTCGAAGACTGCGCGCTGTTTCTCCAGCGCACTTGTTTTTGGTGTCTCCTTCCCTTTCGCGAGGCAGCAGGCTCATGGTGGCCCCTACTTCCTGGCCGGTATCACACGAGTTAGTCGTAGCCCCGCTCTTCAATTCCCCTCTTCAGGCGGCCACCTTTCCTTTTTTGGGTGTCTTTAGGTGACCGTGGTTCCATGCCATGCGATCTCTATCCCGGCAACCTCCCATTTTTTTTTTCCCGGACCGTTTTTCTTTCAAACGGCCTTCCCAGACCCGCGGAAGCGCCGTACGAACTAGTGACCGCTAAGTCCTTTCTCCCTGTAACGGCGTTAAAAATCCTTTCCCCCCCAAGTAGTTCTTTCACTTGCCCCCGCTCCCCCCTTTTGCGGTCATGCCCACCTCAACCCCCTCCTTCTTTGCCCTTTTTTTCCAACCCTCACCCATCTATGAATTCTTCTCGTTTTTGAGTTTGAGGATGTGGCATGGGCACAGCTCGTGTTTCGTAACCACTGCTTGACCAATCTGTTTCGTAGTCGGTTTTGCCGCCCATTTAACTTCTGTGGTGCTGTTTTAAACCTGCGTGCCCCTTTCGAGTTCCATTCCCTTTCACGCTTTTGAAAAGTTCCTCGAATTCGCTTGTGGCTCTAGTTGTTGAATCGGGCCCCACCGTTTTCCGCATGTGGGGGGTTCGTAGAGCTTAATGATTTCTCCCGTTATTTTCACTTTCCCCTCTAACACCCCCCCCGCTTTAATATGTGTTACGCCGTGCCTGACAGTTTTTTGTCGGGGATTAGCACCAGAATTTTTTTTTGATAACGTCCACCTTGGAAGTATGAACCTTTCCGCGGTTTCCCAGAATTCGTTCGTGCCCTTCCTTCCCCCAGACTTTTTTCCCCGCAGACTGATGATTCACCCCTATTCCCTTCAGACCATTCGTTAGGCTGCCGACCTTCTTACCGGCCTTCTCTACCGGAGATCTTAACTGGTATTCCATCTGTCTTTTTACCCAAGACTCCTTCGCTTAAGCGATCGAAGCGTTTGCTCGGTTTTCGCCGTTGGGGAAACCAGTATCGGTGTGTTCGGCCTAACCCACACTTATTTGCCACCTTTTACCCCGTTGTAAGTTCTCCCTTTTTTCCACTTGTGGCCATTTCTGCAGACCCCGTTTTTTCTTACAGTTCCCATTCTTGCAATTCTTGGTTGCCGGACAGTTCCCCCTCCCCCTTCATTTGGGATAGGGAATTGCAGGTTTGCGCGCCGTTTTTTGTGACAAAGACTTTCCACCTTTTCTTTCGGTTTTGCGTCCCCTCTTTTCCACCAACCTCGTGGTCGCCTCCGGGATGAAACCCGGACGTTCTCCTTTTCCCCGATTGAACTGGTTAAATTCCCCCCCCCAAGCCCCCGATACTTCTCCGGCTTTTTCAGATCTGTTCAGGTGTTCGGCCCGGTCTGCGATCAACGTAGGGTGTTAGTCGGTTTACCCGCTCTAAAGAGTCGTGTGCCTCTCCTTTTAAGAGTGGGAGAATTATCTTGGCCTCTTCTTTTTACCTTCCGGGTTGATTTCTTATCCCCCCCCCCAACTTGGAGGACCTTTTTCCTCAGTTTTCCCCTATGAAGTCCTGATTCAATTCATTTTTTTTCCTGTTGGACGACATGCTCCTCTGTCTGTCACAGTCGGTTAACCCTTTTTTCTCCTCCTTTTCCTTGCCCTTCCCGCCACGTTCACTCTACTTTCCACATTGGCGACTACCTACTTCAGCGGTCTGAGCGACTCCCCCTTGCCTTGAATGAGGCAATGGCGCCCTGGGGCCGTCCGGTTCGGCCGCGCGGGCGTGTGTCGGGGGGGGG
>Ga0179591_1327629_pt1 | contig 11105 bp, 13 predicted proteins | sample CZOMad2_1_08_16f_FD_182891 | JGI IMG/M metagenome (GOLD analysis project Ga0179591, IMG submission 182891) | Vadose zone soil fungal communities from Angelo Coast Range Reserve, California, USA - CZOMad2_1_08_16fungal (PacBio error correction) | ecosystem: Environmental > Terrestrial > Soil >... | reverse complement strand
ATTGCAAACTCTCTGGTGAATTTTTTGTTTTCTGATTTTCTCCCCTTCGCCATGAATTGGTTTTCCCCGTAGTCTTCTCTTTAACGTCCCTTTCCTTACTTCGTATCGAAACGGTGACACCGATTTCCCTTTTGTCGTGAACGTGACCGGCCCCCCTCCCCGTTTAACGTTTCCCGCATAGTTTCCCCCCTTCTTGTAGCCCCTTTTTTAATGATAAGGACAGCCCCTAGCCGCGGACCATCCCATCCCTTTCGCAGATTGTTTTCTTTATTGGATTTCCCTGGTAATATCGCTTTTTCGATAGATTTGTTATGCATTTGAATCCCGCCATTCCTTCCGTTTTTAGTTCGCCCGGATGGGGCCGCCAACCCAAAACGGCGTTTTGGCTAATTTGTTGGATAGGTCTTTCCCCCAGGATGCCCGTAATTCTTCTTGCTTCGTTCGACGGCCCCCTTCTTGGAAACGACAGGTACACCAATTTGTGTCCATTTCCCCCCTTGTGCAAAGGCTTGTCTGTTTCAGAGGGCCACACAACCACCCCCACTCGGAGAATACACCTCTATGTATCCCCCCCGATACCCATTTTAGGAGTTCAGAGTGTACCGTGAAAATTTCCGTTATTAATTTCGCTTCCGGGAGCACACCCCTCACCCCCCCAACTCCACGGCCTGTCCTCCTATTTTAAAGCTTGTAGTCCCTACCCCCAGTAAACGCATTCAATCCCCCAAGTCGATCGTCCCGCTTTACCTCGCCCCTTCGCACATGTGTCGAATTCCCCTATCGTTTCTCCCTTAACGAGTCCCCCCGTCTTTACGCTAGACCCGGAATCCCATCGTTTCTACTCAACCAGCGCCCCAGATTTTTGCAAATCTCAGGTTTCTTTTCCTAACCGATAGAGCCGTGAGTCTCGGCGGTCGTTATTACCCCTGTGCAAGGCCTCTTGTTACTGCGCTCCGCGCGAGACGACGAAGTATGTACCCCCTTTTCCCTTGGGTGAGTAGAACGCTTCAGAGTTTTTTTTGCCCCTGTTTTCTAGTTTTTGCCTTTTTTTTCTAGTATTGACCAAATTTAAGAATGCTGAGGGTATTCCCAATTTACGGCTTTTTTTTTTACCTTAAGCGTCTCAAGTACACTTTTTCCCTCCTCTTCGTCTGACTTCAAGACTTTCCTGACCTCCAACACTTAGACTGTTTATCGGAGCCTGATACTCTCCGGAAGCTTCCCTTTTTTGAGCTTTTCCCTTCTTAGCTAGCTCGAAAATCTTCCACGCCTCTCCTCCCTCGTTTGCTTTGACTCGGTTCGCAAACTTCCCTTTTAAGTCTGTGTTTCACTTTCCCTTTGTTTATTCTCTTTTCCTGCTACAAGCCTTCTTGTTTTAGTAGCATCTCCCCTGTTCTTCTTTTTTCAAGGAGCCGACAGGTTGATCTAGCTCACGTTTATGAATTCACGTCGTCATACATGAAACGCGTTTCATTTGGCCCCTTTCGACCTGCGTTTTTTTTTCCCTTTGCGGTTGTAGTTTTTCACGTGAGGTTCTCAGAACGTCCATTCCACCAAAGTCCGTTCAAGGTTCTCGTTTTAACTCGCCGTACCTTTCAACCGAATTTTTTTTCAGTCCCTATGGCCCCACCGCCCAGTTGCCTGAATTCTTCTGAGGAGGACCCTCTTTAGGTGCGTCTCCTCAAACCTTGAAATGAACCCTCTTTCCCTGATTCTCCCGACCGTCTGGTCTTTTCCAAGCTTACTATGAACAAGTATCCAAATGGTAACATTTGAGAGATGACGCCTTTTTTAGCACTTGTGAACAGTCTCCCCTCCCTTAACTTTTCTTATAATTGTCCCCTTCATGCTTCTTTAGAGTTACTTCTTCGATCCAAGTTTTGATGGTAACTATAGAGTATTTTCTTGCCCTTCTAATACGGATGATATAGCCCACTCCCCCCTTTCTGTACTCCTCTTATTCGCCGACCTGCTTTTTTTTTATTCTTGATTACGCGAACCCCCGAACCTCCCGAACAACCGTCTTGTTCGGCCTAATCCTGTTTTTTTTGTTTTTTTTCCCCCCCCCCCCTTTTTTTTTTCGGGACCCCCTTACGGCTTTCCGAAGTAGAGTCTTCTTCTTTTTTGAGGGAAGGATGTATCCGTATCCATGCTGTGATATCAGCCACACTCCTATTCTTAATGGCAAACTTGGAGTCCCGAAGTCAGGTTTGACGATTAACCCGGTGTCGATGCCTCCCCCTTACCCCTTGATTATGAAAAATTTCGTTTCATGCGTTTTCCGATCAAGTCTTACTGTTTTTTTTTTCAGATCTTTCTGATGGCCAGCCTCGGCCTGTTAGTGCCCAAAGACCTTTTCCCACTCCCTTCCTCTGCGTCTTTGCTTATTGGCTCTTTTTTTCAAAAAGGGGCACTATGTCCCAAATTCCCTTGCCCACCTTAGGCACACGTTTGTCTTTTTGATTCTAAAGTTCACAGCCCCTATTTTGGTTTGGTGCGAGGCTTTGACAGGAGAAGGTCTATCACTTCCGGTTAATGGGTTCGAACTCGTCCTTTTCACCCGGCGATGGATGATCGCCCCCTGCACCCCCCCGCGGATGTCACCTGTTCCGAGAGTCAATCGATTTTTTCTATAGACCCCGGAAGCCGCTACTACTTTTGGGCGTTTCTAAGAAGACCATTGACCCAGATCCTATGGTTCCCCTAAGGTCGTCTACCCCCAGAACCCCTTCTGTTTTCTTTGACTTCCCCCCTACTCTTTTTCCCATACCTCTTTTGGTTTCGAGAGATTTGACGGTTCAGCAACCCCAATCCTACTATTTTTGTCGTGTCCGATTAGTGATAAAACAATCTTCCTTTCATGTAATATTTCATTCCCCCGTCTAGCGCCCAACCCCAACTCCCCCTATTTGCTTTTTACGGTCTTGACCTTTTTCCTGAAATATCGTTGTAACTTCAATAGAACCCGCGACGATTTTTGTCTTGATGTATCTTTAGACTCTTCCCATACTTTAGTTCCCCTTATTCTCCCATTCCAACTAGAAGGTTTTTGAATGTACCCCGGCAGAGCCCCGCAATCTTCTTTTTCCTATCCATCATAACGTAGACACGATTTTACTTTAGGACCCCGTTTTTTTGTAGACATCGCCCCTTTTTCATCTTTCAAGTTATCCCTCCTCGTCTGAGTAGTGTGTGGATTGCACATTACCGTTTCCGTTCACCCTACCTTGCGATTTTTCCACCGAATTAGTTTAACATCCGAATGATCTTGATCGTGACGAACAGGAGCATTGGTTTACCTTCTTTCTTTGGTATCCCGTTTTTCGCTCTATACCCGTCTCAAACCCAGAAGACCCCCCTCCACACTTTGCATTATTTTCCCTCTCTCTTCGTTCTCCGATAAACCCTCATTGGATTCGGATAAGCCCAACCCACACTCCCTTTGCAGACTTCTCCGGATTCCGGCTCCGCAGTACACATTTTCTCTGCTTCCCCCGGAAAGACCCGTTCTGGTATTGGTTCGCGTAGTTTCCTTATCCCTTTCAAGCTGGACCCCTCGACCGAGACGCGTCTACATTGAGAGGCCTTTCCATATCATCCGTTCCACCATTACTTCTCATACCTCTCCTTCCTTCACCAATAAACTTTTAGGGGATCGATCTACAACTTCCCTTTTATCGCTTGTCCCTTTCCTCTTCTCAAAAACCCGTTCCACCGTAAATCAAAAATTTACTTGGTAACCTTCTCCCAATGTTCCAACCTCTCTCTCCACTGTGCCTGGTAAGATTTCCAAATTTGTTGATATACGCTGGTAAGATGTACGGTCTCTGTGCCTGATCCCCCAGCTGATTTAGTCCACTCAAGTTACCTTTTCTTCCCCAGAGAAGAAACCCGAATGCCACCTCGAGAAGGAACTTTCATTTATTCCGGTTGCACTTTGCTTGCGACCACCCCCCCCTAGTCCCCCGGTTTAGTAAGGTGCGATACTTTCCCCTGCCCCCCGGTTCCTTTGTTCATGGTAGAACATTCCCACTCCATGCCAACGCAAAGCACCAAGCCTTCCCCCCCACCCCGTATTGTAGCTAGGCGCCAAGTGACCTTTTCGTTATTTACGGAGTTCCCCCGTGTTCATCGCACCCCATAAAGTTCACCTGGGTCCCGGTAAACCCCCTGCCCACCCAGATTCCGATGCTCCCCTTGCCTTCTTTATCATCTAAGAGCCCTCTATTTACACCCCCAAGCACGTTTTTAGCAACTTTTTTGCTCCTAGGTGGAATCCTCCCTGTCCAGACGAGGACATTGAACCCAGCGTTCGCACTTTCTATCTGAGTTCAGATGTGGACCGATTTTTTACCCGGCCCACATTTCTAAACCCCTTACTACTGAAAGCACCTCCCCAGACTCTGCAACCGGTCAAGGCTAAGTGACCAAACCCTTGCTCAGATGTGTTCTATTCACTTCTCTTCTCTCTCCTCCGAGTCCCCCCCCCAGACGCCTCAATCATTCCTTGCCAACCCGTAGTCGCCACCCCCTCCCCCTCTAATTTCCTTTGTCCCCTCACGTTTTTTTAAGATCATACACCTATGAGTCTCTTATCTGCGCTTTTGAATCACTTAGTAATCGCCGGTTCATTTCCTACAGTATTCCTAAAAGGGGGGACCCTCCCCATCCGTTTCCGACGAAACAAGATTTTCCCCAATGTATTGTCCCAAAAGAACCCCCCTTCCCCAAAATTTTGCTGCTTTGTTGGAGAACCAGCGAGGTTCTTATGACTTGCACTGGCTCAAATTTGAGCCTCGGGTCTTTAACTGCGTATCGCAATGAGAGACGACTTTTTTATGTCTATTGGAAGCTTCTCCCGGCCCTGAAAGTTCCTGGGTTGGAAGTGGGCTTGGGATTTTCATACGAGGGATGATGACCTTGGCGTGGACTGGCTTCTGTCACGGGACGTAGATCCCTCATAAGGAGAAATAGATTTCATTCTATGTCATTGCTTCCCGCGTTGTATCACAGCCGGTGGCCGATGTGCACCGCCAATAGTTCCTGAGTCTCCCCACACAAACTTAACCCCTTTTACTTGGTAACTACCGCCGCTTCTGATAATCTACCTACGTAATTTTTTTTCCCAAATTTCAATAGGTCTACTTCGAAACTTATTTCAAAGCCGTGGACGCTTATTAGGTACTTGTCTCCAGGTGCGCCTGACGTTCACTGAACTCCCCCCACCCCCCACGTACCGATTAACGCCTCATTTCTGGCCTCGATTATACATCAAAACCCTCTGCGAGCCTTTTGGGAAAGATGGTCCTCCTCGTGTTATTTTTTTCCCTCGTAGTCCCAACCCCCCCGTTCCCCTACCCCGCATCCCGTGCTGGAAAACCTTTCCCCTTTCCCACGACCCTCTTCTCTTTGTTCCGTCAACCAACATCAAAGCCTCATCTTCCCCTTTTTGTAGCGGGTTTCGAGTCCGTTTTCCCTTCCTTAATTCCTTCCTCTCCTCACACCCCTTTTTTCTCCACGGCTGAGAGAGTCAACCGCCCCACCAAGTCGCCTTCTATCCATATTTCCTCCTTCCCCTTTTGGTTTTTCTGTATCCTCTCTATTGGACAGTAACACCCCTTTGAATTCATGGGGACAGCCTCCTAAAACTGTGAGGAGGAACGTACCCCCTGATTCACTACGCCTACCCTCGACCCATTTCCGATTGGTTTTTTTTCTTTAACGACTTCCCCCCCCCTTGCCTAGTAGTTGAGTTAAGAAGACGCTGATTCTGTTAGTAAGACGAGGGTTTTGTTCCCCCTCCCTTGCCTATCCGACGTCCAATATATTCCCCGCTCATATGAGTTTTGATTCGTCGCTTAGTTCTATGGTCATATTAGCCGTCCTCCCTCTTTTTTTTAATGTGAGTCTTTCTTGCTCCGTCGGTCACGTCTCCCCCAGTATGACCCCAGCTTCCCCATCGTCCCCCACAAACGTCTTTTGCCCCATTAGTGTTTCGCTCCCGTACTTTGTTTACTAGTATTTCCAGATAATCCTCGGAAGGTTTTTAGTTCCCACCACTTGACACGGTTCCCACTTTTTTTTTTTGTCATTATGTTCTGCACCGTCTCTTGAGATGGACCTCTTGTTACGACCCGTCTTTTATTCCATGGTCCATCTGACGATATATGTTTCTTTTATGTCCCGGATCGTATCTTTTTCTTTACCACAGCCTCCGAGTTGTAAGAATCTTCTGCCTTGGTCGCAAAGAAACACCTACTCTCAATTCCCAGTTCTCATCCCCCGTTCTTTTCCCCCGCCGCTATCCACCCTTTTCGATTTCCCTTAGAAGAACTCGAATCTCAGCTCAGAATATGAAGTACTTTTTCATTTCCTTCACTGACCCACCCTCTCATCCCCCACGCATCCCAAGGCATTTTGCAGTCAGGGTTTAATAGTGCCTAACAGATAATCGATCTTCTCATTCTTCCGGGTTTATGTCCCAACTGTGAACACTTACCTTTTTATATCCTTTCTATAGCCGAATTGCTTTCAAAGGGTATGCTGATTGAATTTTCTGCCCCTTGATTCTCTTTTTCCTCTTTGTCCTTCGAGTATTGCCCCAAACGAGCGCTATTGCTGAGGGACGTCCCCTCCTTTCTTCGCACGGGAGTTTCCTCCCGAGTATGTCCAAATTATACGCCGTCTTCAAAACCGAAAGGTGCATCTCGTTTCTTACAGGTGGTTCCGCCTCCGATCCCTTAGTAAGTTTTTCAGCCACCGCTTGTTCCCCCCTTTAGTAATCCGATCTTTCTTGTAGTATGCTCTGGCACACAAGCATCGACTCCTCCCGCTCCCGCCTCCGCTTGGAACTCCTCTCGTCACATGTTAACGGTCAAGTCGATTGTGCATCCCTTAAATTCTTGTTTGATCTCCCTTGCCCTTCTCCTATTTCGCCAGATTTTTTCATCGTCATTGTTTCTTGTTCAACTGATCTTGTTTTTCTGAAATTGGTTAAGGAACTACTTAACTCAGTCATCCATTCACCTCCGGTAGTCAGTTTTTCATTCGTCCCATATCATTTAGTTTCTGTTCCCGTTGAAGGTCTCGCCCTTTTCCCCCCCCATTTGCCCGCTTAATGTGGGAATCTGACCCGCCCTCCAACCTTTTTAACCGAATTTTCTTTTTTGTGTCTCCACTGAAAAGCCTCTCCCCGCATAAATTATTGAGTGAATCCATTGCCGTGCGCTTCCGCAATGACCTTTCCTCCCAGATTCTTTCGCGAAGACCTGTCCCGAGCCTCCGATAAATCGTCTTCAAACCAATCTACTTTGTCTCTAGGTTAGACTGAGTCAACTTGCCAACAGTCTCCGACCTGTTTTTGCCCGTCTATCCCTCTTCCCTCCAGCCGCCCCTAACCTCTCGTTAGCTTTCCACCCTCCGGTTTTTTGATGTCCTCTTTCATTTTTCTTTTTCTTGGAAACCCCCCCTTATCCATGATGATCCTTTCCCCAATTTATCAATGATTGGCTCCTTCGCTTTAGTCAGCTTGGCTCTAGTTCGGCACTTAGTCGTTACCCATCCTCCCCCCGTAAAAATCCCCATCCCCTATCTCCCGACTGCATTCCTGCAAGGGTTCAACACCGGTAATGAAGTCTCCCCCGTATTCCCTCGGTTCGGGACTCAGATCAGTCATCACTGCTGTTGATTTCGTTAATAGTACCGGCCCTTTGATATAGAAGTAGTTTTGTTTCGGATACAAAGAGTTCTACGACCCCCCCAGGTCCCGAGATGGACCACAAACGGTAGGCCCAAATCACGATTTCTGAGTGTTGACCCATAGTAGTCTTGGAACCCCATTTCCAGCGTCCACAGACCACTTATACTCCGCGCGGTATTTTCTTCGTCGCCTCTTCAATTTTTCTGCCAATTTCCATTGCCAAAACTTTCTGAACTTTGTCGACTTCTTCCACCCATGATTTCATCCCCTTCTTTTTTTTTATTGCGCTCGTTTGCCTGACGCTGTGCGTTGCGCGTTCTGTTATTCGACACGTCCCCTCTCTGACTCCCCAGGCCCCAATCTACGCGTCTCGCAGTCTTTACCTCTTTGTTAGTATTAGCACCGCCCCCGGTAACGCCTCAGCTTTTTGCTCGTCGCCGTTGTGCAATTCCTATTTCCAAGTAGAGAGTTTTACCCTACGGTCCTCGTTTTTCCTGCCCCTTCCCATAAATGTTCGTTTTTCTTTAACAAATACATCTCCCCTATACGTTTTTGAGGAATTTTAATAACTTCCAACCTCACCCCCCTACGTCATTTCCTTCGGTGAGACGTAGTTAGAGTATAACAAAAGAGCCCGGAGTTTAACTCTCTTAGTAAAGAATCTCCAATTTTCCTCCCCAAAGCACATCGGGATTCTTGGAGGCTCTCAAGTGCATAGATGGGACCGCTTAGTCACCCGATCGCTTTGAGGCGCACTGCGAGGCCCTCTGCCTTAGCTTTGGATCGTTTCGAAAAGTCTTTTGACAAACTCCGCGGTCCTTTATCCCTGACCAGCACCTTCCGCTCTTTTCAACTCGTTCGATATAAAGTCGACCCCCTTTCCTCCCTAAAGTTTGCATTATTAACGTTGATGATTTTGATTTTTTCGAATCACCACTTTGTCATTACGAGAAGACCGACTCTACTAGCTGTGTTATTTCTTTCAAAAGGTTCACGACATTTGATTGACTCCATCATGTAAGCGATCTCCCCACTCCTGACTCCTTTTCTCTTCATTAAAGGTCCTACCTGTCAATACCCCTTGCTTTCATTTTTTAGTACTGCCCCATTTCCCCCCACCACACGCCATGAGATACACTGGCCCCCCATCTTGCTTCCCCGTCACTCTCATATATTTCCCATTTATGGATCGGATCCGACAAGTCACCCTCCACAGAACGAAGATACCTTCCTTCCGGGCCTTTTTTTATACGGGTTTCCCCCTTAGATGCCCTTCGCAAGATCTTTTTTGGCTTTTTTCTTTGACTGATGCGCTCTCTCCCGACCCCCGCTCGACAACGCTTCCGCTGACGCTTTTCAACTCTGATCCCTTCAACCTTTTCCAACGTTCTTAAATTCATTTTTAGAAGATTAACCTAAACCTTTCGTTTGCGTCCGCCTCATCTTCCCTTAGATCGTCTTCTAACTCTAAAACGGTTTTAGCACCACCAGTATTCTGAGGCTTTTGTTCCCCCGTTTCTCCAGTCAACTAAATCAACCTCCCCAGACGATGTCACCCCCCCCGTCCCCGCTTTTGCCCACTCCCCACCTCGTTTTTTTTCTCGTTGGCCCATTTTGGAACGCTTTCCTCTCCTTGAGCGTTCCCTCTCACGGAGTTCAGCTACACTTCTTCCCGTTTGGTCCCCGCCTGTTTGCTTTAAAACGCAATGTAATGCCCGCCTCCATTCCGCACTGTGTCCGGATGTTTGCAAGGGATGCTTCCCCCAACCCAACCACCCTACCATCTGACACGTGTCATGATCGTTTTCCGATTACCACAGAATACTTTCTTTTTGTTTCCCTCACTCAAGTTTTTTGCCCCTACATTCAACCTCTTGTCAGAGCTGAACAACTAATCTGCTTTCTTCCTTGCTTTGTTCTTTCTCCGCAAAATTGCAACCTTTCACCATATTGGTCTTCCCACAAAGACTCCCAATCTTTCAGATCTCCCGACCCTCAGACTCTGGCGGAATAGACTGAGTAAAAGTGACTTGCTACAAGATCCTTTAAATCTTTGACCTCCCTCCTTTCTTGCCTAGGTGAGTCCCCCTCGCTTCGCAAGACTGATCTTCAGCGCTCTGCCCCGGTTCCCCACCTTTTTTTTGCATTCGACATTTACCTCAATAACCGATCCGTTAGCTCCCCAGCGAACAGCGGTTAGCTTCCTACTCGTTGCCCTTGGCACCCAAGTCTACTTGAGGGTTTCCCTCAGATTTCCTCCTGCGCTCGCCGTTTACCATTTTCCCCCAGTACGCTTGCGCCCTCCGGCCAAAAAGTGTCCTCCACAATTTTCCGACCCCCCCCAGCGGATTCCTCTTTTTTTTTTGACTCAATCTCGCGCCCCTGGCATCCATTTTTTGAAAACGCAAGCTGTTTCCTCCGCCTTTCAAAGCAAATCTTTTTCCCCCCCTTTTTAGAGAGCGTTGCGAAAGGAGAAACTTACGGAAAAGTGGTAGCCTACCCTTACTTATTTCCTCTCTCTTATCAGTTTTGTCCCCCCCCCTAGGAAATTCCATGGTTTTTGTTGAATTAGAACTTGAGTTTAGTTTTGGTTCCCTTCTCTGTCAGGTCTATCCAACTGAGAACGGAGGCATTTAATTCATCGCGCAAATGTGGTTCGACTTTCCTTACCCATTCCCTCTCTCTCACGGCGAACTACGGGCTGTCTTTGTGCTTCTAACCAGCGGTAAAACTCTTATTTTTTTTTCATGCGCGTGGATTGTCTGTCCTTGGACGGAGCGTGATCCAATAAGTAACTTAGCCCCTTCTCGAATTACTCTCCTCTTGCACATGGCTCCGCTATTTCCATTACATCCCTGTCCAGCTTTAACGCCAGAGAATCCCCGACCGAAGCAAAGACCCCCCATGGTAACTGTCCTTTCCCCATCCCCCTCATTTGGCTCCCTTCTATAGTCACAGACCCCTATTTTAAAGGGGACATAATTGTCGCGACACCGCAGTTTAGCACACCCCCTCCCCCTTTTATCATGATAGGAGTTATCGTCACCGGCATGCGCAGCTTAACCTTTCCATTACCACCGCTTTCTACCTCCTAGTTCCCCATCCCTTCAGAATTTCCTACTCAAAACCGCGCGAGCGTTGTTTTCGTGGCAGGCTTTCCGCTGCTGTTTCTCCCGTTGGTCTTCCCTTCCACCAAAACCCCGTCCTTTTACCCCTCGCATTGATGAGGTTTTTCAACACTCATAAGACTCCGATTTTCTCCATTTGACCCTGTTCAAGTTAAAGCCACCCAATCCCCTCGTTTTATTTGGGCTAGGAAAGGTAGTCCGGCAAGGATTTTTTCTCTCACTACGTTTCCTTCTCATTTTTGCATCCCGTCACCTTTCACCACCTTTTCGTCACAGAT
>Ga0179591_1306231_pt1 | contig 11105 bp, 8 predicted proteins | sample CZOMad2_1_08_16f_FD_182891 | JGI IMG/M metagenome (GOLD analysis project Ga0179591, IMG submission 182891) | Vadose zone soil fungal communities from Angelo Coast Range Reserve, California, USA - CZOMad2_1_08_16fungal (PacBio error correction) | ecosystem: Environmental > Terrestrial > Soil >... | reverse complement strand
TCAGACATGAAGATAGTCTCCTTTCTTCGGTTTTCTTTTCTTCCCTTACTAACACATGCTGCCCACCCGACATGGATAGTGTCGTTCAGGTAGTAGGAAAAGCCCCCCTTCCCAAACTTTTCCTCTCTCCCAGCTTCAGAGCGTCCCCCCTTTACATAGCACCATTTTTCGGTATGACTCCGACCGATTTCTTAGGTTCCCGAGATTCCTTCGGCCTGGTCTTTTCCCTTCCATCGTCTGTTAGGTTAAGCAAATACCGAGAAGACGGCCCCACGTATTCTGTGAGCGAGGAAGTGCCTATTCTGGCAGGACCCTTTCCTTGAATGTATCCCCACTGAGTTTGCTCCTTGCGCCTCTATTGCGGATGAAGGTAGAGGTTGTTTTCTCCATCACCCCTCCTCTTCTAGGGTCAGTTAACTCTGCTACCAACGAGAACCAACATGGCAAGACCTTGTTGCCTAACAACGCTGTCTGCCCTTCTTTTCCCCCAAATTCCGTCTTTCCTTTCTCCAATCCCCCTCTCTCCCCTCTCTGACATGGATCCTCCCTCAAGGATTTGATCTGTCCTGCGCAAATCCTTTGGCCAAGCAGAAACTTCCCCGCAGTTCTGAGAACTTCCCTTTTACGCGTGGAAACCGCTATTTTCCAAAAGGCTCGCGACCCCCCCCCCTTCTCCAATGGTGACCTCTCCCGACCCCTTTTATGAAACCCCCAGTTGTGAGATTTCGCAGACAGGCGAGGAAAGTGCCCCCCCGTGAGTCTCCAAAGAGGTAACCCGTCGGTGAAAGCTCACCCTCTCCTTTCTTACACCCTCCCACTGATATTATAAGCCAGTCCGGACCGGCCTCACAGTACCTCTCTAACACCAGAATTCAGGTCTCCCGCCTAATAAAAGCCCCAACCGTGGCCTGCTTCCCGCGTAAGAAGAAAACCTGGACAATATCCGGACCCCATTTCCTCTACTACAACTGCGTTCCCATAGCTTCTCCTTCAAACTTGTGACAATCCGTTGATATAGAATGGACTTGATTCGAGGTACACCTCCCCCCCCTTTTCAAGCTTCCCCCTTTCTGGTATCTGCGTGGCCACTTTGAGTGACCCTGATCTGGTGACTTCTCCCTCCTATGAACTTTCTGCTTCCATCAGGACGGGACTTGCCCTTGAGGGACGTCTTACACACCCCTCCCCCTTCACCTGAGGGTTTTTACAGCATATCCCACAGATGGGTCTAGTCTGCCAGGGGCTATGAGAGTTCTTCGACGGGATACTGTCTTCTCCTCTCCCCTCGATGAATCCTACTTTCCGAACTCTCGAGTCCGTCATCAACAGGTTTTTTTATACTTACCTAGGCCAGATATGCCGGATGTTCTGTAGCTTTTTGATGACGTCCGATCTCTCCTTTTCTTTCCTCTTCCGGTGGTAGAAAAGCTTTTTCCGAGGAGTAAGCAGAATGTAGCAACCCCGTCGAACGCGGCACGAGTGGAGCCAGGAAGAGCTCGTCTTCAACTTTTGTTATTGGCCCTTCTCCCTCGCTCCCCCTCTGGTTTGAGAAGGCCCTATTGCGCATTGAGCTTGACGCTTCTCCCTCCTTACCCTACAACTCTCTCCCTTTTCTTTTCCGACACCATGGTTCGGCACACGCATTTTTTTCAAGTCCTGGTTCTCCCCTTGCTCGTTCCTATGCTTGATCAGCAGCTCGATCGCCTCAAGAATCCTCTAAATTGAAAAGTTTTTTTCTTTTACCACGCATCTTTTTTTATTCCCTCCCCAAACGTAGACAGTAGGCGAGCGATCAAATCCCTTGGTCCCCCCTTTTCCCGCTGATGAATTGTGCCTCTCTTGGCCCGCCTATCCGTTGGTTGCTTTCTCCTCCCTTGCGCGTCCTTCCCTCCCCCTTCGGCTATCGCTCATGAAGTTCTCGTAGTGAGATGCGTTTGATCTCCTTTTCGCTCACCCTCTCTCTTTTAATGCGCTGATCCGCGATCGAGCTTTTCCGATTTCATCTTCCAAGCTTTGTTTCCAGGATTTCCCTTTTTTTTCGACCAAACTCCAACTTGGGGCGTCACGACCCCCCTTCTCGTCGTTGGCGTCTCTTTTGTCATCCTTTCACGTCCCTGTTCCCTTCCCCGTTTGTTCCCCCTAGTCGCTAGATTCGTTCCCTTAGTTTCCGAAAACGTGGTTTCAGTAAGCTATTACCTGTTCAAAACGGCTGCGTCCGGGAGAATGGTTGCCAATCCCCTTTTCCTGTCGCGCCCTTTCTTCCTTCCCCCCGCTCCCCCCCCCAAAGTCAGTCGGCCCAAACGCATTCCCCCCCATTGATTTGATTTATTTCCCTGGAAGCACCTAGGCATAAGACTCGGAAAGGACCTCCCCCCCCCAGCGCAGTTTTCCCGCCTCTTTTTTGAGGTCTTTTGGAGTCTATCGCTTAGCCCGGGATAGGACCGCTCCCTCCACTTCTACGCCACTTTCCCCCTCTTACCATTTCAGGTTCTTTTGGACTCCCCCATCGCCCGGGTTTCTTTTTTTTTTGGTTTTTTTTCGCTGCAAGTTCGCTGTCTTAGTGATGAACTCACTTAATAGGTGACTTAAATTTTTTTTCAAGACGTCCTCTCCCGAACCCTTTCTTCGCCTCAATGATCTCTCAGACAGACCAGATGATTTTTGTGACCTCGCCCTCCGCGGTTTAATGTCGAGATCTCCTCTCTTTTCCCGCTCACGAAATTTCCCTCGCCTCCCCTTGTCGCTTGATGCAGTTCCGAGATTTTTCCATTTTTTCGGCGTCGGACTCTCAACTTTTCTTTTGAGTGGTGTTCCCCCCTCCGTTTTTTATTTTCTCTCGTCGGTCGGGCAGTGCACAGTCGTTTGATCTTCTCCACGGTTTTCTATATTTCAGTGAGTCCCCCTTGTCCGATCCCGACCCCCCAAGGTTTGGAGTCCGCCCTATGCCCCTTCATCTCCGTCTGCAGAGCCAGTCCCCCGAATTGTTGGGCCACCTACCTTTTTTTTTTGCCGTCTTGTTCCCCTCAGTCCAACCAGCCGGGAGGGAAAACTCATACTTGTTCCCTTCTTTTTCAGGTATCCTTCTGTGTGCCGTATTTTTCAAACCCCCAAGGAGCTTTTTGCGAGCCCCCTTTTGGCCTTTCTTCCTCCTTCGCTCAGGGTCTCTCATGTTTCTTGGCCACAGTACCTCTTATTTGCAGCAGGTCGACCATCCTTTCTTCGTGAGACCGGCATTTTGACTTTTTTTGATTTCTGAGACTGTCCGTTTTCGCTTTCTCTATGTCTGAGTGAGGACAAAGTCCATTCAGTTCCTCTCGCGCCAGGCTCCGTCGGTCACGTGGACATGCCGGCGATGTCTCAGAAGAGAGCACGGACGCGCTCCCCCGGCTTCTTCCTCTCCTTGCGTTTTTTCCAGATAGACGAATGACGAGCTCCAGCCGAGCCTTCTGTCCCCCGCCTTACCGCATAAGGTCTCTTTCAAGTCCCTCTTCCCGCTCTTTGGTGATTAAGCACTAGCCATTTAGGTGTTCTTGATAGGTCCCTTTTTCTTTTCCTGGTCAAGTCACCCCTCCCTCTGTGTCTTCTTCCCTGGCTTTTCAGCAAGACATCGTAGCGAATGCGCTCCCCCCTTTTACTGTCCCTCATAGACTTATCCTACATCCTACCGTTTTTTTGTCTGATCCTCTTAGTGTCTGACGAGAATCTGGACTGTACCGTCTAGTGGTTTTGGTGTTGGATCGGTTTTTTCCTTCTTTTAGTCCCCCCCCCCCCTTGCCTTCTTTGCAATACACCCCTTACAAACCGGGGTCGGTCGCGCTGATCAAAGTTTCCCATTTTTCCAGGGTATGATTTTTTCTTCGGGTTAGAGCGGAACCAGCCCCCCCTCGCATGGTGCCCCTTTTCCCTCTTCTGCGTCGATTCCTGGAGATTGACAACCGGATTTGCCTTGGTGCTAGCTCGGAAACAGCGGTCTATTAGCATTGCGTTCCCCCTATCAGACTTTGGTGAGCGTCGACGTTGGAGCTCTTCCGCGAATCGCATTCCTTGCACGTGACCCGACGTGATCCTGGAGAAGCTTCTTCTTCCTTAAGGTTCGGGGGAAGAATACCCTACCCAAATGTGTCCTTCGAACGAGAGCTCCCTCCCCCTCTCCCCCCACAATGGTCCAAAACCCTTTTGAAGAAGACAAACTGTTAGAATCTCCCCCCCTTCGACGACTTCTTTTTCTTTAAACCCTTCTCTACAAGAAGATACTCCTCTTCCCTAGCTTGCTTGATCAAAAGCTCTCCCCAAGACCTTTTAACGCATTCCCCCCCCCTTCCCCAGCGTTCTCCCCGAAGCCAACTGGTTGGCCCCAGGAGTGGGGAGGTACACTCCCATTTCTTCTTTCCTCCCATTCTCAGTACACTCTCCCTTTGCAAAATGTTTCTTTCGCTCCAACCCCAGTTATTGCGGAGTGATTTCCTCCCGGCGAGCCATAGGCGGACCCCTTCAAACGAGACCACCTTCCTTTTACCAGGACCCCGTCTGTTGTAGAAGGTTGAAATTTTTCATCCTATCAGCTCTCCCCCCCCTTTCGAGCCCCGCAAATCGCTCCAATAACCAGACCCCTTTTCTCCCCAGCACCAACGCACCTAAGGTGACTCTGAAGCGACGAAGCCACCTGTCCCCTCTCCGCCTCACTAATCCCTCTCTGGAGAATTTCCTCTCTGCGTCGGTTCCAAAACCTCAGGAGTTTCCTCCTTCCCGCGAGGAGCTTCAATACGTAGACGGCCCTCCCCCCCTTGTCCTATGCTACAGCCCGGGTCTCTCGAGGATCGGTTCTTGATTGTTTTTCCTGCCTTATTCCCATGTTCAAAACCTCCTCCTGTTAATCCAGAACGGCCCTTTCCCTGCCTACGTACCAATCCTTTCGTCCGGGCGATTCGTTGTTATTCCCCTCAGAGGGGTTGAGGCACCTGGGGCCTTGCGTTCTCGCGTTTCCCCTTTCCCCCTGCCGAACGCGACCGCGAGAACACGTCCGACTCAAACTGTGAGATTTCCGCCTTTCTTTTCTACTTCCCTCGCTCTCTTTTTTTTATGGTAGTCCTTTTTGAACTTTTTTTATGCGCGCAGTTTTTTCTCTTTTTTTCCGGGCGCCCCCCTAGCCTCGGCAAGGAATTTGATATCCTAAACACAGTCTACCAGGCTAAAGAAGTGGTCTGAAAGTATATTACGAGAACCCAAGGTGGTCGACTACGTCTAGACTCCCGAGGAACGTGATTTGTCTGCGGGCCTCTGACCATCTTGCTCCTCTCTTTATCAGGTCGAGAACCACAGAGTGGAAGTATTTCGTACGCCACCCCTCTGGCGCGTTCCCTTTGCTGAGTTAATCTGAGTTCACCCCTGTCTTTGATCGAAGTTCTCTCCCTCTTCCCTCCCCCCCGGTTAGAAGTACCCATTACCCGGGTGTTTAAGTCCGTTTCATAACGTCCCCCTCCTTCCCTTCCCCACCGTGGCGCAGTACGTCGAGCCTAGGCGGGTTCCTTTGTCATGTTTTTTTTCCCTTCCTCCTTCCCTCTTGTGTCGAATCACCTTTTCCATCTCTTACCGCACGGCGGCTTGATCGCTCTTCATCCTCCCCAGGGTGTTTTCTTTTCTCGCTCTTCTATTTGTGGGGTGTTTTTTTCGTTCGCTTTCTTTCTTTCCTTTTTCTCGTGCTGGGGTGGCCGTGAGGGATATCTCTTCTGACTTGATGTCGTATAGCCCGCATCCCGGTGTTCGAGACACACCTTTTCCCGTGCCCCGCCATATTTTTTTTGCGTCCAAGACATTTAGTTCTCGTCATGTATGGTCTCTCATTCCAAGCGCCTGTGAATATGTACCTCCCGGCCTCTCAGAACCAAGGTCGGTCGTTCTCTCGCTTTTCCACACCGTTTTCCCCTGACTTATTGAAGTTTACGCAGCTTTTTTTTACGAACCTTTTTTTCTTTCCCTGGTCATTTGAAACGGCGTGCGACACCGATAGAAACAATTTTCTGAGGACTTTCTTGTGACCAACGTCCATCCCGTGGTATTGCAGCACCTCCCTGAAACATCTCTCTTCAAGGACCGAACCAGACACCTTCCCGGATTTTCAAGTCTAGTGCTTGCGATATCCTTTCTCTGCGCCCTTTCCTTGCCCCTAGGCAGGTAGAGTTTTAGTCATCGCAGCGCCCTATCCAATGTTTTGCCATTTTTACCACACACCCTCCCCGGGCCCAGGCCTTGGGTTTTTCCTCCGATAACGTCCTTGTCAAGCTTTTTTGGCGTCTTGCTTACGTGCACCTTCTTCATCGGTGACTGAAAAAGTAGCAGTCCTTTCAAGACGATGCCTTGCTCACAGACTGGATTGTACTTTTTTTTCATGCCCTTTTTTTATGTTTCTCTCCCTTCCAAGCCCAAGTCATGTAGAGATTGTATTAAATGCTTCCGACTTCTTGCGTTTTTTCCAGCTCCATGCTATGCCCGCATCGGAGTCCCTTTCCCCCTCTCTTTTTTTCCCTTGCTTTTTGCCTTACCTATAACCGATTCCATGTAGGTGCTTTCTTCTTGTTCCAGACGTTGCTTTTCTTTGCTATGTCATTTTTGTCCGGTTCTCCTGTGCCGTTGCTTTCTTTCTCAGGTGCTTGCTAGGAGGAGGAGAACAGACTGTCGGCAGGTCCCCCTCCCATTTGGTCCTTTTTGCGCGATCCAGGTCTCGCCGTCTGCAGAGAAATCTGTTGTTTTTTTTTTTCCCATGGTTTCGTTTTTTTCGATTTAATGGGACGTCGAAAGCCTCCGGTTTGGGAACCCTCCTCCGGGTTCCCTTCGCTATGTCTCGACGGTGTGCCTCTGAGGGCACCCTTTTTTAGCTGCCTTCTTAAGCTTGACCCCTTAGGTTTCTACGAGCCTCGGTCCCCCATGTTGTTTTATTTCAAAAAAGTCGGCTATGTTGTTTTTTTCTCTCTGGAGAAAAGTTGGACCCTTTTTTCTGACGATTTGCCTTCTCTCTCTGTCTGACTTTATAGGATTGCGTAAGCGCTTTATGATGAATTGTAACCACCCCCCTCTCCCTCCCGAATAGCGAGCCAGTCTCATTTCGGTCACCGTGGACAATGTTCTCGATCTGTCCGGCCAGGCTTTCGTCAACCCCCAGGCAGTAGAATTGCGGCCGCTCTCACAACATAAGACTTCGGAGCTCCGAAAGGATTTTTCTCATGCCCCCTCGACGCGAATCACTTTGCTTTCTTGATAACTGAGAGCGAGCATTTTTGTCCTCTTCTGACCCCATGCGGGACTACCTGTATGAAGTTGAATGCTCTTTTCCTCGTTACCCCGAAGGATGTCCCGGTACCCAGCCTTCATGTGACCCCCCTTCCCCCAGCCCTTCCGCCAGCGCACTGATAGACCTTTTGATTATTTCCCCCTCCTTTGTTGTTGTTTCTTAGACTCCCTCCCTGAAGGAGAATTTGCTTCGCTCTTCTTGAAGGCCTGTGATTCAGTTGCTTTTCCTTTTTTCAACCCTGACCCACTGCGGTGTTCCGGTAGCGTCTTCCCACGACAAAATCAAAAATAAGCTCCGTTTTTTTTCGGCCTCTATTCTCCGAACAAAGCGCTCCTTTGACTGATTGAACTTGGTTCTGCTCTGCGTTGGCGCTGTTTCCTCCCTTTATCTTCCTGACAGTTTACAGGTCAGTTGGTATCTCAGGCCCGACAATTTCGACGCCGTCCTAGGAGTTTTTCGCCGCGGAAGGAGGAGGACCTCCTCCTGCATGTACAACCTTTTGACCCCCCCTCCGTGTTGTTCTCGTGGCGCGTCTTTTGCTTTCCTTCTTGAGTCGCTGGCTCCTATTTTCCATCTCTTTTTTGGTGTCCCCGAATGGAAGCACAAGCCACTACAACATGGTCAAAACGTCCGGGTCGCCGCCTACAAGCTTTTCGACCGCTGTCCCCCCAATCGCGATCTTGGGAGCCCCCATCCTGAGACAGTTACCTACGATATTTTTCTCATCATCTTTTTCTTCTTTGCCCTTCTCCGCTTGCCAGTTCCGAAAGGTCCCCCCTGAGTAACCTGATCCGTTTGGACACCCTTCTTCTTTTCCCCCACATTGCTTCGTTCGACCTTCCTACCCTCAGTGACAATTCTGTCTTCGCTCCCAAAACCCACTTCTCGGCGGTAGCCCGGAGGATCCTTTCAAATAGTTACCGCCACCGCGGACCCTGGAGGTGGCCGCGACTGTATACTGGATCTCCACTCCGTTGATACCTTTGATACTTTTTTTGTTACAGTTCCCCGGTTCATCACCCCAGACGATCCACCTCACCAGCCGTCGGAAGAGCCCATCCCTACCCAAGGGTTTTGTCCCTCCCAGCGCCGACCAAGGTCCCCCAGCTCGCGACTTCCCTATACGTGCCCAAAGCAGTTTTCCCTCTCGTGTCCCCCCCCCTCCCAGGTCGACATGTTATCTACTCGAGGCCCTGCAAATCCTTTGTCTTGTTTCTCGGGGGCCCAATTTTGTCTCCCTTTTTTTTGCCCTCCCTTCCTCTTTTTCTAGAGGAATGTATTTTTTCCCTGCGAAAGTTTTTCCTATATCAGTGCATCAATGAAATCAAGTGACCTGATTATTGCGACCCTCATGCCGTGACTTTTCTATTGTTTGGAGCTCCCACTGGTTCTGAGTAAACTCGACGCGTTATTCCTACTCGGTCTCCCTTGGCTTTAATAGAAATAGACCCTCCCAAGGGTATCCGACCTCAAACTGATTTTCTCTATGTCCTGTTTTCTCTATTTCCTGGTAGTGGTCGGGACAGATACCCTCCCCCCCTTTTTATGAGTTTCCTTCGCGTTTTTGTTTTTATCTCTGTCGCTACTTTGCGCCCCTTCCCCCTGCAATCCACTCCCGATTCCCCCCGTGGATCGTTAAGAGAAGATACCCACGTTCTCCAGGCGAGAACTCCTAGAAGAAAGATGTTCTGCCGCCCGGTTCATATTTCGCCCTTTTTCTTTTTCCCTGCGGACCCCTAAACTTCACCTCTTTTTTTTCGTGGGGTTCTCCCCCCCCCTTTTGAGAGTGCACTTTTTCAGAGGTCAATGGTCCAAGGCTTTTTGCATATCTCCTCCGCCCCTCCGTCGCGAGCCAACCATAGCAGTCGACCCCCCAGACAAGCTTTTAGTCTCAGAAGCTAAAGCTTAAGGCAATACTCTACCCCTATTTTAGTCGAGATCGCTCCAGCCTTCTTTCTTTTTTTTTCCCTCCGCTGCGGTCACTTTGATTCCTCTACTGTGTTTGTTAGCACCTTGCCTTCCAGAGAGGTCCAAATCAACGGGTTGCTTACACAATGAAAAGGTCTCTTCTTCTTCTATGATTTTCCGCGTTTGTGCAAAACTTGCTCTTTTAACTTTCGCCGGCTGTGGTTCGTTTCTATTGTGAGGACTCTCTTCTCTAAGCCCGCCCCTTCCCCTGTTTTGCTACCCGGTACCTTGCCCTAGAAAAGTTCCCAGAGCACATATTTTTTGTTTTAGACCCCCAATGTCTCTTCTTTTTCTTCCTTCGTCTGTATGTCTCAATCTCAATTTTCATTGCCGCTGGCTCTACTCCCCAGAGGATTCGGTTTTTTTTTAGTTCACCCAGTGTTTGGTCGGAAGCTTTCCGGTTAGTTCCTTTTCCTCTTTCGTAACGGGTTGCGTGGGACAAATCATAACCCGTGAAACGGATCTCCACCCCACCAGGCGCGACGGGTCTTTGAAAGTCCAACTCCTGCACCTTTGACTCTTTCTTCCCACCTGCTATCGCGTTTTTACCCACTTTGAGTCCGGAGGAACGCTCTTTTGCCTTTTCTTCCGTGATGTGATAGATTCTCTTTCGAGGACGGATATCCGCCTTATAATACATACCCTAGCCCCTTCCCCACCAGGGTTGTTTATTGACCCACCAACCAGACTGCAGGCATTATTGGTGTTTTTACGCAGGTCATCGTTTCCGTTTCTTGTGAACAGACAGATGTTATGTCCGGAACCCTCCTCCCCTTTACCTTTCCCTAAATCTGCAGTCTCCTCTGACACTGCTTAGCTACATTACGGTCGTGAACTCGCCGCCTTCCATGTCGCCGTCTCTTAAATGTTCATGAAGGGCTTGTTTTAACAATAGACATGAGCGAGCAATCTTCTCTCCTTCATGTTTTTGGCTTATTGTCTGGACACATCTTTCCCCTTGTCGGTTGCCCTTCTTTGAATTGGATTTTATGTTTTTCTAGATTACTTGTAGTTCAAGGTGCGACCTTCTGTTGGATCCAGGAATGAGTAATTGCCTTCGAAATATCCACCGGTCGCTCCCCCCCAGAAGTGTTTCCCATAGTGTAGTACCTGCTTTACCCCATTCTCTCCTTTCTGAGTCTGAAGCCTGCCCGAAGTTGGGCGCGGAACCGGTCTCTGACGGTCTTGTCCTCCCTCCGTCTAATCTCCCTGGGAGGAAACCAATAATGGTTCCCTTTGTAGATTCTCCTCTCTCCCTTTCTTTTGCCGTTCTGCCTTTGCCCTGTGGCCTGCGACCCCTCGCTGAGAGTTTTTCTTCCTTGAGCATATTTTTCTGTGATTGAGATCCTACACTTCCTCTTCTTTTTTCAAGTGGTAACAGCTGCTGTTTCGCCCTTCTTACCTGGTGTGCTCCTTTTCTCGCAGCGTAGCGCCAGCCCGAGATTTTTCTTCTGCTGAAAAAAGACTACCCCCGTCCTTTTTCCATAGTCTCCCTGTTCATCCGGAGCCACGTTTGAAATTATGTCCCGAGAGAACTAAGGAGGTCAAAGTCCGCTTCAGGCTCTCCTTTTAGTTGCCGTTCTACCTCCATATCCGCTTCTGAGACTTGCCGACTTTCCGGCGCCTGTAAACTTTCCGTACGCTCATACGTTGTTCTTTCTCTGCCTCTTGACTCGATGACGCTATGTGGTTCCGCCTATCCGCTCAGCTTGATTAGTGTTTCTTGTCTTCGGGGATTTCCCCGCGACCGAACAATCCTTTAGCCCCTGTTGAGCTTTCCTCCCCCTTTTTTTTAAGACCATAATTCGCCCCCCTGACGCCGCCCGGTTTTCTTCGTCCTTCATGTTGATCT
>Ga0179591_1268119_pt1 | contig 11105 bp, 11 predicted proteins | sample CZOMad2_1_08_16f_FD_182891 | JGI IMG/M metagenome (GOLD analysis project Ga0179591, IMG submission 182891) | Vadose zone soil fungal communities from Angelo Coast Range Reserve, California, USA - CZOMad2_1_08_16fungal (PacBio error correction) | ecosystem: Environmental > Terrestrial > Soil >... | reverse complement strand
GCCGGGGGCTCTCCGGGGGCTTGGCTGACCCCTTTTAATCTTTCTCATCGGCTCTCTTCCTCTTTTTCTTCTTCGACCGCTTTATTTCCCACCGTTTCATTCCCCACAATGCCCCCCACCTGATTCTTTTTATTCCCGTCCCCCCTAAAGGCGGGGTTCCCCCCCCCCGGTTTCTCCCCTGCTCGAGCTTTTTCTTTGTCACCACCTTCCTGTTTTCAAAATGGTCCACAACTCTTCACCGTGAGCGGCCCCGGAGGGGGACGGTTGACGGTCCTGTGCCCCCTTCCCTAAGGTTTCCTGGTTTGGTTTTGTTTTTTTGGCTCCCTTTTTTGGAACTACTAGGCTCGAGCTTCTTTCCCCCTTTGTTTGTCCAGGTGTTTTGTGTCCGACCTTTACTTCCCCTCCCTTTTTCCCGGCTGGGTTTGGGTCTTCGAACCGGGACGGCGGATTTATCCCCAGGGGCACTCGCCCCAGTTTTGCGTGCTGTCGTTGCCAGTTTCGTTTTTTCCCCTTTTGTTCACGGTTTTTTGGGGCATCAGTCCCCTTTTTGCCCGAGTTTTTTTTCCTGGACCTCAGCTGTCTTGACCTCCCCCGTTTTTTTTTTTGTGAGTGATTTGTCGTTTCTTCTCTGCACAATCCTTTGCTCTCTCGATGGCGAACCTCTTTCTTTTTTTTTCTCCGCTCTGATTTCGAGTGTCGTCGACCGTTTTTTTCGTTCTTTTTTTTATTTTAAGATTGCCCCTTGGCTTTTTTTCCCTTGAAGGTCCCTATAGCACTTTTTCTTGCATTCTTCTTTTGTTGTGGTGTGACAGAATTTTTCCACGGACTCTTCTTCTTGGACTGGCTGGATTATTATTTCTTTCTCCTATATTTCCGGTTGGCTGGGTCGCTTGCTGAGATCTTGCTTCCTTTGGCTGTCTCTTTCCTGCCCCTTGAAAAGTTGTTACCCTTCTGCCGATGAGTTTCTAGTTTACCTCTTCCGAGAGCGTGTTTTTTTCAGCAGTGGGGTCTGAGCTCTTGCATTTTGCCCTTTTTTCGTAGAAACCCCCCTTTACTGGTATGGATTTCATTAGGTCTTCCCCCACGCCCTGCCCCACCCTTTCTAGTTGGTCTCCCTAGGTTTTTTCAACCCTTTTTCCGGGTTAGTTCTCTCGGATGTCCCGGCGGTGTTGGGATTTTTTTTGCCTGATCTTTCGCAGGGTCTTTTCTCCAACCCCTTCCCGTGCCCATTTTTTTTGTAAGGCCCGCTATAGTCACCTTTTCTCTTTTCCCCAAAGTCCTGATGCCCGCCTTAATTCTTTCTGTCTCCCCTTCCCCCTTAATGGATACCCCCCTGCCAATCCCCGCCTTTTGACTGACGTGGCTTTTTGTTTCTTCGACTTTTGGGACGTAGAGGTCGCAAATCCCGGTCTCCTGCCGGTTTTGACGGAGGGCGAGTTTGCTGTTGCGCGCGGCACGATTTTTTCGAGGCTTTGGGTGTTGTTGGTGCTGGAGCTGCAGGGCGTTTTTCTCTTTTTCATACCATTTCCGTGTTATTTTTTTGTCCTCTTTTTGTCTACCTCTTGAATTCCCCCTTATTTTCGCACCTCCCCCAGGGAGTAGTCTCTCCTTATCCCCCCGTTGAGGTGCCGAGTCAACGATGAATTTCCCGTGTTGGTTCCATTCCCCTTTTGTGACTTTGTTATGTGATTGACTTTTGTCCCACGTGCTGCCTTTGTTTTTTTGGCACCTTTTCACTTCAACCCTGGCCCTTGTTTTTTTGCACCTCCCAGATCTCTTTTCCTTACAAGAAGTGGCACCTGACCTTTTTTTGAAAACCTGTACCTTACTCATTTTTTTTGTTTGGAAGAGCTAAAGCTCCTGCTATATTGGTTTTTTGTCGCTTCGCTTTTTTTCTGTTTAAGGACCGGCCCCATTTATCTTTGAAGTTTTTGGAGGTAGTTCCGTACGCGGCTTGTATTTTGACTTTTTTCTTTTTTTCTTTCCTTCTTTTCTCCCTAGGCCATTTTAAATGGTGTCTTGATGACCATCATCCGGGCGCTTCAGATCTTTTTTTCCGAGATTTATTTGTTACGAGTCCCTTTGGACCGGGTACCGGGACTTTTTTTTTTCCCCCAGCTGTTGGCCGTAGGGGGGTGGACTTTCTTGGTGTTCTTTTTCTACTTCCCCCACCAGTGACCTTTCGTTCTTTTCAAGAAAACCGCATAAGTTTCCTGGTGGGCTTGAGACTGATACATCTTTTTTTTGCTTTTCTATGGACCCATCGAACTTTTAGACGCCTGCCTTGAACTTCTTTTTCCTTCCTTCGGTCATTTGCTGCCCCCCACGAAGTACCCAGGTCCCCCCCGTTTTTTTTGGTCTCTTTTATGTTTTTTCTTTCTTTTTTCGCACTGGACAGCCTCCGACTGGTCTTTTTCTTTTTTGTCTCCCTCCCCCCCCCCCCCCCCCCTTTCCTGGTGATAGCATTTTGGACGTCAACAAGTTCTGTCCCCCTTTTTTGCTTGTCTCCCTTTTCGGTCCCGCTTTTAAGTTCTGCCTGCCATTTCTTGCGTGTTTTCATTCCGGTTTTTCTTCTGATTTCTCCATGTTTTGTTCTTTTCAGTAGCTCTTTTCCTGTAAGTGTATGTCCCCCCCGGTCCCCCTCTTTTTGCCCTGGCGTCTTTTTTTTCCCGATTGACCTTTTTTTTCCCGCCCCGCTCCGAACCCTCTTTTTTGCGCAGTTTTTTTCTAGCCCGTCCCTTTCGTTCTTCCCCCCCACTCAGAATGAAACCCTGCCTCTTTTTTGGTTGCTCTCTTTCCTAAGCGTCTTTTTATTCTTTTTCCCCTTTGGGCGGCGCCTGCTGTCTGCGTGTGTGACTTCCACGTTCGTTTTTTCGCTTGGGCCTCCCCTTTCCTCTCTGGCTTTTTTTTCTCCTCGGCCTCCACGAACCCCCTTTTTTTGCTATTTTTGTGTAGTTGGTTTTTTTCCACTTGAGCGCTGCACCAGCCCTCCCCTTCCCCCTCTTTTTCCTCTCTTCGAACCCTTGGCCTTTCATCTAACCCCTTTTTAGTTCAGGTTGATGATACCCTTTGACAAGCCCACCAACTCCGCCTTCCCGGTCCCTGCTCCGTCTCCCTCGGTTTCCTTCGCGTGCTCGTCCACTTTTTTGCGTTTTTTTTCAACGAAACTTCCCGGCTTTCGAGCCGCGATTTTTTTTTTTTTTCTTTACTGGTTTTGAGGCCTTTTAATTGTTTTGCCACCGCGGCTCTTTGCTTTTTTCGTGTTAGTCGCCCCTTTTTTTTTCCGCTCCGGCTGGTTTTTTTTTCTCCATTCCGGGGTCCCCCACCCCCCGAGGACTGGGCCCCCTCTTCGAAAAATAAACCCGCCTTCTGGCGTTTCGTTTCGCGTGCATTTTTTCCGCCCCTCCCTTTTTTTTATGCCCCCACCCGCCCCGCCCCTTTATTGAGCAGTGCTCTCTTCCTCACCCGATACCCCCCCCCCCCCCCCCATCCTCCGTATTCTTCAGCCCCCTTCTAGACTGCCTTTTTTTGGATCGCCCCTTTCTGCCCGCTCTCAAATGGCGCCTAGGACCCTTTACGGCGTTCCTTCGCTTTTTTTTTATCTTGGGCCCCTTCAGCACCCGGCCCCGTCTCCGGCGCCACACCCCCACCCCCCTCAGTTAGAGATGATTCAGTTTCCCCCCCTCTTTCCGCCAATGTTTTCAGAGAGAAACATATTCTTGGGCACACTGTCCCCCCCCCCTTTCCCAAATCCACTACCTCCTACTTGGTTATCTTTATTCTACTATCTCAACTCGCTTAATACCCCAGCAACCCTTGCAATACTGCCCGGGGTTTCTTGCAGCAGCTTTTTTTTTCTGTTCGCCCTCCCGGCTTTTTTTTTTTTCCAAGCCTCCCAACGATCATCAGTGCTTTTCCAGCCCGGGGCCTCCTACGTCTTTTCATCGCTAAAACCCCCGTCCCTGTGATCTCCTGTTACACTCTTTCTTTTTCATCCCTCGTTATTTGTCCCGTCTTGTGTTACATTTGACAGGCCATGCCCGTTTCCCCCAACTTGTTTACGGTTCTGGACAACCCCCCCTTTTCTTTGGCGTGACCTCTTTTCAATTACCTTGCACCGTCGAGTCTTTCGCCAAAAAAAACGCTGGACCCCCCATTTTTCAAGTCTTATCCTTTTACCGTCCTCCCCCTCCGTTGTTTTTTTTTCTCCTCCGATCGGTAGAAATGGATGTTGACCCTTGGACTGTGGCCTTTCCCTTTTTTTTTGGCTTAGTTTGTGATTCCCTTTTTTTTTTGATCCTTGTGGTCAGCGTACCATTTCCCCCGGCGTTTCCCTTCCCCTCCTTTTTATCTGTCCCCTATGACAACTGGCGCTTGGAAGGCCGGCATCTTCTTCCCCACGTTTTGACTGTGCCCCTCCGGTTCCCCGGGGCCGGTTCCCCGGCTCTTCTTTTGGGGGTTTTTAAATCACGCTTTCTTTCGTCGTTGAAGGTGGAACCCGCCGGTCTTTCCTCTTTCGGGTCTGCCAGTCCCGTTTGATTTCCGAGTTTGGTACTGTTTTTTTTTCTATCTCTTTTGATCTTGAGTTGAGGAACCCCTTTCTGATGTCCTTGCTTTGGGGGGAATGGTTGCCTTTTACGTGTCTTCTTTTCTTCTTCCAAAGGGGTTCTCCGTGTCCGAGGGAAGCCCGCCCTTGTTTTTTTTCCCCCCACTCAGTTTTTTCTTTGTTTTTTCGGTACCTCCACTGAGTTTTTTTGCGACCCCTCCGTTTTAAGCGCTGGCCTCCTTTCTTCTTTTTGTCTTCTTTTCCCGATGGCAGGGATGATTTTTTCGCTTTGCGCGGGATGCCTTGTGGAGGGGACGCGTCGTGAGTTGATGTGGTTTTGTTTTTTCCTTTTAGCTTCCTTTCCTTTTCATTCTGGCGGTTTTTTTTCCCCCCCTCGGGCTCTATTTGCAATTGCGTGTTTTGTTTTCTGTTGGGTTTCCGGCGGCTTTTTCTTGAACGGCCGCGAGGATAGTTCGGTGGTCCGAGCTGCTAGGCCTGCTGCGCTGCGGTTTTTTTTGCAAGCCTTCGCGCCTTTCTTCTTGGCTACGTCGAGTCGGCGAGTCCTTCCGTCCGTCCGTTTTTGGTCTACAGTTCGACCAGCCGGCCTCCGCTGCCCGTACTTTCGGTGTATTTTTTCTTTGCTTTGCTCGATCCGGTGAAATGACCAGAATCCCATTTTTCGATGCGGCCCGTGCTGCGTATCCCGCTGCTGGTGCAAAGTGGCGTTTTCCTCGTCTTTTCCCTGTTCTCAAGGGGGCGTTCATGAGCTTCTTCAGTTTTCGGCAGGTGAGGTCGATTGCGCAGTCGCCCGCGCGGGCCTTGGCTGCACGTTCACTACTGTTTTCTTACACCAATCCTCTTAGGAGTTGGACGTTTTTCTGGGAGATACTCTTCGCCTCTGAATGGTGGAGAGTACCCTTTGCAGCTGAGGCTCTCGTCTTGATGTGGCCTTCTGAGAGGGTCCCCCACCCATGCCCTCCCTTTTTTACTTCGCGGCATTCTCCCCTTTTTGCCCCGCGTGCCCGAGCATACCCCTCCCCCGACCCAAGGCAATTTCGCCTTGGGGGGGTTTGTGCCGCTTTAGCACCCAGTTTACTCAGAGCGTCCCTCTTTTCCCCGAATCCCGACCGTCTTCGGCCCTCCCAACTCACCCCCTGCCCGGCCAGTATCCGCCAATTCTCCCCTTCTGGAAGATGACACCCTTTGCTTTCTTCGGTCATCGTAAACCGCTGGGGAACCCCCCCTTCTCATCGGCGTCGTGCTGCTCCCACAGCTGCCCGTTCGTTTTTCCCTATCAGACACACACGACCCCCGGAATGCCTTTCTAGCCCCGCAGGCGTCCGCTGCCCTTTTTTCTGTGCAGGGCCGGTTTTTTTCGCGTTGATGCTTTTTTTTTTTTCCGGTTTCCTTTTTTCAGGAGTTATTTCGCCGGTCGACCTTGGAAGGCACTGACTTGGTGGAGTTAGTCCCTTTTTCCCCCCTTTCCCCCCCCCCGGTTGGCTTTTTTACTTAGGAAAGACCCCGGTTCCCCACCTTCTGCGTAAGCCAAAGGTCCGTTCGTAGCTGAGTCCATGTCTCTTCCTAGCCCGTTTTTAGATCAATCGATGACAGCCCCCCCTTTCGTTTAATCTCAAAGCGTTAGGGTTTGTCCCTCTGGAGGAAGAGAGGCGAGCCCACCCCCCCCCCCCCCCCCCCCCCCCCCCCCCCCCCCCCCCCCCCCCCCCGGAAGCATCGGCCGTTTTGGCGGCTTTGCAGACGACCATAGGCCACGATCCGGGTTGCAGCCGATCTGCCGCCCCTTCAGGCTTTGCTTGGCGATTTCTGCCCACCCCCCCCCACTTCGTGGCACCTTATAGCTTCCCGGGTCCCTTCTGCGGTGCCATCGTCTCTACTGGAGACCTCCCTTCCCCCCTCCAGGGGCGCCTTTTGGGGATTGAGTCCCTCCAGCCTGGCTCGGCTTTACCCTCTTTGATAGCATCCCCTTTCTGGTTTCGTCCCCCCCCAAACGGTGTACTTCACCTTCTGGTTTTTTGCATTCATCTGTTAGGTGCTTTTCCAGCGAGCCCGTGGGCGTTTCCTTCCTCTCCTCCTAGTTTTTTCTACTCCTTCCCGACCCCGCACCAGCGGCTGGTATGGCCCAGCCACCTTCCGCTAGAAGATCCACCTCCTACATCTTCGGTAAAGGCCTTTCCCCTGTCCCCGCTTCTCTCCCCCTTGACAGTGCCGGAGGCTTCCTTTCGGCTCGGGCCCGGTTTTCCGAGCACGTCAAGGTAGCTGAAGGCTCGCTGGTGCAGCCAGGTGGTCCGGTTGCCTTTTGGGAGGGAGCACCCACTTCCGTCCCCCCCTTTCGGGATGGTTGTCCCCCTTCCCGTCTTTTTCTTTCCCCGGAGCTACCCCTCGGTAATTCCGAAGAATTTTTTTTTTGTCCCCTCCCGTTTCCCAAGTCTGCCCTCTCTTTGAATGCGCCACTGACAGTCATTTCATCAGCTGTTCGATGTTTGATCCACCGTCTTCTCTCTTTTCATCCCTCCGGCTGAAGGACCGCGAACTCCTTTGACTTGTCCCCACGAGTGGCAATCGAGTTTTCTAAAGCTGCCGGTGCCCAGGGGCCCCTTTTCTCCCCCTGAAGATGGCATTCTCGGTCACGTCCCCTTTCTACGATCCCCCCCCGACCACAGGTGAGCAGGACTGAGTCCCTCAGCCATTGAGATCCCCCCACCACAACCTGACTCCCCCTTCCCAGATTGACCCCAGCAGTGCCAGTCACATGCCGCCATGGTGCTTCACCCTACGGCGCGCGACACTCTCTGTGTATCGGCGCAAGTTCACTCCGCCCGGCCGCCCCCGAGCGCGAGTCTCCTTAATTCCCCCTTGACACCAAATTGTGGTTCCAGTCCTGCTTTGGCGGACGATTTCAGAAAAAAGCAACCTTGATAAGCCTCCATGCCCTCCTCACCCGCCCCTGCGCCCCCCCTTTCCCCCTCCTCTACTCTCATTGCCGATCCCCTCACTAGAAGAACCTGGCCGGCTGAGCCTCTCTTCAAACAGGTCGAACTCCAAACCGCCCCCCTCTGAGATTCTCGAAAGACCCTCCCTATCCCACACAACTATTTATCTGCCTTTTCTCCTGTTTCTCTTTAGGCGGCTAACCCCCCCAAGCCGGCCCCATTTGGGTTTGAACTGTTTGACGTTTGCTGAGGTACACCCCTCCTCTCGGGAGGAAACGCCGTTGACGGTTCCGCCCCTCGAGCAACTCCGCGTGGACCTGGTTTGATATTGTTTCTCCCGCATCGTGGCGGATCCCCCTTGCTCGCAAGCCGGCAGGTCAAACCCAAACGGAGTCCAGCTTTGTTTGCGTCTGAAGGAATGCTGGAGGGTTCGCCCCTGTTCTAATTATATATACTTTTTCCATTTTCTTTTTTGTTTTTTGAAGAGTGACCATGGGTCCTCCGAAATCGGGTCCTTCGCAACGCTGAGGTTGCTTTTTGCTAAAATAGGCTGGGGCTCGTCCTCGCTGCTTTTTTTTTTTTTTTTTTTTACGAGCTCACCCGGGTCTTAGCCGTTGAGGCCACGGGGTTGTGTCTCCAGCTCCGCACCCCCTCCCCTTTTTAGCGGGCGTGGGGGGGCCTGTTTTCCCGGCTGTGACCCACGTCACTTTTTTACCGTCAGAACCGTATGAGCTGGTCCCGGCTCGTTGTGAGTTTTTCTCCCCCCCCCGAACGCCTGTGTGTGGGGTGCGGCGTGCGGGGTCTTCCAGTCAAGCGTCCGTCCCGAGCTTTTGATGGGTTTGTTTCGTTTTCCTAATTTTTCTTTCTTTGATCCGTCACGGGGGCCGTTGGTTCCCCTTAGGGAAATTTCTGCCGGGCGTGCTAGGTTGATCTTTGCCCCCTTTCCGACTATCCGACGAGCTCGTTCTGACGTGGAGGGGGGGTCCCTGAGATGTGTGTTGGGAGCGGTTAGTATCAGTGAGGTTTTTTTTCACCCCCCTTTCAGTTTATCCTTTCCTGCCAGTATGCACTGATGTTCCGGGTGAGGAGATCCGTGCGCATCTGGGCGGTTTTGTTTCCTCTTGGAGAGACTTGTTTTATGGCCGTCCAGTTTAATTCAGAGTCGCTGGAACGTACGGTTCCAGAGGGTTTCTTTTTTGGCCACTTGCTTGGAATGGCTGCACGTAATTCGGCCGAGTGGCGTCCGTGTTTGCGGTTTTTTGTTTAATTTTGAAGCCTGGGGGTTGCTGTTGGTCGTTTTGCCTCTGGTTTGCCCTGAATCGTAGTCTTTTTTTTTCTTTTTTTTCCTTAGATGTTCGCGGCCCGGGTTGACGGGGCTGGTCACGTGGCGGCTCCTTCTCTTTAGATGACGTCCCCCAAGGTGGCGTTCCTTTTCTCAGCGGCTGGTGACTTTCTATGGCCCCTGCGCCCAAACCAGGTGCTGGCGTCTGCCGGCGATTCTTTTCTTCGTCATCCCCCGGCGAATCGACCCTACGTTGGTGGTGGCACCCCCGTGTTTTTCGCTGGGACTTCGGCGAAAGCTTCCCGGCGGGGGATTCCCTTCCAGTGGGTCGCGAAAAAGCCTGCCCCCCCCTGGTTTCAGAAGCTTGGAGGATTTTTAGGCTTTTTTTCTTGAAGGTGGGCACCGCCTTTTTCCTTTAGGCTCATTTCATGGTTTGGCAAACTTTCCCCATGCTCGCGCCTTTTGTTGCTCCGTTTGGCCCCTTTGGTGCAGAGAAGGACCTGGCAGTTTTTCTTTCTCTGCCTATAAACTGAAGGCGAGCTTTCTGCGGGCCCGACGTTGCCAGTTTTTTTTTTTTTTAGCGTTGCCCCTTTCTTTCATCCATTCCGTTGTGGGTCGAGCTTCTACCTCCGCTTCTCTTTAACTTCTCGCGGCCCCCCCCCCGTTTTCAGCGATGGCTCACATGGTGCTTTCGAGGCAACCTTCCCGGATCTTTCAGTGCATTTTCCAACCCCCCCCCCTTCCTGGGATTTGGAGACCCCCGCTTCAGGGAGTGCAAGGGCCAAGCAAACCCTTTTCGCAAAGTTGATGGGTCAGTCACTACTCCCCCCCTGATTCTTCCTTGAGTCGCCCCAGCACTTCTTTTCTTCCCCCCATTTTTTTCCTTTCGATTTGGGCAGTGTGCGCGCGCCTTCGAAGCCGTATTTCTTCTTTCTAATCCCCTTTCCGTCCTTTTTCCACAAAGGATCTTGCCTTTTTTTCTTGTTCCCCCGGCGGTCCTCCTGCGCCCCGCCTGGGCTAGGGTCTCTTCTTTCTCAAACTTGGTTTTTTTTTTTTTTGGACGAATCGATTTTATTAGTCTTCCTTCCCCTTTTTACTGCTTTTGTAGGGCTTGGAACGGAGGTTTGCTCCCGTGTTGGCCGTATCCTGTTCCTCTTGTTTGAAAGGTTTTGTTCTCCCTTTTCAATACCCTTTTTTGATTTCACTGGTTTTCTTCCTTTTCCACCGCCCCCGAAGAAGGTCGTTTTTTCGGTGGAGTCCCCCGGTTTCTTTTTGTGTCCCTTTTTTTTATACCTTTTTCCCGACCCTTGAACCCCCTAGAACCATTTGTTTTCGCTTTTGATGAGACCCTTTTTTCCCTTTTTTCCTTGTTTTGCCCCACCAATGTTCAGGTTGAGGCCCTTTTTTGGTTAGGGATAGTTTTTTTCCCTCCTTTTTCTCTTGATCCCTTTTAATAAGACCTGTGATGTACTGGTCGCATGGTTCCCCTTTTTAAGGTCCCCTCGTGGTTGCTCCCTTCAAGCAAAGGGTGTATGTTTTCCGAAGTTTTCCTTTTGATTGAGACGCTCCACTTCGCCTTTCTAGAGAGGGTCTTTGCGCTTTTTAGGCGTCTCGCGACTGGATCCTTGGCCCCCCTTTTTCATGCTAGATTCCCCATCATTACTTTACCCCCCTGACGACGATGGCGTGATTTTTCTGTTAGGTTATGCTCCTTCCCCCTTGTTCAAGTTTCCGACCCCTGTTTTGTGGGTCGGCTCTCTTGAGAGGTGGCTTTTCCGCTTCCATGCCAAATCGCTACCTGCAGAACTCGGATCGGCTTTTGTGGCCCCCCCCCCTTCTCTTCTCCTCAAGCGGCCCTGGTGTCTGGGATCCTGATCTCTTGCCGCCGGAGCGGTAACCTGTTTTTTAACTCCTTCCCCCCGTTCTTTCGCCCGGAATAACCCGGACTCACACGGGTACCTACCTGGTCTTTTTTCATCCTTGCTTCGCTGAAGACAGCCCCTGTCCCGTTTCTCTTTGACTCGAGCGCTCCTTAGGTCGCACAAGGCCGAAGGCGCTTTGATGCTCCACCCTGTCTCATCAAAACCTGGTGGGATACTGGCTAGAGAAATTTTCAAAAAAAATAAGAATTCACCGCCGGTTTTCTTCACGCGGCTTTTCGATGTCTTCTAGACATCTTGTGAGTCACCCAAGCCGCGCAGTCGGGCATGGTGCCTACCCGCGAGACCATCGGGATGCGTTTCTCGAAGTGTCCCCTTGTTATTTGATGTCCCCTCCCTCCATATGGTTACATATGGAGATCCAAACTACCTAATCATTAGGTCCAGGT
>Ga0179591_1212309_pt1 | contig 11105 bp, 17 predicted proteins | sample CZOMad2_1_08_16f_FD_182891 | JGI IMG/M metagenome (GOLD analysis project Ga0179591, IMG submission 182891) | Vadose zone soil fungal communities from Angelo Coast Range Reserve, California, USA - CZOMad2_1_08_16fungal (PacBio error correction) | ecosystem: Environmental > Terrestrial > Soil >... | reverse complement strand
TTGTAGTCCCCTTTTCCTGTCAGTGAATGGGCACTCGTTCATCAAAGGGGCAGGATTGATTTTCTTTTTTTCCTTTTCCCCCGCTACCAGCCCCACCCGTTATTTTCGTGCCCCTTTGCTCGGATTTTTTCCCACATAATAGATGGTTTTCTTCCCCCAGTTGCGCTTCCCATTCGTGGCACAAGCTTCAAGTCTAGGCGAGGGGTCTGTTTTTTCCTCCCAATGACAATGCTTCCTCCCCCTCATGTTTTTCCATTTCCACGGTCGTTCTCCTCCTTTGTGACCAATTTATCGGCGAGTTTTTTATTAATCCCCCCCCCCCCCACTTGTCCTTTTTCCCCCCTTGTTTTTGCAAGCTTGGGAGCTTACATAACAATGCCATCCTCTCGTTTCCCATCGTTTTGCCCCACCCCTATTGTCACCCCCCCAGTATTTGTTCCCTATGTCCCCCCTGACCATCCTTTTTTTTTAAGTACTGAAGGGTTGGTCCGTTTCCTTCCTTTTCTCATTTCATTCAATCGTCGATTCCCTTTAATAACCCGTATTTCATAATGCCCCCCCGTTACTCCCTCCCGACTTAGCCCTTAATTGACGTCGTTTTTTTAGCATACATCCGTTCCCCCTCTTCCGTTCTGTAGACCGTCTTTTTACCACCCCAGGTTCCAGATCACTTGAACAGGCGTCCCAAAGTCCCCCAGTTTCCCCCCCCCCACTCCAACCCAGACCCCTCCCCCCCCCCCCCAATCTGCCACTAAACAAACCCCCCCCAACCAGTCCCTCCCAGTTTTGTTCCCCTCACTCGATCCCCCTCGTCCAATACCAACCGGTTACGGTCAGTTTCCGCCCTTCACCCTTTCCCGGGGTCTTACTCTTTGTGAAAAACCTCGCCCGCGTTCAATCCCATTTGGTTCTCTCCCACATTTTTTTTTTTTCCCAACTCTTTTGCAGTGACCTTCGTGTCAAGAATGGGCCTACTCATGACGCCGGTGTTTTTTTTTCATGACAATTCTCTTTCCAGCTTATGACCCCCTCGCCGGCCTGGGTTCGGTCGTTCATCGTCCCCCTCCTGTGTGTCCCCGTTTTCCTCCCCGCATTTTGGGCTGTTTGCCCACCCTTGCTGTTGCCACCCTATCGTTTTTTTCACCTCCTTGTCGTGGGCGGCCCCGATCGTTTACTTTATTGTCCCCCCATAGATTTTTCTTCAAAAACCAGTGCCAGCTACCGCGTTTTTTCAACCCGAACCACCCCCCCCAACCCATTCCGTATACTCCCCTTTTTTTTCCCCCAACTGCAAAAAGTACTGCACCAATTACCAGCTATCCTGTCGATTTCTTTTTTCCTCCCCCTTTCACCAAACTGATGACTCTCCTCCGCTTTTTTCACTACCATGTCTGCTTCGCGTGTGTTGCACGCTGGAAGGGCCCTGTTGTTGAAGAAACCTTATTAAGACCAATGCAACAACCTGTTTTCCCCCGTGACCCCCAACTGTCCCTTGTTTTTTTTTGGACACCAATCCCCCTCCTCGCTACCCTTTCCCCCCATGAAACCTCCCTCGACTCCCCCTTTCGCCCTCCTTTCCCCGCCCTTTCGGTAGTTGTATTTTTGTTGGATTCTATTTTTCCAAAAGGGACAGTACTTCAAGGAACCCTTGGTGAACATGATACTCTCTTCTGGTCCCTCTTGTGATCTTCCCTACATGACCCCCCCGGACAACCCCCCACGCACTAATAAGTACAGCCCAACGTTTTTTTTTTTCACCCTCGCCCCCCCCAAGAACCCCCGCCAACCCACCTTCCCCCCCACCTACGACCCCGCCCCCCCAGTAGCAATAAAGCCCACAAACAAAACCTTTCAACCAAACCGAGCCTCAATTGTGCAGAAATGTACACGCACAGGACCCTGCCCCGTGCCTCTTTTTACCCCCGACCGCTGAACCGTCCTGCAGTTCAGTGCAGGGAATGCTGCATTTGTCAGTTTCTCACCCCTTTCCAGACTCCTGACCCAGGGCTTGAGGCGCAGAGGTCCGTTGATTTTTTCTCCCCCCCTAAGTGTTTTTCACTCCCGCCGAGCCCCCCCAAATGTCTTTTACAGAGCCCTTGGGGTATGTTCGTTTTTTTTTCTTGCCATATGTCCCCAGTTTTTACAAGCGGCTGAGTTAGTGGACAAAAACCTGTGACCGAGTTTTCTTTTGGGACCCCCTCCCCACTTCCGGGCCCTGCCCAGTGTTGGCAAACCCCACCCCATAGTACCCTTCGATCTTGGAGTAGACGTTCTTTTTGTGCGAGGTGTCGAAGAATCTGCCCAAAAAAAATGCGGCCCCCACCTGGTTGTTTTTCCTTCGGCGAGCTTTTGGAAGCTCTCCCTCTGATTCTGGCCCTAACACCCACCTCCGTTCCTCATTTCCCATGGTCATAGCTTCATCCATTTTACGATGTTCATCCGCTAACCTTTTTCCTTAGGTCCCCACGAGGACGTTGAGTGCTTTTAGTTCGGGATCTTTCTTCTTCCCTTTCCCCCTCGTTTTTAAATTAGTTTTCGGGACTTCCAGGGAATGGCCCAGCTTTCCTAGTATTCCCCCCCCTCCTCACGAATCCGGCCTATACTTTTCTTCACGCAAATTTCTGGGGCAGATTCCGCTGAACCTCCCGGTGGTCCCACTAAACCAGTATCGCTGTAACGCCGACCCGAGTTCCCGGGTGTGGTTGATTGACAGGTTCTATTTTCATAAAGTTTTTTTTGATTCCTTTTTTTCCCCTACCTGTTTTTTGAACTTTGACCACCGGTATTGTTTGGAATGTAGTTGTCCCCCACTTTTTTCCTCGAGTCCTGCCAGCTGGTTAAGGGTATAGTTCCCTGCCTTCAGCTTCCCGATAGGTCTTTTCAGTTTTTTGACCTCTGATTTTCCTTTTTCCTTTGCGGCGGCGGCGGACCCCCCCAATGGGTTTTTTTTCGTCTCTTTATGGTTTTGCACGGCCCTGTCTGGTCCATCTTGGAGCTCGATCTCATCTTGGGTTTTCAATATTTGTTTTGTTTTTCTATGTATATTGCTCACTCCGAATCCTTAGGTCGAAGGACCCCCTTGACGGTTCCCCGCCCCTCTCACCCCCGACCTACTTATGTGTGCACGAACCCGGGACGCTGCCAGCCTTCCCAGGTTGGGTAGACTCACACGCCCCTTTTTTTTTGTTTTGTTTTTTTTTCCCCCCCCTACCCCCCGTCAGCGCCACATGGCCCCCCTGTCCAAACCATCCGAAATCCGCGCAGTCGGCCGCCGAAAGTTTTCGGTCCAAGAAGGACCCCCGTACTGGAGGCCCCCCTCCTGACACAACGTCTGTGGAGACCGGGCAGATTCTTCACCGAACCAGAAGTATAGAGTTCTTGTTCGGTTTTTCTCTTGGGATTTGATTTTTTGGGTGTGGAGTGCGCTCGTAACGATAGTGAATGCCCCCCCTCCTTGGTCGGGTCTGGCGTTCTCTTGAATCTTCCCGTGAATTTTTCTATCATGCGACGCCTCTTGGTAGGTCTCCTTGGTCCCCGCCAGCCTGCATACCTCCCTGTCTTAAATCCCCCCGTTCGGCACGTTACCGTAAACGTTGTCTTGTGAAGTGGAAACGCCCCCGAAGAAGCTGTTCTCCCCCGCCGTTTTACCCATACCTTTCCTGTAATTCCCACCCCTCCCGGCCCGACTTTAGCTGCCTCGGCCTTGCCCCGTCCCCCTCGTTTTTTGCAGCCTCGGGAACGTACACACCTCCGTCGGCAGTCGGTCCCGCCGAGGTCGCGGACCCCGCCCCCACTCCCCTTGGACAGGGCCCTTTTTTCGTCCCCCCGCGGAGACCTTTTTCCCATTGCATGGTGGTCACTTCCCGTTGAATTGAGGTGCAAAGTTTCGGTTTTTCGGCCCTGGCCCCCTTCCAGCCGTCCATGAGTTAGCGCCCGCATTCCTGGCCCACGGCGAGAAACGTTTCACACGAAGTGTCTTTTCCTTTTTTTGGCTTTTCCCTCGACATGACATTGCTTTCTTTTCGCTCGATCGTCCGAAAGGGCAAGGAGTCTTTCTCGCCCAGTGTTTTTCCTTATGCTTTTTCACCTGCGTTCCCCAGGACAGAGCGGCGCATCGGTAATCCTTTTTCTTGTGCGCAGCTCTCCAATTTACCGACTGTTTTTGTTTTGGTTAGATCTGGGTTTTTCCCAGACTGCTCCCTACGTTTTTTTCTTTTCTCACCCCCTTTCCCGACTCCCGAATTTTTTCCATCGCCCTTCCCCAACCATTCGTCGACCTCGTTCCTATCTGACCGATCTGTGTTGTTTCTTGAGGAGTTTTTCCTTTTTCCGGGGAGTCTTCTTCTTTTCTCTCCCTTCCTCCTCCCTTTTTTTTTTTTTGTTTGTGAGGTTTTTTGTTTTTTTTTGAGGTTTTTGATTCCCTCTCAACTTTCCGCGCGGCCTCATCCCCAACCGGCTCGCCAGGAGGTTGTTTGCAATCTTGTCGCGAAGTTGGGGTGAGTGAGCTTTGTCATTATATTTTATGGGTTTTTTGTGATAATGGGTGTTTCTTCGGCGGACTTTTTTGTCAGACCCTTCTCATTAACCACCACCTTTAAGGTTTTTTTTTCCCCCTTTTCGTTTTTATATGCGAGGAGCCGACGTCTACTCCTAAGAAGCTCGGACCTCCAGTAAAAGTGTCTCATACAAGACTTTTTTTTCTTTGCCCGGCATCTTTTTTTTTGATCTCGCTTGACCGTCTTTGTGTTTTGGGGGCTATAGCACGCGCATGTCAGGTAGAGAACCACACCGAGTTTAAATTTCTGCTTTTTCCCCCTTTTTTTTTATTTACCACTTTCTCTTTGCTGGGACCTCTATCATCTAGGGCCGTACGTTTTTCTTCTACGTCTTCTAGCGCCTTTCTAGCCGTGGCTACGGTTGAATTACCCCCCTTTCTTTTTCTGGCTTTCTAAGACCCTACTTAAACTACTGTATGGTGATGGACTATTATTAGGATTGAAGTTTGGTTTCCATACCTACCTCTTGTCTTACGTTCAATGACATCACCCTCTGTGCGGAGATTTTTCCGTTCCTGTATGAAGGTTAGTTGGACCCCCGAGGTCTCTTTGTACTTTGGGACGTTCTTGCGTTTTTTGCTTTCTTGACCCACTTGTTTGGTTTTTCTTCAAGGCCAAACACATTGATGGTTCTTTTGAGTTTTGTTATTTAGTCGTTTTGGCAACTGTGTGTATTTGAGAATTTTTTTCTGGAGGTCCTCGTTCTTTCCCCCTACTGTGAGTCGTCACCCCCCTATTAGAGGTTCCGGTTTTTTTTTACAAAGGAGTTGTCGGACTGCGCTCCCTATCAGCACGGGTGGTTGGGGGGTGATGGGTGTGGGTTGAGGGTTGTGTGGCGCGGGTGGTGGTAGGGCGCGGTGCGGGTTGGACCGGGCCGCATTGGGGTGCGGGTACCACCAGTCGGGGCTGGGTGGCTTTTGGGGGGCTCTGGAGGGGGATGGGGTGGGGGGGTCGGGTGGGGCGCAGCGTAGTGGTCGGCACTGTGGAGGATGAGGGGGGGGCGCCGCGTGGTGGAGGTCTGGGGGTTCGGGGTCGGTGGGGTGGATTCGCGGGGGTGGGGGGGGGGTGCGTGGGTTGGGATGAGGGGCGGCGGGGGGGGGGGTGGGGCCGGGCTTTGTGGGCGGTGGTTCGGGGGCAGGGGGGATGCGGTCAGCTGGGGGTGGCTCGGTGGGTGGTGGGGGGGGGGGGGGGTGGGTTGGGTTGTCGGGGGTGGGGGGGGGTTGGGGGTGGGGCAGGTGTTGTGGTTGGGGTAGGGGGGGGGGGGGTGTTGTGAATTTCTCCTGACCATTTTTTCGAGTGTCTTTCACGCGCTTCCTCCATGCCCGCGCCCACCTACTAGAAGCCGTTGTTCTACTTATGTCCGGGTGCCCCCATTTTACCAGCGTTTAGTCTTCGGCCCCACCGACGGTATTTTCGTGAGTAGATTTTCTTGTTTTTTTTTCAGGCTCCCTTCAGTCGGGTTTTTTGGAGGTTGCTTTTCACATGGGTGGTTTGCTTTTCTAGATTGTACGCCCATGGAGTTGAGTCCCCTCCGTCCTCCTTTTTAAAAATTTTTCCCTTCCCCCGACGGATTCCGCTATTGGCCATTCTTGAGGGCTATGCGTCACTTTGGGTGGAAGGTATTACCTTTGCCAGAATTGATGTAGTTTTTTAGTCGGTTGAGGATTTTTTTTCCCCACCTTTTTTCCCTTGTCTTTGATCTAGCATTCGCCACTGGTTAATGTTGAAACCCCGCTTTCAACTTCCCCATCAGGTACCTCCGTCTTTTTTTGGGGAAAGTTAGCAACGACGGCCCCTACTCTGTCGGACGGTTGAGGGTTTGCTGCTCTGGTGCCGAATTTCCCCGTGCACGGCCGGATGTCCTCCGCGTAGGGGCCCAACCCCCTTTGAAGCGTCGTTCCGTATTTGTTGCCGGGCGTATTCTCCCCCGAGATTCTTCAATGTACACCTTTACTCGCTGGTTTTGCCGAGACGGTGTATTTCCCGGAGGTGCGAGATTCTTTTTTCCCGGGACTGGTCGTTCTAGCTTCCTTCGGCTTTCGATGCCTTTCGTTGACCTAAAACCCATCTTTCCTTTTTTTGGGCTCGTTGCGCATTCTTCTTTCGGGGGCCGTTCCATCGCCTAGCTTGCCAGATCCCCCCGTATTCGTTTCCCGCACCCTTCCCCCCCAACTATTCCCTTTCTTCATCTCTTTATTCTCCAGCGCAGTAATCTACCGAGGTCGTTAGTCCCGGCCTCTGTCCCGTTTTTCTTTTAAACCGGATTGTCAGCTTTGGTTAAATTCTTTTTTCAAACGTCTTCCTTTTACCCAAGTTCTCTCCCTCTTCCCGTGTCTCCTTCCTTGGGTCGGAGTCAGAAATTTAGATGTTGCCACGAAACCCCCGATGAGGTTTAATAAGGGATCGCAATAAGGTTTCCCTCTTTTTAGCCTCTCTTCCCCTGGTTCGTCAGGGCCCGGTCTCTCGGTTTCTTCAAAGGGGACTTTTTTCTTTTCCAATCCCCCCTGCCGAGGTGGTTTTTTTTTGCAGCGGTCTACCGTGCGCCCTGTCCTTGTCCTTCGATCGCTTCCCTGCTTGGGGTTTTCTCCAGGAAGTAGTTCCTGCTGATTTGCTTGGACTTTCAATTTTTTGGCTTTTAATGCGCATCCGTCCTGTGAAGTGGAATTTTCCCCCCTTCCCCCTACCAGACGGATTTTTGCCCCCCCCTTGACCGCAGGTCTCCCCCCAGGGTCCCTTGACATACTCTCAAACCCCCTTCCTTTCGAGGGGCCTCCTCTTTTCCTTTTTCCATTTCTTCGTCTGTCTTCCTTCCTTTTCTGTCTGGCCCCCTTTTGCTTTCTTCCTGTGTCTCCCAGGACTTTTCTGGCCACTTTTCCGATCTTCCCAAGCCCCCGCCTTCCTTGAAATCCCCTCTTTCATTCGAGGGGTCAGCGTTTCCCTTGGTTAACTTTGGCCCTAGATCGTCCCTTAGATCCTTATTTTCTTTATTTTTTTTGATCGGCCAGTATTAGTCGACAGTGCCCTTGGAGTTGTTCGTTATAGGGGGTTCCCCCCTGTGAGTTTGATCCCCCCCCTTCCTTGTTCCCTCCTATCGCCTCCCCCCTGACCCAGGTGGACACGTATTCTTTCCAGCACTTCAAGGAGCGGATTGAACATCAACTTGCCCCCCTTGTTTCCCCAATAGTAAGTTCGGTTGCCCCCATACTGCGAGGTTGTTCTACTCTTGTTTTCCGGGATGTCCGTTTCCTTCACCGCCCGTTTTCTTTTTTCGGCTTTATGGACCCCCACTCTTTCCTCTGCTGATTGTTTCTTTTTCTGCCCCTGGGATTGGCTGCGGTTTTGACCTTTTCTGATGTGAATGTCAACCCTAGGTTCCAACTACGCAAAGTCCCCGTTTTTCTTTCCCGGGCTTCCCTTGCCTAAAGTTTAGTTTTTCTTTTGGTTTTGTAATTTGGCACCTGTGGTCCTTTATTGGTCTGTCGTTTTGGCGTTTTTTTACCGTGTCAGTTCTTAAAATTTGGTGTTTCCCTGTTTGGGTCTTTTTTTCCGGCAGTAGCGAGTAAAGTGTCCGCAAAACCTCGTCATTTCCCCAGCTCTTTTTCTAGGTAGTCTTCACTACTCCCTATTTATTCTTTCCATTTTTCTTCTTGATACCCCCTTTCTTCCGTCATCATCCACAATGATGGTCAGTTGACATTCTGTTTGACAATACGTGTTTGTGGAAAACGATAGGAAGGTGCTTTTTTCTTATCCCCCCCCTCTTGTTCCCGGTTCTGCCAGGGAAATGGTTTTCATTGGGATTAATCTTTCACCATGCACAAACCCTCCGAACTTCACCACCACGTCCTCCGACCCTGTGTCCCACTTCCCCCCCCATTAGGGAATGTTTTTCCTTTCTTCCTCCCTAGCCTTTTCGCCTTTTTTCTCTTTTCCAAGACTGGTCTCCCCCTGCATTTTTGGGTCCTTCCTCCTTCGAACTGTTGAAGTCGTTTGGGGTCGAACCCTTTTCCCCGAGCGGTTTCCAGTAGGTTCCAAATCCACGCGCCGATCCTTCCTGCTGTTTATTCGGGGGGGCCCCGGATGCAGTCAATGAATTGCCGAGTCTTATCCCAGTATCCCTGCAGTTCTTTTTGTGGCAGATCCCCAAACTCGCCTTAATGCCCCTCCTGCTCTTCGTTCGCCAATTCACTAATCCCCCACGTATTTCCCCCCCGCGGTTGTCTTTTGATTATTTTGCTTTTGGAGGACCCTATGAACCCTTATTTCGGTTTTTTGCCTGGTTGATTTTTTGGCGAATCTTTGCTTCCCCTGCTCCCCTTTCCTCCCCCCGGTCCACTTTGATGTTTGACCGCCCCCTGTTTTGACTCTTCACTGTTCAGTGACCCCCGTGTTGGCCAATTTTAATACTGGCAGAGTACCCTTTTCCCCTTCCACTGACGCCTTTTTTTGTTTTTTGCTGTCCTTTTCCCCCACCTTCTGTGCTGATCCATTTTTTTTAAAGCCCCCTGCTTGACATCTAACCCCACCCCTGTGGATTCCTTTCAACGTACCCTTTTTCCACAACCCCCATTCACCACCACCCTGAACCTGTCCAACGCATCAACTTACCCAAAACTTTGCTGGAACTAGTTGCGTTCCCTGGGCATCTCTCTTCACTCCCAACAGGCCCCTGCCCGACTTTTGGTTTACTATGTGGTCTCGGAGTCTATCGTCTTTTAAGTGTGAACGCTTTCCCCCTGCGTTTTTTTACTCTTCCCCCCCCCGGTGTTGATGTTCCCTCTTGGCGGTATAGTCCTCACTTTTTTTTCAGTACGTTTGTGGCCCTGTGACGTGCTGGCCCCCCTTTCCAAACCCCCCCCCCAACTTTACTTTTTCCTTCACTTTTCAGTTTAGGAGTTTCCTTAGTCAGTTTTTCCCTCTCCCTCATACCCCCCCCCCCCCAACCCGTCTTAAGTTCTCACGATTTCATCTAACGTTGCAATCATACCCTCGCAGCTTGTCCCAACCCCCCTGTTCCCTTTACCCCCCTGAGGACTAGGCCATTACCCCGTCTGTTCGCGAACTTTTATTGTTCCACTGTTTATATGAAGTATGAGGCCCAGGGCTACTGGACGGGGGCGGTGTTTGCGTTGAACTCTGCGAATTTGTGCAACTTCTTGCCAGTTGCCATATGTTCTCTGGGGGAAAAGCCCGTTTGGTTTCCTCCTTTTTTGTACCTCTTGTTTTATTTCTCCCTCCCCCCAACGTTTTTTTCCTTCGTTTTTTCCCCCGCGGGCTTTTTGATTACTTGTCCCTTCCCGGTTTCATTTTTCACCCCTTTCAGCCTTTCTTTACCCTGCCTTGGTACCTGAGTCCTGATGCTTTTTTGGCCTGGACCCGATATTGGCGGCAACTTGTCTCTGAAGAGAGAGATTCCTCTGTTTTTTTTCACCGTTGAATCGATTAATCTACCTAGTAGCCTTTCTTTCGGCTCCCCCCCCCCATGTTGTTGTCCGGGCGACTCCCTTTTCTGCCCCCCCAATCTCTTGCCTTTTTTTTGCTTTTTTTCTTTCAATGGTGGCGGAGGCCTTTCCTTGAGCCGTTCGCAGTTGTTGATTCCAGTACTTACACCCGCAGGTTTTTTGTTGTTTTCCTCCCTTTGAAAACCCCTGAGCTTTTTGACCGATGTTTATGCGACGGTATGTCTGGATGTGTGATAGGACCAGCGTCCCCCATTTACTGTTTTTCTTTTCTTGAAGATTCATTTTCCATCGTTGTCTCCCCTGGCGCCACCGAATACCCTTTCTTCACTTTTTTCCCCCTCCCGCAGGAAATACCCCATTTCTTCCTGCAGTTCCAGTAGCTGGTTATTTTTGCTCCATGCGTTTTCGGGCGTGAGGCCATGCCGGGCGTATCGAAAGTTTTTTTTTCCCCGTTCTGTTTTTTTTTTCGTGTGTTCCTTTGTTTCGACCCCCCCCCCTTTTGGTGTCTTTTTTGATGACAAACTTGCTTCTCATGGGGCGGAGGTCGTTTTCTTAGTGCTTTGTGGTTAAGTCCACCTTCCCACCCCAATTCCCTCCATCGGCCACCCCTTTTGGAGGCTTCTCCTGCGAGTGCACCCCGTTCTTTTGGGCGTGGGACAATTTTGAATCCATGACGAACTTCCTTCTTTCTTTCCTCTTCTTGCCGTCTTTTTTTTCGAATTCTGGCAGCTTTTTTCTGTAATTGCCATTTTAGACAAGTCCAGGCCTCTTTTTCCTGTTGTCACCCTCACATTTCACCAGCCCCGCCATCGGTGTGAGGATTTTTGCGCCAGTTGCTTTCACATGATTTTCTTTTTTCGTCTGAGTTCCCCCGTTTTATTCTTTTTCTATTTCTCGACCCCGGTTAGAATAAGATGTTCGACGTGCTCTCTCTGCATCTTTTCTTTTTTATGTCAAGCTTAGAGCTCCAATTGTGCTCCCCCATTTTCCGACAGTATAAGGACTCGCAGGCGGTTTTTTTGGACCTTGAATAATTGCCTCTTGAACCCCTACTCTTTCTCTTTCAAAGAACTGGTCTCTCTTTTCT
>Ga0179591_1324031_pt1 | contig 11106 bp, 10 predicted proteins | sample CZOMad2_1_08_16f_FD_182891 | JGI IMG/M metagenome (GOLD analysis project Ga0179591, IMG submission 182891) | Vadose zone soil fungal communities from Angelo Coast Range Reserve, California, USA - CZOMad2_1_08_16fungal (PacBio error correction) | ecosystem: Environmental > Terrestrial > Soil >... | reverse complement strand
GGCCCCCTTTAGAAGGGTTCGTGTTGTCCCAAGCTGAACGTCTGCTGTGCCTTGCTGGAGGTGACCGCTGGTGTCTGTCTTCCCCCCCTGGCCGGGAATAATTCTACTTTCCTTTGGTCCCTAGAGGATTTCGGTAACCCGGAAGGATCTTTTTACACCCTTAGCGAAAGTAGAGTTTACTCAAGTCCCCCCCCCCTTCCCGCAGCGCGGTTTTTTTTAGGCCTGGCCCACCCACGTTATGGAGGGAGACGGTACACTTCGCATACGCCAAAATTCAACTTTCCTCAGGAGTTCCGCTTTTCTTAGGTCTTTTCCCCCCTTTGACTTAACGACGGGCAATCTCCACTGACTTTTTTTCCTTTGGGAGATCCGAGACCCGCTTCAAACTTGGAGAATCTAGCCATAGTCTTTTTACCCCTCTCTTTCCTCCCCGATGCCACGTCCTCCGCTTACCCACGGTACCTCTTTGGAAAGAATTACCATGGAACCTTCGCAGATGATGCAGATCCATTTTCTTTTTTGAGACGTGAAGCATCATCCAAGAGGCCTTTGGACCTCTAGACGCTTTTTTCCCTTCAGTGACGGGCTTCTGGCCCCCCTCACCGCCTTCCCAGATGGCTCTTCGTCGGCAAAACCTAAAGAGATTGGCGTCCTTTAGTTTCACGATTTTTTTTTTTTTTGGAAAAGGTTTACACCCTTCCCCCCCTTTTCCCCCCCCCCTTCTCTACTTTGAAACACTTTTTCCCCCGGTTGGGTCATACTTGGAGTTGTCGTCCGGGAGGTGGACTCTACCTTCTTCTTTTCTCATTCCGCAACGGCTTTCTTGCTTGGCGTGAGTTCCCTATGGGTAGTTCCCGGGTTCCGGCTTATTTAGTTTAAGGATGTTCGAAGGATCCCCCTCCCTTGAATCATCTCTCTTTCTCCTGGGAATTTTTTTAGAGCTTAAATGGATGATTTTTCGTCCTAGTCTGACATCATTCTTTCTCTTTCCTCTTTGGCCCTCCCTTCAGTTTTTCGGAAACGGGTGCTAGTAGATTTTAAAAGGGTCAGTGAGGCTCTTGGGGCTTTTTAGTCAGGCCGCCCTTCACGTTGCCCTGTTTTCCCGGTCTTACTACCCCCCTTTCTTTGGTAAGAGGCGATGAAAGCCCCCCCGACGTCTCAGGAGCTCTTTTTTTGTTCTAGTACCGGGGACATGCTTTCCGGCTTCAATTCGTTGACCGACCGAGCGGCAAAGGAAGTTGTTTGAAGCTCTGTTTTACCTCATCAGTGTTGGCATTGATAAAGATTATTTTGGTAAACATCGCGTCGTTCAGGTTTAAATCTTTTTTGGTGATTTTCACCGGCTACAAGGCCACCTTCCCCCGTGAAACCACCCCCGAAAAAACGTCCTACCTTGAGGTTCCCTTTTCTGCCTGGCCAGCTAGACGGTATTCCCCTCTGAAGGTGGTACAAACTTCTTTTTGTCTTAAAGCTGGTACGGCGACATTCCCCCCCCCGATTGCGAAGTCGCCCCCGTCCCACTTTTTCAGGATTTTGCTCTTCCTGCGAGACGTCGATGTTTGTCGTTTTCGTCCCCCTTGAAAGCATCCCCCTTTTTTTTTGTCTTGAATGATTCCCCCCGGGCGTGATTCATTAAAAAACCGCCGTCTAAAGATTACCCTCTGTGGCCCTGCAGTCCCCTCGGCTTTCCTCTGGCTTTCTGGGTATCCCCTTTGTAGTAGAACAGGGTGTACCTTTCCAAAACCAAGTCATTCAGTTGGATCGGCTTCGTTTGTCGCTACACCTGGCTTCAGCCGACGGCCCTTCCCAAACCCTTTTTTCCTCGCCATCGACGTGACCTTAAGTTCCTCCGTGCCCTCCCTTCCCCCTTACAAAACGCCCACGCAGTTTGCAGCTAAATAAAAGACCCTTTTTCCCTCCGAAAAGGTTTTCCGTCGGCCATTCTGAGTCTGACCCCCCCCTTCCCTTCCTCCGGTCCCCGGTCCTGTTCGGTGTGTGGTGTGTTTCGATGTGAGCACGGCCAACAGCTGCCAAAACGTGTTCGATTGATCTTTCCGTGTAAACTTCTGCTCGAGGTACTCCCCTGTCCCTTTTTGAATTCCTCCGATGGTTTTTGACCCTCCTGTGCAGCTCGCCCCCCTAATTCTGAAGGACGTTTTCTTTGGTCAAGAAGTTTTCAAGGCCCCCGTACAAGACGCGTCCAAAGGTCCGACATCCCCCTTCTCTTCCTTTTATAGGTTTCCCCCCCTCCCACTTTGGAAGAGGTTTCGCAGGCGTTCGCTAGCAGAACCCCCAAACACGAAGATATCTCTCTTTCCCCTCTTTTCGATCCGCTTTCCCGAACGCCTGCATGCACAAAGTTTTCCCCTTCTCCGAGCACCTTCGTGCCGGGAGGTCTTTTTGTAAGAGCTTTCTCCTTCCTTAAAGATCTTCGGAGTAAAGTATTGAAAACTCGCTCAAGCTTCTTTTTCTAGAGTCTCAGGGTCGGGAATCGGATTTGCCGTATCTCCCCCCCCCTTTTTTTGGGCGATTCCACTGACCAGATAGTAAACGATCGGCCGGTTTGAAGTCCTACAAGTGGTTCTTGTTTGTCCCGGAGGAAACCTTCCATACCCTAAATTTCCCTCCCAGTACCTTTTTTTTGAGGATTTCAGCAGCTTGTATTTCAAGGGACCTACCCTCTAGGTACGTGTAGGAGGACCCTCGAGTTCGTACCTTGGGAGCTATGTTGTCTTGTAACTCTTTTCGCGGGGCGCCTTTTTCCCTCGATGTCCAGCTCGCTAGAACATTTTTTGGTCCTGAAGGCCTTTTTCGGCGGAGCATTTTTTACGCGCCTCACGAATGTCTTTGTTTCCTTTGTATCTTTTCTGTGATTTTCCCAAGTTTCTGCCCTAGCACGATTAGGCAGAAAGGACTTTTGTCACGGAAAGGGCGATGTTTTTTAACTTTCTTGGTGGGCTAGCCCGGGGCCCCCAGGTTCGGGATCTGCCGATGGTTTTTTCGTCTCACATCCTGCTTTGCTTTGACGAGCAACCCCTTTTCCAGGAATCCGCCTACACATTTCTTTTCCGTCACTTGCGTCCGTACCCTTTCTCTACTACTTTTTTCAAATCGTGCCCCCTCGCGGCGGGCCACCAGGTCGAAGTCCTTTTTTAGATTTGGTTTTCCCGGTTTTTCTTGGGTCCACGTAAGCCCTCGTGGGTCCTACTTTTTCCTCCTCATTCCTGCGTATTTCTTCTTCGTCAAGCTATTTTCATCCCCCCTATCTTTGGCGAGTGGACTGGGCACCAAGCCTTTTTAGCTTCACAGTCCTTCCCTCCTCGTCCCCCCCCTGTGTCTCCCCGAAGTCTTTCCCCCTTTAGAAATGAGTTTTTTTTTTACGGCTGCTTTCTCCGGCCCGCACTACCCTTGGGAGTACCCAAATCACCGGCGCGGCCAGCCTGTTGATTCTTCGATCCTTTTTTGGACGAGGACTGGCGCAGTGTCCCCCCCCCGCCCCTTTCTTGGATCCCCTCTACATTTGGCCCCAAATCCTGCGGAAATGAGACTTTTTGAAGACGAGCCCGACCTTTGAAGACGATTTTTCTATAAATCCGACTGCCCGCGGCTTGGCGCAAGCCCCTCTTTCTTCCTTATGCCTTCCTTCTTATTTACCCATTGCCGAAATACTCCAGGAAAACCATCTCCAGCAAATGAGACCGCTTCAAAGCCCCTCTTTTCTTATGATCACTACCTCCCTTCAAATACGACCCACCTCAACTAAAAACTTGTCAACCGTTGGAAACAAAGCCTGTCCCAAGCGCTTTTGTCCACCCTGTAACAACCCGCCTAACATATCCTCTCCCCCCGGCTCGTTTTTTTCTGCCTTAAGGAGCAAGTCACGGGGAAGGGGTCTGGACGACTGGTCGTCCGTACGTGATGACGAGTCCGGCGCGATTCTTTCCCCCCCTTTCAACTCGACCCGCTCGTCTTTTCCAGTCTTCCCAGGCCTAGGAGGAACAAGTCCCTATTTTTTGCCTTTGCTCTTTGCGGCGGCTAGTCGGTCCCCCCCTCTCTTACATCCTCCTTTCCTCCGGGCAATGCAACTTTAGCGATGTAGTCGAGCTGAATCCAACACATCTCCCCTTCTCGGAGGTTTTGATTTGCGGGACAGCATACCGGAGAAAGAGGAAGCCCCCTTAGAAAGTAGGAACTGGTGGAGTATTCTCAGGTAATAGGATCTTTTTGGGCCCTAGTCGAAGGATTTTTGTATGCAGGGCTTCTTCTTCTGATAATGGCGTGTAATTTTAACTCCCTCCGAGACGAACTGCCCCCCCTTTTCAGAACGAGACGATCCCTAGTAAGGAGCAGAATGTCATCGCCTCGTCTTCCTCCCTCCGTGGGTTTTTACCCACGACTTAACTTTTGCAGCGTGGTCCCCCCCCGCAACGAAAAACGTCCAGAAGTGTCCATTCATACTTCCTTTGGGTGATCTCTTTTCTTTTTTCTTTGATGGACAGAACAGTCCTCCCCCCCTCGATGCCGTCGCGGATCTCTTTTTTTGTTGTTATGAACTGGCGCCGGACTACCGATTAACTTTATAGGGAGAACCATAGTGAAGGGCGCGAGCCTTCAGGTTCCCTTTCAAAGTCGAGAGAACTAGACCGACTCTTCCCCCCCCCTTCCCTTTCCACGGCATGGACCCCTTTAATTGCTTAGACGAGGACCCTTTCTAGGGATTCCTTACACCACCAGGTAACGTTCCCCTGAAGGAGTCTTTTTCCCTTTCTTAATGGGCCCGGCTTGGCATCACGTTTCTCCTTTTCCAGCACCTGATGCCTTTTGTTTCTCCGTTCTCGACGAGCGCTCCTAGGGCCCCTGTCGGAAATCTCGCTTTTTTTTCATCCGATTGGGCCGCTAAACTTAAACCTTGGAACCGCGGCCGCGAAGCCTGATCGAGCGCATCACCTTTGCTTTTTTCCGTCATCTACATCGCGAATTGAACGTCCCCTCTTGCCTTTTTTTTCACCGTCAAGCTGCGTCTCACAGGAATCCCTTTTGGGTCCCCCCCTCTAGCAGGACCTTGCAACCCATGACTGCGTCTTCTTTCCCTTTTGGTAAAAGTGGTTCCCCCCCCCTTCAAATTCCCCCGTTTTGCCCGATTGTGGTTGAAAAGGTGGTCCCCTCGGATTTGTAGTGAAACGAGTCGTAATTTCTCCATTTTTTCTCCATACCTCACCAGGAGGATGGAGGGGCTCGGTTTCTCCTGTTTTTTGGTCTTTCGTTTTTTCCCCCCCATATGTCTTCAACCTGAAACCTTTAGCAATTCGGAAGATCTTATGTTTTTTTCTCGACGTGAACTGGCTGTAGGGCAATTTCCTTCCCTCCCCTTTCGTCCGGCCTTGAGGCCCGGGAGGGATCCCCCAAGGTAAAGGTACGGTAAAAAGGGTCTTGACTCGCCTTTTTCGGCACCATGGTGCGTCCTCTCCCTCCCCCAGGGCCCTGCTTGTGCCAGATGACTTCCTTTTTAATCCCACAGTTTTTGTGCGGTTCCGGGAAGCTTCCTTCAGTTCAGGACACCCCGAACGCCCTTTCAGTCTCTTGGACATTCGGCCGCTATACCATTTTTCTTCGGACACTTTTCCCCCAAATTTTCGTGGTGGCCAGTCTCGCAGAGACAAAGATTATGGTCGACCCCCTGAGCTCCCCCTGATTTCCTTTTTCTCTTACACCCCAGAGTGTGATTGCGGTTTAACCGGCCCAGGCTAACCTAGACTTTTTCCCGTTCCTCACGCTGCTGAGCAAGGACCCAAATGGAATGGAAGCGCGCGGGACCTCTTTGCCTTTTTTTTTTTTGTGTCACCCAGTGTCCTCCTTTCTTCCGCTCCCGGCTGCCGACTTCTGAGCAGGTCCAGTGTGGATCCGCGGGCCTTTTTAGGCTCAGCGAGACGGGAGTGTCCTTGTTTCCGGCCTCGTGACTCTCCGACAGGGTCCCTTCCTGTTGAGATTCCCCCCCCCCCCGCTATACCATTTTTTCAGTACCTTCACTTGGAAGAAGGACTTCGGCCTTGTGGCTGAGTCCTGGGTCCAGTTTATACTGATTCCCCGCGTTCCCCCCCCCCCCTCCAAACCCTTTCGTGGTATCGGGCGTCGCTGTCGCTCACCCCCCTTTTGAAAGTGTTACTCCGTCCGAATGCATTTTCCTTAACCTTTGTTTTTCCCCCCCGACGACGTTCTTTTTCGCTTTTTCATGATCGGCCCCAAGGTCACCATCACAAGATACCCTCCCCCTCCCCAAAAAGATAGAACACGCCATTGCAGAAGAACTACCTGTTAGATTCCATCTGTAGACCATTCTCCTCGTTTCCCCCCCCCCCGGAATGGTAATTCTTTCGTTCGGCGGGTCTCGTCGTGTTAGAGATCCCCGGAAAAAAAGACGCGCCCTGTTCTTGCCTGGACCTTAGCTGGTCCAGTAGTAATGTTTTTTCCCTCTCAGAAGATATTTCAGTTACCTTCTTTTGCAGCCGCCCCTCCGGTGCAGGGACCCCATTTTCCTGAGGATGAAGGCTCTCCGTCAGAAGGTCTAATACACAAGCGTCTTAAGAGAACCCTTCGTACCCTTTTCCTCCAGTGGCATCTCATGACTTTTGGCTCCACCATACTTCCACGGTGAAGAGTTAATAGGCGTTCGAGCAGCAGCACCGAATCTTCTCAGCCTTGTTGTCGAGATAATTAGGTTTGCTGATTGATCTCAACGTCCTTCCCTCTTCCCCCCTCTTTCCGCAGGTGGTCGAGCAGCTTCCCTAAGAGGCCGGATTTTCGAGGAGTTCTCGGCCGGAAGATCTAGTATAGACCCCAAGTATTGAAAAGCTGCTTCTGAATTTTGTGCTCGCTCACCTTGCTCGTCCGAAAGGGTGTAGGCCATTCCTTCCTCTCTAGGCCGGCCTCGAGGAGCTTTTCTCCCTTTTTTGACCCCTCGTCCACATAGGACATTGATGAAGTAGAACACGTTTCCGTCGGTTGCTCCTCTGTCACCCTTTCCGAAAGACCCATTGACCCGGTCTTTTTTTCCTAGTAAGTCGCAGAGTTATTCGATTGTTAAAGCGATGTTCCCCAAAAGTGTCTTCCGAACAGGGTTGTTAGTCTGTCCTTGTTCTGTGTCGTTTATACTCGTCCCTTCCTAAGGGCCGAGTTCTTTTGAACCAAATCTCTTCTCAATTTTTGGCCTCGGCAGGAGAGGAGCGTGAGAACATCTTCGACTATCCTTTGTTTTGTCGCTCTTTTTCCCCTCGTTGCTCCTTTTTCCCTAATGACTTGCGGGCCATCTAAATTCCTTCCCCACCCCTCTAGGGCGATTTCATGCCTGCCTTTAATTTATATAACGCCGGGTCTCCTCCCCGTTCGGGTTGTCTATCAGGTGGAGAAACCTAGCTTGCTCCACCTTTCCCCGAGGAATCAGCTGACTCTTTCAAGTCGGGAGATCCTCCGAGAAGAACATCCCCGGGTCCCCCGTCTTTTCACAGCATCAAATTTTTCGAGTCGGCGGCCCCTTGAGAAGTAATGCTAGCAAGCCTCAAAGTTTTCTCCCAGGTACTTTTTCATTATCTTCCCGTTGCCCTGTGAACCCATAACCCCTTTGCCATTAGCCTTCCCCGCCTGGAACTGGAATGCATCAAGCTCCCGCCAGTTTACTAGTTCGATTTTTTCCCCAAAGAACAGTTTTTTTAGTGTATTCCTCTCTCGTCCTCGAACTTTTTCGCGAGGGCAAAGCATGTCCAGGTAATTGCTTTCCGTCGGTAGAACTCGGTTTGATATTTTTCTTCCCGCACCCTTGGGATCCTCGTCTTTCCCATGGTGCCTGCGCATATCTTCAAGGTTCGGACTAGGTCCCCCAAAGGTGGAGCCCGGACGAGCCCCTTTCGTTTCCTGAATGCCCTTCCCTGCACTCAGAGCTCAGTTTTGTTGGGTCAGAATAGACGCCTATGAAATTGACCTACATTTTACTTTTCTGTCCCTCGCGGTGCCCACCACTGATAAGAGTGCTGCAGTGTCATGGTCCTGAATCCCGATCAAGCCTGCCTCCTATCCAACCACGCCCTGCGAAGACGACCCAGCAATTGGGTGATCTTCTTTTCAATCCATTTTTTTTTTAACTCGACCTTACTACAGCTATGAACAACTTTTTTTTGAAAAAATCGTGTTCCAAGAGAAATTTTCTGCAGCTCCCCCTGTGCCAAAACAGTTTCCAAGCCTGCATCCCCCCCCCCCTCTCTCTCGGCCTTGTGTTTTTATATCTGAAAGATTTCAATGTTGACTGTGGAGGGTTTAAGTTCCTCCGGTTGACCTCTTCTCTTGGTCAGCTCTTAGTTAACGTGACCTCTGCGCCCGTTGAGGAGATACTGCAAGACTTCGGTTTTTTTTCCAAGTCCCCGACGGGACCTTTTGGGGTCCCCTCCCCTTGGTCCCATGTTTTCTTTTTCCCGACCGATCACCGAGATTTAATAAGGGCCATGAAGGGAGCGATTTCCGCCTAGTAGCATAAACACCGCCTTCCAGAGCTTAACCAGTCTGGAAAGTACGTATCTCTTAGTTCTCTTTTACGACCTGGTCCCCCCGTTGCTTTCGATTCCTATCTAACGACCTTTTTGTTTCCCCATGGAAGTTTCCCCCTTGAAACAGCGCAGGAGATATCCTGTTAGCTTGAGAATAATGATTCTTTGACAGGTGTCTCCATCGTCTGTTGAACCGTGTGTTTCAGACATAAGAGCTCACTGATAGTTCGACTTTTTAGAACGAGGTCCTCTCTCCCTTTGGACTTCATCTCCTCCTCACCCTCCGCATGCCGAGTAGGAGATGGTAAGCTGGCCATGAAAAACTCCCCGCCCCGACGTTCCCCCCCTCTCTTTTCTCTTCTCTATGTCCCCGTCGAAGGTTTTAGTGTGGGCCCCCGGCAAGATGCTGTGGCACTCCCGCGGCTGGTGCGCTGGTTGCGGTTCTTCAAAGGAGTGGCGGCCGGTACACAGCTTCTCTTTTTTACGAGCGGGCTCTCGTTTACCCTGGTCAAATCCCCCTTAGCCTTTCCCGCAGGAGGCTCCGGCATATACCTCCGCCTGCGTGTTTTTCTGAATTTCCCCCCCTCCCTCACCGCTTTTTTCTCTTTCTCGCACCAGCGTACCCTTAAGACTCGGAGCTTCCTGATTCCTGAAAGGCTGTACCCCCACCCCCTTTATTGACGTACACGAACTGATGGAGGTTTTATAAGACGACCGTCCCCCGTCGAGTGACTGAGAATACCCCCCCCCTTTCTTCACTCCCAGTTCATTCCGTCTGCGGAAGAATAGGACCCTTTCCTTCGTAATCCACAGCTGCAAGTATGATAGTCGCAATCAACGTCTTCGTTCTTGCAGGTCACAGGTTTCCCATATACTAGTTCCACCCCGAGTAAACTGACGGGTTTCCCCTCCGACGTATCCCTCACCTTTGACCGCTTGTGCCAGCCCTCGAAGGAACCACGGATTCCGAGCTTATTGGGCAAGCCTTTGACCTTTTTTAAAACCTTTTGCGGTCCCCCCCGGAATGGCACCCACCCTGATTTCGGAAAAGTCTCTTTTCTTGTTTCCCGATTTTTCCCCCTCTATATCGGATTTGTCCTTTGAAAATGTTGGAGTGCCATGAGTGTCAGTTTCCCCCCCCCCCAAGGACGGAGGGAGATTTAGTGGAGATTTTGGTTTTGGATTTGTCTAATTCTATCCTTCCTCAAACGTAGACCCCTTCTCTCTTTCGGAGTACCTGCTGGGAGAACCCCGAAAGAGGCCAGCTGTGTGGCCTTGATCTCCCCCCCCGGCTTCTTTTACTATCTAATGTACCTAAGGGATGGTCCCCCGAAGGGTCGTAAGTTCCGGACCCCAGGGGATATCCTCTTCCCAACCGGTATTCCTAGGATTTGGCTGGCACGAGAATAGTTCCGAGCGAAAGGCCACTCTGGGCTCCATTCCGGTATTCTTAAGTCCCCCTTCCAGCGCGACCCCTTTTAGACATGGCCCCCCGGCTTCTTTCCTGGAATGCTTTCCCTTTGTGCTTGGGGACGGAGAGACCATCTGTTTGACCCTGTCAAACTCCTCAGGTCCCCAGTTCCTCGCCGAACCCATGAGGGTACCTAAAAGAGCGTTTCCTCAGTGCTTTTTTTCGCCCTTAACAATGGATGGGCTTTCCCCTCCCAAGACTCCGGAAACCTCGTTCTCCCCCGTTCAACCTCACGCTGCTGAGCCAGGATTTTCTCTTTTTTGTCCCCTCGGGCCCGCTCATTTTTTTTTTTTTGAAAGGGGCGGGTCGGAAAGATTTTCCAGGCGATGCCGACCCTGCCTTCTCCGAAGTTTTTGTTCTCTCAGCGAGCCCTGGGTAGTTTTTCCCCTTCCCGCTAATTTCTCCCATCCCGAACGTATTTTTTTTCCCTTTGCGTAAAATGGCTTTCGAGGACACAAACGAATGGATTCTCAGGAGTAACATCCTCCCCCTTTCAGTTCCTTTATTTTTCTTTGCTGTGAATTGCTCAACAGACTTAGCTTTTGCTTATGAAACCTCCCCACACCCAGAACCTAGTTCTTCCTTCCCCCCCTCTTTTTATAACTCTTAACCTCAAGGTTTACGAGCTGTGGGACCCCTCCGTGAAAGCGCCTTGCCCTGCTCGTCCTCCCTGTTCCCCCCCTTCCAACGAAAAACTGACATCTTTGCGCATACCTCCCCCTCCTACTCCCTCATAAGTTCTGCCATAGACTAGCTGTCTGGAAACCCCCCCTGAATTAAGTCACTTCACCTTGGTAGGGGGGAGGGTCGGCGTCGTCCTTTCGCGCACCAACTTAAGTTTTTCCTACGTCAGGCCCCATGCACGATCGTGGAACCTCTCGGTACCGTTTCCACTGTTTCTTCGGCCAGAGGCCGCTTCGGCCTTCCCCCCTTTTTCGACTCCTAACTTTTGTCCTGCAGTGGGTCTGCCAGGCTTGGGTCAAATCAGGTTATCCTGATAGTCCTGATCACTAGGCAGTGACCAGGTTAGCAACGGTTCAGCTTTTTTTATCTCTACACTTCCCCCCTCGGTCCTGCAGCCCGAAAGCACTACCAAACCTCTCT
>Ga0179591_1267116_pt1 | contig 11106 bp, 12 predicted proteins | sample CZOMad2_1_08_16f_FD_182891 | JGI IMG/M metagenome (GOLD analysis project Ga0179591, IMG submission 182891) | Vadose zone soil fungal communities from Angelo Coast Range Reserve, California, USA - CZOMad2_1_08_16fungal (PacBio error correction) | ecosystem: Environmental > Terrestrial > Soil >... | reverse complement strand
TCTCGAGGAGCATTTTTGAGATTCTGTCCGGTCTCGAGCTGAATATGACCCAGCTTCCGTGTTCTCCCCGACGTTTCCTCCCAGTGCAGGGTTCTATTCCCCCTCCGCCCGGTGTACTTGTTTGAGTCGGTAAACCCACCTTTCATGGCCCCGTGGTTGCGTACTCGTTTGCCCCTACCGTACTGCTCTGCCCGTACCCGTGATGCTGACGGCACCGCGGGGGGGTTTTCGCGTGGCGGCAGCGGAAGCGACTTGACCCCCTGGGTTCTTCCGACCAAAGCTGCGTCCTTTTTTTCCCTCTTGTTGCCCTCCCTGGGAGTTCGTTTGGTTTTTTTTTTCCTCCGGGACAACTGCTTTTTCCTGTTTTTCTTTTGGCTGTCCAGGTTTTCGCCGTTTGGACCCTTTTTTTTCCCCTTTACCGCTCCCCCCGGCAGGTGGGCGTTTTTTTCATCCATCGGGGAACTCTCTCCCCTGGCACGAAACGCCCGGCGTCCTTCTGTTTTTTTTTCTTTTTTTATATCAAATGAGTGCTTTTTTTACGTCCACCACCCCAGGACCCCAGCGACCTGGCTGCCCCTTCTGGCGATACCGTTTGCCGCGTTCTTTTTAGAGATACTTTGCCGGGCCGTGCCCCTTTTACCCTATCCAAAGACCCTTCCCCTGTTCTTTTCTCTCTTTTCCACTAATACGTGTTTGTTGTCAGCTATCCGTTCACTAAGCATTTCTTGCTTTTGAGTTCTTTTTCAAGTTCCCGTGCCTCGTCGCCCTCCCCCTCCCACAGTCCTGTTTTTAATCGAGCTCTTCCAACGTATGCACAGGCGTCTTTCTTGTGTTTTCTACCCGTTCGCGGCGGTCGTTTTTTCCCTACCTGAAGCATTCCGGGCGTTCTTGTCCAGGAGAGATTTTGGAATTCGCGCTGGCTGGCAACGCCCCTTGGTAAGGGTAATGGTGTTTCCGCGTATGTGTCCGAAGAAGTTCCACCCGCCCCCTTCTCCCCGTGCAGTTTCTCGCACGTCCAAGGAACCCCGCTTTTTTTCAGTCCCGCCCAGTCATTGAGGGCACCCCACTTGGAAAAAAGGCACTTTTTTCCTTTGAAGAGCGACATCCCCTTTTTCTCGGCCAGCTGACGGCGCACAGCGAGGGTGTCTGCGTCAGACCTTGGTTTTTCCTTGGATGCATCCTTGTAGACCTCCCGCGGCCCAGAAGAGTGCACCTGGTCTCGTTATGTGAGCCTGGAACTGTCCAAACCCCCCTCCTTACTTTCGGTAAGCTCATTGCCCTCCTTTTCCCTGATACTCTCGAGACACTCTCGGGCATATTTGCCAGGTGCCCCGACGTGAGATCTGCATTCCCTTTCCTTTCGATTACCGACTCACGGTCCCCAGTTCGGGGACTGACAATGGGTAAATTCCTCGACTTTTTTTGCGCCATTGAGTCACTCGCCCGGCGGGACCATTTCCGGTGTTGATCCCCCTCAAGCCTGCTTTCAAAATCTTTTTCTTGACCTGACGAGGATTCTGCTTAACAGGCCTCCCGACCCTTTTTCCGAGGTGCCTGGCCCAGGACTTTTGACCCCTCGTTTTGTAGTTGATTGACCTACTCCTGACGTTTATTTTAAGTGTACCCCCCCGTTTGACGGTTTCCCTACGTCTTTGACAACAGATGATCGTTCGCTTCCCGTTTTTCCCCACTTGGGGTTCCCCCCTACATGTCACCCCCATGGGCATCTCGCCCTCCAACCCCGGCCTTTTTTCAGAAGGAAGAGAACTTTGGGTTTCCCTCCCCTTGCAGGTGAGAGCACTTCTTTCCTCCCCATGCCCGGCACTTTTCCCCTACCCTGTTACCTTTTCTTGGGCCCTTGTGGACCTTTATCGCCCATACCGTGTTTTTTAGGGAGTGTCCTCTATAGTGCAGCTTGGCTGACCTTTTCGGCACTCCCTCAGAACAGACTCCCAGCGTGCTCTAAGGTGAGGTTTTTCCATTTTTCGTTGAATACGTACACTACCCGGGACTCCCTCCTTCTTGTAACAAATTCCGTCTGCGGTTGAAATCCGAACGCTTCTCCCCCGTTTCTTTTGAAACTCGGTAACTCGAAATTTACCTCCAACCTTTATATCTTCTTTTTCGCTGCGGCACTTATTTTTTTTGACTTTTTGATTTGCTTTTGGACCCCGGTGGTAGGCTCACCTTCCTCTTTCGGACTTCTGTAGAAGCACGCGCCCCCTTCATTTTTCTCCTCTCTCTTTCCTCAATAAGTTGGTTGGTGTTGCATGCCTCGACCTCGTAGTCTCTTTTTCTGCCAAAGTATTCTCCTCCATACTGTCGTTGCCCTAATCCCAAGTTTTGCCCATGAGGTGAATTGCCGCCCCCTCCCCCTTTCCTCCTGGCGTTCCTTTCACCCACCCCCCCCTGGCTTTCCCTGAGGAATAACTGAGGCTTTTTCTCTTGCACGTGCCCTGTTGTGGAAAAGAAAGTATTCTTTATTTCCTTCTTTGTTTAGTTAAGGTATTCGTGAAAAACGTGGGTTGACACTTCCGCCTACCATCTTATTGCTGGAATGAGTCCGGAGTCCAAATTAGAGGGACAGGGTAAACAACGCATAGGCTCTCAACCCCACATCCTTCACTTGCCCCCAAATGAAGGTGTAGAGGCTTTACCTTTTTTTTCTTTTTTCGTTTGCCCTTCGACTTCCCCTTTTGGCCAATTCCCCAACTTTCGTTAGTTTCCCACCCAAGGGAATACCCGTCCTTTTTCCCCCGTTTATTTTTCTCCTTTTGAGGTCCTTCCGATTGAGATGATCCCCCCCCCCCCCCCCCCATCACATTTTTTACTTCCCGCATGTTGCACTGCCTTCCTCTCTTTGTGACGCACTGTCGAGGGCTTCGCCCCCCCCCCCACCTTTTCCAAATGGGTGCGCGTGCGGAGTTCGTTTTTGCCGGTTCCCAGTGAAATAATAGGTACCACTGATTCCCTGCTCATTTTGAAAGAATGTGCTGATTCACACTTGGTTATGTCCCGATGGCGATATTTGTACGGCCAAGCGCCCCGGCCTTTAGTTTTTCACGATGGAGTAATTGCAGGTCTCCCCCCTTGCCCTTCCAGGGGAAATGCAGGACCCCTATGCTCCCGGGCTGGGTATTCATCTGCGTTTCGATGCTTGGAGCGTCCTTTTTTGCCCCCGGGACCCTTGGCCAGGTAGTGTCATTTCTTTGTGACGAACAGTTCCCGGCGGTTGTTCCTTCCCAAACCCGGCCCCCGGTTCCTTCGCCGGCATTTGATACTCGTCCCTTTTCTGGTTTCTCAGAATACAGGCAAAACCCTTTTCGCTCATCCCCATCGAGGCGGGTTTCTTTTGCTTTTCCCAGTTCTTTTTTATGGTAGAAAACCCGAGCTTTTTGAGAGACCCCTCCCCCTTCCCCCCACGTGTCCGGTCTGGCCCCCCTTAGGTTTTGAACGGCTCCCTCCCTTTTGGCACGGGTCCGGCCGTCCTTTAAACTTGACCCCCCCCTCTGGCCCAACTGGGGCTCAACGGTCTTTATGGGGTAATTACCAATGCCTGTCAATTTCTCCAAACGCGCCGCTTTTTTGCCCCACGCAGTTCGTTCTTGCTTCCTTGTGAGGAATACGACCTTTTCCCTTAGTACTGAGTGTGAACGTAACAACTGAAACCTCCTTCCTGCACAAAAGTGGTCGAGCGTCTTTTACTCGAGGACGTTGTTTTTTTTTTTTTCTGTTCGCGACGGACCTGGACGGGTCGTTTTTTTTTCAGACGGTATACATAATTCCCTGTTTCCCCCCCTACTTGCTGTGCTCATTTCCTCTGCTCTTCACCCTCTTTTTTGTTTTTTTGCGAGCCTTTCCTCAAGCAGCAAGTATTGGCGTCTCCTTAATAGCTTCCTTCCCACCGAAAGGCCCCGAAGTGTCGTCGTCGCTCCCTTTTCCGCGGCACAGTAACCTAGGTGAATAGGCGCTTTTTTCCCTTTTTGCCAGTATTCTCCCTGTAAAAGTTCTCGGCTGTCGAGGCTCTCCCCCTTTAGCCGCGCCTTCGGTTTCCGTAGCGTTCTTTTGTGAGGTGACAATGCCAGCATTGAATATTTGGCCATGGTTACCTTTCGCAAGCGGTTTTTCCGCTTGTTGTAGCCAAGACTTACTTTTAAAAGCGGATCTGTCTTTTTTCCAGAAGGAACCCCTCCTTCCGACGGTCCTGGATTACTTTTGACCCCCTTCATTTATGGAACACCCTCATGACCCCAGTAAGTTGGAGTTGAGGGGACCAGTTTTTCCTCCGCGGCCCAGAAAGAGCCCTTCCCCCCATGAATGGGTGCTGAGTCGGACTTCCCTGGTTTACGGTTGCGAATTGAGACCCAGTAAGGGCCGACGGAGTTAACGCACTCGGTCTCCTTTTCCTGTGAGAAGTTGGGTACCCCCTTTTTCCCCCATAAAGTTCCTCTTCAGACCTATAAGACCTAAATTTCCCAATTTTCACGCCCACACCGCCCCAGTTTAGGAAACTTACCTCTTGTAGGCACAGGAGGACTCCTTCAATAGCCCGTTTTCTCCCCTATCAGACGTCCCCCCCCCCCCCACCCGTGAATTTTCAGGATGAGCAAAGTCACCTAAATTTGGGACGACAGGGAGATATTTCGTCGTCTCTGTGATATTTCATCCATGTAAATGAATTTTTCACGGCTTTTCCAGGTAATCCATTTTTTTTTGAAATCCCGGGCAAGGAGGGGTAGGTGACGCGGCCTACGCGTTCTCTCTTTTTTGTTGGGCTAATTGGATGCCCCAGGCTCGGTCCCATTTATCTTCATTCCTTGGATGCCCAAATCTGCACCTCAGCGTGGTCACCATTTCTTACATGGTGGTTTAGTACCGTTTGAATCACCTCCCCTTCGCCGGTCACGCCCCCCTGGTAGTTTTCAATGGTTGGAGAGTATTTTGCCCCCTCCCCCGCCTCCCGCGTCGGCGTCGACCCGTTTCTAGTGGACGAAACCGGGCGGTCCTGGCTCTCGTTGTATTAGGCTCATTTTCTTTTATCCGGTGGCAAAGCTCTATGCTCTTGAGGCTCTTTTTTTTTAGCTTTCCCTTTTTGTTGGATAACTCGTTTGACCCTGCCGGCCTCATGAAGCGACCAAGTGGGAATCCACTGCCCGACCCCCCACTCTAGGACGTTTTAAGCGGGCTGCGGGCGGGCGAAGGGGTTAGCTGAGTAGACCCCCGAACGTTTTACCTCCTTGCCCCCGGTTCAGTTGTCAGTTTCCAGAACCAGGGGATTTCTGAACTTAAGTACTTATAGACCTCCCAACTATGGCAGGGCCCCCTCACTCTGCTCCACATCATCGCAAATTTCCCTACAATGGGCCCCTCCGAGAAGAAACTCTTCCTGGTGTCACAGGTTTGCCTTTTGCTCGGAGAGAGAGAAGAAGATTGTCTTCAAATGTGTTTTTCTTTGGTTGCGGTTTACTTCAGTTTTGCGTCGTGTTTTTTTTGTTTCCTAGGTCTTTGGTCTGAAGCCCTTTTGCAACAGGGGGTCTTTTTTCGATAACTCACCCCTCAATGAAGCCCGTTCGCTCTTTGTTTGCATTTTCCATTTTTTTCCCCTTTCCCCCGTGAAGGGAATAGACCCCTACTATCCTTTTCCCACAAAACGTGCGATGGCGGTGGCCCTTGCCCCCAGAAATTTCTCAGTTTTCCTCCCCGGTTTTTTTGACCTTCTTCTTGAAAACTCGTTTTTAAAAATCCCTTGTGCTGAGATCTTTCCTGGCCATTCGTCCCCCCATTAACTGTTTCGAGCGTCCCAAGTCACTCTTTTCACTTGTCGGAGATTTTGTGAACCCTGGTTTCGAGCCTCCCTCGATTGCGCGGCGGCTGGCTCATTACCGCTCTAGAGGAGTTGCCTCTCGCTGCTTTCCTTCCCTTTGTGTTGTCTTCCTTTAGGATCCTTTCTTGTTCCTCGTCCCTTAAAAGAAGGACGCTCTTTTCTTCCCTCTTTTCTACCCACCGATAGGTCCCCCAGTGCACCTATCCTCCTCCCCCGTCCACGTTTCGTTGGGTTGAGGGCCTCAAGCGTCCAAAAAGTGACTGTAGATTTTTTTTAATAGGCGACATGATTTACCTCTTTTTTTCCCCCGAGCTTTTTTCACGCCAAACCCAGGGAGCGTGTTTTTTGTGTCGTTTTTGGGGGTTTGTGGGGTTGTTGGGGTTTTGTGTGTTGTGGGTGTTTTGGGTTTTTACTAACTCTTTGGTGTTGCAATCACGTTGGCCAAGGATCTTCCTTATCTTCCCTTTGTCTTTTCCCGGCTCGGGAAAAAAGTGGTACAAAACCAACACCTCCTCCCCAGCTGGAACTGTGCTTTCGGGATCGCACGCCTTCGACAAATTTTCCTCCCCCGCGTCGCACCCTTCTCCAGAGAAACAAGAATTCCCTCACCAAAGTATGCGGATGTTCCCGGCCCCCCCTTCCCCATCAATTTTCTTTCGAGGAGGATTGGAGCGCACTTTTCCTTTTTTACTCTTCCTTCTCAAGCCCCTGGCCCTTCATTTCTCTTCCTTCGGTTCGCACCACCCCTTTTTGCCCAGGGTAGATGAAAAGTTCGAGTTTCTTAGGAAGGTTCCAGACGCGATTCTATCTACCCCGCATTCGAGAAAGGCAAGAACTTGCCCCCCTCCTTTCTCATTCTACCGTGTTCAAGGGCGGTTCCACTTACATTCCCATCCGGTTCCTTCTCGTTCAAGATAATTCCCTCCCACTTATTGGTTCCTTTCTCCCTGCGGAAGTTTGTCGTAAGCTCATCCCCCCTTCCCTCAAATGGATTTCCCTGTCTGTTTTTTCCCCTTAGATTTTTGCTTAACAAGTGATGAGATCTGGGGTCCCGGGCTAAGTTCCCGGAATTGCTCTGTCTTTGTACGAGGACAGCTGCCCCCCTGCCGTTCGATCCTTGTTTGCCCGTTCTGGACGGTTAATACAAGTCTTCCTTTGCCGCCTTTCAGGACTCTTTCTTTTCTATCTGAGAGCTTTTGCCTCTCGGTTTTCAAACGGTCCTTTTTGTGCTTCTCTCGCTCGCCGTGGGCAATGGATCTTTGTATTGGAGTCCGGCACTCCCCAATTTCCCTTTTTCCTGTCGCGCGGCACTTTTTCCTCGCTAGGCTTTCTGTTTCTCATGGACGCAGCGTGAACCACTACTCTTCCTCGCAGCCCCATGTCGAGCATACCGCTTGTCTTATTTTGGATGTCCGAGGAAAGGCTTTCCTCTGTCGCCTTCCGCCCCGTTTTTTTTCCAAAGGAGGTTTCCCCCATGGACTGAGTGTCTTTCCAGGACATTTACCAATTGCCCTTTAAACGGCGCTTCCCCCTGGCAAGTCCTCAGCTATGATTTTGTGTCCACTTTTGACACATATCGCCCATTAGTCCTTTGACCTAAGTTCCAGGCCTTTTCTTCCCCCACGCGGACTGATTCCCTCGTTTCTGCCCGAAAGCTTCGCCAAGCGAAGGGTGAGGCACCTTTTCCCTTGTCGCTCACCGATCCACTATTGTTGCCGTAACCCCCCTGAATTGATCTTTGTAAGCCTTTTTTTTTCTTCCCATTTTGTTCAGATTAACCTAGAGGCTGTGTGTTGGGCTGTCACGAGTTGACGAGAAGGCATGATTTCCTTTTTGCCGGGCGTCCTCCTCTTCAATTATATCTCACGGATATATTGTCCCCTTTTTCATCTTTCGTTTTTGAGACCTATCCTTTTCATCAGAAACTGCGTTCGCTTTTTTTCCCCTGCACCTTCCGTTTTTCGTTGATTCCTCACAACTCTTCCAGATCCTCCAGTTTCGAATGAAGTCCTTCCCCTGATTCAAGCCCAAATGTTACGGCAGTTTTCGTTTCAGTGTTCCACACCAGCGTTATAGGAGTGAGCAGGACTCGTTTTATTTCCCTCCCCTCCCCCTCTCCTTCTAGTTTTTTCTGTTTAGTTCTTGCGATGTGGAACCCCCTTCCCTGATCTGGAATTACGCCCTTCCTTTTGGGAAGGCTTTTCTCCCCAAGCGGTTTCGCGTATGATGTCTCCAAGCTTCTAAAAATTGGAGAAAGTTCCTTCTCCTTTCCATGCACGCACTTCCCCCTTTCCTCCTTTTTTAAGGGGGGCATTTTCCATACTCTTTGACAAGATTGCGTGTAAGTAAGATGCGCCTAAGTAGAATTCCTGTCCCGTCCCCTCCCGTCCGCTGGTCAGCTTCCTTTGCTGTGTATTCTCACGTGGTTTTACGCTTCCTGTTGCCTCGGCGGCCCGCCATCCCTCCCCAGTATAGCACCCTGCTTCTCCTTTCCCTGTGGATCGTTACATGGATTGACTCCACTCCCGCCGTGCCATGTTTTCGTCGACTCTTTCCTGCCCCCTGGCCAATTTGCCCCCTCTTGCGCAAAAGCAACGAGCCTTTGGCTTTTTTGCGGACTGCGGTACCACCTGTGTGTCCGATTCGCTCTGCAAATGCTCCCCCTTCCATGCCTCACACACGACCCCAGACTCCGACCTGGTTCCCCCCTTTCCCCCGTCGGATAGAAGAATGTTCTCTCTCAGACTAATAGACGCGGCTGAGCCTTTTTCCCGGTCAAGTATGCTACGGACCTCTATAATGAGCAGAAGAGACTTTCCAAAACTCTTGGAGGATCCTGATTTCTATGTTTTTTATCTTATTAAAGATCCCCCCCTTTTCATTTCCTTTGCATAGTCCCCCCCTTTTGCTTGCCCCTTTGGTTGTGATGCTAAGTTCTTTTTCCTTCCAGCGTCCTTCGATCGCCGTAGTCTCCCACAATTGGCAAGTTGGGAACGGTTTAGAAGCTGACCAGTTATTTCAAAGATCCCTTTCGCCTCTCAAGTCGAGACTGTGGACAGCCGCTGCCCGTCCTCCCGTTTCGACCTAAAACGGGGGGCATTCGACGGTCCCGGTGGCCCTGTCGCTATGCCGTCTCCCGTTGTTGGAGACCTTGCCTGGAGTGGAAGATGACAAAGGCCCGGCCAAATGTCACCGCTGTCCCCCTTCTCCTTTGGAGTCCCTATCTTGATCAACACTTTGTTCTCTCCTGCGTGTTACTTGTGGGTTTGGGGAGAAACTTTTTTCTCCTTTTTCGGCCCCTGGGAACATTCCTTTTCTGCGGTTTGCGTCTGACTTCCGTTGACACTCCAGGGCCTCTCCCCTATATCGTGCCTGTTCCCACAAACGTGACTGTTCTTTCTTTTACCGCGACGCTTTCTCAGTTTCGCCTTTGAACCATCCCCCCCTTTCCTCCCAGCCTTCGCCAACTTTCACTCAACCCAGCTGGGCCTATGCTTTCTTGGGAATTTCGGAGATTTTCTCACACTTCTTTTCTGAGCCTTAAAGCCCCGAGTTGAGAGTTTTTTGTTTAGCATTCGTGAGCTTCCTCGTCGATATTTTCTCTTCTCTTTTCATCTCCGTTGTTGGTTTGATTTCTCTCCTTGAGGTCGTCCATGTCACCGACCTCGTTCGGGCCCTACTTTTTCTTCAAGAGCCCCCCGAACAGTTACCATGAGGTTCCTTTTTCTTCCCCGGTCTCTGGATTGTTGTTCTTTCGTCGGTTTCCCCGATTGAAAGGCTCACCCTTTTTTGCACCGTCGCCACAGCACTGTATTTTTTTTGTTGGGACAAGGTACTACGCTGCACCATTTTCCCTTTTCGGAGTGTCCCAATTTCTTTTAGTGAACCCAGGGTCCCCCCTACCGCAGCACATTGGGAATGGCTCTGGATCTCCGGACCTTCTAACCACCGTAGTCACCCCGAGGGCAGGTAATGTGGCATCCCCCTTTCCCCCCACTCTTGTGCAAGGATCGGCTCCCGGTCCAGTACTCCCCCTTTTAGGTCGCGGTTACCTTTCTCTTGGCACTCTGTTAGCTTCCCCCCTCCCCCTGAAACCAGAAATCTCGTATGACTTTCCCCTTAATCAGTAGATGCCCAGCTTCTGCTTCCTCTTTTTAGTTTTTCGCCGCCGAGATGATTTACCAAATTCCATACTTTGACCCGGCCCTCCTATGTTGAAACACTTCCCATTTTTTTTCCTTTCGCCTGTTGTATTCCCCCACTTCAGCTCTTTTCCCTGCGGTCAAGACTCTACAACCAGCTTCCCCCAGGGAGATGAAATGAGGAGTTAGCTTCCCCCTCTTATCGCATATTTTTGAAATGGGCTTACTATTTTTCACTCCGTTGATGATCCCAGGCTTAATCTTTTCCCTTATCTACGTTTCATCTCCACTCATGTCCACGTCAGATGAGAATTGCCCTCCTTTCAATGGCAGGGTCCCCTAGCGACCCTCTTCTGAAAGTTAGTTTACGGGGTCCTCAACGGCGATAGAATGAGACCATATCCGCATTTCCCTCCTATGACGAGAGAAGTTGCGCATTTTTTTTGGTTCCAAGGGCCAGGGGATGATCAGCTGTAATCCTCCCAGTTGCAAACGGTTTTCCTTGTCACAACCACTTCTCACAGTCCCTGTTTAGAAGCCATTTTTCTTCCGTCGTTAGCAGGCCACTTTTTTTGTTTTTTCCTGCCGCATCAGTGACCCCCGTGATGACAGTTTTCTAGCACCTCGCTGGGAGCTGCGTCCTTTTTTTGGACCATGGCTAATTTACCTAGACTTTTTTTCCTCCACGTTTCCGTCGTTTCACATGAGGGGTGACATACCATAATTCTTTTTTCTTGCCGGATACCACCGACACCCCCCCCCTGGACACCCCGCGTCGATTGTTTTCCGGCGCCTGCCCCAGGGTATCCTCATTTGGAAAATATTGCAGGACTTTTTTTCCCTCCTTCCACCGTCTTTCTAAGGCATTTTCCGTGTTCTTTCTACCCTCCCCGTGCCATTGTCCTATTCCGCTTTTCCCCTGTCACAACTCCCGGAGCATGTGGCATGTGGCTCTTTCATCCAGAGCTTCGCCGCGCGTAACTGCTATTGACTACACCACATCCCCCCGAAGCGAGCCGACAGTGTCGAGCTCCTCTTCCTTCTTTGAGTTTTGCTTCGGGCCTGGAAGGTTAGAGGACGACGACTGGCCTTCCTTGCGTTTTGCCCGAGGAAGACCCTAGCGAAATAATTTTTTTTGCT
>Ga0179591_1261523_pt1 | contig 11106 bp, 10 predicted proteins | sample CZOMad2_1_08_16f_FD_182891 | JGI IMG/M metagenome (GOLD analysis project Ga0179591, IMG submission 182891) | Vadose zone soil fungal communities from Angelo Coast Range Reserve, California, USA - CZOMad2_1_08_16fungal (PacBio error correction) | ecosystem: Environmental > Terrestrial > Soil >... | reverse complement strand
CACCTCCCTTTACTTGTTGAGTCTGCAGGTCCATGATGTTCTTGGATGTACGCCCCCATCCTTTCCATAACTTTTCCTTGAATCCCCTTTTTTAGGGTCTTCCTTTGTTTTCGTAACTTTCCGTTCTGTGTGTGACTTTCAATCATTTCTTCCCCCTTTCTTATAGTAAGTGTCCGGTTTCTTTTTTGCTAACTCATTTCGCGTACCAACAGCGATTCCCCCCCGTCTGTTTTTGACGTGCTCTTAACATGTGCTCCTTTCCCTGACCTGCGTTTGGTGCTCCAAGCACTCACCAACCACTTTACATCGTATTTTTCTTTCCAAAACGCCCAGGTACTTGCACCATCTCCGTTTGCCGCCCTTTTTCCCTTTTGAAGGTCCAGCGGATGGCTGTTGATAGCTGATTAAGCTATTGTTTAATTCTTTTTCCTCTCTTCAAACTTCTATTCGCTATCCTAGTTTTTTTTTACCCCAGCCCATATACATATACTTTTTTATACCAATTTCAAGCAAAAAGCTATACGTGTTGCATCAACTTTTCCACTTCGTATTCACATTTTTTGAATACCTTTCCTTTCGCCGTTTTAACGGTTGAAGTGACCTTCTTCCCCATTTGAAGAGAACTCTTTCTTGTCTTACAAGTCTGCAAACCGTTATAGAGTTCTGGGTGGTGCTTCCTTGTTTCATCTCTGGCTACCCCCCCAATACAGTGCATTTCCTTTTTTTTCTTTGTGCAATCGATTATCCGAAAGTGATTCGTCCCTTTCCCGTTTTTTGACCAACCCCCCCTGGTTCCTCCCTTTCTCTGTAAGAAAGTCCCCATCTTCCTTTGGGACCCCGGACCCCAGAAAGCCTTTTTTGCCCCTCCTGACACTTCCACCGCCCCCTTTCTTTGGTGCGGTTGGCGCTTGGGTTTGTTCGCGTCGCAGAGAACGACTTTCTCATGCCCCCCCTTAAATCCCCGCCCATCCTTTTTCCTGCAATAATTCATTGTATCCCCCACTTCCCCTGATTCCTTCCCTATTGGAGTCACCTTAGACTAATTTTACTTACCCCCCACCACCCTTTTCCCCCCTTTTCTCCCGCCGCTATAATCGTTCCCCCCTTTGGTGAGATCAATTTGCAGGCGCTAACAAGTTCAAAGAAGTCGAAGCCCACGAGAATCAACCCCCCCCCCCCTGGTTTGCTGTTTGATTTCTCTTTTCCAACACATAAGTCTTTCTTTTCCTTTCTGGGCGTAAACCTCTTGATATCGTTCCCCCCTTTCTTTTTGCCCCTTTTTTTGTCGACTTTCAAAGAACAGGACCCAATTGGACTGGGTTCTCATTTCTTATTATGTTACCTATACGTCCCCTCTTCCTTCCCAGGCTCCTTGTTTTTGTCAAGACGTCTGTCAACGGGCAAGCCAGTTGTTCATGGTATCAACCCAGCGTTCCAGATTTTTTTCACGACCTAGGCATTTTCTATCTTTTTTTTTGACGTCCCCCGGTTTATTTTTCCTTCCATGTGGTGTTGTGCATCATCGTACATACTTGTCAAGTGACACTGAGAAAGCTACCATTTTTTACGCTGTCTCCTCTTCACAACGAATTTGCTTCCTTCTTGCTGAGTCCTGAGATAGGCCCCAAGATTTTACGAAGGCCGACACACTCGCTTCTTTTCTGGAAAACACTCTCATACCTCCTCTTTCCCTCCCTTCCAAAGAAGTATTAAACCGATTCGATAAACACGCCATAGGCCGTATACATAGTAATGAAACTACTTTCTCCGTTCAGACTCGTCCCCGTTCAAGTCCCTCCTTGAGGCCACCTCCCCCTCTCCATCCCCAAATGGTAACGACACCGAATGTTACCCGCTATAAAAATCCATCTTTTTACCTCGTTAGGCCTCCCAGTTGCATTCTCATGTCTACGGTTTATTGGTCATCGATTTTTCCTCTTCTTCAGTAGTGTTATCGCCATGGTATTAACTTGTCTTTCTCGTTTGATGCTGTCGTCCCCCTTGTCTTCATACTTCTCATTGGAATTTTGTCCGCTTTTTTCCCATGCTGCAAGGAATGGATTAGTATTAGTTAAGGACGTACAGAGTTTCTTTCGTCCAAGGAACCACGTACCTCCCGATTTTTCTCCCTCACCCCCCCCCTTTAGTGATGGCTTTTTTGATGAAGGCCAGGAGATTGAAAGCCTAGATTGTGTTTCTACTTATGGTGACCACTCCCACTTAAGCAACATTTTTCCCCATATTTTCCCCTTGGACCAAGGTAGACCCCCCCTCTTCCTTCGGCTTGGATTTCTTCAAGGCTACGAAGGGTTAGATCAATCTGCCACTTGCCTTTTTGCTGTGACTTATTTTTTCTTCCGCTTGAACAATTAGTGCGTGGAGCCATGCACTCGAATTTTCTCTGCCCATAAAGGCTGTCTTGTACAAACCGCTCTTTCTCGCCGTGTCTTATGCAGCCCCATGAATTTTTTTTCTTCCTTTAGGTTCTGCCCTTCCCCCGGAGAGAAATGCGAACAGTGCTCAATCTCAACTCCCAACTTATTTTAATTGAGGGTTTTTCTGTTTGTGACGCACGATGGGCTGCTCTTTGTTCAAGGGCATGTAGATTTAATGACGCTTAGCGGTTTGCTTTCCCTAGCAAGGCCTCCCCTTTGGCTTTTATGTTTGGTCTCTTCCCTATTTTTGGTGCCTGGAAGATTTTTTTCTTCCAGGTAGTGGAGTGCCGGGTGAGGGGGGGTTTTGTGTTGTAATCTTTTTGAGCCTTTGACTGTTTCTAGCGAAGTCTTAGGTCCTGCCTTTTTCCACCTGCACGTTCCTTTTATTTCCAACAGGCAAGGTTCTCTCTCTTCCAAGAATTTGTTGGTTTGTTTGATCGCCAGGTAAGTTGCTCAATTTTTTGCCGTGTTTGACCACTCCATCTTTTTTCCCCCTTTTTCTCATTCTCCAGGAAAGGGTAAGATAATCCGAGTTGTGCCTCCTCCCCGAGGGGAAGACACATCTCCGTTACCCACACCAAGATCTCTACCCCCCTCCTTACCCTAAAGGTGCTTCATAAATGGTCGATTATGCGATCGCAGCAACTCCCTTAAACCTCTTACCCATTATGTCCCCCCTTTCCCCCCCCTTTCCCTCCTCCCACTCATCGTCCGTCTTTTTTCTTGTATAACCCTAGTTTCGGGTCCCCCTTCAACTTCTTTGTTTTTTTCTCCTTGTTCCGGTTCAGCACCCTCCTCACTGCTCCAAAATTCTTGGGTATTATTTCTTTTTTCGTACTCGATCCATCGCTGGTTTACCACTATCCATTCTTCTTTTTGCATGACCAAAGAACCGGAGAGTCATTGTTTCACCTCCCCCCTCCTTTATTCCCTCTTCCTGGCTTTCCAATGACTTAATCACAACCCGTTTGATGCGGAAGTAACTGCCACCCCTGAATAACTCCCCCTCCCATCCTTCATGTTTCCATATCACCTTTCTCCGGGCCACCTCTTACGTCTCCACAAAGTTTCGGGGGATTTCACCTACTCCAAAGCTTCTCGGCCTTGACAAATCCGATGCTTTTCTACCTGTGATCTGGCCTCATCCCAATTGGGGTTGACTATGTTTTCTGTATATTTACACATTCTTTCTCCCACTATTCTCGCCCTTCAAGGACCTCCCTCCCACTTTCCTGCAGGCTTTCCCCCCGTCTTCAATCCATTCCCATTTGTATGAACGATCAGGACCTCCTTGTTCTAAGCCATCACTTCAAGACTGACCATTCCTACTTTTTGAAACGCCTCCCTTTCTCATTCCCTCTAACCTTTCTCCCCCCCCCACCCTCGATGCATTTCTTTCTTCCTGCAAGCCCGCTTGTAATTTGAGAGGAACAACCTTTTTTCCAATCTTCCAAAGTTCTTAGCTTTTTATTTTCATCCGGCCTCAATCCCCCCCCCTTTAGTTTTAACCGTCAAATTCTTGCATTAAAATATTTCATTTAAATTGCTTATACATTTAACCAGTTGCTAATCTCTTTTTTCTTCCTTTTGCACTCAATCCTTTTTAATTGGGTGTTTGTTTCCGACAGCAGCCTCAGATACTCTTTCTCGGCCTCCTGTAAATCTTCAATTTAGTAGATCCTCATTCCCTTATTTCCAGGGTTTTTGTTTGATTGTTAGCAATCCCGTACAGAATGGTCGGCTTTTCTCATTTACTTGCATATGGTTATTCCACACCAACGCACCTTCCTACAACTGTCGTGCGTAAAATCAAAACCTTCTTAGGTGTTGCCCCCTTCCACCATTTTCCTCCTCCCTTTCATCGGTTCCTGATACCTGATCGAAACTTGCTTGCCTCTAGTTTGACCCATGCCTCCTGTCTTAACCGTAATTTTCACCTCCTTAAAGTTCCTCCCCCCCCCCCTTCGACCCGACCCTTTGCTTTTTCTTATGAGACAAAACTTACAGTCCACGCACGGTTTGTTTTACGTCATTCCTTTGAAGATATTCTTGCCCAATAGAACAAACCTCCCCCCCCCCGGGGTTTTTTGGCTTTCTTTCTTCGTAAAATTCGACTTCTTTTTTGCAATTTCCTTGGTCCAAATGTTATATCCACCCAATTTAACGTCTTCTCGCCGGATTAGCTTACATTTTTATTCCAAACGTATTGGTTATCCGCAAGTCGTCCGTTATACCTTCTTTCCCATGTCTCCATTTCTTTCTTTGATCACTGCCAATATTGCTTCAGGTGCGTTTGTGCCTTTCGTTTTTCATCCGACATCTTTCTCACATAGTGTATTGCTTCAATTCGTGAGCGCCTAAAGCAGTTATTTAAATTTTTATTCTGACCTTTCTTTCATTCCAAGTTTTTCAAAGAACTCGCCTTTTGTATTGTCCGCATATCTTCTTCGGCCTGCGCTCAGCAGTGGAGTACACAATACCTTGTTATACTTTTCACTTAACGTTGTACCTTAAGTCGTGATACCTCCTCTAAAATTTTTGCACCCCACAACACACTTTCCCCAAACCGAAGGAAAACCTTCCCCATCTTTGAAGGCCTATTCCTATTATGGACCTTGCTCACCCCCCTCCCCATTCAAGTCTTTTATAATTCTTTTCTCGAGAACGACACAGTGCTCTTTTTACCACAAATTGTTCAACGTTGCCCTGTTGCTGGATTTCCTCCTTTTTATTCACTTTTAACGTTTCTCCCTATCGCAGTGGAGCCTTATGTTTGTCATTTTCCCTTTTGCTTGTTACTCTCCGTCATGTTCTGTGGCTTGGCCCTTCCATTGAATTCTAATTAGAAAGGCTTAAAGTCCCTTTATCAAAATCCTCATTACTTTCCGCCTTCCCCTGAATCAACCGGCCAATCTCCTTTCCCTCCCCCCATTATATTCCAATAGATGGGTTTCGGAGACTTTGAGTTTTTTTTCCCCCCCCCCCCCTTCCCAACAACACATAAATCGTCGTTTAAAGTGTCCCGGTTTTCTGTGCGAGTGCCCTGCAGCCCCACCGATTGAATAATCGATATTTTCCTTTTATCAGGCGACACCTTTTCCAAGTTTCGGGCCCCATCAGTTTTCCCATTTTTGAGTCTGCAAACACGACCGTCCTGGACCTCCTTAACCAACTCCTTTACTTTGGAAAACGCACATTGTCTTTCATGCGTCCCCCCTGACTTTCGTTACGAAAATCCCCCTGAATACTCCGGGCCTTTATGTTTTCTTCCTTCCCTCCGGCACTTTCATGTTCCTTTGTTTTCAAACTAAGATCTTGTACTGAAGTTTGATAGCTCGTTCCCCTCCGTTGTTGTTGTTGATCAGCCTTCCTTCCCCCGCTTCTCTTTGATTTAGCCCATCCCTTACTTTTCCATCCATGCGCTTGTCGTCATTCTCCCCCTCGGTGATTCCCTTGTTGAGTTTCCATCCTTGTGTTAGGATCCTTTTCGGAATAAACTAGTTATCGCTGTTTTTCCCTTCTTTTTTTTTTTATCAAAAATTTCCTTGTTAATCCCCCCTCCCGCTTCCTTTTAGTTCTTTTTTTCCTTTACCCCATTTCTCCATCTCGTCACACATTAATTCTTCGTTTTTTTCAAGCCTCCTGATACTTTAACGAGTACTTACTTTTGTTTCTTTCCCCCCAGTTCCTCCCCGTCTGCTAACCCCCCCATCAGACTGTGAAGCTCAGTTTATTTTGAAGGTAAGAGCGTTGCTTGTTCTCAGTTCTAAGGTACCGGCAATGCTTTGATTTGTACCCCTTCTTTTCCTGCCTCTTTTTACTTTCAGATTCGCGCTGTTCCACAGTCCATCTTCCTTTTCTACTTTCCTCAATCTCAAGACACTTTTTCTAGCCTGCATCACCCAAATTCTTCCCTTTTTTTTCCTTACTTTGCTTTTAACCCTTTGCGTCTCAAACGGGAAGCGCTTCTTTTTCACTTGATTTTTTATTCCTTGATTCCTACAGGACTTTTTCCAAGTTGGGGCTGTAGCGCAGCGAGTTTTTAGCCTCTGTGTGCTTCCTTTCCCCCCTCAGTGTTGTCGGTTTTCTTTTTCTGCTCAGGGATTTGTCTTGTATCTGAAAGCCTTTTTTTACCGGCCTGAGTCTTTTCCTAAAATCCACCTCGTTCCACTCCCTTTTTGATTCCTTTCAGAAGCCCGATCGGAGTCCAATCCCCACAAGGCTCTCTGTTCCCCTAACTTTTTCCCTAAAACCTAGTGCAAAATAAGAATTTCAACGAACGTCTCATTTTTTGGATGCGCTCTGGGCACATGCTTTCCCCAGCCATTTATTTTGACTATTTTTAGTAATTGAAAAATTCCCGACTACCTATTCAGACAATAGATGCTATCCCAATCCACCAGGCGCCTTGATGTCACAACTTCCTTTCCCAGAATTTATTTGCCTCCGAGGTTTCTGCGGTCTCCCCAAGACTTTGAAGTCCATGTAGCTCAAGCCTTATCATCTTACATTTGATATTATCCCCCTTTTCAGGCGCTAACATTGCCAAATCCGTTCTGCCTCAAGAATTCTTCTCCAGTCTCCCCCCCCCCCACCGGTTCTCTATGCGTTCCCAAACCTCCGATCTTAGTACTCCTATTTTCAGATGACAATGGTTGTCCTCTTTTCAAAAGAACAGTGCAAAGGTTTTCTATGGTTTTCATTTCTGTTAGTTTCTTTTCCTATAATTCTCAGCTTAATGACCCTGAATCCCATCTTCAGATTGTATTCTTAACGGGCAGCAATTTCCGTGATATGGTATCCATCCCCCCATCCGATGCCCGAGGCTTTTTGGTGTTAGTTATCTCCTAGAATTTTGATTGAGTAGTTGGGCATAGATTGTGCGTTGGTGTGCCCAGCTATTTCGTAAATAATTGTGCAATTTCTAAATGAGAACTCCCCCGGTCTTCCGAGTGCTCACCCCGAATTTTTTTTTTTTCTTCCCAACGAATTTGGTTCCAGTTGCCAGATTTCCCTAGTCTCTTTCCCCTCCCTTTTCCCCAGCCTTTTTTACTTCCTTCCGGCCCTTAATATTACGTCTTCTTTTTTCCTCACAACACCTATCATATTAAGAAGTTGCCTCCACCCTGCCAAAGACCGCACGATCTAGCTCTCAACCCTTGTCCGCTCCTCCTTCTCCTTTTCCATCGTACTGCCCGATACTTCAAAGGTCCGACCTTTACCGGAATTCGTTTTCTTTGGCCGGAAATGCGACATCCAACTTTGTCAAGCTTGGTGACCCTCACAAATGTTAACCCTGTTTCCGTACTTTTCCCCATTTAATTCCCCTTGCGCCAATTTTTTTTTTAACCTGTAATTTGTGACTATTACCGGCGGGTTTTGATCCACTTGTGATCTGTGAAGGTCTTGCGATTCTACGGCGCCATTTTTCATTCTTGTAACTTTTGTCTTCGTCCCCCTGCGATTGCCGTCCCATTATGAATCTTACTCCACTGTTTCCTTTCTTGAGGGTTTTTCATGGCTGTACAAGAGCTTCAATTCAATGAGCTTAAATTGGCGGGTCCTCCGAGTTTATTGCCATTCCCCCCAACCTTTTTTCACTCGATAGGTTTGCAGCAATAGTAGTGACTGGTGTTTCTGCACAGGCCAGGCTGCCCCTAAAGAAGTCTCTTTGTGATTGCATACCGCTTCTTGTTCTGTAGTGAACCTGTCCCCCCCCCCCGGTAAGGTCATCCTTTTCTCTCCTAATTCTTTGACCCCGTTTTCCCATTGGATCTATGAACAGGACTTTTATGGTTCCCTTCTAATGGATTAGACCCTCTTCCGATGCCCCCCTTTTCTCTTTGGCGTTTCTTAATGTTTCTTTCTACTCGGGAATAATTAGTGCTTGAAGCCTGCTCTTTCTTTTTCAGAGGAAAGTTCTGGCCTGGGTATTGTAAACCCAGCCCCGAGGCCGACGTTTACGATTCTTTTTCCCCCCCATCCTTTTGAGCGAGTCTCGTCTTTGCATGTCTCAACAGGAGCTAATTCGCCCCGACCGCTTTGAAACTTGACTTTTTTTCACAATCACCGAAAAAAAGCACAACCTGCCGATGGAGTGTTCGGCGTTGTCTTTTTTTCTAACGATTAGTCCTGCCTTGTTACCCTTCATTTCCCCTCTTTGATGCCTTACAGAGAGGTCCGCCCTCAATATGCTGCGCACAGGTGACCCTTGCTGGCGGTTCCCTGAATGTAGAGGCGATATTTTTTGACGTTCTCTTTTTTTTCCATTTTAGTGAAGCGTGCATGGTGCATACTCCATTCGGTGGTCTCTACATTTCGAGTAGTCTCCCCCCCCTTGGTCTATTTGGCACTCAGTTTAAAAGGCGCTAAAATTTTAGCCACCTTCCCCTTTTTTCATTTCCCCTTTCTCTCATCCCGGTGTGTTGTTTGATGAGGCATCACCTTTATGTTGCTCGCCCCCAATTTTACTGATTTTTCAACTTATAAGATTCCCGTTTTTCCGGGATGACAGGTTCCTCTCTCCCGCTTTCACCCGGCCCCTTTTCCCTCCCCTTTCAGAGCACCCTAGGTCCACTTCCCACCCCACCCACGATTCCCGTACGCCCTCATGTTCCCTCCCTCCTTTGTCTTCTATAACCTTACTGGGTCCTGCGAGCCCATATGTGCTGTGACGCCTCTTCTGTTTCTCCCAACTCAATTTCTAACATCGCGTCCTCCTCGTTAAGTCCACCCCCCCAGTAAAACTACCGCCATCATCGTTTTTTTTTTTTTTCTGTGTTCCAGTTTCGGCACTTTCCCTCCTGCGCGTTCTGTTGCCTATTTCTGCTCTTCCTGCAGCATTCTTACTCGCCCCCCCCCTTTTTGTTTGATTCTTTAAACTTTAGCACTGTGGGGTACCTACCCCCCTTCCCTTTCCCTTCTTTGACTTTTTTTTCGAAAAAGTACGTCTATTTGCCATTGCTTCCCCCTCACTACTTGATCCCCCCGGCACCTTGACTCACCCGCCCACTCTCCTTTTTCCTGATGGTAGTGTTTCTCGAATAATTCGCCTGTCCTCCCCCCCATGCCTCCCGATGTTCAGCCTATCCCTTGAGCAACGGGGCAAGTTTTTTTTTTTCCCATATTCGCTTCCCAAATTTCTTAGTCCTGGGTGTTCCCGAAGAAAACTTTTTTTCTCCCTTGGTAAGCCCAACAACCGCATTCTCCTTCCTACAGCAGTGTTCTTTTCCCCACAAGCCCCTCATAGGTTGCTTTCCCTATCAGAATTTTACCCGTTGCCTGTCTCCTTACGTTTCCCGCCCCCTTTCTAACCTACCTTGCGGCCTCAACCCCTGGTCCCCTCACTTCCCCTTTTTTCTTGAATTTTTACCACTTTTACTCTCCCTTCTTTCTGTTAAGAAGCCACAGCCAGGAATTGGCCATGTGCTAACCTCAATCCCTCTCTACCCTGAGCCCCACCGCTACTGTGATCTCCTCCTTTTCACCCCCCTGTTCCCTTATCTCATTTATCCGTACTTTCATGAAGTTTAACCATAGCGGACGCCGGTAACATTCGTTCCCCATATCAGTTTCTTCCCTGTTTGTGCTAGTTCCGCTAATCCAACTTCCCCTTAAGCTTTAACTTCCACCCTTGCATCTACCCCCTCTAGTTCATTACTATTACCAATCTAGGACTTCTATATTGACTGATCGACTAACTCGGGATACTTCTTGTGAAATTGCGGATCGGTGTGTTTTGTCCGCCGCCCGCCCTCCGTACTATTATCAGGCCTCTTTTTCCCCCCTTTCAATTTGAGTTTGCATCTTTACTCCTCTCCCAGTTTTTTCATTTGTTTTTGATCTCTCAAGCCTTAGTTTCTCCTTTTCGCAGTCAGTTCTGGGACCTGAGCTGATGACAAAGCCCCCCCCCCATTCCCAACTTTTCTTCTTTTTTTTTTTTCAAAAGGTCAGGTAGTCCCTTCCACCAGACAAAATTCCGCTCCTCCTTTTCTTTTCCTGTTACCTGATTGAACTTTTTCCCGTTGACCAATTGACCAAATCCATGTTATTAAGCGTTCCCCCCCTTTTTCCTCTTTTTCAAATAATAAATCGTCCCCTCCCCTACTCCCCCCCTTTGCCTGTGTTGTGACAATTGCAACAACTTTTTTTGCCAGTAAGCATGCTATTGGCTTCTTATCAATTTTCTTGTTGGTCCCCCCCCATCAACACAGCCACTTTTGGTTTTTGGGCTTCTTTATTAGTAATTCTCCCCTTCATTCTTTTGCATTTTAGCGTTTTAGGTTGAAAATACACCACCCTTTATCCGGAGTATCCCTTTCAAACGTAGTTGGTTTGCCCTTTTTCCACCACCCTTCTGTGTAATTCTTTTTGATGCCATCTTTTCTCGTGAGTGTTCTCACCGACTTTTACGGATGCTTTCTCTCTTTTACGGTGTGCTAAGAAAAATCTTCTCTCATTTTTTTATCTGATGGACCTTCGTTTCTAGCGCCAAGTCCCCCCCTCTACGTTCTTTTCAATTTTTGGTTTTTACACTATTGATTCTTGTACCTTGACAGAACCTTGAGATTTTTAAGGATCTTACTTATGATGACCTCCAGGGAGTAGAACCCTTTAGGCTTTTTGTCCTCCTTACCTTTTTGTCCCCAGTCATTCTTTCTTCATCGACCAC
>Ga0179591_1367413_pt1 | contig 11107 bp, 15 predicted proteins | sample CZOMad2_1_08_16f_FD_182891 | JGI IMG/M metagenome (GOLD analysis project Ga0179591, IMG submission 182891) | Vadose zone soil fungal communities from Angelo Coast Range Reserve, California, USA - CZOMad2_1_08_16fungal (PacBio error correction) | ecosystem: Environmental > Terrestrial > Soil >... | reverse complement strand
AGTCAGAATGTCAGTTCCCTCCCTCAAATCCGACAAGTCCGCATGCCTCCCCCAATTACGCACGGTGCTAATCCCGCCGATGAAGCGAGTCCTTCCTTTAGAGGTGATACCCTCTCTAAAATCTTCAACTCCCCGATTGTCCAAGATTCAGAAGGCGACCCGAGGAACCTAATCGGCGTTGGCTTTGTTAATCCTGGGTGCTACCCGGACAAAGTAGGCTGGCTTCCTTCCCGAGGACGGATCCGTTTCCGCAACTGTTCATCTCGATCCTTCCGGCCTCGTTCCAATTCCATTTCTGCAACTGAAAAGCCCCCCCCCCATCTCTTTTTTCGTCGAAGGGCCCGCGCGCGGTCCCCCCTCTTTTCCTTCCGCTCACCCTCTCCGAGCCGCCTTAGGCTTCTCGTCTGCGTAACCGGGTCATCAACCCCCCATCGCTGACCAGAAGACCCTAACCCGACCATCGCCTTACGTGAAGGTCACCCGTCATGACCATGGTGCCCCCTGCCTTACTGCAAGTTCTTCCTTCAGCTTCCGTCCAGATGTACAGGTTTCCAGGCCCCCTTGTTACCCCTCAAAAGAGATCCAGGCCTGAAAAAATCAGGTTTTAGAGCATCAAGTCGTTGTTGCTGATGGTAGGTTATTTTTTTGCTCGTAATACACCCCTACCCCCCTCAGAGTAGTACACGTCCTCCCTGCTGAGACAAGGAAGAGGCAGATGTCTTCCTCGTCCCAAAAACCCAGCCCCATTCTCCGGTCCTTTTGCTTCCATTATATCGATCGGAGGCGTTTTGTTAATGAAACATTCCCCCAGTAATATCCTTCCTTCTTTTCCCCCTAATCCCTTTTCTTGATATCGACTGAAGGAGCCTGCCGTGTCATTCCAAAAACGAAAGAGTATCATCCGTGCATCCCTACAACGACGTGGAGTGTCCTTTGTACCTTTGGCGGAAGAGGACTTCCTCCCCGGATTTAGCTCAAGCATCCCCTCTCTTCTAGTGTCCTCCCTGAATTTTTCCGCACAATAGCCCTGATGACCCCGGAACCGACCCAGAAAACCCAGACAAAACCCACTGAAGACCCGCCCGGGTGCTCCCGCAAGAGAGCCCTCAAGCCAACACCCCCTGACCCCCCCGCCGCGCCGCTGACAGGGCCAGCCCCTGTGGCCCCCACCCCTTGAGCCAAGACCCATCCCCATTATTTCCCCCATTCAGACAGAGTGATAAAACCTCCAGGAAAACCCTCCCCCGGCCCACCTATGTGTCCACCCATACCGAGTGTCGCCCCCAGTCCCCCATCGAAAGGCCGTTGTCCCCCAGCCCCTGGGCAGGGGAAGCTCGAGTCGCCGCCAACATCCACCAGAAGGTAGGTACGGGTAGTCCCCCATTGGTTGACTGCACCCCCACCTCGCTCCCTCCCGCCGCCCCCTGGTTGCCCCCTGTCCTTACTGAACTCCACCCAACCGTTCCACCCTGCCCCCCCAGGAACTCTAGATAAGCCTCTGTAAGCCTCCTCCCCTATCAGTCTTCCAACCAGCCCGCGTAAGGGACTTTAAAAAAACCCCTATTTGAATGCGCTTCATCCATTCAAACACTGACTTTCCCCCCCCCAAGCTTAATGAGCGTCCTCCACAGATTCTCCCTTGAGAGACCCTGGTGAGCCAGATCCTTACAGCTTCAAACTGAAGATCCGTCCAAACCTTTGCCGTTAAGGCATAACCTTTCGTAGCTGTTGATTTCTTTTCAAAGATGTTCCGCCCATCAAAATCGTCTAGAATCTTCATAGATTAATCCCCTTGAGACCTAATTCCTTTCTCCTCCAGACCCTCCCTGCCACCTTTGAGTGCTAACCTGGACGGAAAGGTTGTGTCTTTCCCCCCGAGCCGGGACTGATCTCCCTCCCCATAAATCTCCGACTAAGTACATGTCAAACACTTAGAAGAGCCGTGTGCCTAGAGGCATACCATTCCGTCAGCCATATTCCCGCTTTAGTTATACATCAAGTTCTCACCCGGAAAGCGGTATGGGCCCCGACTCAAATTTTCAGCATTTCTCGTAACTTCCGACAGCTTCGATAGGTCCCATTGGAGAGAGCTTCTGATCCTTTCAGTGAACCCCGCACCGCGGACCTTTCCCCCGGACCTAGCGGGCGAAGGAACCGCCCATAGAAAGGCGGATGTCTCCCCCCACTTGCCGTACCAGGCGACCCAACTGGTCAAGGAACTCTGCTGGACGCCCCCTCACCCGGACTTGCCCTGTCGTCCTTGCCCCCCTGTGACTCGACCCAGCCCCATTGTTTTCAGTCTCCATTCCCTGCCGTATCTTTTTCCTCTTTCTATTGTTTGAACCACGTCCCCCTGGTAGGATCCCCGCTTCCAGCCCCATGCCGTACTGTCCTGAGATTGTTCCTCTTTCACTGATGGGACCCCCCAATCCAGGATAGTCCATCAGCCTACCAAAAACCCACTCGCGCAGGTGTCTCCAATTCCCCTGCCAGTCTCAAACCTCGGATGCAAACCGGGTACGCCCATGATCCGCTTGAGACTTCAGGCGGATCACATGGGGCTGTCTCTTCCAACCTCACTGACGAATCCCAAGTGGCCTCTGAAGCGAGCTCTCCCCAAAGCACTCTTCGAGCCTATGAAAAACGTCGACCTGCGACCCAGAGGGCCGGCCCTTACAAGGCGGAGATCTGTGCTGCGCCCATGGAAGACTCAAAAACATGCTAAGTCCTCCGAACCAGACCCTACCCCCCCCTTCTCTGATTTGGACTCCCTTTGGAGCTTCGCGTCGCCATCCCCAACCGACACCCACTCGCCAAGCGGCCCCCCTCCGTCAGATACCCCCGAAAGACTTTCTCGGCCCGGGGGGTCCCCCCCATCCAAGCCACCCAGAGCGAACCGACCCCCCCCCTAAGAAGAGACGGCCAGCCCGCCGGGGGACCCAGGACCCCCCATGCCACGGCACAACCCCCCCCTCAGATGTATCCCCGCCCCAGCTGTCTCGACGTCCTTGATCAACGCGCCCCAAGGGAACCCCCCCCAAAACACACCTTCATCGGTGCCCCCCGGTATGCTACGCACGTCCCCACCGAGATACAGCCTTTTGCTGCTAATTGATGACCCCACCCAGATGCGGGTGCACCCCCCAAAAGGCCCGGCAGGGCGGAAAGAACCCCCACCCCCTCAGCCCCAAGGAAGGGACCGACAGGCAACCAGTGAACCACCTTAAGGGTAGAAACCCCGAGCCGCCCCCACGTAACCCCTCTCACGGCCCAACCCACCTTTGTCCGAGCACTGTCTGACACCCCCCCTTTCATCAAGACACCCTTCCAGCTTTCAACGGTCACCTCGACCAGTTCCGGCTGCTCCACATCTAAGTCGTGAACCTCCAATGGCGAAACTGTCCCCGGCAGGTATTGATTTTCGAAAGTTGTGGGTCTCTCCCCCGACCCGGAGGGATAATTTTCTTACCCCAGGAGGTCGGGAAATAAACTATATACCCTTTCAAGTTCTCTGAAGCCTCATCCCCCCTACTGGACTTGTGAGATGAGTATGACTGCTCCCGGAATACTTACGTACTGAACCGGTTGATGTCTGACCGATTCTAACCATCTGGGGTGCGCCGCCCCTCCCCAATACTACTATTTCCATGAGAGTCATCCCATATCCAGATCACCTGCTATCCTGGTGATAGTGAGGTCCGTACTCATAGATTACTGGTCTCTTTCCTCCACCCACTCCTTTGCCCCCCCTTCTCAATGCCCCCTGCTTTCGTAGTCCCTACTCTCGTTTGAAGGGTTCTCCTCTCCCTCGATCCCAGGTTTTTCCTCTCAGAGATGCATAGCTCTCTCCAGACATACTGTCCGCCCCCGCGAGAGCGGTCCTGCTTCCAGGATTGGTACCCCCCTCTAGATAGCCAGATCCTTTTCCTCGAAGCGCGTTGTAAAAGAACACCAACCCTCCCCTTCCAAGATCGCTGTTTTCCTCCTAAGACACCCGGAGGGTGTTGCTTCTGCCTTAGGGAAATGACATCAACTCCCTTCCGATTCTTCTTTGGTCTTTAGTCTTTCTTAATAGGTAAAACTGATTTGCTTGTATCTGGCAAGTCCTGGGTAGACCTTAGCCTTCCCCAACTACAGGCCAACTTTACAGTGACGTTCAGCCTTCCGACTTTCCTTTAATCGTCACCTTTGGAAAGGAACAAAGCCTTTCTAACGGAAACAAATATCTCTTGCCCCCAAAGATAAAGTTTTGTCCTTCTAAGCTCCCCCTCCACCACGCCGCCTTTTGCGACACGGGCGTGTTCTCCGTCCCCGAAGGGAGAAACTGACTCTTGTAGACGACCCCAATTCCTGGTTGCATGAACGCACTAATCTCCCAACCTCACCGCTTTTCCAACGTCCTTCTTTTGAAGCACTTCATCCAGGAACAGTTTCAAAAAAATTCTTTCAAGGGAACTCCACCAAGTTTTTTCCCCCCCGGTCAATGACATAGGTGGAATCCCTCTTAGTCTTGTTCCTAAGAATCTGACTCTACGCCCATTTTCTTTTCCTCCGTGGTGTAAAAACGGCCTACCGACTCATAGCCACCAACCTCCCGATGGTGTTCGCCTCTCGGACAAATACCTGCTCCGAGCGATCCCTATTTCCGGCCGGGCTAACCGTGTGGACCCCCGTAGCCGACTGGTTCTCTGGTCGTCGACCTCAAAATAGCCCTGCTTGTCACCTTTTCTCCTGCCTTACTCGTCTCTGAATAATAGACTCATTCCCTAAAGATACCCCAGAGTGTGGCACTCCAGTTGAAGAAAGCTCCCTATCTCCCCCGATAGTGGAGGAATCCACCCCCTTTTTTGAGGTCTTCCTTTTTTCAGGTTACAGATTCCTTCCAGTCTTCTCTTAATGAGCAACTCACATTGAGTCTTATTTCCCCGAGAAATTGCAGAGATTATCTCTCCTCCTGCCCCGGACATCCCTCCCGTTCTAATTTTCTTTATCTATCTCAACCACGGCGAAGGCTGAAGTCCCTTTGTATACAAGGTCTCAGCGGAACGCTAGTCCCCCTCCGCGCTAAAACCAGCCTTCTCCCCCCGGAGTCAATTAAGTGGTGATCCAGGTTCCTTCATGTGATAGAAGCAGAAGTCCCCCTTTTAGGCCATCCTTTATCTATATACGAGTAGATCGCCTTCTTCCTTTTCTGAAGACATACCGGAAAGACAGGTCCAAGAAGAGTAGCTCCTTTTTTCTTCATCATAAGTTTGTTTTTCCCTCGGGACGATTATTTTCCGACTCCTCATGGCATTTCTGACTTTGCCTCCCGAAATGATCTCCCCTCGCCCCCCCTCCATCCGGATTATACGGACGGACCCTGTCTCCTTCCTCCTCTTTGTCGCCGGAATTACAAAGGACACGGGTCGGTTGCTGGAGGGTCAGTTTCCTCAGGTGATGTCATCCGTTCACTCTCTTTTCAATACGGGGACCTACGGCACGGTTAGTTCCGCCTCAGACAGGAATTCCTTTCTGCGATGGAGCGAGGACCCGGGCTTTTCCCACGCCTTCTTAGATAATGATTCCTTCTTCTACTGCGCTCAGATCATAGCGGTACCCGGGCCTGACCTCTATAGCTCTTTCTCCCATCTGGCCTAATGTAAACGGACGACCACCGGAAGGGGGGAAAAAGTAATCCCCTCCCCTGTTCATATGGAGCACGTGGAAAAACGCTGCTTTTTTGCACCCGATGGGTGACAGTTTTCTTAATGCCCTCTTCTTTGGACTTGCCGATCCCTTATGAGCCCTAGGAGTGTGAAAATTTCTCCGATTCCCGAATGGTTGCTGTATCGACCCCTTCCCGGCGAAGCGCTTATTTCTCGATTAAAGGCAGTCCTGGCCTCTTGATCGCTCCGTCCTTGGACCGACGGGAGAACCAAGAGTTATTCTTATTCTGTTCATGATAATTACCTGTTTCCCCAATTTTGACAAAGGTGCTGTCACCCGAATCCCCTACTCCGGTAATATGCTGGTTGGAAACGAATCTGCTTTATCCCCCCGTCATTAACTCCATGATTCATCGATTTAACAGGGATGTCACGGTTGACTGTCTTCGAACCCCCAGTTTCTATCCATTATCAGATTCCGTCTCTGACTAAGTAAACCGAATCCGGCTTCCCCGACCTGCCAGCCGACCCGTGTATCCTCCCTACGAGTTGGTCTGATTCCCTTCTCCCTCCTTACGGCCTCAGTTTCTGTAGATGAACGCTCCCTGCAAAACGGCAGCGCCTCTTTTATTTAGTTCGCTTTCCCATCCCCGACGAGATCCCTTTCCTGAGTGGAGTTCCAAGAGACCTCTTGGGTGTCCCGTCACCCCGATCTGTCCTGAAGCTTCTGGCAGCGTCCTCCCCTCCCCCTCCCATCGAAGGTACGCTCTCACGGGCATCTGAAAGTTTTCCCGTCTATTACAACCCCCGTTCTCGGTAGAAAACACGGTCGCGTTCATTTCACATACAGGCCCCCCCCCCAGCTGTTTCTCCTCCCCATCAGCGGCGTCCCTTCCTGGGATCACTCCCCCCCCAAGTGTTTCTAAGGCGGCCATCCACCAAGAGGTCGGTCGCCCTTCCCTCGGCAGTCCGATTGAAGAATTGTTCTCCCTGTGCTTTTAAAACCCCGCGCCCAGCTGCCACACTCTCCTCGCATCGCTGATTGTGGCACTAGTCACATCAATTCCTCTCTGAAGTAACGATCGCGCCTTGTGTGGGAACCCGCGGATGACGGCCTTCGCCATTGAAAAAAACTGTCCCGGGGGCGTCCTTCCCAACCTCCATATTTACTATTCCTCGGAGCTTCTTCCACTTTCCCTTAGACTTTTCCGGTATATACAATGCGGCCCAGGTCTTCCACGCAGATAGGGGCTTAACCCAAACCCTGGGACCAGAGCACAACATTGACTCGTCGGTTTCTGGAAAAACGAGGTGTCGATTCAGGCCACCCTCTCCCTGAAGCTCTGGAGAATCAGTGACTTCAAGACCCAGGAAGGTTTCTTCCCAGCCGCCTTCCCCTCTCCGACTCTTTCCCTTCTCCTAGACGTAGCGACAGGCGCGCCCGCAGAACGAGGACATCCCCTCCGGAGAACCGAGCCTTCGTCGACCACAGAATAAGCAAACCTATAGATCTCCCCCCGGTCATGCTGTCCCTGAGGGGGTTTACTAGAGAAAAGGTGTCTTTCCCAAAGTCAAGGCCCCCTTACGGCCCCCGATGGATCTGAAGTAGGAACTCCCACTTCCCCGTTGAGCCTGGGTCGACCGGGCCAAACCCGGAAAATGATCTCTAGTCTCTGTTGTTAAGGGCACGCCGCCCCCCCGATAGGAGATGGTCACCACTGATGCCTGGGTGCCTTACGAGGACTGTCTGTCGAACACTTCTTTGGAACAGGACATTCCTTGAAGTGGCCCACCCTGGGGAGTCTAGAGTACTCTGTCAGCCGGCGTGCACCCAGACCTTTTGTCACAGTTAAGTCAATTAGGTCACTCTCCATTGATCATGACTAGTGGGTTGCAGTCCTCCCCTTCGCCTGGAGTCCCGGAGACTCTTATGGCCGCGATACTGCCCCCTAGAACCCACAGCCGTGTTGCCCCCCCCGCATGCACGCCCCTCGCCCGTTCCCCAGCCCAGTTCGGTTCTTCCTCCAGGGGAGAGGAAAAAGGTTACCCGCTCCCGAATCTCCTGGCGGTTCTGCTTTTCTTTTGCCCCCGAAGACACTTTTCCCACCTCTCCGGAACACCCCTTCACGGGTATTCCTCTCCCGCGACGCCAGCAGACGCAATTGACCCCACGATTTTTACTCTTCGAAGACCAAGATCGCAAATTTCGATGCCTAACCAGGCTTATCCTTGCGTAGCTGGTTTCAGTTTTTCTCTTCGGGAGCAACCTTTCCTGGTTCCCGACAGCAGCATGCCTCCCTTCCGGCAGCATCTATTTCAGTGAACCGTTTTCATGCTGACCAGAAGACTCTCCCTGAGACCCCCCTCGGCTCTCCAGGCCAAAAGTGCATTAGCGGGTAGGCCCCCCCTCCATCTCTGACCCGAAGACCTGACGCCCGGCCACGCCCTGGTCGTCAAAGACAATGGAAGACTTCCACTTACCCATTGACGGGCCCCTTTCTCTGGCGATGCCTTTACCACCCCCACGGTGAAGCTTACTTCTGACACCCAGTCCCCCAGTTTCTTCCGTGGAAAGGAAGGTGACTTGTTTCCCCGTCGAGACCCAACTCTAATCCAGCCAGGCCGCCCTTTCTTCTCCCCCCGCGGCATGGCTCCGGCTTTTTACGGGCGGGTTCACCTTTCAACTTTTTTTCATCTCTGTGAATTCACAGCCTCTGTGCTGATAATTGCCGCGACCAATTGGCGCCCGCCCGACCGATTCCCCCTTTCTCCGTAGGTATCCACCCCCGTCTTCTGCGGCAGCGGGATTCCGCTCGTTCCACTTTCCTTCGCAGCGCAATGATGACCAACGCCCTCCTTCTCTATCCGACAAGAACCCCCCCGCCGACACCCGCAACCCCGGCCGCCCCCCCTTCAGGCGCCCGCAACCCCGGTTCGTCATCGACATGGACTGGATCCCTCGCACCCGAGCTCACCCCCCTGGCTAATGCTGGTTCGACTTGCGTTATCGGAGCATGATCGGCCGACTCCTAACCCCCTCAACAGCTACAGAGTCAAATGGAACCCACCTTGTGTAGAGGCCCTCGTTCTGAAGCAGGGGAGAGCTCGTTCTAATCCAGGCCAGTCCCAACGGAATCCCTTCCGCAGCAGGCTTCTTTCGCATGAAGGTGACCCTTTCCTGACACCAGGGCTTCCACAGCAGTTTCGCGGTTTTCTAGATGGAAGCGCTTTTGAACGGGTGTACACTCTATCTGACAGGTCAGTTAAGATGCAAGTTCGAAGGTTATTACCCCCAAAACATCCTGTTCGCGGCACGGAGAGAGGTCCTCCCACGTAAATTCTCTCAAACTCCGGTCTTTTGGAGTACTCTATGTAAACGGGGACCTCCCCAACTTCGTGAGAGACTCCCTCCGAATACAGAGGTGTATACTTCCTGTAAAACCTGTTAATCTTTCTTGTGTTTTCTTATATCTCAGCTGGGCGTCTTCGAAAGGAGGGTCCACTCACTTTAGAAATTACCCCTCTAGGATGCCGATATGAAGCACATTTCTTCCCTCTGGTGAGTCCGTAATGCCTCACTCTCTATGTTCCTGCGCCGAGAGAGTCTCATAGCTGGTCTAGTGAGCAAATCGAGGAAGCCCTCAAGCTTCCTGGCACCAAGGACTCTCCCCCTCTTTTTACAGTGTGATATAGCCGGCTTCGTTCCTACCTTCCTCGAACCTCTATACCTTTTTTCTTCGTTGTGTTGTGGAAGCTGATGACGTAGAGGCCCGTCCGGCAAACCCCCTCAAGCAGACCAGGCTTTTCCAATCCCAAGAAAGACTATGAGATTTTCTTCTCCTCGCTGCATGGATCGCCCCCGAGTCCATTTCCTTCCTTCGCTCTGGCGTCTTTAGGAGTATCCCACGGAAATAACCTCAATTAAACCCCCCCCCCCCCCCCCTACGTTCGCCAATGATCTTCCTCCCAAAAAGGCTGCGCCCTGGAGATGGACTTTGCAATCCGTGCCTTCCCCGAAAGATCTCCTCTGATCCTAGCCGAAAACCCCTCACTTGTGACCCCTGCACCACTCTAGTTTCTCTTTCCGTTTTCTAATACTTTGTTCTCCCCCTCGTAGGCAGCCGATAGAGGGGGTGGGTTCTCGGCTGTAACTCGGAGTTATCCGGTCAGATTTTGCCTGCTGTCTTCCTCCAAGAAAAAAACGTTCACCGGACCCCTAAAGAGACTCAGCCCGTCCTGTCTCCCTCAAGCTACCCCCTCCCCTTCCTGGTTTGTCTTGGAAAAGGGGCATGCTATCCTTCTAACAGGTAAAATTGACTTTGCTTTCCTTTTTGAATCTTTCCTATGGAGTTTGAGCGACTCTTTGAGAACCTCTATCCATCTCTCCTCATACAAACCCCCCCCTTCCCCCCCCAAGTTTCATTTCGGCCTGCACCAGGTCTTAGGTTATAGTCCCGTAGAATGAGGTATCCCCAGAGCTTTACCACCAAGAATGCCTGCCGATTTCTCTGTTCCGGGATTCCCTGACCAAGAGTAAGATATCCACCGGGGATCCTTCCCTGTCGGCTGACCCTTTTTTTTCCCTGCACTGCCCCCGCTTTGGTCTTTCAGGCGATCCCCCTTTCCAGCAGTCTCTGTACTTCACTCTATCCGTCCGGACTCTTTTTTTTTTCTAGATGGCCGCCGTCCCAGGGATAACCTCAGGGTCTCAGCAAGAATTTTCGGCTGGGCGTTTTGACCCCCAAGCGAAAGCCCATCCCTTTCCTTATCAACTCAGGCGGCATCTTCTCTCAGTTCAGGGTTCCCGCCCGGTTCCATTCTAACTGGTAGAGTGTCCTCGAACTTGGTTCCCAATCTTGGCCCCACGTCCCATGAGGCCTTCACTGCTGGTAGGTTTTTCCTCCGGCATCGTCGCCCCCCCTGGATCAATTGATAGGGATGATGCTCCCTTGTCCTTTTGATGGTCTTAATTCCCCCACCCAACCACCCGGCGAGGTTGCGATCTCACGGCCCTGTATGCTGGGAGCGGTCCCAGCTCGAGACACTTCCCACGGATGACCGAGTCTGGCAGCTCCCTTCTTTTTCGGTAATGGTTGCACCCTTTTCAGCCCCCTCATCAGGCGACTTTCTTCCCCCTCCGATTGCTTTCACCAGCCTTCCTGGGTTTTCCGCTGACCGACTTACCTCACGGCTCCGAAGGAGGACCCCACAAACCCTTTCTTTTACGCAAAAACTATGGGCGCCCTCGTTGGCTTCCACGGTCTTGTCTCTTGTGGCTCTCCACCCGGTCCTGTTGGAAGAGGTCTCGTGCCCTGGATTTCCCCCTTTTGACCTATCGACCTGACAGCCATGGCGATCTGTGATCATTTCATCCCCCCCCCCTCATCCACCCTAGGAAAAGCCCCCCCCCCTCTGGGACTGAACTCCTTCAAGCAGAGTCTTTTGGCCATTTAGCTCTT
>Ga0179591_1296276_pt1 | contig 11107 bp, 13 predicted proteins | sample CZOMad2_1_08_16f_FD_182891 | JGI IMG/M metagenome (GOLD analysis project Ga0179591, IMG submission 182891) | Vadose zone soil fungal communities from Angelo Coast Range Reserve, California, USA - CZOMad2_1_08_16fungal (PacBio error correction) | ecosystem: Environmental > Terrestrial > Soil >... | reverse complement strand
TTTTTTTTTTAGAGTTCCTTTGAAGCAATAAACTCGCTTCCGCGAGCTGAACGCGCCCGGTTCCATTTTTCCCCCCGCGCGGTTAAAACCAAATTCTGGCCCCCTGGTTTTTTTCCTAATTTGAACGTTCCTTTACCTTGTTCTTTTGTTCCAGGCCCCGGGCACTCTCCGGAGTTGCCTTCCTTGTGGCAAGAGCAAACGACCATTCTTGGTAGGTAGCTGTCACCGTCTTCCCTCGCTCAAAAAACCTTTGCCCCTTTGAGTTTTTCCTCACCCTTCCCATCCTCCCGAGGACTACCCCTCTTTTTCGGTTCGTGCAGCCCCCAAATACCCCCGTCCGCGCATCAACTTCCCTCTCTACACGAGTAGATAGTGTAGTTCTTTGATCTCCCCGGTTAGTTGAAGACTTCGCCTTTTCTTGGACCCTTCTTTTCGTTGCGAGTGCGCGGTATTTTTCGCGTTCTGTTTACAAGAGGACCGCCGTTGTCTACCCCCGTCTGCCATAGAAGGAAGTTCCATCTTAGCCCCTCCCCCTAGTCTAACGGGTCGCTCCGCCTTCCTCTCCGGTGGTAACCTTCCTCCCCCTCGCAGTATAAACGGACGATAACCCAGCTTCGAAAGTCTTAGGTTGAGTCAGCCTTTTCCCTGTTCCCAGGATCTCCCCCCCATTTACAAACACGCAGGGGGTTCCAGCTATTGTCCGGAACGTTTTTTTTTCGGAAACGGCCTCCCGGTCCCCAGAACGAATTATCGAGTCAGATTTTCAGGTTCGTCCGTTCCGGATCGCAACGTTCCACCCCTTTTTCGGATGCCGGATGCACCCTTTTCAGTAGCTCCCCAATTCCTTATCGTTTCGGTTGAAATAAAGGTTTCTTTTCTCGGGGCGGACTGCGTCCTTGATCTCCCCCTTGACGAGGTAACGGACCCCTTTTGTGGAAATCGTAATCGTAGAGTTTTTGGTCTTCGTCGATTTGGTGAAGTCGACTCTTAACCTTTCCCCAGATGTTAGGTTCGCCTCTTCGAGCCCCTTCTTCAATGCAGAATGGTCATTGCTTTCGTCGAGGATACGGCCGGCTTGTAACCCGGTTTTTCCCTTTTTCAGGGGGCATGAGTTCTCCTCCCTTAGGCTGGTTTCTGTCTTTCGCCTCCCGAACACGTGAACCGTGTGCTGAAGAGCAATGTAAGTCTGGAGGGGTGAGATTTGCCACCTACAGTTGTAGTTCCGGTGTCCCCCCCCCGTTGTGCCCCCCCCCCAGTCCGTTCATTGGCGGAATTGTCAGCCTTCGGAGCACGATCTGGTTCTCGTCCTCACATCAGCCACGACGCCGAGGATACGCACTCCCCGGTTCTTCCTTCGACCGTAGTGGCCTCTGAAGTGTTTCCCCTCCCTTCCTCTGATTCGGTCTGTGGTCTAGACTTGTTTCTCTTTTTCAACTTCCCGAGGCCCCTCTTTTACCGCCGTCGGATAAATGTGAGCTGATCCTACCTTTGATCTCGTCGGGTCGGTTGACCATGACAGGGTGGTCCGAACTGGCAGCCTTTTCTATTCTTTTCCAATAAGAAGTTTTTGTTGTTAGATTCCTTCCCCAATGTAGTCTCCGCAGGTCCTTCCCCCCCTCCTTTTTCAGTGTCATCAACCCATTTTCGCGAGATGTCCCATGATATATGCCCGACCTTCCGCTAACCCCCTTTGGCTTCCGTGTTTTTCAAATCGCAAAAAATTCTTTCCTCAGATCCCCCCCCCCCCTTCCCAGAAGATGTCTCCTTTTCACAACGGCGCACTGCCATATTCCTCCGAACTACTTCTGCGACGCGCGGTCTTCTGGTCTCCCCCGCTTTTTTCTTTTTCCATCTTCCGAAGAGAAGAAGGTTTCCTTCAAGTTCCATGACTCCCTTCACCGCTCTTTACCCCCCTTCTTTCAAAGCCTTCTTAACAACCACTTTCCGGACAACGTCCTTTGTTCCCCGTAACTTAGCCCCATCCTTCTCAAGCAGAAGACCCTTCAATTCAAGTTCCTTTAGTAGCCTACTCTAAGACCCCCGTACCGTCCTGACGCGGAGTACAGAAGCAAGAGAATGCGTGCCCCCCTTCGTAGCGCGATCTCCCGCGCCTTCTAAACTCCCCCTGGCAGGCCAGGTCCCCCGGAACCGACGGAGCTACCCGAACAGGCGATCTGTGGCAAGGGGACTTAGGTCTCCACAGCGGTCCGATCCCCCTTTTTCCCCTCCAACTCCCCCTGAGAAATAGACGGTTCCCCACCGTCACTTCCGACACAGAGAATCAATTTTGATGCCAAAACTTCCTTTCCTTATTTTAGGCGACCTTCCAGGTGTAATCCGTCAAACCCTCTGTCAAGATTCAGCCCGTCCCTAACTCGACAAGGAAGCGATGACTCTGTCGTAGGTGTCTACTCGGTTCTCGAGTTCTTTCCGCGCTCGGCACTGCCTCGCCACTAAACCCTTGGCCCGCGGCAAAGCAACCCCAACTTGCAAGACAAGGACGTAGTCCACTTCCCCTGGAGACACGATTACGTGATTACTCGACATCTGGTCGATGTCGTGAGCATGAGAGTTCAATTTTCGACGCCTCTCTTTCCTTTTTTTAGACCTGGAAAACGTCTTTTTCCCCCCGCCCCTTTTCCGCGTGTGTACCCTTGACCACCTCCTCGTCATGCTCGTCGACAGGAACTTTTTTCACTTAAGGCAGGCAATCCTACCCCTGGAGAAGGCCCTTCATCCGAGTCCCCCCTGGTGCGTTTGACCTTCGTTCGTTGACGGTGCCGAAGGTGATTTGTGGGTCTTCAAGTCCTCCCCCAACCACCAAAGTTGGATCCGGCTTCGGGGATTTCGACTCGACAAGAAGAACTTGTCCTTTTCTTGTCCAGCGAGTACCCCCCCAAAAGTATCTTTCGGCATAAGAAACCTGCCCCCCCTTTTTTGCATCGCTTCTTGTTGACCCTCCTAACCCCCCCCTCCCCACAGCAGGGGTAAGGGTCTTTTTAATTGCTTCTTATGTGCCCCTCTGGCCGAGATACAACGTACCTTGTTCTCAGACAAAGAACGGCCCCAATATTGTGTAGTGACCCCCCCCCCCTCCGTCTCGGGCGCTCCTAACCAATGTTCCCTTTTTCTTTTGAAAAATCTCTGTCGACCGGAGATCTACTATACGGCTTTTTGACCGCGACCGGCGGACGCCCCCGCCTTCTCGGTTCCCAGGTGGTCGGCTCTCGTCTTGTGATCAGTTCGATTGACGGGGCGGCGTTACATGACGTTTTCCAGAGAGTTTTTCCTGAGACCAGGCTGGTGGGAAGGTTCTTGTGATTCCCCTCCTAAAAGCTCCCCCCTCTCTTTCCGACCGACCTGTATAGCATTCTTCAGGTCTTGCCCCGTCCGCACTAACCTACTCTGACCCCCCTTTCATGCGGGGCGGGGTAGCCCCTACCCTTCTTTCGGTTAATGAACCTCCCCCAACCCTCCCTGATCGGACCTGCACTGCCTCTCCCGCACTCCTTTTCCAACCCCTGACATCGTCGTGTTCCTTCGACATGATGGCTCCTTCCACGTTTAAATCGCTTTGGCTCAGCTTTTGACCGAAACGGTAGTCCCCCCCTCAACGGACACGTCGTTAAATTCCTTCCCGGCCATCCATCCTGAGAAGCCCCATCAATTTTCCGCCCCTTCGACGCCGAAGTGCGGTCCCATGTAACCGTCATAGCGCGCCTTTCATCGGTGTTGCCAAGCAAAAGGTTCCACACTTCCCTCTCAGCATTCCTGTACGTTTTTCTCAACCAGCGGCGCGCCCTTCGCTGCTTCTTCTTTCCCCGATACCTTGCACACGAAGGGAACGGAGCTTTTCTCCCCGCCTGAAAAGATCTCGGTTTCACTTCTGGGAGATGAAGCATCGGAAATCAGTTCCTCTCCTCGATGTGTGAGTTCGGATTGAACCCACTCTCACCCATCGACCCCACGTCGTCGACCCGTTTTCATGAAGGTAATGGCCTTTCATTCGTTTCACCGAGCCGTTCCGTGCGTGTGTGCAAACTTTTTTCATTCCTATCATCCCCCCCCCCCCTTGCCCAAAATGCCACAACTCAAAAACCCAACCCGCCCCCACGGGTGCAGGTTTTGCCTTTTTAACACCGGGAGAGGACCCCCAATCCCCCAAGTCCATCCGATTTCCCGGAAGTGGTGGTCGGGTCTCTTTCCCCCCCCAAGTAAGAACGTCTGGTTTTTTCCCTCCCACACCCTTCGGAACTTTTTCAGCCCGCGAGTTGGAGTCCCTTCCAATACCGCCCACTATCCGGCGGTTCCGCTTACCCCCCCTTGATTTCTTAGGAACACAGATAACGATCACCCGATCCCTCGCTTTCGGATACTACAGAAGAAGTCTCTATTTCCCCCCTTCCCCCGACGGATTGCGGTGTGTTTTCTTCAGTTCGAAGTACTCGTTCCCTCGTGCCGTGACCCTTTGCTCCCTTTTTCCCTCTGCAAGTAACTTCCCTTTTTGCCAGGCAAACCGAGCCACTTTGAGTTTGGTCGGACCCATCGGGTCTCATGTTCGGTCAGCGATCGCGTCTAGATCCGAGAAAAAGTTTGGTTTTCCCTTTCCCCTGTCGGTGTAAACGAATTTTCAAGTCGCGCCGAGGGTCCCCCCGTGACAGTAAGACTTCCGCGGACAGGACGTCTTCTGTCCTGCCCTTTTTGAGACTCCAGTCGGAGGACACGATCTCCCTCTTCCCCATACTTTGCTCTAGATCGGGCCCTTAAGCTTTTTCTGAGTTGTCGCTTTTCCCCCAGAGTTTCCTCTCCCCGGTGCGCGGTGACGGCTTCCCCGTGAACTCCTTTATCCCCCCCTCTCGATCGGGATTTTTTTTCACAAGATGTAGGTTCAACTCCCCCCCTTTCCCCTTCGGACGGAAAACAAACCGTTGCTCCTGCAGTTCCCCCCCAGCTCGCGTAGAGAAAAAAGCCACTCCCCCCGCTGCTGCCCTCGCAAGATGGGTTCGACTGTCTCTCCCCTTTTGGACGGTGGTGGTTAGGTTCCTTCGTCGATTAGAGCCGGGAACAGGCCCCGAGTTCTCAGCCAGTAGAAGCGCCTTATTGCTCTTTCAAGGTAAAGTGTTCCCTTTTCTTTTATTTTCTCCATTTCCCCTTCGAGGAATCCCCCCCTCCCTTGCCCCTCATTGCTATTTTTCCTTTCCCTGAGAAAACTTGGGGGCAGACTGACCGAGCTTTCTCCGCGGTGGTGGCGGTCGGTTGACTTCCAACTCAGGGCGAACTCTTCTGCGTCAAGGTTTTTTTACGTCGTGAGGGTTCCCCCCCCACCACTCGTTGAAGGTAACGAAGCGATGTTTTCTCCTCCTCCCCGCCGCTGTTGGATTGCCCTCCTCAGTGCCCCCAACCGGGTAGGGTCCCCCTTAGTATTTTTTAGTTGGAGTTTTCTGACGTCTGGGTTTGTGTGAAAAGCGGGTTAGGAGACCCTTTCCGGCTCTTCAAAATAACTTTTCGCAATGCCTTCATCCTCTTTCCCTGCCGGAGTGTCGACTGCCCTTTTGCTCTGCCCCCGAAGCCCTGAGGTATCAAGTTCCTTTAATCCCCTCGCGTCGTCACGATGGGAGATGGTCAGCTCCCTTGAAAGAAGTTTAGCTCCTTCCGCTTGACCTTTTGTCTTTTTTTTGTTCTCGCCAATCGACAATTCAGTTGTTGCCACCGTTTTTCTACGAAAGGCGTTTTCCACGCGGAAGGAAGCCGTCCTATGCGACCGATGGTTGAAACCTTTAGAGGTTCCCCGCGACTTATAGTGCTCTAGCCAGGTACGTTTCCCACGATAGTCGCGCCTGAAGCGATTTCCCATTCTACACGCGGGAGTAGAAGCCCTGTTTCCTTGCTTTCCCTTCCTTTTCGCCCGAATTCAGTCTCTCCTCAGATCCCTCTTCCCGACGTAGCCGTGTTTGGGGGGTTTTCCGAATTTCCAACGCCGTCGACTAGATTTATTCGCTTCGTCGCGGGACATAAGTTTATCATCCAACGCTTTTTCATGTTGAAGCGATTCCTTCTTTCAGTGCAGGTCCTGAGATCTGCTTGACGTTAGGAGGAACTCTATCTAGTGAGACCCAAGAAAGTCCGCTGTCTATAGTCACTAGTTTTCCCTTAGATAGAAATCCCTTATGGACTAACGCCTTCCCTGTTGTTCGGGAATCCTCCCCTAATAACCGGACTTTTCTATTTTTCCTGCGGTTCTAGAAAGCGTCATTTCTCCGGTAGACGACCTGACCCCCTCTGGCCCCTCGCCACAAGATTTCCCCCCTTGCTTTCCCGACCCCATGGGGAACCCCATTCATCCGGTTAGCCGAGTAATATGGTCAAAGCTCTTTAGACTTAAGCGTTCGTCGCCTCCTCACTTTCTTTTCGTCACGCGATTCTCACACTTCCCCTTTTATTGCCCGTTCGAGAGGTTTTCACCCAAGGTTCTCGCAGGTAGTGGTGTAGTTCTTGCCTTTTCCTAATTCGGGGTAGTTCTGAGCCCGGCCGGCATCAGCCCTTCCAGAACTTATCCGTGACGACAGAGTTGCCCTTTCCGTCTCCCTGATTGCACCACGGATAGCGGAGGTTTCCCCCCTTTTCGTTTTTTGTTAGCCGTACATATTTTCCCCCATCCCTAGGCGTTTCGCCCTAGAAACAAGTTCCCCGTTACACCCTGTTTGTGAAGGTACGCTACCTACCCCCCACCATACCGGAGAAGTCAACTTGCTATCTCCTTTCTCACGCACGTTCGTTGTGCCTCTCGATGTGAACCCCGGTGAGGTTTGACCTTCGTCTCCGTCATGGTGAAAGAACAGTTGTCGCCTTTTCCCTCGCGCCCTTTTTTCCTGTGGGTCGGTTAAAAAGATTGCCTCCTTGTCCCCCCCCTCCGTAAAGAATGGCACCAATTCGGCAATGATAGCTCCGCAAATAGACCTTTCGTATGGTTCGAGGGCCGATCTTCTATCCCCTCTGATCTACAACGATTGTCCATTTTGTGCGTCGCCCAATTGTTTTTTTGAATCTTCTTCTCCAAAAGAAAGGTTTGCGCTCAGCTCCTTCTTCCCCACTCTTCCTCTGCCCACCAGTTCGAATCCCCTTCGCAAAAGAAAAGCCTCGTTTTTACAGAGATTACATTTTTCACTTCGTCCGGATAGAACCCTTCCCTTTGTTACCTTCCCTCGATCGTCTGCAAAAAGTTACACTTCATGAAAGAAGTTGGTTCCAATGTACTACTTTCGTTGTCTTTACTTCCCATTATGTGACATTTTTAACCCGTACGTCATTGGTTGGTCGGGGGAACGGTCGCTTTTTGTGCACGCAAGTAATCTTTTTAACTCCTATAAATCTCTGTTCGGTCCCCGTACACTGACGGACCTGGGACTCCTTGCTTCGACGAGTTCCTGATTTTCGTCTAGGCTTAGGTGATTCCCATTGATCGGGCGTCCTGTCGTATTAGAGGTCTGTCTCGGTTCCTCGCACCTTCCCCAAGGAATTACCCCCCCCACCCCAACACCCCAGCTTGAAGATACCTTGTTGCTATTCCGGTTAGGTGACCCTCCCCTTTTTTAGTCCAGTTTGGGTTTGTTGTCTTCTCAGGTTCCCATCAGCCGGTTCTTCCCTTTTCCGACTTGCGAGCGGAAACTGGATTTCGACTTTCCCGAGAAGAAATAGACCGTTCGAGCGCCGCACTATTTTATTTGAGTATTTTTCTTCTTTTGGGCCGCTGATTGCGTGTAGACCCTTGATCTTGTCTCGGTGGTATCTGACTGGCATCTTTTTTTTGTCCCACCCAATCCAGCGTCAGAACTTTTTTTAGTCCTCGAGGACTCCGCTCTTTTCATCGCGTCTCGTCGCTTTTTGATGAAAAGCCGTCCCTCATTCAGTGCGGGACGCTCTTCGTTTATCGCTCATGCTCTCATTTCTCCCAAGGAAGCCTTTGCTTGATCTCTACCCTAGTCCCTCGAAGAAGGGCATGACCCCCTTACAGACTCTTGGTATAACGGCTCAGAGCTCTCATGCCTCTTCGCCTGATCATTCCTCCTTTTTAAGCTCCCCCTTGATTGCTCCGAGTTAATAGCACACTTCCCCCCTTAAGAACCCCTATACCTTCGTCTTTCGACCTCAGAGCGTCCCCGCCTTCAACGCGGAAATCGCTTGTAGCTCTTGTAGGCGCGACTCAGCTTTTCAAGCTCGTTAGCCGTCAGTGTTTCCGATTCAAAGCCTCATGACCTCACGGAACGTCCCTCTCGCGTCCCTGGACCACCCCCAACAAATGGTTCCTTGACTTCGTAAACCTTCCCCCCTCTCGCTGACAGTTTTCAAGAGCAACCCCGAGTAAACGTTCGGCCGATCCGAAAGAAAAGCTCTTAAATTTCTCCCCGTCAACTCACAGAAGACACCCCGTCTCTTGCCTCCCGAAGGCCCAGTCTTACCTCTTACGTCACCGCCACAGTTCCTCCTCCTAGACTCGCCTGAACTGCACAGCGATGAGGATTTGGCCCCTGGCGACCCCCCCCAGAGAAGAGCAGGTCCCCCTCCACTACAGGAAGAAGATTCCCATTAGTCTTTTGAGATAATCCGATAATAGAAGAAGCCCCCCCACTATTTTCAACTCTTGCTTTCACCACTTTTGCCTGTCCTGCCAGAACTCTGAATCAGGATCCCCCCTTCGCGTGAGATAATTCTCCTCCCATTGACGCGTTGAGCTAGAGAATCTTTGCCCTTGAAGCCCGATCGCGCGGCAAAAGGTGAGGAATTTTCTGCTTTAGTGTTGCAAGAAGGGCAAAGCACCCCAGTTCCTCCTTAGAACCCCGAAGGAAGGAGCGTCCCTCATCCTTGTTTCGAGTCCGTGGACTCTATTTAACCTTCAAAGTCCCATTTCCCCCCCGAACCCGTTCCCGAGGGGAGAGTCCCTCTTTCCTCTGAGTGAATGTTCGTTCTTCCCTTTTTCGTCGGCAACGTTCAATGCATCGCTACCAATCCCCCAAGTTGACCCAGCTCTTTCCCCCCACGCGCAATGTAGTAGTCCACTTCCCTTCCCCCCCCCCTCAAGGCCGGAGGCGGCACTAACTCAAAGCGATCAGCAGGCAATCGAACTCTCCCTCGGTCACCCTGGGATCCGGTGACAAGTCTTCCCTTGCGCCTACTGGTTGGATTTTTTTTTTCACCCGGCACAACAAGGATCCCTAAATTTCCCGGTCGGGATGGAGACGAGGTTCCCCCCCAGCAATTTCCTTGGGTCAGGAGTACGGCGAAACCCCCCTTGCACTGACAGAAAAAGCCCTATTCTGAGTGGCTTAGTTTTATAGTGTTGGCAGCACATACGGTACCTCCCCGTGTCAAACCATGGCCCAGTGACCCAAAAGAGTTGCTTAGCCTCCCCTCCCCCAGTAACGTCCTTAACCCCTTTCCTCCCCTCCAAAAAAACGGACCCCAGAACCCCTTGGTTCAAAAAAAGATACTGAGCCTTTAGATCAATGAACCGGGCGAACTTTCCTTTCAGAGGCCCCCCTTCCTGTTCGGATAGGAATTTACTACAGACGCATGACACTGTCCCGTCCACTCCCTATGAGAGGCCTTCCCGGCGATGGGAAGTACATGTTCATTTCCTCATTTCCGGAGGGGGAGCTAGAGCCCTCGAGATGGTATCGCCGTCATTTTCGGTAAGGAGCCTCCTCGAGACCTTCCCTTTTAAGTCGATCGAAGGAAAAACCCCTCCTCTGAGACCACGACGGTCTCGCCCCCCCCTTCCTAAGTTAATTTGTAGATTCCCTGCATCGAGGCATCTTTCCCCCCCCCCCCCACTCTGCACGCTTATAAGGGAGGGGCTACCAGACGTTGTTCTTTCCTTACCCGTTTCCTTGACACTCAAGTAAGCCCCTCTTCACAGGAAACCCTCAACGTCTAGGTATTAGCCCCCTGGACCCCTCCTTCTCCACCCGAACGAGAACCTTAGATGCGACCGTGTGGACCCCCTGGTTATTGCCAGTTGAAATACGAAGATCCTTTGTCCTTCCTTCCCTAATTAAGGGTCTCTCACCATCCTTTGTTTTTTTCTCGCCGCCTTCTTTTCCAAGGCTAACCTATACTTTCCTTTCATTCAATCTTTTCACGGCAACTGAAAAGGTCACCCCCCTATTTTCCCTTTCGGCGCTTAAAATAGAGAGTTTTCAACCCCCTCCCCCCCGTTCTCGCATGACACGCTTGAAGTGGTCTCCCGTGACAACCCCAGTTCTCTATCCCGGAACCCCTCCTCAGGACCCCTGCGTCTTTTTCATTTAGTTAATAGTGCCCTTGACCCCTCCCGGGGCACATCTGACGGAATGAAGTTTCGGATTATTAACGACAAGTGATCCTTACTCTTTCTCCCGACAAGCCAAAAGGCTTCCGCTTCTCCTTGCATTTCCTTTTTCCCAGATACGAAAGACGGCACGGCTCCCATTGCAACATTGACCCGGCCCGCGCAGAAAAAACCTTCCCCCCCTCACCCCCCCCCCCCCCCGTCCCTAATGGCACGAACCCGGGGTTTTCGTTCTGCCTCCAAACTTGGTAGATTCCCTCACTCTCGGGACCGAAGGAAAGTGGTGGCCGTTGTATTCCCCGACAACCCACCAGTCCCCAGTCTAGACGACAAAACAGTGCCTCTCGTCTCTTCTATCCCTTTCACCCCCCTTCCCCGACACCCACCTTGTTTTGTAAGTTCCCCACAAGTTGACGATTTCAAGTTTATCCGTAGCCCGGCTCCCCATAATTCAGTAATGTCCTTCAGGAAACGAAGGACCCTAAACTTCTCTTTCGTCGTCCTAGTTCCCCCTCGCCGAGAATCGGTGAAGGTGAACTTGCCTCCATGACTACTTCAACGTAACAACCTCCCCCCTCCCTTGAGTCGGAACACATCGGTTCGCATCCGATGTTCTTTTGTAAGTCGATAGCCTCCCCTAAGTTTCCCGTTTGTTACGTCCGAAGAATGAGAGCCGCCTTTTCATACCCATCTCTTTGCCGTTTCCCCCGCGACTACCCATTGTCCCCGAAGAAGGCAAAGGCGCCCTGACTTTTCCCCCTTGAAGCACTTCGAACTTCTGGA
>Ga0179591_1410590_pt1 | contig 11109 bp, 16 predicted proteins | sample CZOMad2_1_08_16f_FD_182891 | JGI IMG/M metagenome (GOLD analysis project Ga0179591, IMG submission 182891) | Vadose zone soil fungal communities from Angelo Coast Range Reserve, California, USA - CZOMad2_1_08_16fungal (PacBio error correction) | ecosystem: Environmental > Terrestrial > Soil >... | reverse complement strand
CGGGGTGGTTGCGACCAGAAGCCACCGGGGGGAATGGGGGTGGAGGCCGGAGAAGGCCGGTGTTGGGGGGGTTGGCTGGGGGCAAGATCTGGGGCCGCCGGAAATCATTTGCCCCAAGTAGTACCCGAAAGTTCCAAACAGCCCCTTAGCTTTAAAAACTCCTTCTTGCAAACAAACCGGGCCGTCACCGATCAGTTGGGCCGGGGTCCATTCTCCAGGGCTTTCCCTTTGGGGGGGGCGTTGTCTTGGGTTGTCGTTACCAAACACCCAATTTATTACATTCTCCTAAAGATCGGTGGGAGGGGGGGATGGCGGGGCGGGGCCGAGACGAGAGGGTTGTTGGGGGGGTCCATCTTTTGCCGGAACGGGCTAAAGCCCCGTGGTTATCGGGGCAAAACGCTGGGGCCGGATTTGTAAACAGCCCGGGCTGGCCCAATTTGTGGTTCGGTTTGCGGCGGGGGGGGGGGGGGGGGGACCAAGTCCTGCAAACAAAACGGGACTGGTATCTGCCGAGGGGGGGGGGACGGGGGGGGGGGGGGGGGACCAGGGAAACAAAGGCGTCGAAAAGCAAAAAACACGGCACGCTTGGGAGCGGTTCAGTGCATTTCCCTTGGCGGGGTTGTTTTTCATGGGAAAGTGGCATGGCCCCATTCCTTCCAACAAACAGTAAACGAGGGGTTGGCCGCGGAACGGGGGGGAGAGGAGGGGGGGGACCCGTGGACCGCCGGAGAGGGTCTCCCGCGGGGCCAGGGGCCACACACGAAAGGCATTGGGGGCAGGGGGGAACCCCCTTGATTGTCGGGTTGTAAGGCTTCCCGGGAGCTGTAAAGCCATTTTTCTGGGGGGCCCGGGGGTGGGGAGGGGAAGAGGGAAGTCTGGTCGATCCCGATGAGTCGGGGGGGATAAACGCGAAAAGGGGGGGACGGGAACCGGGAAAACCCACCCCACTGTGGGCGGGTGGGGGGGGCGGGGGGGCGCTTGGCCATTGGATAGTTTTTCATTTCTGTTGCGGGTGGGCCCTTGGGGGTCGTGGTCCCGAAAAAAAAGAACAATTAACTGGGGACGGCCGGGGAACGTCCAAAACCATTCGGGGGGGGGACCCATAGTGGGACAGGGGGGGGAACGCATTGGGGTCCCGGTCAAACCCGGGCCCACGCCCCATCGGCGGGGGGGGTCTGTTGTTCCTTTCCCGGCCACGCCACCCCCTTCCCGGCGGTCCCCGGCTCCGCGGGGGGCGTCCCGCCCCAACCGCACCAGGCAGAAGTTAAGTTATAACGAGTGAGTACATGTTGGTGGAGGAGGTTCCATTCCGGGCCTTCCGTGGCAATCCGCCCAGGGTCCTTGGGATGAAAAAAAACAAAACCAGGTTTACGGGTCTTCCGCGAACCACTTCGCGTGCGGCTGGTTTGTGATGGGCGTGGGTTCAGTTCACAGGGTCGGTGGGGCGGGCGGCCCGGCTTCGACGGGGAAACAACACGGAACGTCACGTGTTGACCCGGATGGGGCGGGTTGTTCGGGCCCACCGGACCGTTTTTGTTTTTTTCAAAAAGACCGGGGGAGATGACCCTGCCCAGCAGACCAACCTCAAACCCCGGCTGGGGGGGGCCGGTTCCGAACAAGCCCGGGGCAGCCCAACCGTTTTCCCCACCGAAGGGGTACCACCGGCACGGAGGGGGTCGTGGGGGGAAAAACCGCCACGGGGGGAGGGCGCCCCCCCTTTTTCCGTTTCCTTGTGGGGGGGGGGGATCCCGTCGGGGGGCGTTACGTCAGGCCCCCACGGCCGGGCATTGGCTGTCGGCGGCGGCCCACCCAGGCTACATCGGGGGCCGGGGGCGCCCGGGCCGGGGGAACCACACGGGGGGCGGCTTTCGTGGGCCGGGGGCTCAGGGGGCTCGGCCCGTTTAGGGGGGGGGGGACAGGTGGGGGGGGGGCCAGATACCCGGGGGGGCAGGTCCTTCGTAGGGGCCGGGGGTGTTTAAACCCTGCCCATTTCCGCGGTGGGACAAGGGGCAAAACAAAAAAAAAACAAAAACAACGTCCGTTGCGGGGGGCCCAGCGTGGCGGTTTCCACAAGTGGGGTGGGGGCCCTCCTTCGGGTCACTTCCCTCGGGGCCGTTTCTCGATCGGGAGGGGGCGGGCGGGGGGCGGCCCGGGGGGGGAACGGGGGGGACGGCCAGGGGACCCGAAGGGTCCGGGTGCTCGGGGTGGCGTCGGGGAGGGCGGAACGTATGGTCCCCCATCCCCCAAGTCCCCCACCTTAGTTGGTCATCGGGCCCGGGTCGGCGGGGGTCCAACAAGGGGTTCATCCGTTCCCCGCCTTCTTGGCCACGAACACACCGGGGGGGAACAAACAATCTCCGTCGAAACTAAACTGGGGGGACTCGCGGGGGGGTCTCGGGGGGAAAAAATTAAGGGCGGACGATCAGTAGGTCGATTGGGGAGTTGTTTTCCCTTGGGGGTGCCGATGCCCCGCCGGGGCCCCCATGGGGGGGGCGCCTGCCAGAAGGCCTTGGTGGGCCGGTTTGTTTCCGGCGGTTGGACTCCGGGGGGACATGAGCGGTGGGCGTTTCGGTCGGGGTGGGAAACCGGGCATGGCAACTAGGATTTTTCTCCGGCAAAGGGGGGGGCCCCATTAGCCAAGGAATTTAAAAAGGAGATTGTTGGCAAGGGGTGGGTTTCGCTCGCGGTAGGCAGGCCCCCCAGGGGGAGGCAGAGGAGGTTCCTCCAAACCCAGCGAGGAGTCCCACACCGGGCGAGCGAGGGGGCCATCACCGATGCGATGGCTTTCCCAAAAAACCAGGCGGTCTCTCCCGGCCAAAAAAAAAAAAAAAACAGGGGCGAGGTTTTCTTGAAGGGCATCCAAATTGCTCCAGGGATGGGAGGGGACCTTTTACCCGTTTCAGGTTCAGCCGATGTCTCTCGGGGAGGGTGGCCCGTGTGCTCGTCGAGCGATCGGTGACGGGCGACACCCAAAGGCACATGTTGTGGCTGGGGGTCCAATCGGAGATTTAAATTTCGGCCCGCTGCTTCGTGGGGGACACTCCGATCTGGGGTTTACATTCTTGGGGGGGGGCACCCCCCAGGGTCCTTTGAGTTTTGCGGGACCCACATACCGTCGGCGCCAGCGGGCACGTCCCGTTGGCGGAGACAACAAGTCTAAAGGAGTCTAGAGAACGGAAAAAAAAAACAAGTCCACTGTCAGGCACGCGGGACAAAAAGGGGCAAAGTGGCGTCAGGGGATCAGAAAACCCCGTTGGAGGGGTGAGGGGGGCGACCAAGGAAAATATTTAGGGCCAAGGGCACAGGGGGGGGAAGCGCAATTTGCCCCGAGGGGGGGGGGGGGCGTTCTTTCGACAGGGGGGGAGGAGGGGGTGGGGGGGGGGACGTGGGGCGCCGAGCCCAGGGGGGGGGGGGGAACCCCCGGGACAAAGGGGCGGTTGGGGAGGGCAAGGGGGTTCCGGGGTGGGGGGGGGGGGGACCCCGGCCCGGGCGTGGGGTTGTTGGGAAAAAAAAATTTCCCCCGGCACGCGGGGTTCTTAAGTCTATGGGGGACGGCATTCATCGGGTTGTCGGATGCCACAGATTAACGGCCGAGAACAAAACCCAGCCAGGGGAAAATTTACCCGGAACCAGTTCTGGCAGAAAAAAGGGCCCGGGCCTCGGGCTTTCCCCCCTCGGGGCCCCCAGGATCCCGCCGGCCCGTTTTCTATTCTCCCTGCGGGGGGGCCTGCGGGCCGGTGCACCGTTCCCTCGAAACCTGGGGAATCTGCCCGGTACACAGCCGGGGAAAAGGGGGCACCGCGCAGCCAGGCCGGAAAAGGTGGTTGGGGGATGGGCTGAGGCGAAAGGGCTATTGGGACATGGGGTTCCTTTTACAAACAAAAAAAAAAAAAAAACCGGCGGGGGACGCCTGGATTTGCTGCTGGTGGTGGGCGCACCGGCGGATTTCGATTTGATGTGCCCACCTGGGGGGGGGACCGAAAGGGGGGGATGGTTGATGCTCAAAAGCAGCGGACGGGCGTCCGGTTTTCTGTTTTCTTGCCCGGCGGATTGTCGTTTTTCCACGCCACGGGGGCCTGATTTTTCCCCAGGCCGCCGGGGGGGGGGAGGCGCTCTGTCGGCAAAGGGGGATGACAAAAATCGTCGAACCTGGGGGGCACCAAGCCGGGGCGGGAAAAAAAACAAAAGGGGCACCGCGCATCCGATTCGACCAAGGGGGAGGAGGGAACGTGAACGGGGGGACGCGAGTGGGGGGGGTGTGGGGGATGACCCGGGATGGGGGGGGTCCACCTGAGATGCTGATCGGAGAAATGGCCGGGTTCCGGGGGGTCGGGGGGGCAACGGCGGGCATTTTTTCGGTCCGGGAGGGACCTTTCCGGTTTACCATGCCCCCCACGGGGGGGCACCGTTTGGGCTGGTGAACGCGGGAGGTTTGATTTACCAGAAGACGGGACGACCTCGCCGCCCCCCGGGCTTTCTATCCGCTGTCACCCCGCTGGGCAGGTGCCGCCCCCAACCACACGACCGCCCGCGGCCTTCGATGTTGCTCTAGAGTGGGACTCCAACTGGAACAACGACCCGCCTGCTTTTTCTGCTCGGATTGGGGGGGAAACCCCACAGGAGGGGGGGGGAGGGACAGTGGGGGGGACTCCGTTTCTTTGGGGGCAGCTTTGCTAGGCAGGGGGATGGGGGATCGAGCACACCGAAGAGAGGGGGCTGTCAGTGCACGGGCACGGGAAAAGAGATTCGTGGGAAACACATATCCCTTTTCTTGCCTTTTTGGCGACGCGCTGCGTTTAACATCTTCAATCGCGTAACGATCGCACCGGGGGAGGGGTCCAGGCCGGAGGCGAACCCCCCCGGCACACGGGGGGATTCCCGGAGAAACCAAAAACCCGGCCGGGGGCCCCCCATTTCAGGGCTTTTTCAAAAAACAGGGGCTGGGAGGACCGATTGTGTTCCAGCCATCCGAAGAAGCGTTCAAAAGCCGGGTTGGAGGTTTTTTCGCCATTGCTCGGCGGAGGGGGGGGCCGCCCACCCCCGGCCCCTCGCCCATAGGGGCTGCTCTGAACGAGGAGGCACCCCCTGCTACCGATGCGGATCTCCCACCCCAAAACCCCGGGGGCGGGGAGCCGGCCCCACCGGGAAACCCCCCCGACCCGATTACGAGGCCTTCGCCGAAGAGGAGGGGAAGGCCGCAGGGCCCAAAGGGAACCGTTACGGGGGGGGGGGGAAACCACACCGGGACCGGGGGCCTCATTGGAAGGGCCGAAGGGGGAAATTGGGGGGAAGGGCGACGGATAAAACGCGGACTTCTTGGCGGGGGAAAAGGGGCGTTTTGTTCGGGAAGGAATAAAGTGCCATTCGTCTGTCGGGGGACCCCGTTTTGCCTTCGGGAACCAGGGTGGCTTCCCAGAGGGGGAACCGAGGGAGGGGGGGGGGGGGGGGGGGGGGACCCCCGCCCTTTTTTCACGAGGGGCACGGGGGGGGCAACGAAGTGGAACAACAGCCGGCGGGGGGCACATTGTGTTCAGGAGGAAAGCGAGGAGGGGACCCTGGCAAACACAAGGACTTTGGCAAGTTTTAAAGGCAAAGTCGGGATCTTGCTACGGGTGATTGCCCCGTACCGAAAATAGGAAGGGACAAGAACCCGAGGAGGGTTGGGCCAGGGGCCCCCCCGGTTTCCGGTCGCGTAGGGGGCAGTAAGGGTGTATTTAGGCCCGTCCACCGTTTTATGAAGGCGGGGGGAAAAACCAGGGGCCCCAGTTTTTTTCTCGTTTCATTTTATGGCGGCGACCAGGGGAAGGGGAAAAAGCGGGGCGGGGGTCCGAGGCCATGGCGGTTTTTGTAAACCTTTCACCCCAGGAATTCCGGGGCACACCGCGGAAGGGGGGACAATTGGGGCGCAAAGTCTTCAAGGAATTGTTAAAGGGTTGGGTAGGGACCCGGGGGGAGCTTTCAATGAACCTTTTGGGGGGACACGGGGACCGGAAAAGTCCGGGAAAACGTTCCGGGAAATCGATTTCCGGCATTTTTTCGATTTTTTCGGGATTGCACGGTGAAAGTCTACTCTGCTAGGGTCCAATGGGGGGGGGCTTTACTCGAAACCCACGCGGGGGGAGGAACCGTCGCCGCTGGGGGGGCGAATTCCAAACACCCCACCCCTGGGGGCCACCCCGTAGTCTTAGGGGGCGGGGGGACCAAGCCGGGGGGGGGGGGACTTTCCTTTTTCCCAGGGCCGGGGTTGTCCCTACGGGAAGGGGGGACATCCAAGGGAGCGGGGCATTTTAAATTCAATGAAGGTTTCTGGCTCGATCCCTGTAAAGGTCAGGTGGCCCGTTTACTTGGTATTTCAAGGGGGAATCGTGATGGCGGGGGGGGGCGGGGGGACGGGGATACCCGGCCGGTTGTCCTTCTTCCCTCTCCCGCTGTCGGAGGACGGGGGGAAGGGGGGGGGACGGGCCCGGGGGGGCGGATTTTCCGGGGGCCTTCGGGCCTTTCGAGGGTGTTGGGGCAGGGGGAATAACTAAAAACAAGGCTTTCAGGGGATTATTTTTCGCGTTTTTTTCGTGGTTGGGTTGTTTGAACCGGGGGGCCAAAAATCCGGGTTGCAACAGGGGTTGGGAGGAAACAAAGAAAAGGGTGCTTGGTCTTGTCCGGGGGGGCTTACTTTGGTCTTTCTGGGGAATTCTCTCGATGCGTTAAGTTCCATGCCCCTTCTTTGCCACAAAGTGGCTATTACACATATGATTCCACGGGAGACCCGCCGGGCTGTGGCTGGGAACCCCCACAGGGAGGGGTGCGGGACGAAAAGATTCGTGACCCCAGCCGGGGGCCGGGGGGCCGGTTGTTTAGCCCGGAAAAGGAGCGCCCGCAATTCCGTTGCGGCCGGGGGACGCGTTTTTCGTTCCCCCCCCACCGGCGGGGGGGAACCCGCCCCTACAACGGAAAGGGGCTGCGGACGGGAAAAAAGTCGAATATTCTGCCCCCAGGAAACTGGTTCTCCAGGTGGGGGGCCCGAGGGGGAGGGGCCCTTCGCCGTTTACCTTTTACACCGTGGGGCAAAAGGGTTCCGCAAAAGCTTATTCCCCATACACACGGGGAACCGGGGGTTCCGGGCCTCTTCGGGAAACAGGGCCGGGGGGCGGCGTCCGACCCCACCGGGGGGGGGGGGGCACCCGTTTTCGAAGTGGAAAAGGGGGAAAAATTCAGACTATTTTCAGGAGGGTTTATCAGCTTTTTACCTTCGGCATTCAGAAAAAACAACGGCAACCCGGGGGGAAATCCAACAACCACGACGGGGGGCCTTTCCCGTTTGGGGATTTCGTCGGGGGGGGGGGGGCGGAGTGTTTTCCGCCCGGGGGAAACAACGGTTGGGACAGTTGGTGCCTCGTCCATTGGGGGAACACCTGGAGCTTGACGCAGTTGACCAACCGTGCCCCCCCACCCGGGAAAGACTTAAACGTCACCACCAAAAGTGGGAGCTTGTGGCCGGTGATGTCGGGGGGGGGGGCACACGGTGAAAGCCCCCCGACACAGAGGGGCGGAAACTGGTTCCCAGGGGGCCCGCCTGCTATTCCGGACCTGGAATTTTCGTTTCGCAGTGGAAGAACACGGTTTCGACGGGGGATACCTAAACGGAGCGGGGGGAGCCGTTCGCTATTCCGCTTTTGCACACGGGGAAAAATCAGGTAGCTAACCATGCCAATCCTTCTTTTTCCTTTTTTGTCGTTCCCTCATTCTCCCATTGGTTTGTAGTGTTGTATAGTTGTTGAGAGCAAGGGGGCGTATTGCCATGTAAGCTACTTTCGTGGGCAACCAACCGCGCCGGAACTTCCCGTCACCGTGAGCCGTTTCGGGCCCCGTGTGGTTCTTCACTGAGGACCGATTCTGGTCGCGAGAAATCACAGGGGGGCCTGGAACCATTGATCGTCCTGGTGATGCCGGGGGTATTCCGCGTCGGGGACCGGTGCAAGACCAACTTTGTGACGTGTTAAGTTCCGGTCGGTTGGTGGGGCCACCCCACTTCCCTGCGCGCACAGGTCATTTTACCTAAGGGCCCACTTTTCCACCGTTTGATTCGGGGGCGCGACTCGCTGTGTTGACGTTGGCATCAAAGCGGGTAAAAGCCACGTTCGGGGTTTTTCCAACGGGGGTGCCAGGGCTGCTGAGGGACCAAAGATAAGAGCGAGAGTAACCTGGGAGGGAAATATGTTCTTGAATTTTCTATCGGGAAAGTAACCGGGGAGTGTGGTCGGGACGGTCGCCCGGGGGGGGCTGTTTCGAGGGGCAAGGAACCCAGGGGGTGAGCAATGGGGATAAAGCTGCGACCCTTGCGGGTACAAAAGGTAAACACGGCCGGGAGGGCTCTCGGGGCCCAGGGGGGGAGGCCCCAGGGGTTTCATGAGGGGGCCACGGAATACTTTTTTCGAGGATTTTCGTCGCAAAGGCTTTCGTTGTTAGGGGGGGGGGTCGGGTCGCAGGGGGACGGAAAAAGCGGTCGGGGGGCGCACGGGATTCAGGGGCGTCACTTCGGCTTTTACAAAACAAAAAAAAAACCGGGGCGGCCGGGGGGGGGGTTCACGATTCTTTCCGTTCCACAGCCCCTTTTCACCCTTGGTTCAGGCAACCAAAAACAAAAGGGGGCCGGGGGCCCGGGGTCGTGTCAGGAGTGTATTAAAGCAAATGGCAAAGGAAGGGGGCAATGAACTGACGGCCAATCGAGGAGATGCCATCGGGGGGGGGGGGGGGGGACCAAAGGAATGGGGGCCCGGGGAACCCACCTTTCTTCTCCCCAACCCCCGGGGGAGCCCGGATTTGGGGGCCCCCGTTTGCCCCATAAAAAAACCCACAGAAGCGATCTTGGAGGACTTATTCCTGCCACATTCCCGAAGGGCGGGGAAAGGCCCGAAATCCCCACGGGCCGCCGTCTTTCTCCGACCAAAGCGGAGGCCCCGGTATCGTCCGACGCCAGCACGGACTTTGAAATACCAGTACGGGCCAACCGGGGCGACGGAGAGAATCCCACGAAGAAAGGGGGAAAAAACCTTCATTTGATGCCCGGTCCTTGGATTTGTTTCCTCGATCTGTTGGGGAACCAATCCACCCCGGGCGGGGACAAAGCGTCGGGCCCGGTCAGGGCTGTAAAGGAAAGATGAAGTGTGCACGTTGTCTGTGGTTCCAGTGGGATTGTATTGGATGTCAGCTGCCCCCTCACGCGGGGTGATGAGACCGGTTCTAGCCGGCCTATGGTTTCGGGCGTGAGCCCCATGGGAACTAGGGCCAGGAGAAGAGACTATCACGGGCAAAAGACCGACAAAATTCGAAAAAAACATTTTGGCGCGAGGTAAACTTCACACACGTGAATCCGAGTTTTTCGTGTCCCGTTATCGGTCCGTGCCCCACGTTAATATGTGAAGCTCGGTCTAACGCCAAAAAACGTATATGCTGAAGGAGCTAGTGCGCACCAAAAGGTCGACTTCGCCGTGGGACCCCCCTGATTTTCCTGGATTGGAGTCCACCGCCCATGGGGACCGGTGGAGAACCTTCGGCGCGGGCTTTCTTGCTGCCAGAATGGGCACGTGGCTTTTGTTTGCCCGGCCTCTTCCGGCATCGGGGGGGAGCGCCGGATGCGTGGGGCGAGGGGGGGACGCCCGGTGACAACAACCTTTTCTACCGGGTGGTCTAGCGGGGGATCGGTACGGGGCAACGCACCAGCGTGCAGCTTTCCGGGGGATGCTTTACTGGCAAGGGGGCGTGTTGGCCCAGGTCTCGCTTCTCCCGAACCGGAAGGGGCCCCGCCTCTGTTCCCACCTCGGGCTTGCCGCGCGGGGGAACAATGGCGCCGTGTCTCGTTTTCCTGGGTCCAAAAAACTGGGGTCGAGTGGCCCAACGTGTGAGTTTGCCGGGAGAGACGTGGGGGGGAAGCCTGAGTCATTGACCACTTTAATTTTCTCCCCGACAAACGGCCCTTTCCGCAAGATTTTCGACGTTTCCCGCCCTTGATCAGATCTATCGGTGCGTTTTCCATGATGGGCTGTGGTTTTTCGTAAGGGGGCTTGGGCCTGCGGCTTCCTTCCGGGGCGGCGCATAGTATCGGGGGGTCGGGGGGGGGCGGGGGTCGTGCCGAACCCGGGGGGGGTGGGCGATACGCATTCGGGGAGGCCCCCAAGGGTTTGCTCGTTAAGACGGGGCAAGGGGACTTTGCGGCGAAAAGGGGTGCCGGCGGCGACCACCCTCCGTACCGCTCACTGGTGACAGTCCATTGTTTTCGGCCTCACCGGGCTGGAAGACAGGGCTGTTCCGAAGGAGTATTTGGATCGCCCCCCTGAAGCCTGGAAAATCGCCCCGCGGTTCCGATTTTCCCCGTAGGCGGGGTCGCACCGCCTGAGGGCCGGGCGATCGTGGGCGGGATTGGAGAATTGAGTTTATAACGCCAATATATGTGATCCAGATTCTCTTCCGGGAGCACGGCGAGGGGGGGGGCTCCGGGGTGTTCGTTGGCCAGCGCAAAAGGGGGGGGGGGGGGGGAAACGTTCCAAGTATGCAGGGGCCGTTTCTGGCTTCAGGGACCTCAGATCGAGGCTCGGGCGTTTCCAGAGGCGGGCAGGAGGCCGTGCTTAGGATGGGCACCGGGCGGAGGGGTTGTCGGGTCTTGGTGAAGATCCCATTACCTCCGGGTGGCCCCCCCCGGAAGAGACCCAAAAACGGCCCAGTTGGGGCAGAGGACCCGAGGGGGGGTCTTCCCGGGGGGGGAAGCAAGACATACTAAGGGGGGGGGGGGGGCCGCTTTTTGGGGGCCCCGGAACCGCCCGGGACCCGGGAGTTTTCTCGGGAATTGCATTGACAGTGGGGGATTTCAGGGGTGGACAGCAGGCCACGGTCGTACGTTCTCCCCTTGTCGATGTCGTGGGAGGAGTGGCAGTGGGGACGAGCTTCCCGTGTGGGTTCTGCCGGGTCTTTGGGGAGTCTCTTTCAATTTTTCGGCAATGACGATGTGGCACTCTACATATCACTTGCACACGGAGGGGGCCAGGGCCCCCTCCCCCGGCGTCGAGCGGACAGAAGTCAGCGTGGTCGCGTGTGTCGCGGGAGATTTGTGGGGGTGAA
>Ga0179591_1345792_pt1 | contig 11109 bp, 11 predicted proteins | sample CZOMad2_1_08_16f_FD_182891 | JGI IMG/M metagenome (GOLD analysis project Ga0179591, IMG submission 182891) | Vadose zone soil fungal communities from Angelo Coast Range Reserve, California, USA - CZOMad2_1_08_16fungal (PacBio error correction) | ecosystem: Environmental > Terrestrial > Soil >... | reverse complement strand
CTTTTCGGCTGCTTTTTCCATTGGAGAGATTCTAACCGCCATTGCCTTTTTTTTGGTTTCCTCTTCTCTTTTACCTCTTTCTTCCCCTTGTTTTCCTCTGGTCGCCTTCTTCCCTTCTCCTTTGAACTCACCAGTATGATGAAGGATTCGAGTTTCACCTGCCGCCCCCTGGGTTCCCGGCCTGCCCTTAACTTATGGTTGCCCTTTCCCCCCCCCCCTCAACATAAACTGTTTCCGTCACGGCCATTGCCCTTTTTTCTTACTGTCTTTGCCCCACGGTCCAGTACAGGTGTGTGGTTTCTTCCTCTCCGATTTCCCCCTCCCCCTTTTTGCGCGGCAACACCTCCTCGTCCCCCTTTTATCAGTGCCCCGCTCCTTTCGTCTTTTTTCCTGATTCCCTTACGTCTCCTTCCCCTATTTTTCTTCTCGGATGTTCCGTTCGTCCGGTTTGTTCGTGATTGCAGGTGAAATTACCCGTTTTGCGTTTCAGGGCTTCCCGTTCCCATTTAACTTGTTTCGCCCGTCTCTTCTCTATACAGTTTCCCCGTCCCGAGCGAACCTTACGTTGTCTAAGGTCCCCCCTCGCGGTGCTTTCCTTCGCTTTCCCCGACCTCAGGGTTTTCTCCCGTTATTCTTCCCCTCCTCCCCCACGGTGCCCCAACCCCAGGGGACCAATGACGGTTTACGGAGTTGATGGGTAATACTGTTCATCCCGATTCCCTGTGCACGCTTTGGCTTCTTCACCGTCCTCCCCCCGGGGACGGGACGGCGTTGGCTCTCTTTCCCCCCCTACGGCCTTTTTTTGATAAACCTTTGCACTTTCCTTCCCAATTCTTTTAACCTGCCGGCCTCCCTGTGTTTTTCTCGCCTTTTTCTACTTCCCTTTCCCCTTCCTCAAAAAATTTTCTTGCCCACGGTTTTTTTCTTCCACCTCTGTCAAAAGGTAGGACCCATTTTCCACGCGTTGGCCTGATGCAATCGGTCCCTCTGTACCTCCCCCACCTCTTCTTCTTTGGACCCCACTGAACCGTCCGGGGAAAGTGTTTAACTTTTTTTGCTACGCTCAGTGACCCCCTTGCTTTCGTTGTACCCTGTGGTTTTACGCCCAGCCTCCCCTTCTTTCATGAAGCCGCTGTTTTTATACCATTGTCCTTTTGACCAATTTCAAAGTTTGTCCCTTCGGGAATTTCCTATCCAGGGTTTCTTTTTTTATGCCGCTGGTCACTTTGGTTCGTTTTCCCCGTTCTTTTTTCCGGGCAGTTGTTCGTAAGTTTTCGCGCCCCTTAATAGATCAACACGTCCACCTTGGGGATACATATTCCTCCCCTTCTTAGATTTTCCTTCTTGCCCCCTTTTTCCCCGACACTTTTCTATGACTTTTTTTTGTTTTGACCTTTTCGCGCCTTTGCCACACGGCATTTGGATTTCCCCCTAGCCTTTTTCTTTCATGCGCTCAGCAAAGGTACCCCCCCCTGTTACATTTTTTGTGTTTTTTTTTCCTAATAGCGCGCGTGTTTTTTTCTCTTCCCGCGCCAGTTTCTGTTTTTCACGTTTCCAAATCACCCCCCCCTATCAGGGAATTTTCAGTCAGTGGTGGTTTTTTTTTTCTTCCTCCTCGAAGAGGGGAGGTTTCACTTTTTTCCATACGGCGTGACCTTTTACTCGCGTTTTTTTCGCCCAATTCGTTGTTTCCCTTTGATCCCTGTCCTCACCTCCTTACCCCCAGCCCATCCCTGAAGTTGTCGGCACGACGTTTCAGAAAGGAGCTCGCGTCTTTCTCTCTCGGCGAATAAGTGGCCCCCCTCCTTTGTTTGGCCTTCCGAATGTTCTTCGTGATGTCAAGCGCTGAGACCCCCTTAACCGGCCTGGGTCCCCCTTTCTTCTGTTTTTAAATCGCGTTGATTTTCACCCTTTGAATCTACGGTGTGTTGCATTCCCCGAGTTCAGCTCCCCTTTGTTCCCATACCCGTTTCAGTCCTTCTCTTGTGTGCGGCCCCTTCCTTTCCCGATTATACTTTACCTGCGGTCGCGTCAGACTTTTATCCGTCCCTTTTCACCCCTCATCTTTTTTTCCACTCCCTCCCTTTTTCTTTCCGCCCTTAGTGGGTAGAAGGGTCTGAGAAAGTTTTTGCCCCCCCCTTCGCGAAAGACCCTTCCAACCCCTGTCTTTTCTCCCCCTCCTTCGTTCGGTTCGCCTACATTCAAGGGGAATCTCCTGTTTCCTTTTTTTTGGTTTTTTTTCGCTGATCTCCGGACTCCTGGACCTCTGCATGGCCTCGTTTGACTTTCCTTATGCGTCAAGCGCCTTCGTTGTCCGAAAAGGATCCCAAGAAGTCGGGAATTTTAAGTTGATTGTGGCGGCCATGCTGCAACCGTTGCGTCAAAGCCATATCCTTCCTTAGTTCCCCCCAAACCGTTTTATTTTTTTTTTTTGAACCCCCCCCCCCGTGCTCGGGATTTGAATTGCTCTTTTTGCTGGTTACCCGTGGGTATCTAAGACGTGCCTCATCCCTCCCCCTTCCTTTCGTGGATTGGGTTTCTACCCCCCTTCACTTTCCCCCCCCCCCCCCCCCCAGGATGTTCCCGTGCGCCCACACATCCCCCCCTCCTTCGTTTTTAGAATATGTCACCACGTCCGTGTCCCTTTTTTCGTTGAGGCCTTGTAACCATCTTTTCTCCCTTCGTCTGTTTTAACCTTGGAAACGATCTTTTGATTATTGTGCCTCTATGTGAGTTTCCTTTTCTTGTGCTCCCTTTTACTTGTTTTTCCCCCATTCCCTCCAAACATGGGTATTTTTTTATGTTCGTTTTTGGAGCGGTTCTCCCCCCTTTTCCTGCTTGCTGTTCTGGGTTGTTAGAACCCAAACCGTTTGGTTTTCCCCCAGCTTTAAGATTTCCTCTCCTCGTTCTTAAACTTGGCCGTTTCACTTTCCTTCCCCCTTCTTTTTGTCACGCAGCATTTCAAGTGAGCTTGTTATGATGCTTCCCTTTTGGTTTGTTAATCCGGCCCCCCTTCTTCTGGAACAAGATTCCTGGTCGAGGGCCCCTTTCCTTTGGCCCGCGTCGGTCCCAAGCCTTCTGATATGGTCCCTATGTAGTTCTTTTTTGATATCCAATTTGTGAGGTCTGCATTAAGTGTTTTCCTTCCCCTTGGAAGTTCTTTGCTCGTTTTTGGCAAGCTGTATCTTTGTGGCAGTTTCCTTAGAGGTGGATGCGTTCCCCCTTTCTTTTTTTCCCCCCAGGTCCCCCCCCCCGCCAACTGTTTACAAATACACGGGACCCTCCTTGGCCCGTCTACACCTCGCCGATTATGGGCTCTTTGCTTTCCTTGGCTGTTTTTAGACTCCTTGTCCTTTTTTCAGGTGTCACCCTACAGATTTATCTCCAAACCGTGTGTGAGTGGTGGTTGTGTTTGCCAGGCATTTCCCATTTTGTAGTCAACCTCACTTGTCACGATACAAGGTATGACTTATACACCTCGAGTCCCACTTTTCTGTTTACTCTTACCCCATTAAGGTTCCCTTTCCCTTCTGCAGTTTTTGTTCAGTGGACCTTTCACTCTGCCTGATCACTACCTTCCTCTTTTGGACCAGACTTTTCCACAATTTGCTTTTCTCCCCCATCTTTTCCCCATCCTGGCGCCCTTGGTCACCCACAACTTCATCAATCTTTGTTCTCGGACTTTATGCATTATCCCCCCCCTTCTAGGTTTCTGGGAAGTTCCGCCCCCCTTGTTCGCTACATGCACATCCCTTCTTGCCCAAGGTCGTTTTTTATTCGCACCATTTCCCTCTTTTGAGTTATGGCCTCACCTTTTTTTTTCCTTGCGAGTGCAGACTCGTTGACTTCCCCCCTTAACCCTGGGGGCGACTAGTGATTTGCCCCCTTTGACCTTTTCTTTTCTGGTACACATGGAACATCGTTAGTCTCTTTCCATGTACTGTTTACCCTTGGCGGTTTCTAGTTCTTCCCGAACCCCCCTTGTGATTTAGTAGTGGGGCTTTTTTTTTGGGATTTCTATACCCCCCCTTTCTTTTTTGTTTTGCCGTTGTTGGGGGACCCCTTTACACGCCCGTTACAATTCTTAGGTCGCACGATAGTCTTTCTCAAACTTGCTCCCTTTTTCCGTCCTGGTTATGTTATTCCTTTCTTTTTTTGACCTCCTACGTTATGATATTCCCGGTTCAGCCTTTCGGAGGACAGACGTGGTCTTTGACGAAACCCGACCCCTCTGCTCAGTAGAAAATCGTTAGGTTTCCCTTTTAAATGTCTATCTCATGTCCCCGCCGAGGGTCGAAAAACGGTTACTGGAGGTTTGTATTTTTTGCCGATTGTAGAGTGAGGTTGTCTGATTGATTCTTTTGGAATCGATCTGTCCCCCCCCGCACATTTGACTGGAAGTGTTCACGAAGTAAGTTTCTTCTCTCTTCGGTCCTGAGAGTCCTTGTTTTTTCTCCATGTCTCTCGTTTTTAAGCCCCTTCTTTTCATTTTATGGGTGGACATCCTGTCCCCTTCTGACCCCTAGTTTCGCCTTGCCGGTTTTTTCCTTTCCCTTTGTTTCTGCCCAGTTTTTTTTTCATTGACGGGCCAGTTTTCTATCCTTTCCAAGTTCGCCGGTCCCTGCGCCCGAAGAACCACATGCTTTTCTTAAAAGGCGCAAATTGGGAAAAATTTTGGCGCGCCTTTTCTTTTCATCCTTTGTTAGATTGTCCCGGCGCCCCCCAGTTACTGATCGACTACCTCTTGCCCCCCTCTCGGTTTTCGAGTCTCCCGTGGGTTCCTTATCGTCTGTCGTTTTTTCGGTCCGGTGGTTCTGCTCGGAGCGCTTTTCCTTGAACGTTTCTTAAAGGAGGAGGCTTTTTTGAGGAAACCAGTTTTTTTTTTATTGGGATAGCATGAAAGGACCGGGATTTTACCCTCTCCCTCCTCACAGGTTTTCCAGGCCCCAGGACGGCCGCCTGGTTTTCATTGTAAACCTTGTCTTGCGTCCCCCCCCTACGAGGTTTTGCTCCCCGCCCCCTTTTCGATCACAACCCCCAAATCATTTTTTTTTTTGCTGGGCCGGCCGACCTGGTTGAAAAAGATCTCTTTTGCGGTCTGTCCCAGGACTGTTTCTCTCTATTCTAACACTCGGCATTTCCTTTGCCCCAGGGTCGTGGGGTTCCCCCGGCCGCGTTGATTTTCAAAAAGCAGGGGCTTCACCGTCCCCAAGCCTTCCTTTCTGGATTGACATTCGAAATCTATCCTCCCCCAGCTCCCCCCTTCTCTCCATTGTCGTGCTCTTTGCCGCCTGAGGTTTCCAGTAAAAGCGCTCCCGCCCGTTTTATCCGTCATTAAGTACTGTTTTTTACACAAGTTACCTTTGCCAATCACGGTGTCCCCCACTTACGACGTGATTTTAGCCCCTGTCCTTTTCATTCAAAGTAGTTTCCAGCCGCGGGGGTCTCTTTTTCTGTTCTGTAAAGTCGCCAAGTTTTTGCCTCTTTTTTGTACGGAGTGGCCTGTATCCCCTCAAACCCCTCTTTTTCCATGCCTCTCACATAACAAATTTCAAACTTTCTCCTTTCGGGGGTCGGGTGTGTTTTTTTGGTTTTTGGGGGTTGTGTGGTTGGTTTGTTGTGGTTTTCTTTTGGGTGGTGTTGGGTGGTGTTGGGTTTTGTTGGGGGTGGTTGTGGCTGGTTTTGGTGGTGGTGTGGTTTGTTTTTTTTTGGGTGGGGGGGATGTTTTTTTCTTTTTTACCCTTTTTTCCCCGGCCCCCGTGACCATGACCCGTTCTCCTGCTTTCCCGCAGCCGTAATAAACCCGCTGTTTGATAAGTTATTGTCCCCCCTTGGCCCCCTCCACTACAAAACTGCTTGTCTGACCCCCCCAATTCCCCCTGTGATGGCCCGTGATGTCCGGTAACCTTGCGTGCCCTGCCCTTCCCTCGTCACTTCCTCCTTTGTCCCAACCCCCTTAACTGGGACTTGGTCGTTTCCCATTTCTTTGGTTTCCGGATTTCCACCTCCTTCCGTGCCCTTTGTTGCCTTTGTCCTGCTGGTTGGGCACCTCTGCCAACAAAACCAATACGTTTTTTCCATTAGCACACATCGCGCCCTTGCCCTCTACTTTTTTCACAAGGGATTCTGCATTGCGACCGCTTCGGAAAACCCTTGCAGTCCCCCCCCCTCGGTGCCCTTACATGTTATAGTCTTGTCCCCTTTCTTGTGGGCCTTGTCGTTTTGCTGGTGTGATTTTTATTTTCCGTTCGATTCGAGAACCCTCCGTCAGAACTGATTTTAACCCCACGGCCCACAACATCGGCGCCTTTTCCCCGAGTTGTCGTGCCCCGTGTCAATCCCCCCCCCCTTGATTTTTTTTGTCACTACGACCCTTTTTATGATAAACTGTGGCCCCCCCCCATCGGCATATTGCTCCCTTGACACGACCACGCTTTGTAACCCTTATCATTTTATGTTATACTACCGTGGACGCGTTTCTGCGTCGACTCGGGGCCCCTCTCGTCATGTCGTACCCCACCCACCCACCTATCCTTGGCCCTCTTACGGTTTTTTGAAGTCCCACTTTTTCTTTTCATGGGGTTGTCGGTGGAAGCGTATTGGGGACCATTTCACTGTTTTTTCGACCGATCGCGTTCCTCTGAAAGGCAATTTCCCCATCCCCCCAACAGGCCCCACTACCGAATGTTTGTCGTTTCTATTTTTCCACCTCAGTGACCGTTTACGGCGAAGGTGTTGCTTCCCTTGCCTAGTTCGTTCTGCGCTCGAAACTGCATTTTTCCTTTCGACGATGGTTTTCTGAGCCCCCCGCGGTTTAATAGTGGTGAACGTGAATTCCTCCTTTGATTTAGGTCTTCCCCATCGACGTTGTTGTACACTTCTCTTCAGAGTTGCACGTTTTGAACGCGTCGGGGCTTCATGTTTTCTAACCTTGCGGTCCACTTGAATCCCGTATCCCCTTTTAGTCGGGGGACCTTCTCGGGATAATATCCCCAGTTTTTTCCGAAAGCTGGCTGCCCCCCCCTTTCACCGTTCTCCATTCCTTTTCCAGATGGTTTGTCCCCGGCTTTAACCCCCAAAATTCGTGTCATGCCTAAGTAGACCCAGGGATAGTTCAGATCTCTATTCACTTTCCCCCAGTTAAGTAGGTTCCCTCTCATAAGTTGTTGTTGTTTAGATAGACCCCTTCTTGTATTTTTTCCTTTGTCCCTCCTACAGTGCTTTGCGAGGAACGTTGAAGTTTGCTCCTTTGTTCGGGATTTTGAAGACCGCTTTTCTCCCTCAACGGCTCCCCATTTTCTAAGGTTGCTGCTGGACAAGCTCGATACTTTCCCACCAGGATTAGGTAAAAGCCACCTTTTTTTCTGCTCCCACCATGACCTTTTTTCCCTGTTTATCCCCTTGATTTTGATTACTGTCTCTCCCCCCCTTTTGGTTTACTCCGATTTTATTCCGGGGTTTATGCACGCCTGTCAGTTCCGAAAAACGGCTTTTGCTTTTCCGGACCCCTGATTTCTTAACACGGATGTTCCCTTTTTCCTAGAGCATTTTTTTCGCCCCCCCCCTTCTATTACTGTGGAGGTGTTCCCTTGAAGAAGGCTTTCTGATTGACATCTCGCGGCCTCGTCGAGGCCCCCCAAGGACCCCAGTATCTGATGATCTCCTTGAGTAGTTTGTATCTTTTCCCTTTTCGATCCGTTCTGTACTGTGCCAGAGACGAACCACTTCTTTGTTACTGGTTGTGTGGGTGCGTGTTTGTCTTCACGGTATTCAAGGCCGGGTCTCACACGCTGTAGGTTTTTACCCTCCCTCCAGATTAATGTCCCCCGTAAATCTTCCGCAGTGAGTGCAACCCAAACCCCTTCGTCAGTCGTAACCTTGATTTTTGATAGAGAAAACTGTATTTTTGTTTGTTGTTTTCCAGGGCCTTTTTCCCTGCCGTTTTCCCCTCATACTTTTTGCAACCGCGGACAAGGCTCGTTCCTTTTTAAATATAGTACATTCCTCTGGTTCCTGTTGGTCTTCTTTTAGCCTTTTAGGCCTGTCCGATTTTCTTGTGACCTTTAATGTTAGTGGGTCTTATTTTCGACTTTTAGGTGTTCTCCCGGTCTTATTGCCTTGGGAAAGTGCCTTTTCCAGTGCCCACCATCGCTCGGCAATAGTAATTAGCTGGGTGTAGATAGTGGCTTTAGTTTCCTTCTTTCTTTTCCCCGTCTTTTTCGTTCCTCCAACCTTGTTTTTTCCTTCTCGTGCCAACCGCCTTGGCCCCCCTCCTTCCCTCCCCTTTTCCGGAACTACCCCCTTTTTTTTTTTTACGGTGTCTTGCCTCGCGGTTTGACTTTCGGTCCTTTTCCCGTTTTTCCACGCTATCCTTTCTCGAGCACCCCGGGTCTTCGTGCTCGGCTTTGTGTTGGGTTTTTTCGTGGACCACGTGAGCTGTCTTGTCTTCATTTTCAAAATCAACATGCTTCCAAGGGGTCACCCCACTTGGGCCTGTCCCATCTGGGCGCCCTGAGTTCAGTTCGAGTACCCAATTTGTGGTCTCAACTTTCCCGGTTTTTTTCCGGTGCTTGTAGTTTTCCGTTTCCCTCATTAGCCCGCCCCCTCCCCGATGAAAAGACCAGGTGTTTTTTTCCCAGGTTTTTTGTCCTGGAAAATGCTTGTACACGCCTGTTTTCTTCTTTTTTTTTTCATAAACGTACTTCTATTCGGGGTGTTTTTTGATTTGAAGCAAACATTTGCATCTCCCCGTAAGTAGTTTCCTAGTCCAAGTCCCCAACAGGTCGCGGGACCATTGCATCCAGTCGTTGTCTTTTGCTCGTAAGTTCGATTGTGTGTGTGCCGTTCAGGTTCACCCCTGTGAGAACCCCCAGTTTCGCCGCGGCGTCCTTTTCGTTTTTTTTTACCCTTTTTTTTTTTTTTTTTATGGGTTTTTTTCTGAAAACGCGAAACATTACACCAGTTTTTGTTATGTAAACCGTGAGTACTTGTTTTTTTCTCTCCTCTGACCTAGTGGGTCCTTGATTTATTACACCTGTGTGCTCCTTTTTCTGGGGGACTTCTTTTTTCCCCACCCCCCCTCTTCTCCCGTACCATTTTTCTTTTGGCCGACCCTTTGTGGGTCCCCCCCCCTCTTTCGAATTGCTCGGGTCCGACCCTGGTGAATGTTTCCTTTTCGTGTCCCCTTTGTTTTTTTCACTGCGTTCTTCACCCCCCGTTGGTCCCCGTTCTTCGTACCCCCTCCTGATTTTGCTTTCACGTTGCCAACGACCATAGTCGCGAATTTTTTTTCGTAGAAATTTATTTCTGGCGAAAAAACGTTCTTTTTTGCCTACTGCATGTATCCGACCCCCGTGTTGCTTTTTTCACCCCCGCGGCGTTCGTCCAGCGTTTGTCGGGATCTGGTCCTGGGTTCATGTGCCGCCCCCTTTTTCGTTTGTTTCCCCTTTTCGCCGCTCCCCAACCTGGTTAAGTGTTACTTCCTTTCGGTCCCCGCGTCCTTGATTTGGCTTACGGTCCGGGGGGGTTCCCTTGATGTCCGGGCGCGTTATTTTCTTTTTCTTTTCTTATCTGTTGTTGGTTCTCGCCGACACCGTTCGTTTCCGATCTTTCCCCTTTCCTTTCCGATAAGACTGCGGGGCCCTTTCCATTTTTCTCGCAGTCCCTTGGCAGGCCCCGGTATCTGAAACCGGCCCTTTTCCTGGTCCTCTCTTTTTAGCCAAGCCGCAGACCCTTCAAGTCACCCTTTTTGTTCCCCAAAACGGGGGGGCGCGCCGCCCCCTGCTTCCCCCCATAGTTGTGGAAGCATATCGCGGGGGGTGCTGTTTTTCCCGAGCCCTTAGAAAACAAGGCTTGCCGCCGCCATCTGCGGCCTTGCATGGACCTGTGCAGCTGTCCGTACCTGGGCCGCTCGGCTTCCTATTTTTTTACTGTTTCGATTGTGAGGTTCTCGGGGCTTCTTCCTTCCAATCAGTCAAAGGATGTGCTTAACCTCTCCATCCTCCCACTTTTTTCCCGTGGCCTCGGTTCTAATCCCTTCACATGGCTCGTGGAACGTGACCTTCCTCACGTGTTCCTTTTTTATCGAGCTCCCCTCCCCTGGGTCCCCAACTCGAGACAATTTTATTGCTGGCCTCCCCGACGTTCCCCCCTCCTGTCCTCTAATACTCCCTTCCAGGGCGTCAGCCCCTTCCCGTCCCCGCTGGTTTTCCCCGTTCGGTCGTTGGACCAGCCGATGTCTACCGGATTCACGCCCGGGGTTCCACCCCGGTCCTTTTTCTGACCCTTGTCTCCCCTATTTCCGGTCTCTTCAGTTTTTTTGAGACTTGTAAACCTTTGCTTGTCCCCGCTGCCTTCCCCCCCGAGCTCCCCCGCCTTTTTATGGTCCCTACCCCGTGGTTTCCCCAAGGTCTTTCGGCTACCATAACGGTGAAATACTGGTCAACGTACGGGATGTTTTCGGCGTTCCTTTCGTGCCCTCCTTAAAGAGTCCCGCGCGGCCTGTGGCTTTTTTCTTTTGTTTCCATGAAGGGGTGTCATTCCAAACCCCTCTTTTTTGCCGTACCTAACCTGACGATGTTTTTTTGATGTCCCTGTTCTTCGCTGTCTTTTTTCGCGCTAGTTCTCTTAGCCCCAATGTTGTCCATTGCTTTCCGTTTTCACAGTCCCTTCCAAGGATCTTAGGTGTCCCCCGTGGTAATAAGCTTGTTTTACGTGAGTTTTGCGTTTTGCCCCCCGGGCCTTTTCCCCGGTCTCTACTTTTTCTCGGTGTCCGTGCCATCGATTTTCCCTCCCCCGGCAAGTCCTGAAAGTTGGCCCCCACCCCCCTATTGGGGTCCGCGTAAGGGGCGGTTTTTTCCTTGGATGTTTATTTTTTTCGTTCTTCCCTTTGTTAGCCTTTGATTGCATGATGTTTCCTTGGAATTGAAATTGAAATTTGAACACTTGCGAGTCGCGACTGTGCTTCCATACCGTCGATTGTTCTTCACTTTTTTGAAGGACAGGAACCACTGATTCGACCACACTAAGTAAGGTCATTAGAGATAGGGTTTATGTTTCGGGACTTCCCCTCTGGAGTTTTTTCTCTTTCTTTTACTTCTCCCACCTCCC
>Ga0179591_1312435_pt1 | contig 11109 bp, 15 predicted proteins | sample CZOMad2_1_08_16f_FD_182891 | JGI IMG/M metagenome (GOLD analysis project Ga0179591, IMG submission 182891) | Vadose zone soil fungal communities from Angelo Coast Range Reserve, California, USA - CZOMad2_1_08_16fungal (PacBio error correction) | ecosystem: Environmental > Terrestrial > Soil >... | reverse complement strand
GGCGCAATTTTATCGGCCCGCCAGAAAAACCGATCCAGCCCGAGCGCCGGGCTGCTGATGAAGCCGTACGCTTTTCTTCTCTCTTTTCTCGAAGCTTCACCGGGCCTGGGAAAACCTTCGGGCCGGGGCCGGCGCCCTCACACAAGAAACGACCGTTCTCGGGAACCGTTCTCCGCGGGCCGCGGCACAAACAACGACCATAGCATCGTCAAAAAGGTCGCCGAGGACGGTTCGCTGCAGCGGGCGGCAAGGGCCCACCAGGATGGCCGCTGTCAACGCGCGGCGCGTCAGCGTTCGGGCAGGTGTCTCGTCCAGGTCATCCGATGCCCGGCGCGTAACCGGCGGGGATGACGATCGCGGCCCGGACAACCAGAACCGCATACGTGTCCGGCACCAAGGGGAACCCTGCGGACGGCTGTTTCGGGGGCGAACACAACCCTTACGAAAAGGGCCCCGCGCCGGAAGGGAAACGCCCGGCATGGATTTTTCTGGGCGCGGGACAAAAACATCCACGTCTTCCGACTACGAGCGGAAGGACGGGCCAGGCCAAGGGCGCACTGCCCTCATCGACTCCCGGCTCCTCCGGGGCGCGCCGGCGCCCCGCCGCAGGTCATCCCGGAACCGGGCCTTCCCGCCCCCCCGGCCCTTTTTTTTTTCACCGGCCCCAGAAACTTCCCGGCCGACGAAGGGACGAGCCCGAAGTCGTGGGGAGAGAGATACCACTCGCACCACTGCGGTCACGCCGGACGCAACGACGTGCTCTTTTCGCAGCCCTCAACCTCTCCGACGCCGCGGGCGATCGTCGACTTGAAGAGAAGAGATCCAGTAACGTCGCGAAATGGGCAAATACCCGTACGGCGCGGCGACACGGCCCGACGGCAAAGACCGGCCTGATCTCCAAAACGAGACCGCCCGGCCACGTGTCGGTGATCGAACCCTGGGCCACCGCCAACGAAGGTTCAAGGACATCCAGGTCGGGCCTCGGCACCTGTCGCATCCGCGGGGCCATCGGCAAAATCGACCCGAAGGGCCAGCGCGCTACGTCGCGGGTCACGAACCAGGACACGGTCGCGTGATTCGACCTGCAAAGAAGCAGGAGGTCGAGAAAGACGCTGGCAGGTCGGCGGGCCGCAGGGGGGCCCGCCCTCGGCCACCTCGGCTCGGGTCTCGGTTTTAAATCGGTCACGCGCGACGGCCCGCCCGCCTGCTCGTGGCCGGACGCCGGGCGAGGGGAACGCGATTCGCGGTTTGTCTTCGACACGCGTGAACACTCGGCCGATCGGGCGGATCCCGGTGGGCCATGTCCTACCCGGTCGGCCGCGTTCGCCACCCGAAATACTCGAGGGCTTCGCCTGGATTCAGCGCGAGGGCCTCCGGCGTCGGGGGCCGGACAACTCGATCCCGGGCGAGCCGCCCCACCGCCGGCCGGATGGGTGGCTCTGCAGCCAACGGTCGCTTCAAATACCTGGCCGTCCCCATGGACGCTTCGGCGTTGTCCGGCAATCGGCAAGTTTCCCCGGGCCCGACAAAGCAGAAAAAAAACAAATCCGCGCGTTTGGGACGCCGCGGAGCGTCGCGCAGCAGATCGTTCCCGTCGTCGAACCACCGAGGGGGACGGCGCGGCCGACACGCCGATCAGGCCGAAAAACGGGCCCGATTTTCATAGCACGTCTTCTTACATCGTCAAGGAGGAACCGATCCTACGACCCCAGCTGCTGGGCGACGAAACACGCGCGGGGCGACGGCGCCCCGAGCCCTCACGCTCTTCGGCGGACAAGGTCACGCCGAACCTGCACGCGGCTCGTTGAAGCGCTTCCGCTGCCTCGGACCCGTCTATGCCAACTGCCGAGGCATCGATCGACGTCACTTTTCTGGGGCTTCGGCGGCCGGCGTCTGAAAACTACGGTTCGGTCAAAGAAACTGGCCACCAAGAAACTACGGCAAACCCGGCGATCGCCCCCTACGAATTTCGGGCGTCTTCGCAGGTCCACGTGGGCGGGACAGGGCTCCTCTTCGACCAGGGCCTCCGAGAACAAAAAAGAGGGGCATCTCGGACTTCAAAACTTTACGGGGCCGAGGGCCGTCGGCAGGCGGTGCTCCCGCTGAGCGAACAAGGGACCGCCCCAACACCCGGACGAGACCGCTCTCGTCGCGGAAAGAAGCTCGCCAAGGTCCGACCTCAGGGCCGCCCCCCCCCCACCACCCCCCACCCCCCCCCCCCCCCCCCCCCCCCCCACCCCCCCCCCACCCCCCCCCCCCCCCCCACCCCCCCCCCCCCCCCCCCCCCCCACCCCCGCGGCCTGACTACGCGAACGACAGGCCTCCGGTCGGGGACCGAGGTGCTGAGCCTACGACGGCCGGGGCCGCACCGAACTCACGAGGCACCGGCAGCGAGGGTCTGGACTCCTCGCCCGCGGCCAGCTCGCCCGGGGTCTCGCCGCTTGAGTGCTTCCGGGCACGCGCTTCCAGGTTCAACTCCGCGCAGGACGCCGTCCCGGCGTTCAACTACATGGTCCCTCTCGACGACCACACGAAGGGCACCACTTCCCGGGCGCGCAACCACCCGCGCGCGATGATCGCCGAGAAACGACTACGGCCCTTCAGTGCCAGACATCGTTCGACACGATCTCGCACTCCTCGATCTGGGGACACAAAGGCTCGCTGATTTCTGGTCGTCAGGACGACACGCAGGACGGCGCCGACCAGTCGACGCGCCCCACCCGCATGCCGGCGCTCGTGATTCAAGGGCCCCTTCACGAAGAAGGGCGGCTGTCGTGCACAAACCGCTACGACATGACTCTCGTTTTCATCCGCACGCTCAGATCCCGATCGGCATGAAGCCACTCGGGATGGCCGACTCGCTTCGCCGTCCCGCTTCTACGACGCCTTCGACGGGGACGCCCCAGAAAACAGGATCCCTACACGGGCGATCGCGCCCAACATTCCCGATCGACGGAAGCGCGCCAAAACACGCGCGGAGTTCGCCAGGGGCGGCTGGGCGTCGGGCGAGCGGATGACTTCCGGCAAAAGCTCGACTCGTGGGCCGCAGCGCGGGACCTCGGACGCCGTGCTTGTGGAAGTTCGGTGCACGGCGGCCGATGCGGTTCCCGCCCGCCGCCAGGGGCCGAAACGCAGTGGCGAGGGAAAGCCGCGCGGACGGACGACTGAACAGAACTGCCGGGCGATCCAAACACCGAGCAGGAAGAACAAACGTTGGGAGTACTGGGACGGCAATGTCCGCCATCGTCACTGGCTCGGCGCGCGGCATTCGGCCGCGCGGTCGGCCGAGGCTTTACCGACGCAGGGCGCCCCAGGGTCTGATCAACGACCTCGACGGCGGAGTATCGCGACGCAGAGCAGGAAGCACTCGGAGAGATCCAAGGGCAAGACGACCCCGTCTTCGCTGGTTTTGATTTGGGACCTGACCAAGGAAGGACGTACCCGACAAGCTCGTGGCAGAAGGCGATCGACGGACTTATCGGGAAGATTCGACATCTCCACCTGTAAATCAGGGTATTGAGGCTGGCAGCCGGGCGGAGACCTCGTTACGATTCCGGACCCTTCCCTCCCAAAACTGCTCGCTCACCCGCTTGAATCCTCAATAAAAACGCGACATCTTCCCTCGAATATGCGCTACGCCCCGATTATTCTAACGGCCCGGCAGATGCAAGCTGCTCTGTGAAGGCGGTATGTGATGAAAACACCCCGCGAGGGATGTTCGTGCAATGCACGCGCGCTTGGATGACTTGGAAAAACGGCTTTCAAAACGAGAGATTCGCGGGAAATCCCCCCGTCGCCCCCCCCCCCCTTGCCACCGCAACGTTGAACGGAAGTTGATGATTACAAACTTTCGGCTGGGCAAGACAGATTCAAGGCCCCACCGGGGCTGGACGTTCACGGGAAATTGATTAGCTAACCGAAGTTGGAGACAGGCGTTTGCCAGTTCTCCACCGGAGGGCTGTGAAACGGGAAAAAAGATCTTCGTATTCCCAGGCATTGCCCGCATTGCAAACCTCAAGAAACTTGAGGTTGAAGAGATTAACCCGGCCCTTTTTGGTTTGGTCGCCGATGTCTTGAGCTTTCGATAATTTCGGATCGAGCAGTCGCTCACGGTTCCAATCCAAAAACCGCGCCGCAATCGTGTCGGGCGTCAGGCAGGGCCGGATTAACGTTTGATGCCCTAATTCGTAAAAGCTGGAAAAAAAGCTTGTAAGCCAACGCCACATTTTCTCGGCGGCAGCTTCTTTGCGTTCCATCCAGTGGCCAATTCGCAAGCCGCCCTTTCAGTGTTTTTTGAATTCTATTTGGAACCGAATCTTGCACGCCCTAAAACGTGCAAATTTGCGGATTTGGGACACAGACAACTCTCTTAAAGGTAGTTAGTGGCGGTGGGTCAGGCGGAATTAACCACGGGGCATGAAGAGGCTTTCATCGGATATGTTTGGGTTGTCTGTGGGACTTCCACATGCAATCGGGCTTGCTTGGTGGTCTTTCCGCTGACTCCGTTTGTTTCGGCCGTTTCCGCTCCACTAGCTAAGCTGTATCGAATGTTAGCCATGCTGAATCTTGTCAAATGGCTTCGGTTGTCTAGGCTGGACGCCCGGCACCCTCTTTTCGATTGGCTGGGGCCTAGAATTTGAAAGTGGTTTTTGCCCAATTATCTGGAGCATTCGTAAGCGGCGTTTATTTTTTCCCAAAAGGAGCAGTTCCTCATGGGGGCGCTGTCCATGTAATCGGCATTTTTTGGGGGCTGGATGAACTTTACCGATCACATTTCTCACATTCACTGAAACGTTCAAAATCATCTGAAATTGGAAAATCAAGTCTGCCAGACGACCCAATTTAAGTAGCAAGGGTTTTTGCCGGGTAATCCCCAATTCCTTGAACACGGATAATTCTCTAACACCTCTTGGCGGGTTTTGGTCCAGGGTTTGTTCCCGCTTGGCTTTAACATATTACAAAAAACGGGCCGGGCGAGATTTTTGGCAGGTATGCGATCAGAAAAATGATGCCGGCTATGGCTTAATCTCACACCCGCCACAAACCAAAAAAACCACGGCGTCCAAGCAAGTGGCGTTAGGCTTGATGGGGAAGAGATTGCTGGGTGGAGTGGGAATTGTATCCTTGGCAGCGGCGGGACTGGTCTGGGGGAATGATTCGCAATTCGGTGGAGATCGACATAATGACAGGGGACCTAAAAAAAAAGGTTCCACGACTTCATGCCGCTCCTGGAGGCGAGAGGTTTCCGAAAAAAAGACGGCAATGGCCATCAATGAAAATGTGGGCAACATGAATAAAATTTGAGTGTCCGGTAATTTTTGGAAACTGGGAGGGCGGTATATCGGTGAGCCGCTGAGTCGAAGGCCAAAGAGGCATTCATCAGGCTAAAAAACGATCAAAAGGTGTTTCTTGTAATAAAATTCAGCGAATGCGCTTCCAGACAAATCTAAATCTTTCGCGATTTTGTTTGCCCCGAAAAGCTGTTTTGAAAATACAGGAGACCCCGGACTTTCTGAAAAGTTTGGGGGGCTATGCTTTACCGAAGGCGGACACATGCAGGGAAAGTTCCGTTGTGCCCGAACTCCTGCATTGTCCGGCCTTCGGTAGGCATAGCCCCCAAAACTGTTCAGAAAAAGGTCCCGGTCTCAATTCGTATTTCAAAAAACAGGATTTTTTTCGGGGCAAAAAACAAAATCGGCGGGAAAGAGTAAGATGTTGGCTGGAAGCGCATTCGCTGAAATTTTATTACAAGGGAAACACCTCTTTTGATCGTTTTAGCTGATAATGCTCTTGGGCCTTCGACTCAGCGTCACCCGATAATAACCGCCCGCCAGTTCCCAATTACGCACCACTTAAATTTTATTTAAGTTGCCCAGACATTTCATTGATGGGCAATTGCCGTATTTTTTCGAAACCTCTCGCCCCTCAAGCGGGCATATGAAAGTCGTGAAAAACTTTTTTTAGGTCTTATATTAGGTCTATCTCCACCGATTGCGAATCATTCCCCAGACCAGTCGGCCGACTGGCCAGGATTACAATCCACTCCACCAGCAATTCTCTTCCCCCATCAAGCCTAAACGCCCACTTGCTTGGAAAAGGCCGTGGTTTTTTTGGTTGTGGCGGTGTGGAAGATTAGCCAATAGCCGCCCATCATTTTCTGATAGGCTAACCTGGCCAAAATTCTCCGCGTGCCGGTTTTGTAATATGTGGTAAAGCCAAGGCGGGGGGAAAAAAACCAACTGACCAAAACCGCCAAAAAAAAAAGTTGTAGAGAATTATTCCGTTTCAGGAATTGGTGGATTATCGGCAAAACCCTTGCTACTAAATGGTCGTCTGCATGAACTTGATTTCCAATTTCAAGGTGATTTTGAAACGTCTTTCATGATGTTGAGAAAAATATCGGTAAAGTCATCCAGCCCCCAAAAAATGCCCCGGATTACTGACAGGCGCCATGAGGGACACTGCTCCTTTGGGAAAAAAAAAAAAAAAAAAGGATAAAACGACGATAAGAAATGCTTCAAGATAAATTGGGCAAACACTGGTCATTCTAGGCCAAAGCAATCGAAAAAAAAGGCAGGGCGCGGCAAAGCTTAGACAACCGAAGCCATTGAAAAAAAACAAGCAAGGCTCCGCATGGCGAACAAATTCGATTACAAGGCTAGGCTGGTTGTGGGAAGCGAACACGGCGAAACAAAAAACAAAGGATGGTCAGCGGAAAAAGACCACCAAGCAGCCCGATTGCATGTGGGAAAGTTCCCACAACAAACCAAAGGCCATATCCGATGAAAGATGGTGAAAGCTCTCATGCCGTGTTGGTTAAATTTCGCCTGAAACCACGCGCACCTAACTACCCTTTAGAGAGTGAGTTGTTCGTGTCAATTCGCAAAAAATTTGCACGTTTTAGGGGGCGTGCAAAGATTCGGTTCCAATAACGATTCAAGGGAAAGAAAAAAACCACTGGAGGGGCGCTGCGAAATTGGTCCAACGGGTATGGACGCAAAAGAAGCTGGGCCGCCGAGTGGAAAGAAATGTGGCGGTGGCTACAAGCTTTCCAAAAAACTTTACGAAAAAATTGGGGCATCCAAACGTTAATTCCGCTGCTGGACACGCGAGACAAGATGCGGGGGCGCGCGGTTTGTGGATTGGGGACGTGAGCGAAACTGCTTCGATCCGGAAATTATCGAAGGCTCAAGACCCCATCGGCGGACCCAAACCCCCAACCAAAAAAAAAAAAGGCGGGAGTTAATCTCTTCAAAAAACCCTCAAGGTTCTTGAGGTTGCAATGCGGCCAATGCTGGGGGAAGAACATACGAAAGATTTTTCATTTCACAGGGCCCTCCGGGTGGAGAGAACTGGCCAAAACGGCCTGTCTTCCACTTCGGTTTAGCTAAAGTCAATTTCCCGTGAACGTCAGCCCGGTTGGGCTTAAATCTGTCCTTGGCAGGAAAGTTTGTAAAATCAGGCAACCCAACTTCTTTCAAACGTTTGGCGGTTGGCCAAGTGGCGGGAATCCGCGGATTCTCGCGTTTGAGCCGTTTCCCCAAGTCAATCCAAGGGGGGCGCGGCGTTTGGCAATTGCACGACATTCCCTCGCGGGCGTTGTTTTCATCACATTTACCGCCTTACAAGAGAGCTTGGCATCTTGCCGGGGCCGTTTTAGAATATAATCGGGGCCGTAGGCGCATAATTTCCGAGGGGAAGATAGTCGCGTTTTATGAGGATTTCAAGCGGGGGTGATCGAGGCAGTTTTGGAGGGGGAAGGGTCGGAAAATCGAACGAGGTCTCCGCCCGGCTGCCAAAGCCTCAATAACCCTGATTTACAAAGGGTGGAGGATTTTTTGTTCGGATCTTTCCCGAATCCGTCGGATTCGCTTCTGCACGAAGGCTTTTGTCGGGTACGTCCTTCCTTGGTGTCAGGTCACCAGCGGGAGACGGTCGTCGTCGTTATCGCCTTGATCTCCGCCCCCCCCAGGCGCCGGGCGGCTTACAGGGCCCCCCGCGCGACCGTCGCCGCGAGGTCGTTTGTTGATCAGGGAAACTGGGCGCGCCCGGCCGGATAGAAAAGCATCCGGCGGGACCCCCCGGGCGGCGCCGGATGGTTCGGGGCGGCGGCCGAGCCAGTGGACGATGGGCGGGAACTTGCCGTCAGTACTCCACCGTTGTTCTACTTCTCAGGGTTTGGAAGCGCGGGCCAAGTTCTGTCAGTCGTCGGTCGCGCGGGTTCCTCGCCCAATGCGTTCGGCCCTGGCGGCGGGAGGAACCGCATCGGGCGCCGTTTGCACCGACTTCCACAGCACGGGCGTCGATGGTCGCCGCTTGGGCGGGCCAGCGAGTTTCGGGAGCTTGGCGGAAAGTCCAATCCGTCCGACGCAGCCGCCCCGGGCGAAACTCGCGCTGTTTGCGCTCGTCGATCGGATGTTGGCGGGCGATCGCCGTTGTGGGATCCTTTGTTCTGGGCGGGTTTCCCGTCGGGAAGGCGTCCGTAGAGCGGGACGGGGCGGGAGCGAGGGGTCGGCCAGGGCCCGAGTGGCTTCATGGCCGATCGGGGATCTCGGAGGCGTGCGGATATGAACGAGAGCATGTCGTAGCGGTTTGTGCAGCGACAGCGCCCTTCTTCGTGAAGGGGCCTGATTTCACGGAGCGCCGGCATGCGTGGCGGTCGATCGGTGGTCGGCGCCCGTCCTTGCGTGTCGTCCTCGAACGACCAAGGGATTCAGCGAGGCTGTTCCCAGTCGGGAGGAGTGGAGGAATCGTGTCGACGATCTGGCGAGGCCCCTAGTAGGTCGTTTTGTCTACGGCGATCATTCGAGCGCGGCTTCGGGACGCCTTTGTGCGGCGGCCCGGGGGAGTGGGTGCCTCGGTGTTGGTCGTCGGAAGGAGGACCATGTAGTTGAACGGCCGGGGAACGGCGTCCTGGGCGCGAGGTTGAAAAAAAACCGGACAGCGGCGTGGCGGAAAAAGCACTCGAAACGGCGCGAGGAGGGCCCGGGCGAATGGGCTGGGGCCGGGGGGGCGAGGAGTTCCCAGACCTTCGCTGGGCCGGTGGCTTCGTTGAAGTTTCGGTGCGCCGGGCCCGTTCGTAGGCTCAGCACCCTCGGTTCCCGACCGAGGCGTCGTTTTCAGCGTAGTTTTTTTTTGAGGGGGCCCGCGGGGCGGCAGAAAGGTCGGACTTGGCGAGCTTCTTTCGCGGGACCGAAGAGGCGGGTTCTCGGGTCCGGGTTTGGTTTTTTTGCGGTCCTTGTCGCGTCAGCGGGAGCACGGGCCTGCGGGGACGGCCTCCGCCGTAGTTGAAAGTTACGAAGTTGCCCCTCTTTCTCGGCCTGGTCGAAGAGGGGAAGCCTGTTCCCCGGCCCACTGACCGCGAAGAGGACGCCGAAAAAATAGTCGTAGGGGCGCGATTTCGCGGTTGGGCCGTAGTTCTGGTGGGCCAGCAAGTTCTTGACGACGAGTCGGAAGACGCCGGCCCGACGGGACGTCCCAGAAGTTGGACCGTCGATCGAGGCCTCTTGACGTTGGCATAGGACGTGGTCGGAGCAGCGGGGGGAAAAAAGCGCTTTCACCCGTGAGCGCGTGCAGGTTCGGGTGACCTTGTCGCGAAGAACGAGAGTGAGGCTCGGGTTCAGAACCGTTCGCAGCCCGCGCGTTTTGTCGTCGCCAGGCAGCTGGTCGAGGAGCGGTTCTTCCTTGGACGATGTAGGAAGAAAAGTGCTTGATTTTCGGGCCGTTTCGGCGCTTCTTGATCGGCGTGTCGGGGCCCGGCGGCCGGCTCGGTCGTTCGACGGGACGATCTGCTGCGAAGCGACCGTTGCAGAGGGATACCGATCCGGCCACGGGACAGGAAGCTGCTTAAGCCCTGTCCGCGGCGTCCCCCAGCCGCGCGGATCTGCTTGTCGGGCCGGGACACTTGCCGATGCCGGGAACACCCGAAGCGTCCAGGGGACGGAGGGATAGTGGAAGCGATCGTGGCTGCAGGGAGGGCTGCAGAGCACCATTCGGGCCAGGCGTGGGCGGCTCGCGGGATCGAGGGTTGTTCGGGGCCCGACGCCGAGGCCCTTTCGCGGCTGATCCAGGCGAGCCGCGAGTATAAGTTCGGCGTGGCGGAACGCGCGGGGACCCCGGGTTTTAGGACCCGCCCCCGGATCGCCCGATCGGGCGAGTGGTTTTCACGCGTGTCGAAAAGGGGGACCCGGCGATTCCGCGTCATTTCGCCCCGCGTCCACGAGCAGGCGGCGGCCTCCGTCGGCGTCGCGCGTGACGATACCGAGAACCGGCGATAGGTTGCCCAGGGCCTGCGGCCGGCGACCGACAAGCGTTCTTCTCGACCTCCCTGCTTCTTAAGGTCGATTTCACCGGCGACCGGTTGGTCCTGGTTTCGTGACCGCGCCGTAAGGGGGCGCGGCTGGCCCTTTCGGGTCGATTGCGATGGCCCTCGGGATGCGACAGCGTGCGAAGCCGGAACCTGGATGGTCCTTGACCTTCTTGGCGGTGGCCAGGTCGATTCACCCGACAAAAACCGTTTTGCCGGGGGTCTCGTGTTGGAGAGATTCAGGCCGGTCTTGACGTAGGGCGGGGCGTGATCGCATCGCCCTACGGGGTAGTTGCCCGTTCGCGGGAACCCACGTTACTGGATCTTCTTTCGTCTTCAAGTCGCGATCGCCCCGCGGGCCAAGTCTGCGTCGTCGGAGAGGTTGAGGATGCGAGGGCAGGCCGTTTTTAGTTTTGACGTCCCGGCGGGCCCCCGGGAAGGAGAACTCGAAACTGTGGGGGGGGGGGGTAGCGCGGCCCCCCACGGACTTTCGGGGGCCGTCTTCGTAGGAGGCGAAGTTCTTTGGGGCAGGTGACGGGCCGGGGGCCGGGGGAGGAGAAGGCCGGTTCGGGGGATGGGCCCTGCGGCGGCACGGCGCGCCCCCGGAGGAGACGGGGCCACTATGTCGGATTGAGGGCAGTGCGGTGGGCTGGCCCGTCTTCGGCGGTCGGTAGCGGAAGGACGTTGGATGTTGGGCGCCTTCCCATGCCGGGCGTTTCCCTTCGGGCGCGGCCTTCGGTTAGAGGTGTGTTCCGCCCGAACAGGGGCCGTCGCATGGGGTCCCTCTGGTGCAGGGGACACGT
>Ga0179591_1280890_pt1 | contig 11109 bp, 21 predicted proteins | sample CZOMad2_1_08_16f_FD_182891 | JGI IMG/M metagenome (GOLD analysis project Ga0179591, IMG submission 182891) | Vadose zone soil fungal communities from Angelo Coast Range Reserve, California, USA - CZOMad2_1_08_16fungal (PacBio error correction) | ecosystem: Environmental > Terrestrial > Soil >... | reverse complement strand
TCCTTCCCTTCTTTTTCTCCTTCGAAACCGCGGTGCTCTACCCCCCCTTTTCCTTCCTCCCCCTTCTTTTATTCCCCTTCCTTGGGGCCCGGTTGAACACGTTTTTCTTTTTTTTTCCCGGCCGACTTTTTTTTTTCTCACTTTTTTGATTGCAGCAATAGGGGTCCCTTTCCCACCCCAACTTTGTCCTCCTTTTGGTTTATTTTCTTTTTAGAAAGGGAGGGCACTTTCCTTTCCCCTCCCCCCTTTCATCCCCCTCCTTTTGTTCTCACGAAACGTGGATTCTTCTTTTCCCTTTTTTTTTTTTTTCCCGATTTGTCCCCCCTCCCCACCCCCTCTCTTTCTCTTTGTTAGCCTCCATCGATCCTCTTCTTTCAAATTTATTCTTCTTTCTCTATCTTTGTCTACGGGCCCTTTTTTTTTTTCCCAGGTCGTCGAATTCTTTTCCTCCCAGACTCCTGCTCTACCCCTCCAATCGTTTGGACGAACCTCCTCTTTTTGATCGAGGATCATAAGATCGGCCTCCCCACTCTTTCCCTTCTGGGTTTCCTTTCCTCTTCGGGAACTCCCCCCTTTCCCCTTTTTTTCATTTGAAATTTAAAGAGCTTTCCTTCCCCCTTTTTCTTCCTTTCCTTATAGTTACAACGGTTTTAAGGTGGGTTTCTCCCCCCCCCCTTTTTGTGGGCGTTGGGCGGGTTTCTCCTTTTTCTCAGGCGTCAGTTTTTCTTCCGGCCGAGAACGCTCCCTTTTTTTTTTTTAAGAAGATTTTGCTCCCCCCAATCATTTCTTCCCCTGGAAAAAACCGACCTTCTCCTTTTTCGAAACGGCGCCGATCCCCCCCCCTTCTTTTTTTTTCAAATTTCCCCATTGCCGGAACCAAAACTTTCCTTCCCCCTGAAAGATATGGGTATGCTTTTTCCGGCCCTTTCCGTTCCACCCCTTTTTAAATATACGGGTTTACCTCTTCCCCCTTTCCTTCTTACAGAGAGGTTCCCTCTCTCAAGACCCTTCTTGGGGATGCCTTTTTTTTTCCTTTTTCCCTTTTCCCTCCAGGGTTAGGAGAACAATTTTTTCCCCCTCCCCCCTCCCCCAAAATTGTCCCTTTTTAGCTTTATCGACAAGAACTTCGGCAGTCCCCCCCTTTCCTTTTTCTTCCCCTTTTTGCGGGATAAAGAAACGTGCCCTTCCCTCCTTTTCTCCTTCTTGGTCTCCTTTAGTGGAGGCAGATCGAAATTTCCCCCCCTTTTTTTTTTTTCCCCCCTTTGATGATTTCTGATCTGTGACCTTCTCTTTCTTCCTTCTGACTCCATTCCCCCTTCCGTGCGGTGAAGTTTTTTTCTTTTTCTTCCTACGGTTGCGGGAGACGCTTTTTTTCTTAAATTTTTTCCTTTTCGCTCAGCGCTGGGCGCGGCGGCGCCTCCTTTTTTTTTTTTTTTTCTGCGGGAAAATAGGGACTTTTTTTCCCTTCTTGTTTGTTTTCGTTCCCCACCTCGCGGACCTTCCCTTAAACGTTTTTTTTTTTTCTGTCCAATTCAAAGGTTGACCCCCCCCCCCCTTTTTTTTTTTCCCTCTTCGTCGCGCAATTCGACGGTCTTTTTTTTTTTCCAAATTTTTTCCCTTTTCCCCCCCCCTTTCTCGAAATCAGGAACCTTCCCCCCCCCTCCCTCTCTGGGATCAAACCTCCCCCCCCTTTTCCCCCCTTTCCCCCCCCGCCAGTTGTTCCCTCCTTTTTCCAAGAGCGGTTCGTCCCTTTCAAGCTCCCCCTTCCCTTTCTCGAGGTAATTAAGTTGCCCCCCTTTTTCTGCTGAATTTCTTTTTCCTCTTTCCGTCATCATCAAACTGCTGCTTTCCCCCCCTTTCTTCCCTAACCAAAAAAATCTCACCCGTTCCCCCCCTTTTTTCCCCTCGTTACCTTTCTCTTTGCGGCGCAACAAACCGGGACGTCTTTTCCCTTTTTTTCCTCTTTTTCGGAGTGACTCTATTGGTTCCTTTTTTTTGCACCCATTTTTCTTCTCCCCCTCCATCCGAAGAGTCAAATGGGGGGTCCTTTTCCCTCCTGATAAATTGTCTGGAGCTATTTCGGTTTTTTTTTTTTCTTTCTCTCTCCCCCCTTTTTTTCTTGCACGAAGACAAAATAGTGTTTCCCTTCTCTCTCTCCCTTTTTTTTTCTAACCCAGCAAATTCAAACGCGCCGCCCTGCACCCTTCCCTTCGAGAGGAATAGACTTTTCCTTTTTTTTCTCTTCGTAAGGAGACTTTCGGGGTGCTTTCCTCCCCCTTAGTAGGGGAATGACGCGCCTCCCCCTCCTTTTTTTTTTCCCCCTGCTCCGCATTATTTTTTTTTTCCAAAGACCCGATTTTTTTTTCGATAAACGATGGGTAGGGGAGCTCCTTTTTCTTCCCTCCTTTCCTACGTTGGTGTTGTTTTCTCTCTCTCCCCTCCTCTCGTGCTATCTTTTTTCCCCCTTCGCGCGCACGGAGAGCGTGTCGCCCTTTTTTTTTTTTTTTTTTTTCTCCCGACGGCTGGAGAAAAACGTGCTTTTTTCCCTCTTTTTTTCCCCCTGAAGGTCCCCCATTTTCCGGCTCCCCCCCCCCATTGGGAATAGGAAGAACAATGCGATCCTCCCCCTTCCTTTCTTCCCTCGATTGAGGGCGCGTGATTTGGCGGGGAGGTCCCCCCGTCTCTCCTTTTTTTCCTATAGGCCGTTCTCCTTCCCTGGAAAAGGCGATCGTTGCCCGGCGGCGTTTTTTCTTTTTCCCCTCATTTATCCTCGGGCCAGGGACATGTCGGCGTCTTCCCCCCCCCTTTTTCTCGGAGTTTTTTTTTCCCCCCTTCTCAAATAGAGGGGCCGGCGATTTCTTTTTTTTTTTGTCGCGCAAAGCGAACCCCTTTACTTCCTTTTTTTTCCCCCCCCCTTTTTTTTTTTTTAGGTTTTTTTCCCCTCTTTCTGTAGATAGGAAGAAAGTTTTTCTTCTTTTTTCCCCCCCTTTCCCCTTCTCTTCCTTTCAGCCTTGTTCTTCCTCCTTTCATCCCAAACAGTTTCCCTTCCCCTTTTTTCCCCCTCAAAAGCTCTGAAAATTCTTTTTTCCATCCCCTTTTTTTTTTTCCCCTTGAGTTAGTACTTATTTTTCCCCCCCCCCCCCTGATGATGAATTGGCGCCCCCCCCTCTTCTTTTTCCCAAGTTTACGCGAGGAAATTTTTTCCCCTCCTACTTGAGCCTTTTTTTTTTCCTTCCTTTGTCTTGACCCGGACTAACGGGGCCCTCTTTTTTTTTTTTTCTTTGAAGTTTCTTTTTGTTTTGTTTTCATCCCCCCTCCTGAAAAATTCCCCCCCTTTCCCCCCCCTTATAGGGAGCACGCAGCTCCCTTCCTTTATTGTTTTCCCCTCCTCCCCGCGTAGTAACCGAAACCTTTTCTTTTTTCCTCCTTCGCGCTGCAACTAACCCCGCACCTTTCTTTTTTCCCAACACCCCTCCCCTATATTTTCCCCCTCGCAGAAAATCACGGCCTGCCCCCCCCCCCCCCTTTTTTTTTTCTTCTTCTTTTCGATCTGCGAAACGTTACACTTTCCCCCCCCCCTTTTAGGTCCTTTTTTTCCCCCCCCCTTTTCGCTAAAAAAAATTGCGTCTCTCTTTTTTTTTTTTTTTTTTTCTAAAGCTCAAAAGGTTTCCCCTCCCCCCCCATTTTTGCCTGTTTTTTTCCCCCTTCTTCCCCATGGCTTCTCGGCCTCCCCTTTTTCTTGCTCTATATGGCATGCGATGGCCTCTCTTTCTCGGTCTTTTTCTTTTTTCCTCCTTACCCGTATAGTGAAAAAAGGGTGATCTTTTTCCCCCCTTTTTTTCTCGACGGAGGGGACCGTTCTTTTCGCAGACTCCTTCTGGTCCTAGAGACAGCGGTTTCCTTTTTTTTTTTTTCTTAAGAGAGGGTTACGTAAGGTCGGTTCTTTTTTTCTTTCCTTTCTTCGAAGATTTCTCCTTTCCTTCCGGTCGTCACGCACCGCGTCGTTTTTTCCTTCCCCCTCCCCACGCAAAACATTTATTAATTGCCCCCCTTTCTCCCCCCCCCCCTGTGGACATTTCTTTTCTTTCTCCCCTCCCCCGCACAAACGTCTTTTCTCCCCCCCCCCCATTTGGGCCAAAACAAGGCCGCTTTCTTCTCTTTTTTTCCCCCTTTCATTTTTGATTTCCCTTTCTTTCCGATCGGATGATCTCGATCCCTCCTTTTCCCTTTCTGTCAAAATCGTATTTTGCTTTTCTCCCTTTTTTTTTTTTTTTTTTTTTCTTTTCCCCTTTCTCCGGGCGACAACGGGGCCCCTTCTTTCCCCTCTTTTTTTTCCCTTTTCGCAGAGATTGGGCCGACCGCTCTCCTCCTCCTCCCGATCTCCCTTTTTTCTTTGGTTCAGGATCGACCGGTCCCCTTTTCGTGAAATAGGTCGAGCTTCCCCCCCTTCCTTTTTTTTTTTTTAATACGTTTCCCCCCTTTCTTTTTTTTTTGATTATGCAACGTTCCCCCTCTTTTTTTTTTCTTGCCGACGTCGGACCTCCACAACCCCTTCTTCCCCCAAATTGACGCACGCCCCCCTCCTCCCCTTTCTTTGTGGCGAGCGGGAACCTTCTGTCTCCCCGAGTGTTCACCCGGTTCCTTTCCTTTTTTTCTTTTTTTAAATAAAACTCCCTTTTGTCTTTTCTTTGACTCTTTTTTTCTTTTTCTCTTTTTTACGAGAAGGCGACGACTTCCCCCTTTCCTTTTTTTTTGGTGAAGTGAGATCCTCCCTTAGACTTTTCCCTTGTTGCTCTTACCCTAAGCAGGACTTCTTCTTTTTTTTCCCCAATTACAATTCCTTGCCCCGGGTCCTTTTCCAGTTATCCCCCTCCTTTTTCCTGCTCCGCAACAAATCAGTTCCCTCTCTGGAAGGAGTAAAATTTGTTGTCTCCCTCCGTTTTGTTGGATTCCTTGAGGGCCAACTCCCGGGTTACCCCCCCTTTTTTTTTTTTCCCCCCGATGGAGATTTTTATAACTTTCTTCTTTTGTATTCTTCCTTCCCCCCCTAAGAGACTCCCTCTTTTTCCACGCACACTTGTCGTTTTCTTTTCCGTGGTTAGCCTCCATCCGATTCTCTTTTTCACCTTCTCCTTTTGTCTCCGGCAAGGTTGAACGTCTCCCTCTTTTCTTTTCCCCCTCAATGCGACCAGGCCCCTTCCGACTTTCCATATCCTACTATAGTGGAGGATCATCCGATTCTTTCCCCCTCCTCCCTTTCTGGTTTCCCTTCTTTACCTTTTTTCCCCCCCCCCCCAAACAATTTGGTTTGCCCTTTTCCCTTTCTTGTGGCGGCGGCTCTCCCCCGTTTCCTTTCCCCTTTTTTTCCTGCATTTCAGTAATTTTAAAATAGGTTTTTTCCCTTTTTCCCGAAGCTTTTTTTTTTCCTCTGAGGTTCCCGCCCCCCCCCCCCCTCTTCCCTCAGAGGCGCCGAGGGTCTCCCTTTTTTTTTTTTTTCTCACAGAAAAAACCGGACCGTAGTACACCTTTCTGGCCCCCCCCTTTTTTTTGATCCTACCAGCTGTCTATAGGGACATTCCTTTTTTTTTTTTTTTTCCTTTTTTCTTTTTCTGGGTTATAGGAGAAGATCTCTTCTGACTTTCCCCCCTGTTTTCCGTTTTCCTTTTTCCGTCCAACCCTTTTAAATTTTTCTTTTTTTTCTCCTCGCTCTTTTGGCCTCCCGTTCTTTCCCTCTTTTTTTTTTATGAGCCGTTCAAAGGTTTCCCCCCTTATGCTCGCCCTCCCCTGTTCATTTCCTTCCCCCCCTTTTTTTTGTTATAAAGTGGCTTCTTCTTCCCTTTTCTTTCCCCCCCCAAATTAGAAAGAATAATCTCCGTCCTCCTTTTTTTTTTCTAAAAACTTGCACCTCCCCCCCCCCTTCCCTAAGAAGGTGAAGTCCCCCAAGTTTTCTTTTTTTTGTCCTCTCTTTTGCGACTATCTTCTTCCCCTTTTTTGGCAGGGAAGTGATTTCCTTTCCCCTTCCCTTTTTTTCCCCCTTTTTCCCTTTTTTTTTCGGGCGAATTAGTGTTTTATTTTCTCTTGTGTCCTTTTCCAATTCCCCCCCTTTCGTTGAGGTGAGGTTTTCCCCTCCTCTTTTTTTTGGTGGAGACGGATGTTGATTGTGACTTCCCTTTTTTTTCCTTTTTCCTTCGCAGTTCGCAGGGTGGCTCTGCTGTTCTTTTCCCTGCTTTGCTTCAACCCCCGTTCTTTTCCCCGTTAGGCGGGGCAGGGGCTCTTTCCCCCCTTCCTTTAGGCGCGGATTTTCCTGTCTTCCCCCTTTCTGCGAGAAAAGTTCAACATCCCCTTTTTTTTTTTTCTTTTTTTCCCCCCTCCGCGTAAGTAGGATGTAGAACAATTTTTCCCTTTTCCCCCCCCCCCCCCCCTCGAGTGTCATTTTTCCCCCGAGTGTCCCCCCCCTTGGTAAAAACTTGGAGATTTTCTCCCTGCCCTCTTTTTTTTTTTCCACTTTGATCAAAAACGTCCCCCCCCCCCCCCCCCCCCCCCTCCCCTTTTCCTGCAGTTCGCAAAGCTTGATTTTCCCATTCCTTTTTTTCCTTCCTCGGTCTTTTTTCTTCTCTTTCTCGCTGGGGATGACACGGTATTAATCCTCCCTTTCCCTTTCCTTTTTTCGCCTGACGATTTTTTAATGGATCTTTCCCCTCCCCCTCCCTTCCTTCCCAAAATGCTGGCGATCTATCTCCCTCCCCCCCACACAAATATCCACAGTCCCTTGTCCGGCTCCTCCCTTCCCCCTCCTCAAATTTTTTTCTCCCCCCGGTACCACCGGGACGGATTCCTCTCTCGTGCTCTAATTTGGCGGCTTTCTCTCTCTTCCCAAAGCATCTTTTTTCCTCCCTTCCAAAATGGGGAAAACCCGATAAATTTCGCGACCCCCTTTTTTCAATGTCCCCTTTTTTTTCCCTTCTTTCTGGAAGATTTAGGGTTTCTTTTTTCATTTTTTAAGATCGGCCTTTTTTCCCTTCTCCTTGAGCCCCCCCCTTTTTCTTTTCTCGAGGAGTCTTTCTTTTTTTTCGCCCGAAATAGATGTCCAACTTCTCTCTTTTCCAACGTCTCTATTTTTTTGATTTCAGTCCCAATGTGCTTTGGAGCTCGTTTTTTTTCTTTCTCGGTTACCGGCACGTTCGAACACTCCCCTTTTTTTTTTTCCTGACACGCTCGCCGTAGAGGGCGTCTCCCTTTTGCCAGATTTTGCCTGTTCCTTTTTCTATTTTAAAGATGGTCGGGGCGCGGGGTCCCTTTCCTCTCGCCGGCGCCCAGACCAGGTCTTTCTTTCTGCCCCCCCCCCTTTTTTTTTCCTCGGTGTTTTGTTTTTTTTTTTTTTTTCTTTCTTTTGGTCGCCGACCGGCGAGGAATCTTTTCCTTTCCTTTTTTTCCCCTTTTTTGACCGCGCCAAGGGAGAAGGTCACGTCGCTCTTCTCCAACCACCAATTTTTTTCCCCCTTTTTTCTCCCCTTTCCCCACGGTCGTTCGATGGGGGCCGCGTCCTTTCTTTCCTCTCCTCTGCCGCGGAGATCGGCACCATTGACCCCCCGTCTTTTTTCCTTTCTCCTGTTTGACCCCCCTTTCCTTTTCCCTTCCTGTCTGGGATCCAGAACCGGAAATAATCCAGACCTTTTTTCCTCTTTCTTTCCTCTGTCTGCGTGAGCGGGATAAATGCCCTGTTTGCGCTTCTTCTCTTCCCTCTCAAGCGACGGTCCTTCTCCCTTTTTCTGCAAGCGAACCACATGTACTTTTTCTTTTCTTTTTTTGGGAGATTTGTGTGGTATGGTTTTCCGATTCTGTCTCTTCCTCCCAGATTTTCTCTTTTTCCCCCTTTTCCCCGGCGAAGAAGAAATGCATGCCCTCCTTTTTTTTCCTAAACAGGGCATTCCAAAAGCGGCTTCCGCATTTTTTCCCCTTTTTCTTTGACCTGCTTTCCCCCCCCCCCGTCTAAATTAAAAAGCGTTTGAAGAACCTTCTTTCTTCCTCTCCAGGGATGATGACTTGGGAGTCCTTATTTTCTCTCGCCGAAAAGTTAATTTTCCCTTCCCTTTTTTCCCATTTGAGCAGAAGAAAGGAACACTCTCTTTTTTTTTTTCCTCTGACTAAACGGACGATGGCGCTCCGGTTAACGTCCTTTCCCCCCCCCTGGGAGTTTGTCGTTTTTTTTCCCCCCTTGGGAGATCTTCCCTTTTTCCCTTCCTAATTTTCACGCGCCCCGCCCGTTCTTTCCTCCGCAGACGCCTTCCTTTTCTCTAGGCGTAGTAACGCCCTCCCCCTCTCTCCTGCGCTGCAAAAACTACAACCGCCAACCCAACGGATTCTTCTTCCCCCCCCTTTCCCCCGTACTCACGGATATTACACACTCTTTCCTTCCTCCCCCCCCCCCAGGCGAAAAAGGCGATGGATGTCTTTTTCCCTTCTTCTTCCGAACCTCCCTTCCCTTTTTTTTTCAGGGCCGTGTATTTATCCGAAATTTTTCTCTCCTTCCCGGTCGATGAGGAGGGCGAAAGTCCTTTTCTTTTTCCCTTCTTCACTTGGCCCTCCCCTTCCCCCCTCCTTTCTTGATGGTGATTAGAACTTTTTTTTTCTTTCTTCTTTCTTTTCTCCCCTTTGAAAGGCTCTATTTGTCTTTTCTTTCCAGTTTCCCCCCCTTTTTTTTCCCCGAGAGGATATAGAATTCCCCTCTTTTCTTTTTTTTCTTGCAAATGCAGAATTCACGGTTTCCTCCGATTTTTTGCCCTTTCTTTTCTTCCCCTCCCCCCAGACCGTGTTACCGGAATGGTCCCGAAGAGAACCATCTTTTTTTTTTTTTTCGGGCCGGGCGGAAATAGAGGTACCTACCTTTCTTTTTTTTTTGTGGGCTTTCTCTTTTCCTCTTTTCCTCCGCCGGGAGCTTGTCTTTCTTTCCTTCCCCCCTCGTCGATTCGAATGTTTTCAAAACTCCCCCCCCCCTCCCTCTCCCTGAAATAAGAAAAAACCCTTTCCCCCCTATAGGCCCGTAACAGAGGGAGAGGTTCTCGCCGGCCTCCCCCCAAACTTTTACCCCCTTCTTTTTCCCCCCCCCTTTTTCAAAAAGCGCTAGGATAAGTTGAAAGCGTCTCTTTCTTTCCTCATTTGCTGGCCGATTCGGATGAATTCCTCTCTTTTTTTTCTGGAATAACTTTCTCCCCCTTTTTTTCCCCCCATTGAGGGTGGCCGTATGGTTATCTTCCGGGCCGGAGACAAACCAGAGAGAGTTCTGCCTCTTGGCACGCGTCTTCCCCCCTCCTTTTTTTCTCACCCCGCCGGAGGGCATTTTTTTTTCATTTGCGTGACATTAGGTTAGGAGCTGCGATCGTCAGCTCCCCGGGCTTTTTGTCCCCCTCCCCCCTTTTTTTTCCCAAGGTAAAAGATCTGTGTCGTCTTCTTCCCCTTCGGACCGACAAAAAAAAAGGCGGCGTCCCCCCCTTTCCCCATTTTATTCTTCTTTTGGTGGCGAGCGGAAGTTCGGCGGGTCTCTTTTTCCACCCCTGGCCACGAAAGAATGTTAATTCGGGGAATTCCAACTTAATTTTAGTTCCTTTTCTCTTCTTTCTTTTTTCTTCCCGGGCGAAGAAATACTATCTCTCCTTTCTCCTTCCCCCTTTTCTTCTGTGATTTCGTAGAAGGCTCGTTAGGAACCCTCTGTTGGCTATAACCAAGCCATCCTTTTTTGATTACAATTACTTGAAGGTCACCTGTTTTTTTTCATCTCCCGCCGGACCCGCCGCTCGCAAACCCCATTCCTTTTTTTCTTTTTCGGCAGTCAATTGGGGGGGATTTTACGCCGCCGTTTGTTTTCTCTTTCCCTTTCCTTCCCCTGATCGGTAACAGTTCTTTTTCTGGGAAGATCCACCCCACGATGGTCCTTTCCACTCCCTTTTTTTTCTTTTCGACCGATGTCACAAGGCAACACGTTTGTTCGTTCGCTCTTTTTCTTTTTCGCGTTAGCTTAAATCGATTCGAGCTCGGTCCTGCCCAATTCTCTTTTTTGTTAATGCCGGCTTCTCCTTTCTCTGTTCTACACAGAAAAGGGGCCCCCTCAATGAGTCCCCCCACGGCCCCAATCCTTTCTTCCCCCTATCCGAGGCGGGACTATTCGACGGACGCTCGATCTTCCTCAAATATGGACCCTGATTCCTGTTTTTTCCTGCTTCCCGTTGATAGGAGCGGCCCTTTCCCCCCCTGGTTGTTTTGTAAAAATTTACGAGGATTTTAATTTAACCGTTTTTGAGTCGGCTTTTTTTTTTTACGGCCATATAGGTTAAACGGGTTTTAGGTTCTTCCACTTTTCGTGGGAGGTGTCGAAGTGTTGTCTTTTTGAAACGCGGTGCGTGCCCTTCTCCCCTCTCGGAGGGGTAACATTTTTTTCTCCCCCACCAGACAGAAGAAAAACCGTCTTCTTTTTCCCCCCCTCTATTCCGCGGGCCGAAACCTCTTCTCCCCAACGCTTCTCTAGGGGGACATGCCGTTTTCTTTTTTTTTTTTTTATCAGGAGAGATATGGAGGACGGGTCTCTCCACATGGAACCCCCGTCCCCTTTCCTGCTCAAAAATTTTTCATTCTCCTTCTTTTCCCGAATAGAGTTGCGCTAACGCAAAGGTCTTGCATCGTTTCCCCTCTTCCGTTCAAAAGGGGATGGCTTTTCTTGCCGGAGGGAAAAGACAGGTTCTCCCTCCTTTTCACAAATGTTTTGTATAAGTGCTTACCCTTTCCCCCCCCCGTCCCTTCGCGCCTCATCGAACGGCAATTTTTAGCCCCCATTTGGTCTTTTGTGTCTCCCCCCCTTCCCCCTCCGGGCGTAAGTTGGGTGAACCTTCTCTTCACCGTTGCGCAGAGCGAAATCTATCATAGCTTTCGCCATTGGCCTTTTGTGCATTGATTTCTGCTCCTTCCCTTTCCCCCCCGTTGGTAGGTGGCGATTAGTGTTTTTTTTTTTCTTTCTTTTTTTTTTTCCTTTTTTCCCCTTCCGTGCGTGAGTTGTGCAGCGCCTGATTGACGATGTTGCGGACGCTGGTTTTCCTTCTTTCTTTCTTTTCCGGAGCGAAG
>Ga0179591_1265466_pt1 | contig 11109 bp, 3 predicted proteins | sample CZOMad2_1_08_16f_FD_182891 | JGI IMG/M metagenome (GOLD analysis project Ga0179591, IMG submission 182891) | Vadose zone soil fungal communities from Angelo Coast Range Reserve, California, USA - CZOMad2_1_08_16fungal (PacBio error correction) | ecosystem: Environmental > Terrestrial > Soil >... | reverse complement strand
TTCCTCATGTCCCCCAACCCCCTGGTATTTGCGTCTTTCCGTCCATCGGATGAGCACGCTGACACGCGAACTTAAGCGGCGCTGGCCGGCTGTCGTCTCTGGAGTCCTTTTTGCGTTGTTGGAGTTTGTGTTCCCAGGTTTGAGGGTCCAATTAACCTTTGGGACCACCAGGGAGTATTATTGGTTATTTATTAAACATCATTGTCATCCTCGCCCCCTGTCTGGGGGATCTTTTCGATTGCGTTTTTACCAGATTTTTGAAATTTCTCTCTTACACCCGTTTGTTTTGTTGCCTGTGGATATTCATTCCTACTTCTGTGTTCCCGCTCATCTTTCCCAACGTTCCCTTGCCCTTAACATGGGGCCCGACCCTTGTTTCACATAGTCCTAGAGGCTACCGTTGGTTCCCTGTGATTTGGGGGCATCTTTCCCCGGAGACCCAAAGGCCTCGCAATTCTGTCTTTCATTTGAAGCTTCCTTCGTTCCCCTCTCTCCGGGCTATCCGATTTTGCGGATCGCCCCTCTAGTTTGGGAAAGAGGGTTTTTTGCGGCCCTGCGGTTTACTGTTGCGTACACTAAGCTCGTCCGATGATTTTTTAGTTTTTCCATTCCAATGGGTTTGTTCCGTTCTCCCTATTTGAGGGTTTTGCTTGGTCCAGTACATGTGGTCTCGCGGTCTTGGTCGTTGTTCCCTTGATATACCCGCCCGACTCCACGCATGTTCGTCAATCTCGGTCCCTAGTCTAAAAAAACTCACCGGGTACGTGGCTTGCCATTGCATTCAGGTTCCTCCAACATGCAGCCCCCTGAACCTTGGTGTTTTAACCCCGGACAGAGGTGTTACTTCTTAACTGCTGGCTACCTGAGCACAGGAACGAGCGCTGAAGATGCCCATGTACTCCTAAAGTGCCTCACTCCCCACGAACCTAACCCCAGACCGCCATACAGCCTTTGGCCGGTTGTCAGCTGTACGATTATCCCCCATGTTTACCCAAGGTTAGCTTTGACCTAAAAGTTGAGTGCTTCCGGCCTACCGATTTTTGGGCCGGGTTTCCCCGAACCCTGGACGTTGGTTTTTCCACCACCACCCGGATGACCTGGCATGTTTTCAAGACCTGGCTTTGAAGCCGTGCGAGCTTCGACGTTGATTTGCGGGTTTTCAAGAATACGGCTTAGGAAGGCTTTTTCGTTCTCGATTTTCCATGGCCGGGGAACCCCACCAAACAAGAAAGGTTGTTTGTGTTTGGTTATCCACCGGGATGAGTGCCCCCCGGATAAAAGGGACTTTCGGTTTCCCTAGTTGTTTTACTGACCGTAGCGTTATTCATAATTTTGTCGTCTTTTATATCTGAATTTTGTTATCTTTGTTCTTTACGTCTTTTATTCAAATTTTTCCTTTCCAATCCATGTTCCCGATCTTGCAGTTACTTGCCACAGATCTGGAGAATTCCGTCCGGTCTGGTTTTCTAGTTCGGGCCCGGGATGACTTTAGCCTTTTGACGTTCCATTGAAGGTTCCGTGTTGGGAAACCACCTTTTTTGCCAGGTTGCTTGGCTGGATATCCCATCTCCGTCGGTCCTTCTGAGGTGACCAGAAGTATTTCGACAAAAAACTCTTTAGCTGATACCGCCCTTTCACCTTTATTTGACCACTTCACCACGTTTCTTTACCCTTCTATGTTTTCCGCCACCACCTCATCGTCAAAAGCAAGGCGTATTTTTAGGTCGCTTATAGCGACGCCGTCGGCATAAGAGATTCCTGACGAGTTGACCAGTTTCAGTCGTTTCGTTGCCGACCAAGCCCAGGGGGACAAACCCTAAGACGTTACCAATGCCTCCCAAACTACCCCCGAGTCCCCAAGTGGTCCATCACTAATACGTCCTGGAGGAAAGGACCGGCCTATGATTTTTTGATCCATTATTGAGCTGGCCTAAACAGGGCCAATTCCTAAAACAACGTCATAATGTAGTGGCCACCCCCTTGAGATCTTAATTCCTTCTACACTAGAAACCAGTTCCTACGTTTCTGTCGCCCAGTGAGCGTACCTTAATCCCGAAAGTTACATCAATGTCTGGTCCCAGTGCCAGGACGATGAGCTTTTTGGTTTCGACAAAAGGCCGTAGGAAAATAAACTTGTTGGGAGTCCCCCCCCCATGTTTCCTTCGGGTCGGCTTTCTGGAATTGAGGGAATCACCCAGGTCCTTATTTTCTGGGGCCCTGATTTCGGTTTTTGGGAAACGGCCTTTGGAGGTTCTTTTACGGGAACGTGCCTATTTTTCGTCTAGAATCCCGGGTTCTCTAGTGACTGGGACACTCCTCTTAACGGTTTAGATCCGCAGATCCGGGACTTTGAAGTTTTCATCCGACACGTACTTTATCCCTAATTCCTCGTTCCTCTAAAGCTAATCGTTCCCAGTATCGTAAGAAGAGTTTGTAACCAGTCCCTGAGTGGTAAGGGACAATTTTTTTATGTTTATTTCCATCTAAACGCCTCATCAGACTGAGATGAAGTCAAGAGAGCTCCCCAACCCTAATGCTATATCCAGCTTCCCACAGTTTAATTAGGATTGCAATTCAGAAGATTGGTGTTTCCATGAAATAGCATATTTTTCTGATGTGGTTATTCGAGGAAAGCATTGCTTCAGAATTTTAAAAATGTTAATAGAATGTTGGAAGGTCTTACTAAGACATTTACTGTTCTATTTTTTCTTGTTTGAGAACTAATTCACTTTTCCTTCTTCCTTCTCCCGGCCAAAGGGCCCCCACTTCCACCACAACGCCACAGGAAGCCATTTCCCCAGAGTTTGATCTTTTTCTCAAAGTTCATTGAATTGAAGGCCGCGGGATCCTATCCCGGCGCGCGGGCGTCCGTTTTTCACCCAGTCCGTCAGCTCGATTCATGGGGAAATATTTTCCCTTAGACTTTTCCAGTGTCTTGCTCGGGCCCGGAACTTATAAACCCTTTCGTGGAATAGAAGACGGGGTTCCCCCCGCTAAACGAAAGCGTTTTCCGCCGTTTTGCCTTTGATGGTGTTCGTGGCGTTGAGTCGCCCCCTCGTCTACTTTGTGCAACCACTCCGGGATTCCCCCCCCCCCTGCCACTTTGTTTCCGGTCTGTTCCGTCCTCAAACTTCCCCCTGGCACCTGGCGAAATGACGAAAGTTTAACCCGTGTTGTGCGCACGTTTGCCTTTGTTGAAACAGAGCCTTTACCGGAGTGTAGCCAGGTGGCATTCCCTCGTACTGTGTCGATGTTTCCTTTCGAAACTTCCTGGCATGGTCCCGCTTTCCGTACTTCGGCCTCGTGTGAATCTATTATTTTCCCTCAGAATAAGTTTTTTGAGTTTTTCTTGCAGCCGGGGTTGGCCCCCGACGGTCGGAATTTTATTTGGTTGAACAGTCCCGTGCTATCGCACGTAAGTTCCGACCAAAAGTAGGGTGTTGCGTTACCGGCTCATATTCTTAAAAAGTCTCTGTGTGCCCCAAACAACCGGGGACTTTCAAACCTTTGGTCTGGTTTTGCGGGTTTACCAGGTTCTTAGGTGTGAGGGACCTGGTCTCTACTTCAACCCCCCCCTTGGTGGTGGGGGGTTGCGCATGACCCCGTGTTTTCTTGAGGTTCCCGGACGCGCCCCCCCCCTTGGCTTCTACCAACCTGGAGACCGTTTTACGGTTAAACTTTTCATTATTCGCGGCTTTCACACAAGTTGCGTTACGACATCCAACGTTTTGTAGTCTTTTTCATGACTCCCCTTGGCCCCTATTGTACCTGACCCCTTTTTGCCTTTTTTCCCCTTCCCGCTCGCACCAGCCAGACCCCGCTTTCCCAGTTTGATAGACCCCACATCTGGTTTGTGTTTTCACCCTTCCGACTTGTTCCCAGACCTCCCCCACCTATACGTTTCAACCACCGTCCGAATTATTTTTTTCCGTTTTCGTTCGTTGGTTTACCTTATGATCACCGGAGTACGTGGTTTTCCCCGGAATATCTTGTTTGCTGGGGGCTCTGATTTTCGTTCACGTTTGCGTTCACTTCCTTTCAATTGTTACATCCTATTTTCATATTTCTGACTGTACCTTCCTTAAAGTCATCGAGTCCATGTTGGGAGGGGGGTTGCCCTCTGTCTTTAATTTGATTTGCCTGGGAAGGATACTCAGACATAAGAACGATGTTACGCGGCTAGTGGCAGCTCCTGTCTCCTTGAATGCTTACCCCCCTGGGGGGCAGCTTTTCACGACCAGACACGCTGAAATCTCAGGGGTCGTGCCCTCTGGATACTAGGGGACGTGGACTCCCCCCTGCTCGCCGTTCGTCGCGGTTTTGACTTTCCTACTTCGTGGTATGCCCTAGCTTTTCTGTTTCTGCCGGATCCACTTGGATGTTTCTTTGTGATTTTGGGGGCATCGACTTACGGTATCATGCCCCAATTTGGGTCTTTTCGAAAGGACCTCTGCGCAAGAACCCCCTCTCCCCTTTCGCGCCCCGCAGGCATACCTAATTTTTCAAGAGACACAGTCTGCCTGACTCCCCCCGGTCTCTAAGCCTAAGGCATTGTAGGATAAGTCTACCCCCCGCACGCCTTGTTTTTTACGGCATACTTTTTTTTTTCGTTTTTTTTTTTTTTTTTTTTTGGCTGTCTGGTCTTCCAACTTTTTCTCGAGGTTGGTCAGGTCCCACAATTGCAAAAGTTGTGTCCGTTCCGTCACTTACGGGTTGGGTCTCGTGTGAGACCACTCACGGTTTTTTGCGGGCATTCTCAGCTGGCCCCCGTGCGTTTAGTTGGGAGTTCGCCGACCGTGCATGGCATTTCATTTTCAAAGATTAGCTCACAATCCGGTGTTCACCCTTTCCCTACTCTGATCGTGTGGAACTCAGGCGCGGAGTTGTTTTTCCGATTACGGATGATCTTTTTTTCATGGTCGTTATTCCGCAGAAATACCTAATGTCCGAGGTGAAAGACCTATCCGCAGTAGATTTGGCAGGCGCAGGGCGTTCACACCCCGATGTTCGTACGCTGTTGATATTTTTGTCGGACAATTGGAATGTGGGAGGTGTTTTTCTGCCCCTGGGGCACGAGGGTCTCTTTTTCCGCTTTTGTCGAAGAATTGCGGTCGTGCCAACCTCGTGACAGATCTTGTGATCTGACGGGGTCGTGATCACAGGGGCACTAAGTGGGGGAGTTCGAAATGTTTTGTATCGTTCCGGCGGTTCCCGGGTCCTATGCATCACAATATTTTACCCATAGTCGCCCGATTGAAGATTACGGGAAGTTTTTCTCCCAGCGTTTCGGACCCAGACACGGTTTTTTTTTTTATTGTTGGCCGAGACCCCCGTTGATACGAACTGCTCAATATTCGTGAACCAAAATATTCAAAAGAGGACTTGAAACCTCCCATAGACGGAGGTCAATGGACGGTACACACATTGGTGATTTTTTGTGGTTAAGGACTGCCGAGAGTTACCAAATTTGGATCGCCTGCGGGGAAGTTTCCTGTCTTTTACACCGTAGCGCTACGCCGGCAGTTTCCTCCTAACTTTAGTCATGTCCGCAGACCCCCCCCCGCTGGGAGACGGGGTGGTCTGGAGTTTAAGAATCCCCAAAACGAGTGAGCCGCACCATGTTTTGTGACGAGCCCGTTTTTCAGAACCCCGTGGCTATTTACCATTAGTTAACATTGTCTAGTTCCACATTCCATTTCCCTTTCCCGCGGAACGGAGTGGAGTTTATTTTTTTTTTCGGTGCGTGGCCTTTTTGCTGCTTTCGATAATGCTAGCCTTATTTCGGCGTTTCACTTACCTTCCTTACTCGCGCTCTTCGGTTTTGCCAACCCTGTAGTTTTTGGTGGTCTCCGTAATCTGGGATCACTCATTTTCTCGTATCTTTTGGTAGTCGGTGGCCCCGATTAGAACTCTTTTGTTTATCATGCCCAACGCCGAGTCTAATTGGATCGATCGCCTGTTCAATACGGCCAGTTGAACCAACTCGTACCCATTCTCTCCTGACAACTAAAGGGGTTCTCGTAGTAGAGGAATTCCACGGATTTTTGCGTGGTAAGCAAGGTGGAGGGGACACAAGAACTGTCAGTTTCCAATGGTCCAATTTTCTTTAGAGTATTTTTTAGAAGTTCCCCTCGCCGAGTCACGGATCAGCTCTCCTTATTCGGCTATTTGCTTTTTTGCAGGTTCCGTCCACGCGGCCAAAACTTTTTCGGACCCAAGTTTTCTTCTTTCATTATGACATCATTTGTGTCAACTATTCCCTCATTGTTTCCCGGTTGCGTCTATGTAGCCAATCTTTGAACTCGTTAGGGGTCGATCTTTATTCCCCCGTGTTTGTTTTTTCTATGAGATCCTTAATTCTTGCATCAGACACAAAGTATCAAGAATCTATCCGGGTGAGATGACCAACATTGTAATTGTCATATCGTTCCTCCTCTGCCGTTTCTACCGTTCCTGTAGTGGACCGTCACCGAGAAACATAACGTCGTTTCCTCCCCCGCCCTGGAGATCTCTTCCGTTTTGAGTTGCTATCCCAGTCCAAAGTTTGGTTGTATCGTTAACCTACCTCCTCTTTCGCTGTCGGTCGTGCTTTATGTTAAGCTTCTAAACTCTGTATATGAACTTAGTCTCTTCCCCGACCTCAGGCCCCTTTTTTTTAGAAGAATTTGAGGTGGGTTGGTATTACAGTCGCGCTGGCTCATGATTCGTGGGAGGATACCCATAACCTACCCGCCCCCGACTGAAACACCATCTCGCACATCTGCCCGAGAATTCGATAACGAACAGGGTGTTCTTTTCAACCCCCCCCCCCCCTAAACTCGAGAGAGGCTTTTCATCGTGAAAGCCCGCCGTCTCCTTTGTACGCCCCTCCCCCCGGACCACTTCAACCCAGCCCAATGCAACGCCACGCTAGTTATGATTTCTTTGTGCCACTCATCCGTCTTTGAACAGGTCTCCCCCCTGTCGTTCCCCCGCTATTCGATTGCCCCGATATGTTTTTTATCAACCACGCACCTAGCCCCTCTTTAACGCGGCCCGGACGCAGGGTCCGTTTTCGTCTCCAGTGATGAGACTATGCACATTTTTAGTCAGCTTTTCGAGATTCATACTTGACCACCTAACCCTAAATAATGTTTGAATGTCTTACTGCGCCAGGACCTTCCTACGGTAAGCGTTTTGGGTGATTTATGGATATAATTTAGCTGCCCTGCTTCCTTCGACATCTGCCCACTGCTACCTCTTCGGCACGTGCCCCGTTGTCGTTCCCTGACTGCCATTAGTTGAATGCTCGATTTGGACTTTAATCCCCTGCGGGTCGACACCCCCCCCCCTATGCTTTCCAGGGGCTACGGAACCCCACTTATAAGTAGGTTGCCGTGGACCCTAGCTTACGACCCACAAGAGTAGCTACCCCGCGTCAACCTTTCCCTGTTCCAAATGCATTACTTCACCGTTGTTTACGCAACATATGTTCAACCGCGTTAAGGAAGACGATCTTTAGTAGTTGTCCAACCATATTTTTCGACGAGATAGTCCCGAGTTCGGTTCTCACAGGCCGGCCGTTTATTTCAAAGATCTTTCCAACCCCCGACGCGTTTCCATCGCGCACCAACATACCGAGCAGAGTTTCCCCCTCATGTATTGAGGAAGGCCTTGCTTGCGCTCAAGCTTAAAGTTCCCCCTTGTTCATACTTTCCCTCGTGGACTCGCCGTGCCAAGTCGACCCTCGACGAATTCTCCACGAAAATTCCTTGTGTATCGTCAGCGTCCCCAGTAATACAGTCACACTGTTTCACCTGTTAATCTACGCTGTGCAGCCCAATCTTGGGGCGTAGACCAAATGTGGCGTCGATTCTTCCGCGCACTCTTGACTTTCGGACCCCCCCTATGTTTGCGGGTAGATGATTGTAGATGTTACACTGATCTTTTGTGTCTGTCACTTTATTACTCGAGAGATCCCCAGAGTTTTCTATGCCTATAAATTCGAGATCATCGTTAATATACCCGTTGTCTTTCTCATACTAAGCATCTTCTCCACGCCGATATACTTCTCCCAGCAGCGCCGTTTGTTGATCGGTTATGTCGAGAGGCCACAGCCCCCGGAGCTTCCGAAGTCGTCCGTCCCCCATCTCCTCCATCTCGGTAGCCTTCTTAAAGCTCCGAGACGGGCCTCGATCTTTTTTTCGTGTGCTTTTTCTTTCCTTCTTCCCAGCTTTGACATGCAATTTCCAACAGGACTCCCGATCCCGTAGGTCTTTTTGTCCCTCAGTTTCATCTGGTTATTATTTGCGTTCCTTCTGCCGGACGTCTCCGTCATCCCCACCAATTCCCCGCCGGCGACCATTTTTCATCGGCAATTCGTACTTGCCCTGCGGACTAACTACTCCCGGCACTCTCTTCGTCCTCCGTGGTTCAACGTCGCAGTCGCGATGTTCAGGCCTGACCCTGAGCACTTTCGATGACGTTCTCGCACGGACTACTATACTCTTGTTTTGTCCATAGAGTCACGCGGTTTTCAAGGCATTCTCACGACCTTATTACCCTGTGTACCAGCCGTCCTCGTTGTGTATTTTTTTTAGGTCCTCTCTGACGTCCCTCACCCCTTTTTTATTCAGCCCTTTGGCTTAGACGTCCTTCCCCCCCCCGGGAAATTCGGTCGAGTGAAGTTTCCATCAACTGCGACTTTTTTGTGGAAAGATCTTCACTCCGTAGTCGGTAACCCGCCACGACTGGTTTCCGCTGTAGTCGATACCTGGTAGGTGGACCACTATGTAAGTATGTGCTCTCTCTCTTCCTCATATCCTTTTTTTGAGTTCATTCAACCGATTCCTTTAATTCTTTTTTCGGATCGGACCAGCATCCTTCTATAGCTTCCCCCCAAGTATCCATGAGTTTTATGACTAAGGAGTCAAGCTATGGGCCAAAAGTCCTCTTCTCCCACCTTGGGTTTTTTTTTTGGTTTTTGGTTGTGTCATGTGCATGCTATTAACCATAGGTTCCCGTGTGGAGGAATGTGTTCCTGACCACCTTGTCTGCATCACCGCGTTCGTCCGTAGGGGCTTTCCCTTCAGGCCCAAAAGGACCCCGCTACCACCCCCCTAACGCTTTCATGGTCTAGCGGCCTGGATCAACGTGACGCATTCCAGTTTTCCTGCCGACTTCATTTAGTCCGAAGGTCAGGGATCAAGATCGCGTGGACGACGTTCCCACTTACTCCTCAGTCGCTGCAGGCTATTGTGCGTAGAGGAAGGCATTATGCCCTTTAGATCGAGAGGTCTGTAGTCCGCTTTTTAAGGGTTGTTGCTGCGGTCGGACTGGAAGTCGCCGGTCAATAGAAGATCTCATTTCGTGCGACGACCTTACTCTCGCTGTCCCTCCCTTTTTTCGTTCAAATTTTTGCCCCCCCCCCACCCCCCCCCCCCCCCCCCACATGCTGTCCTTTGCCCCTTTAGAATGCCAACGAACATACGCATCGAGGGTACGCGCCTAGTTGAAGTTCTACTTTCCGCTTGCTTTTTTTGGGTACGGCCCTTTCGCACTGATCAGATCATTTGCTTTCAGCGGCCTTTCCTCTGACGTCCAATTCGCTCGCGGCGCGAGGGGATGGAATGCTGATTTGTCTTGTCTTTTCTAGGAGATTGATTTTTTCCAACTTATCTTAGATTTCTTCTACGTGGAGATTCATGCCTTGCTGAATCTAGCGCTAAGCCCCTTCGCCAAGCAAACTCTTCCTGTGTTTTAATCAGATCCTCTCCCGATGCTACCCTTTCGCCGAACATTTGTCCGGTCTCTGTCCTCAGAAGGTTTGTTTATTTTTTTTTTTCTGGCCGTTGTGGATTACAAGCTTGAGTTCCTTAAATGGGAGAAAATCATTTTGGGACGTGCTGCGTAAGGACGGCTTAGCGCACATTTTGGTCGTGTCTGGGTCGTCGATCGTACTTCACGCATTGATAGTTTTCCAATTCAGTGCGGACATGTGCTATGTTTCTACTGGATCCTGAAATCAGGCCGTTTCCTCTTCCCATTTTATTTTGTGGACCATTCCCTGGCTTCGGCGTTGTTCTTTCCGATGAAGTTTTTTGAGCCGGGACTGAGTCTCCGTCCGGAGTTTCACCTGTAATCCTCGCTATCTTCTTTGGGGGTTCGATGTGTACGTACCTTGTTTGACTTTTTTTTGTGACACAGGATTAAAGTGGACGGGCCTTTGCCTCCCAGGTTGACGAGGGTCGACCTTTTTTTCTCGACTGACTTTTGTCTTTAAACCCTTCCCGACCGAGGCCAGCCTTTTGTTTCTCTCCTTGAAGCCTTTGTCTCGACCGCACGATTCCGTACTTCTACGGATCACGCTCAGACCAGAGCTTTGTTTGAGATGAGAGTGAACGTCAGACGATTCGTCAAGTGTGGTCTGATGCGCTAATAGTGCCGTTCCGTTGAGTGAAACTCTAGCTCTATCCCCCTTACAGGCGACTAGACAGGTCCTTGAGAAGTTAAACTGGCACCAACCAGTTAGGTGTTTTGTCTTGTTTTTTCTCCCTATTTCCCCTTTTTCCGACTCGTTGGACAGTAGAATCATTCGTCTAGCTCCTGTCCTCCCCCCGCAATAGTCTGCAGTTTTCATTTCCGAATTTGTGGTGCTGACCCCAACCCCGAGTTCCTCCCGCTATTTTAGTTCAGTCCGAACTGTCCTTCAGTTTTAGTCAGGTACTATTCTTCCAACTTATTACAAGCAGCCTCAAAGGTTTGGCGTTGATTGTCATTTTCTGGTCTGCTTAGTTTTTTTTAAGTTCCTAACTCTCTATATTTCCCTTTAGATGTCCATTGCCTGCACGTTAGCGATTCGGTTTCATCATGTTAGTACATTGGTGACCGAATAGGCTGGACTAGTTTAGATTCTGTTTAGGCTTGTACCTATTCTCTTTCCTACTCACCCACTCATAGTAGAAATTGGTTACTTCCGCCTGGTCCCATTCGCAAGGCCCCCCCGAAAATGCTTCCTGACACAATTCTTTCGTGACTACTGAGGCCTCGTTACGATATGAGTCGCATAGTTCAACGACGATGCCCAGATATGTCTACTATTTCCGCATTCGTGAGCGTAGTACAAAGGTT
>Ga0179591_1346053_pt1 | contig 11110 bp, 12 predicted proteins | sample CZOMad2_1_08_16f_FD_182891 | JGI IMG/M metagenome (GOLD analysis project Ga0179591, IMG submission 182891) | Vadose zone soil fungal communities from Angelo Coast Range Reserve, California, USA - CZOMad2_1_08_16fungal (PacBio error correction) | ecosystem: Environmental > Terrestrial > Soil >... | reverse complement strand
TTCTTCTGTTCCCTCTCTTTTCATTGAACTCCAGTTCTCTTTGTAACAGTCCCGAGGAAAGGGGAGCCATTTAATGATAGATGACTATTCCCTTCCCAAACCCCTCCCTATTCCACCCCCATCCCCCGAGATTTCGAAGAGTAAACGGTTGCAGCTTTCTCTTCTTTTCAGGCCTCCCTACTGCCCCCACATTTCCCCTCCCCCACCCCCCCGTTTTTCGGTCACGCCCCTTATCCCCTGAATACGACACCTAGTCAAAACCGCACCTCTTCATAGAAGTTCAAATGCTACATTCCACTCTGCCTTCTCCCACATTACCACCCCGTTTTAATGACTCAACCTCTAGCTCTTGGACGTAGGTTCCCTAGGAGCACTTAACGAAATTTTCTTTTTCACTGTCCCCTTTCTTCTTTCTTTCTTTCCAGTTTTTTTTCCCCAACTTTTCTCGCACTATTTATTTTTTCGAATTTCCTCAAGACTCCTGGATTTTGTTTCACTCTCATAAGACTTTTCTCCCTCCACAATTTACTTGCCTCCCCTTTTTCCGATCTTTTTTTTTTTCCCACCCTTTCCCCCCCCTTCCCTGTTTGATGGGAAAACTTAGTTGCGACAATCTTGCTATGGTATCCCTTTTGATTTTTGATGGCGAACTTTCTCTCTTTCCTTCTTTTTTTCTTCCCGTCCTGACCTCCCTCTTATCTATCATCCATGGTGAAAGTTCCTCCCGCTGCTTTCCTTTATTCGCCGCTCTTCCTCCCCTTTTTTTTTTTCTACTTCCCCCGTCTTTGCTTTTTTTTCGTACCGTCCTTTTTTCCCGAAGCCCGTGTGAATGCCCAGCAAAACCGAGAATGTTCTCTCTACTCAACCCCTTTCTCGTGATTGCACTTCCTATATCCCTTACCAGTTTCCTCCTTTTTCTGCTCCCCCCTAATATGCTCAGGTGTTATTAGTTAGCATAGATCGTTCTTATTTCCGGGTGCTAACCCCTCTCCCAAACGTTCGGCCGGTTTTCTCTTCTTCCTCCCCCTCTCCCCCCCCCTCCTTTTAACAACCCCCTTTTAATCCTACCGTCCATGTCCTTTTCTCAACTTTTGCATATAGCAATAGGCAGTCAACACCTATTCCTCTCCTACATCGCGCCTCAGTCATTCCTGACTTCTTTCCTCTTTCTTCTCCTTTGCCCCCTTGTTTTCCTTGAGATTATTTTCCACCATTGGCGTTTGGTTTCAACGGCGGCGAACTAAAGGATCGCCCTGTCGTCAGGCCCCCCTTATTTACATTTTGTAAATTTGCATCGTCAGCAATCCCGCTGACTGTCCCCTTTCCCTCCCAAACCAACGTCATTCCAGTGGATTAGACCAAGCATTCGGTCCCCGGTCTCTTTCAGTTTGTATCCTTTCTCGTTATAGACGCTCCCTCTCTCGTCTTAGTCCTCTGGTTCTTCCTCCTTTCGATTCAGCTCAGAATAGTTTCGACCCACATATACTTCCCAATTGCGTCGCTCCTCCGCCCTCCTAACCCTCCCGCATGGAGATTTCGTGCTTTGCTTTTTCCTTTACGCTTTTTGTTTTCTCCTCTTCCAATCCCCCTATATGCTTCATTGAGAGGAACAACTTTGATAAAAAACCATGAAAGATGCTTCATATTACACCATCCTTGAGACTTCTTTCGTGCTTTCCTTCGACCTTCTCCACTGCGTGATATTGATTTTTTCTTCACCTCCTTTCTCCAGTACCCCCTCTCCCGGATCTCTACCCACGTTGTTTTTGTCGAGAGATAGGTTTTTTCTTATCTTACAGACCTTTCCCGTCGTCCTGACTCTTTCCACTTTTTTTGAGAGGAGAAGACTTAGAACGTAAATTCTAAGGAGATCTGATGGGGTATATTGAAGCAGGCTCCTTGGCTTTTTAGCTAATTAAGATATCCTCCTTCGCTTCGTCTAAACCCTACCCCCCAACATCTTCCTCTCCACCCACCAACATCCTCTTTCTACCAAGTTTCAGGAGGGGTTGCGTCAACTCCCCCCATTGGCGGCGATTTCTTTTGGATTTTTAAACAGAGGGCTTTTAGGGGTTTCACTTCTCAGTCTCCTCCCTACTCTCGCCTTTTTTGTGTTTTTTTTTTGGGTGGGTGGGGGGTGGGGGGGGGCGGGGGCCAGAGACCGGCTTCTGCAAGAGAATCCGTAAACCGACCCTCCCCCCTGTGTTGATTCCCCCCTGATCTTTTTTTCCTCCAGCGTCGTCTCTTGTCGTGGCCGGTGAGCATGAGTTGCAGGCGAGTGGCAGACCCCGGGCCGTTGAGGCCAACGTCTCCCCTTTATTTCATTGTTCCTCCTTCGACCTGTTAATCCTCTTGCCAAGGCCCCCTCTTTGAAGTGCCCGTTTCAAGTCCTGACTCTCTGCTGGAGAGACGGGGAGCCTAGGTATAGAATGGGAACCCATTACGCGTCGGCGTCAATCTTCGAAGCGTGGAATGGATTGCTTTCTCGTTTTCGGATTTTTTTCCCTTATTTTCTTTCGGCTCTCCACTCCGTTCAGGTTGGCTCTTGTGTCTCCTTCCCCTCCTCGAAGTTTTGAAGCTGAGCGCGAAATCGAACAGCATTTGCGGTCAGACCAGGTTTTTTTGGGCGTAGGGACATCCGCCTCCTTCCTTCCTCTGATTTCCTGTTCTTCTGACCAGCCCTCCTCTTTGCTTTCTCCGTTTCCCCGTGTTCTTAGGGAAGCGCGAATATTTTTCATCAACGACCGAAGCAACGAGTCCATGGCTGGATCCAATTTCTTCTCCTCTTCTCCTTTTTCACCTCTCCTTCTTCTCTTGACTAGTTTTCACCCTGATTTCCGTCTTTCCCCCCCTCTATCGTCCAGCGGGATTAACTCCGCGGGTCAAGATCCTGAGTCTCGTTCAAGTCAACGTAACACTCTCAGAGTGTCAGTTTGCCTCTGCTTTTTTTTACCGATTCCCCCTCCCCCTTTCGATCACCTTTATGCTTCTATTCTTCCCCCTCCAACACTATGAATTGGGAATTTTAGGCGTGCCACCAACCTCTCCCTTCCGTCTTCCTTCCGCTGGCCTTTTCTTTTCCCTTTTTCCCAAGTCGCCTTCCCTTTTCAAATTGATAGAGGGTGACCCACATTTAGCTTTTCTCCAAGACGCGGTACTTTCCCTTCGACACCCTTTGCCTCTTTTCGGTTCTCCTCCCTTTTTGAACTTGTTCCTTCAACGCTGGTGAATTCTGTGTTAGAGGGCTGGTAGTAACGGTTCGCTTTCCTTGCTTGCTTCTCTTTCCCTCCCCCCCTGTCCCAGATAACTGGAATCTTCTTGAGGATTGGATTTGAAATGTGGTTGGAGCTTACATCAGATCGAGATTGTTAGTGTCTTTCTCGCTTTCCCCCCTGAGGGTCTTTTTTCTTGAATCTTTCATCGATGGTCTTCTCCCTTTGTTTCGCCAGACCTGGCCGCCGTTGACGGTCAACGGCCGCCGATTGCTGAGCGCGCAATTCTAGGACTCCCCCCCCTCTTTCCTCCGTTGTTTTTTGTATCTCTTTTAATGCATCAGTCTAGGAAATTTCCCCCAGGGCACCGGCGGAAATTGTCTGGCTCCCCCCCGTATTCCCTCTACTTTTTCCTCCCCACTATCCGGATAACCTCTTCCGAAGAAGCTCCGGGAGGCCGCTCATCTGTCCCTCGCTGCAAACTGTTCCCCTCCACCCTCCCCCCCACTCTTTTTTTCCTTTTTTTTCCGTCTCACTCAAGCCACCTCCCCAATGCCCTCGAAAGGACCATGACACTATATCACATATCGAATTCTCCCCTCCGTTGTGGTTCCCCCCCCCCCCCCCCCCCCCCCCCCCATTTCCAAAGTTCCTTTTCTCCCTCCCCCCTTCCGGAGTGGCTTTTCCTTTTCCTACTCGAAGTGCCTGTACCTAAAGGTTGTATTCTTCATCCCCTCTCCTGTTCTCCCGAAGAACCTTTTTCCCCCTAGTAAATCTCCACCCCTTCCTCCTTTTCCTTTTCCCTTAACTATCTCTTTCTGTTTTCTTACGCATTTTACCGTTCGGTATTGAGCTGTTCCTTCCCAAAATGATTCTCCCTTTTCTCTTGACCCCCCTCTGTTTTGACCGTGCCCAGGAAAAAATGCGATTTTTTTTTATCGCGTGGTGCGGGCGGGCTGCATCACGCTTAGGATTGAAGTTCTTCTGTCCAGTCCCCCCTTCCCCCCCTCGCTCCCTCCTTCCCCATTTTGACCTCTTCTATTCCCGTTCTAGATGTCTCCGGCGACCCCTCCATGATCCGACATGAGATTCGTCTTTTTCTTTGAAGCTTCCTCTTTCTCCCTTTCCGTCCCCTCCCTTTCCCACCTCTCTCTCCCCTCAAACTCCGTCCCTTGACCTGGTAGAAGTCGCCTGCCCCAAAATCATGTGTTCCGAGATCCATCGACCATAGACCCCCTTTCATGGAATCTGACGTCTCCTCTCTTTTCCCCTGTCTCTTTCCTCTCTCCTTTCCATCTTCTCTTTTACTTCGATTTTTTTTCCTTCTCCCCCCACGCAACAAGTAAGGAGGTTTCGCGTTATCAACTACACCAGAAGCCCACTAACCATCTTCCACTGGATTCGCCCTTTTCTTTTTTTCTTCCCCCTCCCTTCTTACGTGTTCCCCCCTTTTTTTCCCCTTTTTCCTACCTCCCCTCGACAAGCGCCTTTTGCTAGATCGTCAGATTTACTGTTGAGTCCACTACCTCGGTGCTACTTACTTCCCTTTCGCCGGTTGACTTCCTCTTAAATCACGTGTCCCTTTTCCCTTTTCGTTCTTGATTCGACCCCTTCGCCTCCTCCCCTGCTCCCCCGTCCCCCTCTCCGTAATTAAAGTCGCCCGCTCTTTTTCTTCCCTCCCCCCTCTTTTTTTGTCCTCCACGCCAATGTTTTAATCGCCGGCCGCTGTGAAGCCGCGCGATTCCAGGCGTTTTTCGGGAAAAGTAGTATTTAATACTCTTTTCTGCCAATCCACATCCCTTTTTTCCAATTGCTTTCTCACCTCCGCCTCGATAAAGGTGAGATTGCCTTTCGATTTTGTATTTAGATGTATACAGCCTTTATTTATAATCAAAACCACCGCCGATAACTCCTTTCTCCTATCTCTTCGACTTTCCTTTTTTCCCCCCTTCTTCTCCATCAGCGGATCTCTTCCCCCTGTAGGAACATCGGATTAATCCTAAAGAAGCCAACGGATTCTCCTCCTCCTCTTGTTTTTTTGTGAGAAGAGCTGTTCTTCTTGCGCGTCTCACTGACCTGGACTCCTTCCCATTTTCTCATACTCTCTCCTTTTCCTGACTTTTCTCCCTTTCCTTTCCAAGGCTACCCCTTATTCTTGTGATTTGCACGGAAGAGGGATGGTGGAGATTTCCGTCCTTAAGGAACATGAAATTTTTGAAAGAAATTCTCCCCCCCTCCCCCCCTCCTCATCCCTCCTTCTTTTTTGTCTTTTCTTCTCTACCGCACTTTCGGGAAAGGAGATTTGGAGGTCTATAGTGTTTCGAGGAATATACGTAGCAGACCCCCCTCATTTAGCCCCTCTCGTCCTCTCCGTCTCCTTCGGCTCCCCCTCCATTCGCACCATTGGAGTGGGAGGTCCCCTCATCGGGAGTTGATCTCCAGATTGGCGACTTGGTTCATTGTGGCCGTTTTCTGATAAGTTTTTTCCTTTCTTTGCCAGTCCCCTCACCGGGCAGTGCCGATCGTAAGGGGCCTGGTTATTTACCCCTTTCCTCACGAAACTTTTCCCCCTCATCGGACCCGAAAACGGACTTTGCTCCCCCCCGTTCCCTTACGTTTCCTTCCGCAGTCGCGGGCTTTTGAGGAGTCCTCGATTAGTTCAAACATCCCTACCGAGTCCCGAGATAATCATTTTTTCGACTCCTTTTCCTTTCTTTGAGGTTGAGTTTATTTCCTCATTTGTACGATGTTCTTGATTGAGTCCCCCCAGAGACCCCGATTTTTTCATTTTTGCTTCTTTTTTGCTTAAGTAAAAACTCGACTTACGTATTGTCTCGAGGCGAACTCCCCAAGAAAGACCTTGTCTTCTTCAGATACCTTTCCGTTAGTTTTTTCGTATGGACCTCTTCAGCGTGCGATCAGAGTGCTTTGCCCGGCGCGACCCCTTTAGGCCGCGTTTCTTTTGCGCGTTAATTGTTCTTGGTTATACCCTACTCGCTCACATCCTAACGCTACCGCTCGTTCATGTAGGATAATGTCTTCGCCTCGGCCCCTGAACCTTCTTATTCATTCGACTGCCCTTTCACCATTTTTCTTCTTTAGGTTTCTCTTCTCGCAAGCTTGCCTTTCCCCGCGGTCCAGATCTGAGTTCGTCGCAGCCGACCCAAAAGATTTTATATCCTTGTTTCCCGTTGCAGAGGCTTTTTTACTCCTCAAATTCGACCCATGGTCTTCTTCTCTTGAAAGGGAATTCACCTTCACGCGTCCTTTTTCGCGACTTCGTAGAGTCTTTCAAAAAATCACGTCTTATCGTTACGGTGACTTTGCTTCGATTTCCTTCAGGTCAAATTTTTACTACAGGCCTACCCTCCCCCCCCCCCCCCCCTGCTAGGGGACTTGACACCCTACACCTTTTCTTTACAGGCTTCCTACTTTTTTTAGTTGCCAACGCACCTTGCTGCGGGGGAGGTGTCTTAAGGCCAAGGTGGCACGTAACCTGATCGCTCTGTGCCTGCGATGCCGTTGCATTCGGGCTCGTGTCATTGGGGCGTAGCTGCTATCTTCAATTCAGTCCCCGATCCATCTCGTTTGCCTGATTTGATTTAACTTTGGTTGGGCCGAGGGCCGTTGAGACTCTCCGATGAGCGGAAGGCGTTTCGGCGGGCGCTTGAGGTATCAAGTTTTGTGATTTTTTTTGTTCACTGAGTTCCTCCTCCTGAACATTGTTCGCCTCAGCCATTGCCGCCTGGCTTTTTCCAACCGACTTTGATTAGCTGCCCGAAGGAGGACACCTATCTACCCTCCCGTTGTTTGTTGATGATCTATTCTTCTCATCCCTTGGCAATCCAGCCATCGTAGACGTGTTTTTCCCGGCACCCGGCAGCCAAGGAGGCAGTAGCCAAATGTCATGGTTCCTATTCCCTCTTACCTGACGTCTCCGATCATCTCTGCAGACGACGAAGTACGTCGCATTTTCTTTTTACCCGGCCTTCCCTCTTTAAACCCGTTGCCCCCACCCAGCCACAAAAGCTTGAGGATTGTTGTGACTTCTTTACCTCCGTCCTCAGACCCCAAACGTCGCCCCCTCTTCCCCAGCACCGCAGATAACATCTCTCAATTCTCCATTTGCTTTCCTGCCCCCATCCAACAGTTTGCTACCATTTTAACGAGAAGGTTTGAGTGGCGGAGCAGAAGCGCAGGTCTTCTAACCTTAAGGTTAGGGGGGTTTTTTCCAGCCCCTCGCCTCCATTATGGCTTTTCCCTTTTTCCTTTTTCACTTTGTTCCGCGACCTCGCTCGTATCCTCCGTAACGATACTAGTTCTTTTCTACGATTCGCGAAAAGCCCGCGTCGCGTCATTAAATTCCCCCCTCTATGAAAAGCCCCCTCCCAATTGTCCGGGGCTTTCTCGTCTGGAAAAAATACTCGGTTCCACGTACCAATCATTAGTTAATATTTGAGGGATTTCTCCCTAAGGAGGATTCTCTGAACCCCCTTCCATCCCCTCGTCTACTATGAGAAGAAAAGCACAACCAATGGTTGCCTGCGTCCCTCTCCGTTAAGTATGTAGCCTTCGCTCTCTAGCCATGCATCCTCCCTTTGGAAAGCCTTAGCGTTGTCCTTTGTCCTTTGTTACATTCTCTGAACATTGTAACGCTCCAATCCACCCACCTAGGTCCGAATGGTCTCAGGGCAACTTCTATCGCCGCGTGGATCCACTCAGAACACACCCTGTCTAACCTTTTAATTTTCTCTTGACTCCACGACTGGGAGCGGCGAGTTCACCCGATACAATATCAGTATTCCTTCGAGGACACTTAATCAAAAGACACATGTCCTACACGGTTTATCTCCTTTCCCCCCTATCATCTCCCCAAATCAGTATCCATAAACTCCCCATCATCCCGTCCAACTGTTTCGAAAATTCGGCTTCTCTCCCCGGCTTCTTTTTTATTGTCCCCTCACCTGATACGATTACCTGACTCGACCGCACTGCAGAAGCATTCATGAGATCTTAAGTGGTGCTGCCCTCCTGGTTTTTTTCTGTGCCTCTTCCTTTTCCACTCTTACTCCTGCGGCTTATGAGAATTATATTACCCTGTGTAGACAGAGGTTCTTCCAATTGCCACGCGCCCACCCTAGTGAATCCCCCCACGAAAACCCATCTCCCTCATCCAAGTCTTACCCCCTCCTATTCTTCTCACCTCCCGATCTTATGACTCCCACGCCATGGTTGCGATTCGTTTGGTATGTGATAGTGCCTGAATCACTCTACGTTGCCTCCCTTTGTTTCTGTCCTTCTTCCTCCCCGCACGACTTTCTTTTTTTTTTCTCCCTCCAAAATCTCCTCCCTTTGAGTAGCATCATCCGCATTCCGAGAACTTGTCCTTGTTTCATGTGTTGACTTTGTATTTTAGTGCTACCCCTCTCCCCTTTTTCTCTTTCTTGAAATTCCCTTCCTTCCCCCTTCCCCCCACCGCCCTTAAATCACTTTCCCCCCCATCATCGGCTTCATTTTGAGAATTGAACGGTCCTTTACGTGCATCTGGCGGCATTTTTGGCAAATATATCAGCTTTCCAGCCTCCCCTGACTCTATTTTTCTCCTCCCTTTTTTTTTTTTTCTGATGAGCCGTTTGGCTGCTTGAGCGATTCTGATCCGGTCATTTTTGCCTTCATATTCCGCTTGTGAGCCTTTCCCTTTCAACTGCCGACAGGATTTGAGGGGGAATATTGCCGCAGGCGGTGAAGGGATTTATTTCATTTCCTTCTCCTCCTTTCATGAGCCTTGAAACATCCTCCAAAATAGTCCCTTGAAAAATCCAAGCACTTTTTTTCTCAAGCGGGCTCGCTTCTGCGAACTATTGCGTGGCCAAGAGATTTTGGCCGTCGCGAACACTGGCGTGGATGCGTCCTATACTTCTCTTTTTCACTCCCCCTCATCTCGATCTCTTCTCGGCCTCTCCAGCGAGGCCTTCGACAACGAACTCGTCCAACCAATTTTTTTCAATCTCTTTTTTTTTTTATCAGCGGAGGCGATTTGAGGATATGGTTGTTTGTAAACTTCCCGCTTAGTCCTTCCGAGTGGGCCCGTGCCTCTCCCCCCCCAGAGGGGGACTATTCTAAAGGGACGAGCGTGATTTAGCATAACATTTTCTCCTTCATTTTCCTTTGAATCGACCCTTACACCGATTTTCATGTCAACTTCCTTCTTCCCTTACGAGCACGGTCCCCCTAAGGAGAGGGGAGCGGATTCTTCTCTCTTTTCTTTGCCCACTGCAGCTTAGCGGGCTGATTCATCATCCTCTTTCCCGGGATTGAGGAGTTAGCTGAGGGATTGTAGGATGATTTAGTTAGTTTCTTTTCCACCCCGCCTGTTTTCCTTTTTTGAACATCCTCTATTCCCTCTTGAGCTGGCGCGGCGAAACCTTTCTCCCCTACTCCCCTCCTTGTTCTCTTTCCAGAGTTTTTTTTTTCTTGGTTTTCTTATGGGGCCGCCTTCCTCTCAGCTTGACCGGAGTCGGCTTTTACATTTAGGCCGAGTTGCTGGCGCTTCCTGTATTCGGGATCCGACTCGTGTCCGATTCCCCCAAGACGAAACACCTGTCTGGTTTGTCCACCGTCTAAATGTTTGTATCCCATGCTAGAGATCGGCGCTGATCTGCTTTTTATCTTTGCACCATTGTATGGCGGGGCCGCGAATTGTTGGTCAATGGGCCTTCCCCCAGAAGGGAAAAGACTCCCGCGTCGTAGACAACATACTTCCATGTCTGTCCTAGTCCCCCGTCTACAACTCCAGTCGATCAAATTGTCTTCCTCCCTATTTCCCCAAGGTACTCCCTCCTCGTCATTTTCCCCCTCCTCTGTGTATGATTCTTCCAACATACTTATCGTACGGATTTTTGCTCTCCCCATGTACCAAGTTTCGATCGAGCCCCCCTCCATGCATGCTCGCTTACTGCCCCCTCCCCCTTGTTACCGGCCCTCCTTGCTGCTTCCCTGCAAATAGCCCCCTCTGCTGAGGGTTTTCACTGTGGACCCCTTAAGTTCCACGCTGGCGTAATTTAGTCTGCTTGCGCTTGCCGTCCCTTGTTAGCTGGATTGTTCGAGAGGGATGTTAGTCGCCGGATTACTTTAAACGAAAATATCCCGAAATTTTTTTTTTTATTAAACCTGTTTTTTTGCATCCTATTCCCCCTCTTTGAGCCTCTTCTCTTGGCCGGAGTTTTAGTCGGGGCTCTTAGGGTATGTCGGTGTTCTCTTTGTGGTTGATGACCCTATTTCATCGAGCATTCCCTTTGCCAATGGCCTCCTTTTTGCATGTCACGCTAGATGAATGAGCTGACGCAAAGGATAGGTTCATCTTTTATTTAATCATCTACTTTGCGCGTAAGACTTCCCCTTCCTCAGTGGGCGGACCTCCGTGGAACCGGACCCCTTCGTAAATGGCGGCCTTCGCCCCTCATGATAGATTAATCACCCAGAAGGTATAAAAACCTTTCCTATCCGCGCTCTCCCCATCCGCGCCAAGAGTTCCTTCTCATAGGAATCGTTTTGCCAACCACGTTCCTCCCTAAGGCCCCGAAGAGTGCGTTCTTTGGACCGGATTTTTTCCTACTTTACCCGAACCCCAATGACACTAGACCCGCTACCATGCCGTTCCTGCCGTCACATAGCTGAAATCCGCCGCCCTTTTTGCTTCCCATTGAAAATTTCCTTCTCACTCCCCTACCCTGTTGATGAGTTTGCGTGCAGACCTGGCAAGCGCTTCTTTCTTATGCTCCTGTCCCCGACCGTTTGTTTTCGGGTTAAATTAAAATTCTTTCTTTATCTCTTGAATGTGATAAATATCCCTGAGAGAAATCCTTCCCCGTTCCCCCCGCTCCCTAACGGTATTTTTG
>Ga0179591_1299204_pt1 | contig 11110 bp, 15 predicted proteins | sample CZOMad2_1_08_16f_FD_182891 | JGI IMG/M metagenome (GOLD analysis project Ga0179591, IMG submission 182891) | Vadose zone soil fungal communities from Angelo Coast Range Reserve, California, USA - CZOMad2_1_08_16fungal (PacBio error correction) | ecosystem: Environmental > Terrestrial > Soil >... | reverse complement strand
CTCCGCCCAACCCTCAGGCACTCCTACGTCCTTAGATCCAAGCCTCCCGCTTGCAAATGAGACCGAGAACGTTTGAAGATACGCCTGCGCCAACTCTCCCGATGAGTTTTGATCGGGTTCCAACCACGGCCGGCAAGAGGGGTTTACTTTTAGCCTTCCCCTTGCGCACTACTTTCTCCCCCTCCACCAATTTCCTCAGACGATCGTGCCAGGCGCTCGAACCTTTCCTTTCCCTCTTCCCTGCACAATTCGCCCCCCCAAAAGAAGAGACCTAAGATCCAAGCCCCGACCTACCTCCTCCACACCTTCTTTCTCCAAGAAAACTCAGCGACGGGACCGCCAGCTCTAAGCCCTTCAGCTCTTTCCCTAGCTCTCAACAATAGACCCCCCCCATGGAGCGAAAAACCTCCTCGTTCTTTTGCCCCTTTACCCCCCTGGAAACCACTCCTGCGAGAACTACGGTACCTCTTTCTCACCTTTAATGATTCTCCTTGGGGGGGTTACCTCCTTCCCGCGTCCAACCCCCCAACCCGTTCTTCGTCCCCGTCAGGAACCATGAGTTCAAAAATGAAACTTACTGTGTGACGCCTCGCAGCTGTCCTTTCCCTCCCAACTCGTCGAAAACATTGCCCAAACAAGACGCCTTGTGCCAGAGCCTATCAGCCGACGCTCCTATCTCCTTCCTGGTATCTTTTTCTTTCGTTCGGCCCTGTCCCTTTGTCTCTTTCCTTCCGCGGATGGGGGCTCTTTTGCGACTCGTTCCAAGCCTTTTTTCAGTCCTTCCATATCTGCATACCCGACGTACTGTCTTTTGCCCACGTAGAGCAGAGCTACAGGTGGCCTCTTCCCCCTTCGTCGCCTTTCTGAGGCTTTGACGCAGGTTCCATTCCCTTCGTTTCTCCCATATATGACCATATAGAGTGGGCACTGGTGAGGTCGTGCCCTCGCCCCCCCCTCAAGGCCCAGACCAGTCAGCCAGTCACGATGTCCTATTCACGACTTATCCTCCATTTCCCTTTTTATACCCGGTTATCTTCTAGAAAAGATTATTGTCCCCCGCGGAAAGGACCCACAAGATCAGTTTTTTCTTCGCTTCCCGTATCCTCGCCGCTTCTGACACTTCCACCTAGACTGCTCCACACCCCCCCCGAACCCGCAGCTATTGGCATATGCCCCCTTCCGCCTACCTCCCCTCTTAAACGAGCAGTGGCTCCTTTTTTTCTTATACCTTCTTCTTCCTCTTAGCCCTCGTAAGCCCCGACAATCGTTTCATAATCGCCCCATTTTTTCCCTTCCCCGTTTAAGCCCTTTGGCTTGATGTTCACGGTCGGGCCCCGCTTCCCATGGTCCCTCTAACGGCGAGCGTTTTGCCATCGAAAGTCCGCTTGTCTGACTATACGCACAAAGATCGTCGTGGCCCTCGATGTTCCCTTCCTTTGTAGCTATGCGACGGTCTGAGGTTCTGGCCTAAAGGTGAAGGATCTTTCTCGATGTTTTCGTTTCCCCTTCGACTGCCAAGTTTCCGCATTCTTTGCCGGCCACGTGACAATGATTGCTATACCAACGGTTTAGTCTTCTACCCTCATAATGTAAGACAAGCTTACTCGTGGCCCATACCCCCCCCAAAAAATCGACCATCTCTTCCGGAGTTGGTCCCTTCCTTTTCCAAGAGGGATGCCAACTATTTTCTTCACCAGGGAGTCGAGGTTTGATTTTAACTTATTCTCTTCCCTTTTTCATCTCCTTTTCTTGTTGTTTGCGAATGCCGAACTTTTTTCGACCCCGTGTCGGAAACGAGCCCCAAATTCCCCCCCATGCAGGGCCAGACAGCCGCGCCCCCCGCCTCCCCGCAGTCGGGTTGTGTGTATACAGCCTTGTACAACTTTCTGCGCTTTTCGGCCGGAGCATTCGCACCACCGCCTTGGCTTGTTCCAGTATAGGCCCTTCAACTGGGGCCCTGCCCCATCGCCAGACCGTTTGGCGCAGCGGGCACGCCCCCTTTTTAAACTCTTTTATTAAAGGTACTACATACGAGTAGTACTCCCGCTTTCTCAGCCTGTCTCTCTACTACTCGACTGTTGATATGAGAGATTATCCACTCTCTTTTTTTTCTCCATGATCACAACAGCTGGACTCGTTCCAAATTTCCTCTCGCCTGTTTTTTCACTTCCATCACGCATTTTTTGACAACCTCAGGAAACAACGGGAGGACTCTTCTCCGATAGATAGTCCTTGCTTCTTAATTATACGCTATCTCCCCCCTCCTGACCCCTTCATTGCAGTACGGTTAGATGAGTCCTGTTCAGGGTTTTCTTTTTCTCTCCGTGTTTCTCTCTTTTGTTAAAGCGATACTCTGACTTATCGGAGAACCAATCATCCCTCTGATCTCTCCTCCTAATGAGCACGATCTTCCCCCCATCCTCTTTACTCGTGCCCGCCTTTCTATGACGATTTAAAAACTGCGACGGGGACAGACCCTATGGATTGGACATGACGAGGGGATCGGTCGACAAATAGACCAAGGCCCATAGGAAACCACCCCCAACCCAATCCAAACCAACACCCCAGCAAACCATCCCAATGGAGTGATGATAGAGTGAGGGACCGGCGGAAGAGGAACTCCACCCACCCCTGCCTGGAGGCGCATGGGAACGGGAAGCATGTGCACGAAGGGGAAGACCAACCCCGAAAACAGCTCCCTCCCATCCAGGAAACGAGAGCTTCCTTCTCTAACGACTTACGGTGATGGAGTCCCATGAAGACACGTTCGGTCGCTCCTCACGTTCCTTCACCATACCAGCCTCTTGAACCCCTCACCCTCCCATCACATTTGCACTCCCTCCTTGTCCTCCCCCTCGATCACCCTCCCCCTCGGAACAAGAACCCCAGCCCCCCGCCCGCACAGATACCCGTCACAATGAACTCCGACAACACCCCTCCCCTTAGCCCATTTTCCAACCAGTTCTCCCCGACCTTGAAGCTCCTCCGCCCCCCCCACCACAACTGCACTCCCTCCCTTTCTGAGGACGCGCATCTATTATACTCCCACCCCAACTCATCACTCCACCCCCTCATTCATACCCCCCCCCTCCCCTCCCCCCCCCACCCTCCCAACCCCCCCTTATTCTCCCCCCCGACCCCTTCCTTCCGCCACGCTGTCTCAACCCCCTTCTCACCCCCCCCTCCGCCTGATTTAGTTCTCTGCCCCATATTCCCGCCCTCTTCTTCCCCCCCCACCCCTCCCTGCCCCCCCCCCCACCCCTCCCTCCTTTTGAACACTCCTCCTTACACTCACCTCCCGATTTCCTTATCGTTCTTTACCCCCCTCATCCCCTTCCCCTCCCTCTCTCCCCCACTCCTTCACCCTCTCCCCCCACCCTCACCCCCCTCACTCGTTTTTCCCTCCCCTGCTACCCTATAACTCCACTCTTCCCCCTCTCACCCCCAGCTCTTCAATCCCCACCCTCTCGTTCCTCCCTTCTTCCCCTTCTCCCTCTCCCGTTTCCCCTCTTCCCCTCCTCCCACTGCTCCTCCCCTCCTATTCTCTCCTCCTCTGTTTATACTCCATTACCGCCCTCTCCCCCTCTACCTCTCAAAACTCCACCCCATCTCACCCCTGACGTCCAATTCGCTCCCTCCTCCTCGTTCAGACACCCCCCCATCCCATTTGTACACGCCTGCTATTTCCCTCCTACCACCCTGCCTCCACCCCATTCCTCCGCATCCTCACCCCCCCCCAACCCATTCACCGCTCACCCCACATTCCTCCACTTTCCCCGCCCGCAGATCCCCCCCGCCTGGCTTCGTCTCCGCCGACTCTCGTGCTAATCCCCCTAGAATCCCCATCCCTCCTTCCCTCCCCAGCCCAAACAGTGAACACCACACCCTTCTCCCCCCTTCCCCAGGATCTTTCCCCCCCCGCTCCCTTATTTCTACATCTCCTCCACACCTCATCTACCTCCACTTTCCCTTGCCTCAACCCCCCGCCCTACTGCAGATACCCACCCCCAACCCTCCCCTTTAACCCCTTCTCCAACCCTCCCCCAATGCCCCCAACCAGCTAACCCCCTCACTCACCTCCCCCCCCTTCTCACCCCACATAAAACTACCCCCTTTTACCAGGTCAATGCCACTTCCTATGCCCAATAACGGACCTCCAACTGCACCCATCCCCCTCCTCTTCTCCCTCCCCCCCACCTCCCCGTCTCTCTCCTCTCCATCCACCCCCTCTTCCCCACAAATTCCCTCCCTTCCCCATTCCGTCCAACTCCCGACCTACCTCTCCCCCCCCCCCCCTCCGCTTTATACCCATATCATTCGCCTGCCCCTAACCCCCTTCGCTTCCACATATGCCACCTCCCGGACTACTTCCCCCTCCTCACCTCAACTCATCTCCCTCCCCCCATTTTCACCCCCTCCTCCTCCTCCTCCTTGATACCACCCCCTTCCCTAACCCCCCCTTATGTACGATCACGCATCCCCCCCACATTCCCCCCCTCCCCCCATCACCCTTTCTATCCACATTCCCCCGAGCTATAACCGTAGTTGTTTCTACCTGCCTCCTCAACGCTCTACCTTCCACCCTCCTCCCCACGCTTTTATATTGCACCCCGATATTCTTTTTTTTAAATACGCAACTCCCTCCCACTACCCTTTTTATACATATTTTCTACACTACCAACCACCACCCTTCACTCCCTTCCACTACCATCATCACTCCCCTCGACTCTCCCCCCTCCTCCCGTCCCCAAACTCCCCTCCCCCACCTCCCTCCCTCCCCACCCCGGCACCCTCGCATCCTCGTTCCGCGACCCCGACTAAAGAAACTTTCTCTTATGCAAAACAAGACCCCCCCTATTCCCGCCTGGCTCCGTCTACTTACACCACAGCCCCAACCTCTCAGTTCCCTAATATATGAACCCCGCCTCCCGGTCTCCCCTGTCAACGCTACTCATAAACTATTCAAATGAAACCCCCGTTTACGCCCCAAAAGATCCTCGTGTCTCATCCCCTCACGGCCACCCTCCCCCCATTTTTTTTTTTTTTTTTTTTTTTTTTTTTTTTTTTTTTTTTTTTTTTTTTTTTTTTTTTTTTTTTTTCTTTTTTTTTTTTTTTTTCCCCTTTTTGTTTTTTTCCTTTTTTCTTTTTTTTTTTTTTTTTTTTTTTTTTTTTTTTTTTTTTTTTTTTCTTCTTTTTTTTTTTTTTTCTTTTTTTTTTTTCTTTTTTTTTTTTTTTTTTTTTCTTTTTTTTTTTTTCCCTTTTTTTTTTTTTTTTTTTTTTTTTTTTTTTTTGGTGCTTTTTTTTTTGTTTTTTTTTTTTTTTTTTTCTCCCTCCCGATATCTCCCTTCTTCTGATTCGTTTTTTTTTCCCCCTCTTCCCCCTTTGCCGGCTGGTGTGTGGGGGCGAGTCATTTTTTGAGCTTTTTTAGCTTCTCCCTTTTTCATTTGACGTGAATTTGAGATTTTTTTCTGTTTCATTCTCCTGTTCCGTCTTTGTTGTGGTTATCTTTCTTGGCCAATTTTCTCTCCGCGTTTTTCCTCACTGTCGGGAAGGGGCATTCTTCCCCTTTTCTCGGTTGGCTCTGAGCGCCATTTTGCATTGGGAGGTTTTTCTTTCGTCTCTTTCGTGTCCCGCGGGTGCCCGTTGTCTGCCTGGCGTATTTTCTTTTTTGTCTGGTCGCTATCGGTTTTGGTCTTTTTGCTGCATCGGCGGGTCGGTTTTTTTTTTTCTTCTAATTTTGCCCCTGGAGTTGGCTTTGTTTGGTTTGTTTAGTGTGCCTTTCCCCCCCTTTTTAGCCCCTCTTTTTCCCAATCGTGCTTTTTTCCTTTCCTTCCTTTTTCTTGTTTCCGGCCCCTCGACTCCAGGCATGAGTAGTTGGGCGTTCACCCCGGAGACACCGTGGCTTTTGTTTTTTTTGTTGCCCGGTTTTCCACTTTTTTTCCTCCAGGGATGTTTGACAGACGGTCTTTTACTCTGTCTCTTTCTGCTGTGTTTTTTCTCTTATTTTTTTTGCACCCTCTTTTCCGTTTGCACGCGAGCTGGGACCGTTGCCTCTTTTCTCTTTTTTTTTTGATCTTCCTTCCTCAACCAGACGCACCGTGACTTTGTTCACGTTTCAAGCCAAACCGTTTTCATCCTTGCACGCGACCGTTCTTTCACGCCCTCTCCCTTCGCCACCAGATGACGTTCCGGGCAAGCCGTCGTCTTTTTTTTCCTTCCCTTCCCTCCCCCCCTGCCGAGTGCCACGTACGAGGATCCACCAACCCTTTTTTCTATTTTGACAGATTTTTTTGGATACCGAGGTCCCCCCCCGGAGAGCACCCGCTTCTAATGGCACCATCAGTCACCTCCCCCGCGCCCCCCCCTCTCTTTTTTCCCGCGCCCTCCTCATTCCAACATGGTTGACCCGAAACCCCTCAGCGTTCAGTGAACATTTTCCGTGCCCTTTCTCCCTTGGTTTCCCCCCGTAACCCCCCCCGGGATCCCCTGGCTTCTCCCCCCCTCCCTCCCCTCCGTGATCTTATAACCAATCTTTTCTCCCTTCCAGTGTTCCCGCCTTTCTTTCCCCCTCCTGCCTCTCCTTTTCTTCACCGCGACTAACCCCAACCACTTCGCTTCCCCTTCCCTCCTTTCCATTTTCCAACGGTTAAAAGATCCATCGCATGTCGGCCTCTTCAGCTCCCCCCTCCCCTTTTTTTTTTTTTTTTTTTTTTTTTTTTTTTTTTTTTTGTTTTTTTTTTTTGTTTTTTTCTTGTAACCTTTTTAAGTCATCCATCCCCTTCCCCCCACCACGGACAGAACGTATGAAAGAGAAGTTTTCCCCAGCCTTCTTTTCTCTTAGCGGCGTCTTTCGGCTTGGCGTGGTTCCTTTTATAGGGGAACGCGCTTTTGTTTTTTCTTTCGTTGAGACTTATTTGATGTAGCTCCCGCCCTTCCTCTTCTATGTCCCCTCCTGTCTGCATCAAACAGAAGGCGTGCTTTGGTCGCAATACTCCCCCTCTTTTTCCCTTCTCGTGAATGCTCATGAAAGACTCCCTGCGTGTTCCCCCTTTCCTCGGTTCGAACCGTCGTAGAAATATTTCACGTCCGACACGTTTTTTTGAAGCGTCCGAACCTTCTCCTTCCCAAGCCAGCAGCCAGTAACCCCTATCTCCCTCATTCCCTCTCTAAAACGGGATTTAGAAAAGGTTCTTAGGCTCTTTCTTTCCACCGACCCTTTCGGCGGCCCCAGAGCCTTTCCGTTTTCCTTCTCTCTATCCCTGAGATTAACTTGCCAGACAACTTAGCTTTTTCCACACGAACCATGCGTTCCCCCCCCCCCCTCCTCAGACCTTCGGAGCACGAGACTCGCCCCTGTTCCCCTCTTTTTCTCGTTGCGGTGATATATTGGCAGGGTATAGTTCACCGTCCTTTCACTCGTAGCCTACCTTCCTTGATACTCATTTTCCCTCCTACCCCCTTTGCCTGAGTTTTTTTTTTTCTTTGGGTGCTTGGCGCCCCCTCTTTTCTTGACAGTTCCGATTCCTGGCGGGAGCCTGGTTCGTCCTTTAGGCATCTGTGTCTTCATGCTCCTTTGCTGGAGCTTAAGTTTCCTCATAGAACCCTGCTACGCTTCTCTTAACCCCCTATTGTGCTTTCGGCTTACATTTTTTCGAGTTAGTCTATTTAACCCGGGGTATTTTCCCACGCGGTTCTCTTCTTGTTTTCCCCCCTTCTCCGACAACAGTTGCATTTGCCGGTTTTGCCGTTATACCTGCGCAAAATCGCGTGTGTGAGAAGGGTCGACTTCCCCTCAGCGCTCCCCACTGTTTTCACTGAATGTAAACCCCCCCCGCCCTCACGTCTTTGGCGTTGTTTTTTGGATTTTGGATTCTCGTCCCCATCTCGGAGAGTGGGCTGTCGGCGTAGTTTCCCGGCCTTCTTTAGTATTGGTTTTTTGCTTTTCACCTCTTCTGAGTTGCTCCTTGTTGTGGGAGCCTCTTTTGATCGGAACGCGCTCCCCCCTCTTCCTTTTCCAAGGGGTTCCCCGAAGCCACCTCAACAGATTAGGACCTCTTTCCCTTTCTACCCGCGAACGCATTTTCAGGTTGGTGCTACCCCCCTTTGTCCCGTGGAAGACCAGACATTTTGCTTCGCGGGATCCTTCTCTCGGAGAACCTATTTTTTCTTTTGCCCTCCAGTGCTTCCCCTTGGATCTTCATCTTAGTCCGTCCAGAGGAAGAAATTTTTCCCTTCTAGAGGTCATCCCTCTGAAAAGTTTTTCAACCTTTATTTTCCGATTTTTTTATCGACCGCGGCGAATGACTTTTTCCCCGCCTGACATTCCCCCTTTCTGTCTCCCCCAGAGTTCCCTATGTTTTTTGATCTTACCCGACAATTTTAACCTGATTTGAGTTCCCCAACATCTAGCTGTGCCTTTGACCCTGTTCCTACATGGCTTGCCCCTTTCCCCCATTTCCACGAATTTTCGAACTCCTTTTTCCCCCATGGGCGGCGATTTTTGAAGGAACCCCAACCCAAACCCCCCCCCACCCCCTGCTCCCCCACCAGCCCCTTCTGCTAGTTCTTTATTTTCCTCATATCTTTTTCCCACGATTTCACTTCATCCTTCCTCGGTTCGAGGTCGCGTGCTTACAGTTTTGTCTTGGCTTTTTCTGTCATCTTTTTGTGGATCAAGCGACCTTCTCTCTGAATGCCCAGTTCTTTTCTTTGTACGAACCAACGGATGCTTGAGGATTTTGTTATTTTTTGCATTCCCCCAGCGTGTTTTCTCCGTATTGAACCCTTTTCTTGCCCTGACTCTGCCTAACAAATATATTTTTATATTGAAGTTTCTTCGAATGATTGCCCAAGAGTCGCTTCTTTTTTTTTCTGCTTAGTTTTTGGGGTCAGTGCATTCCCCTCCACTTGTACCCTGGGCCCCTAAGCTTCTATCCTCCGGTCGTCTAATTTTAATTCCGGTTTTTATGCCGTAGAACCCGCTCCTTGATTAGTCCCAAGTGCGCCTGTGCTCATTCCCGCTTTTTTTTTGACGGTAGCTAGTGTTCCAGAAGCGGAAATTAACCGTCCTTTTTATTCCCCCCCCTTTTGCCCCTTTGCTTCTTCCGGACTTTTTCTAGACCCCCTTAAACCACCCCCTCCCAAACAACCCACCTCTCGCCGCGAAGCAGTTACCCGGTCACCCGCTTCCCCTATTTCCTCCCCCTTAATGCCTCACCGTCTTCCTTTCGCTGAATTGAGCTGCTTTGTCCGTGATGGTCCCCTTTTTGTCGTGTTGTCAATTGGTTTTAGAAGTTTTAGGAGCAGTTTCGTGCTGTCCTAACATTTCCTCGCTGTTTAGTTAGCCGGTTTTATGGTTCCTCGACGTTCTCTATACCTGGTTTTTTTTTTCTGGCGTTTAGGCGTCGAGTCTCGGAAGCAGTCCTTTGTGCGTCACCCCTACTACCCTTTTGACTGGCGGCTACTTTTTTGGATCACATGAGGTAGTGTTTTGATCCCGCGGTTGGGGTTCAGTAGAGGGTGGTACCCTTCGTCGATGTCGGTGAGAGTGATCTGCTTTGTGAGCTATTCGGCTGTCTTTCTCGTTTATTCGTTCGTCGTTTCGCCTCTCCCTTTGACTAGGGGAACTCGGCGGCGCTTGCGCGAGGGTGGTTGAACTTTTGCCTGTTGTTTCGGGTTTCCCTGGCGAATTTTTTTAGAGCCCACCTTTGCTTGTCTTGACCCATTAGTAGTGGTGTCCAGTATTCGGTTAGTGCTTTTAACTCCCTTTCCTCCTTTTGACGCCCGATGGGTTTTGACCCTAAAGAAAATAGGTTTTATTTCGCGTATAATTAGCCCGGTGCCGCTATTTAAGAAGCCGTGGTGTGTATGCTCATGGCTTTTTTTCCCTTGACTGGAGTGAGCCCTTTCCCGTGCCTTTGTGCAGGCATCATCCCCATTTTTTTAGAGTCTCTGTTTACAACGGGCCGCCAACACCGAACGGAACGCCGCGACACCTGATCTCCGCCATTCCACCCGGCGGCGACACTAGAGCGGCACCGTGCGCAGATACCTGCCGCGCCAGCTGGAGGCCGGCTTAGTTCTTCTCTTGTTGGCGACCGTTACCCCTTCTTTCCACGTATTTTATTATACCCTCAAAAAGTTTTCTACCGACTCGATTCCGGAAGTAGTTTAAACCTTCCCGCCAACTTAAACCTTCCGGCCTCTCGCCGTCCCCCCCCCCCCCGGCCCTGGACAGCCGAATCCCCCACACTGGATCGCTCCCCTAGACCACCCATCAGCCCGACCCCCTCTATGCCCTCACATGACGACCTCGCGCATTTCGGACCCCCTGACTCAATGCCACTTCTTCAACCAATGCTGCCCGCAACGACGCAACATATCCTCATTTTCCTTTATCACCCAATCCAGGATCGGCCTTCCCGTACCCTGTTCGGACCTGACGCCTCCAGCTATTTCACTTCGCCAACCGCGATAACCCAACCCCCGCGACTATTCCCGGCCGTCCCCCCGAATGAAACACACACCCCGCGTCAACCTGCTTCAAACTTCCCGGTTAGGCATCCCGCTCGCTTGTCCTTATCTCTCAACCATGCGTCCACCCCTTGTCACACCCATTCATCAGCGGAGACCCTTGTGCCAGAGCCCCTCCTACCCTTTTCCCCGTTTGATATCGGGCCCTGGAAGAGTGTTCGGACTGGACAATAGTTAGCATGGTGACACCATGGTACTGCTGAGCGTACTCTCCCCCCCCTCGGATCATGCTGTTCTGGTTGCTATTTGATGTAATCCGTAGGAAGTCAAGTGGCCCACGAGCTGCCTCCCCAGTCCCTTTTTACGTTCCCCTTTTACGAGCCCAGACTCTCGATATCGATCTAATGGAGCTTGTCTTTCCTTGCCGACGCCAAAAGTGCGTAGCCCTTTCTGCATCTCGCCCGCTGGCTAACGATTTTTTATGCCAAACTGTGAGAAATGCCAGCACAGCACCTCCATACTCTGTATATACGAACACTTTCCCCAATCATCCCCAATCCCTCATCGTTTGTAGGGTTCTTCGCTTTGAACCATGGTGTAGCACAGAACAAGGTACGTATACTTCCGACCCAGATGT
>Ga0179591_1366443_pt1 | contig 11111 bp, 8 predicted proteins | sample CZOMad2_1_08_16f_FD_182891 | JGI IMG/M metagenome (GOLD analysis project Ga0179591, IMG submission 182891) | Vadose zone soil fungal communities from Angelo Coast Range Reserve, California, USA - CZOMad2_1_08_16fungal (PacBio error correction) | ecosystem: Environmental > Terrestrial > Soil >... | reverse complement strand
CGGAATATGACCCAATCCGCCAGAGCACCCCCCATGTCCTAGGAGTTTCCCCCCCCAAGGTAGACACTTCGAAGACGAAGGTGTTTGGAAGGCTCTAAACATGTAAGAGCGCACCCTGACTTTTTTTTTTCGACCGAACTCATCGCTTCCCCCTTCGAGGCGTATGCGTTTTCCCATCGGTCCGATCCGATGTCGCAAAAGATCTGACCAGAGTTTCCCCTATCCAACATGTTCGTTTCATGTCTCCGATAGAGGTCCGTGCCCCCCCCTTATTTGCCCCTCAGGCCACCCCCAAGAATGCTCTCTATGTTGATAGGGTACAAAGAGAAGCCCCTGATTGAGGTACTTAATATTTCCTCCTTGACTAAGTTACTATATTTGACTTTCAGCCTCCAGCTACTTAGGACGACGTTGAAGCTCTTCTCAGTTTTTCCCGTTCGTCCAAAAGAAAGAGTCATGATCCCCCTTTCTAAAAGTAACTCTACCTCTTGTTGAGTGACCCTATCCCTCGTCGAAAAGCCGCCGAGGAGGATGATCCTTTCTCTTTACAACAAAAAGGTAGGGAACATCATAGATATTTTTGTTTCGTTTTTGCAAGACATAGTTCGCGCATGGTTATTTCACCAACCCTTAGCCCACCTGACCACCAAGATGAACTTCTCCGCTCCCCCGTCGAGTTGTTTACCTAACCGCTCCTGCCATCTCCAAGAGTCTCTTTCTTAAGTCTAATTCCGTTTGGTAGTGTTTCCCCGTGCCACTCGTGCTTTGCAGTTTGCCAACCCTCCCTGTCAGGGCGTTCATTGAGCACCGGGGACACCCGTGCGTACGATCCACTTCTCGACTAGTTTAGGTGTGACTAAGTATCCTGAACTCCCCTTCCTCTCCGGTCGCTGGTTTTGGCGCGTTCCGTCTGGCCCTCCGTTCCTTCGGCTTTTACCGCGTCTTTTTCTTTGATCTCCCCCAGGTCCCCCTCCCTGTTTTCGACAGTCTTGGTTTTTCTCCCTTTTCCATTATAATATCCTTTGTTTTTCTCTTTTTTGGTATAGTTTTTCCAGTTTTTTTTTTTTTTTTTTTTTTTTTTTTTTTTTTTTTTTTTTTTTTTTTTTTTTTTTTTTTTTTTTTTCTTTTTTTTTTTTTTTTTTTTTTTTTTTTTTTTTTTTTTTTCTTTTTTTTTTTTTTTTTTTTTTTTTTTTTTTTTTTTTTTTTTTTTTTTTTTTTTCTTTTTTTTTTTTTTTTTTTTTTTTTTTTTTTTTTTTTTTTTTTTTTTTTTTTTTTTTTTTTTTATTGAAACGAGTGACCCCCCCCGGGTTTCCTCTCGACGCTGGGGTCCAGACCTCCTCTTTTCTATGACTTGGTTTGAAGAAGAGCCGCCGCCTTTTTCCCCCTGCAGAAAGGCAAGGACCGTCTTCGTCTCCCCCGTTTTTTCACTTATAGTAGAAGGAAGTGCCTCCTCGTGTGATTTCGAAGCAGATTGAAGTGAGAGTCTTTTTTTCCCTGACTGCAGGAGTGTCCTCCCCCCCCCTCCCTCCCCCTACGCATCACTAGATTGTCTGAATGTATGAAAGGACTTTGCCGGACTCGAGGTTAGAGGATGCCACGGAAGAAGGTTTTCCGCGATTTAATGGGTTTTCCTTTCTTGAAGCTTTTTCCTAACTGAACTACTTTCATGCTAATCCTTTTTCCGAATTACCCAAGAGGGAGCCGTATACATTCCTCTTGTTGTTTCCCTTTTTCCTGCTCCCCAGATTTTTTTCGACCCCCGGAGACCATGTTCCTCCAATTTTAGAGATATTGTGAAGCCACAGGGATAATGATCTTTTTTGTCGGGTTAGACACACTTTTTTTTTTCTAGATACCTGCCACCAATGTAATCCCTCCGAAAATGAACTCGAACCTTTCTCGGGCAACCATTTTTTCTGCCGATGTTTCCCCATTAAACGGTTCCCGTACTAGTGCCCAGAAAGCTTGACCTCCATAGACAAGTTTCTCGCTCTCTTATGCCCCTGTGTGTCCTCCCCCTAGCTTCCTTTTCCCCCTTTCCCCTGTTCCTCTTGTTTATGAATCGTGTCTCAGTTTGTATTTAAAGATTCTAGAAACTTCAAGGTTTCCTCGCCTTACGTTCCGTGAAGTAGTAGATCTTGATGCTTTTTTTACGTTGGTTCTCTGAAGTGAGTCCTCCTGCCGTGGGGAACGATAAGGTCTTTTTCCCCGGGCCGATAGCCCTAGTTTTCCCCTGCTACGTCGGACACTTTTCCCTAGGAGCAGAACCGGCTTGCTTTCCTGGTCTTTTTTTCTTTTAAGTAGAGAACCCCTTATCCTGTGCCCTAACCCAGTACCCGCCCCGCTGTACCCATAGTAGACTTGGTAAAAATCTTCCTTATCCATAACAGTCTTCATTAGGACAACTTGCCGGGTCCCCCCCAAGTGTCTTGATAGCCTCATAAGTAGAAAAGTTTTTTTTCTTTTTTCTCAACCGAAGATACTGTTTTTTAAAGAAGTTTTAGACTTTACATCGTCGAGATTTTAAGTTTTTTTCCCTGCCTTTTTGATTCCCCCCCCCGAGGAGTTCAGTACTTTTGATTCCCTAGGTGCACGTCTGAGCCCCCTCATCAAAGTCTTTCCCCTTTTTTGATTGTGAGAGCCGATAATCCCCTAGCCACACTTTCCCCCCCTAACCACGCTTGTAGGTTTTCGCACTGAAGTATGAAGAAGGGGATTCTTCTTTGCAGTCTGAATATGTCCCCCCTAAAGAGTGGCAATCCGATCCCTTTTTCTTTTGGGCTCTTTTACCTGTTGGGTTTGAATAGTAGGAGTGAATTGTCTGACCCCCGGAAATCTCAAGCCCTCCTGTTGAGCTGATTTGGAGTTTTTCAGATGCCTAGCAGCTTTCCCAAAGAGTTTCCTCGCTAGTTATATAAAGCGTAACCCCTTCCAGAGAGGAGATTTTCTTTTCTTTTCTACTCGGGACCTCTTTGAAAGTAGACCGTTTTTTTATGCCTCCTCCGATCCTAAAACTTTGTCGGTCGCAGAAGAATCCCTGGTTTTAACTGAGGGTAGCGTTTGAATTAAACGAAGCTCGTTTCCACGAGGTGTCAGTCCCCTGCTGACTGACGGCCTTTCCCCGTTCATACTCACCCGATAAGTAATTTCTACTAGCAGCAAAGTTCTGTCTACTCCTTATTAGAGCCTGGAGATCCTACCAGTATCGGGTAGAGATGTCTCTGAGATTTTCATGAGAGTTGACAGCTCAGTCAGGAGCTAACGGGCGCCCTTCCCCCTTTTTCAAAGTTTAGAAGCCGGGACTGTGCCCCCCTCCTTTTTAGAATAGGCTGCGCTTACCCTTCCAGTTTTAGAGTTTAGCTTTGGAAAGATTACGTGCGAGCCCTGCGACATCTTTTCCTTCGCTTTCGTTTTATTTACATCTCGCCCTTATGTTCCCCTTTTGCTCTTCCCGGCAGAAATAGTGTTCTTTTTGCGTTTTCCCCCGTTGAAGCAGTCTCCTTTCCCCCCTTGGAGACTTCGCGCCGAGGGACTTGACCCCGAGCGGCGGAGAGCTCTGCCTCTCTTTTCCTCTCTCTCATGCAGGCTCGCCGAGCTCACAATCATACCTCCCTTCGCTATAGATTTTGGCGAGGAAGGCCTCCCCCCCCCCCTTTTCCCATTTGAATCCCTTCCCCCCCGGCCCGGAGAGAGTTTAGTAATCTCGCGAGGTTGGTTCAGCACAGACTTTTTCCTTCCCCCCTTCGCCCTGGGTGAATCTATCTTTTCCTTCATTTCTACCCTTCGTTGTTGTTTTTCTCTCCTACGACGACTCCCGACAAGGATAAAGACCTTCTTCCCTTTTTACCCCTTGGACGCACAACTAGCATTTTATACGACCCCCTGGTTGAACAAGGGAATTATATACAGCAGTTATTTGCTTTTCCTACCGTGAAGCCCTTCCTTTTCTTGTGATCCAGGTTTTTTTCCTGCTCATTGATGAGGTGGCCTTCTTTTTGCCTTTTTTTAGGAGGAAAGAATTTGTCCATCTTTCTCGAGGGCGTCTCCGTTATGCTGATAACTTTATTCAAGAGCGACTTGCGTGCTTCCCCCCATTTCTTAAAACCGAGCCAGGTTACTCTTTTTTCCTTTCCCGGGCTTTTCCCCCAATAGTTCCGGCTCCACATCATCCTCCTTCCTTTTCATCGAGGTGACTATAAAAGCTGTCAAGCAGGACCAGGAAAAGATGTCGCCCCAAAATAGCTCCTACCTCCCTGCCCAATCCTCGGAGTAGATCCCTAAATTATACGGACTTAAACTGACCATACGAGCAGCATGCCCCCCCTAGCTCTTGCTCCCGTCTTCGAGCACCTTTCTCCGTGCATCTTAACTGTCTCCCTTATCTTCGAGCTGGTCTTGAACGCTTAAAAAGTGAATTCCGATTTTTCTCCCGGCCTCTCGCATCTTTCCCCTGACACAAGAGAAACTTCTTTCTTCAGGGTTGTGTAAGAACTACCAAAGACTCCATTTCTCTCTTCTTTACGAAACCTTCTCCTTCCCGACTTAATTTCGATTCCGGTTGCCAGAACTCGCCGATTATTTTGTTTGCTCATAACCCAGCGACATTTTCGGCATCACCGTCGCCTCTCCCTTCATTTTTTTTGCATTCAGACCCGGGTCGGCAGCGCCTTAGGCTTCGGATCGTTGCACTTAGAAGATTGACGACCCTCCCTAGGCAAAATCCGTGCCCCCTTGCCTAAGCCTCTTCGAAGGGTTTTCCTCCCTCTTCGAGATCGCACCATCATTCGAAGGCATAGACCTCTGCGAGGAAGGAGAGACACTTTCTTAGGAGAATACGAAAAGAGTTTGTTTTAACTTTTCGCTCCGTACTTTCCCCTCTTAGAAACCCCTACGAGGCCTTGGAGCCTCGACCTGACCCGTCTGGTCCTCACGTCGACATTATGGTCGCCGCTTCAATGGACGAACTAGTATGCGAGCACTTCTCTATTGCCCCAGGTGAGAATTTTTTAGGAACAGAGAAGCAGGTCTTGCCAAAACCAAGTTCCTTCCGGGGCGTACCCCCCAAGAGGGTACTTATATAGATCTCCCACCACGGTGAGGTTTCATCCCACCGTCCCAGTTTTCTTTTTTCTCTTCCGGTCTAGATTTTTTTTTTTTAACCGACCTCGTAGGAGGGATGACCCCCCGTCCCTAGAGGCATTCCCCCGGAGGTTCCCGGTTATTCCCAAGCGTCGACGGATGTAAAGCGCCCCCCCCTCGAACAGACCCTCCTTTCGAAGAGGTTCCCTTCCGTGAAGAGCGAGCATTACTCGAGAATCCAGTTACCCTCACCTGATCGTTTCGACGTTTCCCTTGCTCCCCACTGTGCAGCTGCCCCTCTCCTCGACCCGATTCCTCTTCGAGACTTTCTTTATGTGACGGCTGATCGACCCTCCTTCCAAGAGTTTCATCACGACTGTCGTTGACTTTCCCGGCCCTAACCAGAAGGAATGGAAGAGAACGACCAGGCTCTGCAGTTGGCGGTACTATTTTCCCCGTATATGGGACTTAGCTACTTCCCCTTCTAGTGTAAGGTTTTCTGAGTGAATTTTTTTCTTTCCGGATTTTTTCCCCCCCCCCTCTTTTCTGTTTAAGCAGGAATCTCTTGGATCCCCAAGGTTGGCGTACCCCCAATGAATTTTCATTGATCTCATTTAGAGTAGGTAAATCTCTTTAGAAAGAGTGCTTCATTTTCTAAGCTAGACCAAAAGTCGATCGTGGTAGTGACCTACCCGCCGTCCCCCGTCCCAGGACACCCATTTTCAGGATAAAGATTTCCCCCCGGTTAAACCACACTCTACAGTAGCTGAGTTTCTCCACCCCAACTTTACCCCTCGGACTTGAGGACGTCCATGTTAGTAGTTATTGTCCTCCGCTCAGCACTATTAAAGTCAGAATTCCTCTAAGACGGTCTCCCCCCGTCAATGTTCCTTGAACGAAAAGATTTCGGGTTCACTTTTAAGGCCACCCCTACAAGTGGTCCGGCGAGCAAGGCGTTCTTTTACCCGTCCCTTTTTCACACGAGGTCGGTCTCTCCTACGTATGAATAGAATTTAAGCTCCTCTCGTCGGCTGGAGTCTTGGCCCAGTGGAGATAGGCAGGAACTTCCTTCCTCTCCTCAGTATTTTGAACCAGCGCTGGTTACTCCCCCTCGGCACAAAGAAGTTTCGACACGCTTTCGCGTCCATATTATCTTTTACCTCTTCTTTTTTTTTTTGGGATCCTACTCTTTCCTCCCTTTTTTGTCAGAAACACAGGTGACGGCCTTTCTCTCGGTAGAACCCCCCAGGTCAAGACACACCGCCTGTCGTATTGACTCAGTCGATACCGGCCGCATCCTCCCTCTCCGACCTTTTTCACTAGTCCCTTCTCTTCTTCCCCCCCCCTCTCTTTAGTAAATTCAGTTTTCCCCTGCAGTGTAGCGCTACCCCCTCGTTTCTCTGGGTTGGCCTGAAGGAACATCCTCTTGGAGTGCCCCTTCCCCCCGTTTCCCTTACGTCGAGGTTCATTCACCTTTCCTTGAGAACTCCTTTTGAAGTCTGACGAATCGAAAGCTTCTCTCCTAACTTTTTGTCAGGTCGGTTGCTGATCCTAATTCCGCGTACCCCCCTTCTTTTTACTAAGGCATCTTTCTGACTCTTGTGTACTCATTTGGTGAAAGGACCGCGATCCCCTCTGCCTTTGGACGACATCAGTTGAGACTTCCACCTCGAATTACCTGTTCCCCGCAACTCTAAATTTTCATATTCTATTGTTGATTTGTTTCTCCCCCCCTAGGTGATAAGCTCCTCACCTCCATTGATAGACTAGTCAATCATCTCCATCCTGGGGCCTCCCCGATGTGTCTGTGACTAAGAGGCCAGGGCCCAGTTTTCGTACTAAGATTACCTCTATGCATATGAGTAGTGTTAGTACATTCCCGTAGTGGTGTCCTTCTATCTCTCAAAAGCAGGTACGCGGCCCCAGTTTTTTGGTCTGAACTCGTGCATTTTTTTTCGTTGGTTTTTAGACCGAAGAGCTCTTTCCTCTAAGTCACCTCTCCTCTGAAGATGTCTCTTCCTTAGTCTCTGATGGAGGTGGTATACATCGGTTTCAATATTCCCGTCCAAGTAGTAGGAGATTTTTTCATTGACCCGATGGTTTGACTGTATAAGCGGTCTTTGTACCCAGGTTCTTCACATCCAGTGAAATTAAGGCGCAGAAGTTCTTTTTTCGATGAGATAGGGGTTTCGTTTTTGATCACCTTTGTACTGTAGAGAGTGAATACATCCCCTTCCAAAAAGAGTCCCTTCTCCCAAATAGAGTTCCGCCATCCCCTCTGGGTTTTACAACGAAGAGTGACTTCCCCAATTGTAGATAGAGACCCAATTTTATGGGTCTCTAGATCCTTCCCAGAATTTTTCTTTCCCTATGCTCCTAATCGATTTGAATTCCTTTCGTCGAGGAGTAAATCCCCGGCGTGCTCCTTTGACTTTTTCATGGTAAGGAAGGGAGGAGGACAATCCTCTCCGTGTATGTTACTTCGCTCCCCCATGTTCCAACGTCTTTTCCCCAGATAGGACACTCCACTCTTTTTTAGTTCTAATCAACTTGACCGCAAGGTGCAAAGAGCCGGTTTTTGCTTTCCTGTCAACGATTGGGTTTCCTACTGAGATCCCGATCGATTTGAAAAATCTCCCCCTTGGGACCAGTTGACCCGGCGTTTGCCTAGCCCTTGGTTTCAATGGACCCTCGTCGTGTGAGCTTCCTCCCAACGCAGCCTTTCGACCGGGTCTGGTTTCTTTTACATCGACTCATATTGACCGTTGAACCTCCCCTCTAGAATTAAGATTTGTCGATTCTTCTCCAGAGTCAAGATCGAGTTCTTGTAGTAGTGTCTAGGAAATTATACTTTTTCTAGGACCGAATGGTATGCCGCTACTTACCATTGGAGTTATTTTCAGTTTAGTGCCTACCCAGGGTTAAATTTCTTGAAGGTTTCCATTTTTTTGTTTTTTCTTTTTTGCCCTATTTGTTCCCTCTTTTGTTTTGAGGTGAGCAAATAGAATCTGTCGTCACGTTCTGTTGCCTAAGCTCCCTCTTTGAAGGCTTTTCCGAGGACCCTTCAGCACTGCGTTTAGAGAAAGAGAGAGAGGTTGTCAAGGTGCGGTTCCCTATCTCAGGTGTTCGGCGTGGTGTGGGTGTCTTTCGGGGGGTGGTTTTGTGGTTTTTCTTGTGTGTGGGGTGGTTGGTGGGCCGGGCGGTCTTCATAGATTTGGTTGTTTTTTTGTTGTTGTGGGTTTTTTGTTTTTTTTTTTTTTTTTTTTTTTTTTTTTTTTTTTTTTTTTTTTTTTTTTTTTCGATCTGAATAGGCTGAATGATTTCAGCCTGTCGTGTGATCGTCTGATGATCCCTTTAACGTCTTCCCGTTTTTTCTTCCGTGGCGCCTTTGTCGGACCTGTCCGCTTGTCGAGGGCCCCGGTGCCTCCCCTCCCTTAGCTAAACGGATTTCCGACCCCCGAGCAGCCCTTAGGAGTCAATCGTTTGTCAAACTTTAGGTTCTTAAGTCCGCGTCCGATTCGATTGCTTAAGAGTTTTACATTACCCTTCTGTCCTCCCTTCGCGGAGTAGGAACCCTTATGGGCTGTCCGAGATCGCCCGAGAAGGCGTAACGCCTCCTCTCTTATTCTGCAGGCTGATAGAGATTCCCCCTCCTACGGAAGTAGCACGCCTAGTCTATTTTGTCAGATCGGTCGAGACGTCCTCCCCTGATTGCCCCCGGCAGCCAGGCGTTTTGATATGTTTAGAAGAAGAGACAGGCCCTTCTGGTCCTTGAAACGGGTGACCGTCGCTAAGTTTTCTGTCCCTTTTCCTCTCCTCCGTTGTTTTCTTCCCTTCTCTACTTAAAAGGGCCCATCGAGACAATGACCAGAATTTTAATAGGATTCAAGTCAAACAGACGGAGATTCCTTTTACCCTCGGGGAGTTGCCCCTTTTTTCCCGGGTCTCATCTCCCTTCACTTCCTCATATCGCGGCGGGACGTGACGGTAGGTTTTGAGGGGTCATAGCCTCACCCCGACCCACCCTTTACACCCCCCAATTATAGGGCCCCCGTCTGGGCAAGGTACACCCCTTGAGATGAAACCGCTCGTATTAGTCCCGACTCCTGCTTCTCAAATCTTATCCCTGGCGCTGATAGACCCTGCTCAGGCCACGTCCGTCAAGTACGTTACGCTTTCTCAACCAGAGCCCCCTACGATATTTTTTTGATTGATTCCTTACCCGGTTTCCATTGTTGGCGCCAAGGATCGGATCGTCGCCGTTCTCGGTCTTCCGTGCCCTTCGACTCTGAATCAGCGACAGATTTTTCGATACGTTTTGACCCCTACTCGGCATCCCTGCCTGCCTTTCGAGATTCTCAGTTCAAGGTTTTTCCCCTCCAGAGAAACCGCCCGGCAAGCGAAGTCACCGCGGAGACTCTCAGCTCCCCTTTTGATGTATGAGCGCATTTCTTTCTCCTGGCCCCGAGTTGCCCGTTCCCCCGTCGCCCGCTTTCTCTTCTGGATGGCACGTCCCGTAACGTGTAGTTTGATGGTCTTCGGACAACTGCATGGGCTCGGGCTTTCTCTTTCGGGCTTTTTTGCAACCAGTTTGTGCCGACCTCCCTTCAGCACGACCCTGTTTTTCTAGTTTTGCATGCCCACCCCGGTTCCGCCATGTATCCTCAGACCTTCAGTTTCACTCTAGCCCCATCATGGGCTTGCCATCTCTGACATTTTTTCGACAGTTCCCCCCTTCCGATTTGTTGCAAGCTGCTTTCCTCCCCGGCCCGCAAGTGTCCCCCCAAAAGAAACCCATTTTTCAGATTACTGATCCGTAAATACCTCCTAGTTGGACTGCTAGAAGATCTATTCAACCCGAGTTCCCCACGAGCCCTTCGAGAAGTCTGTGTTAATCCCAGAATTCCACTATAAGGCCCCCCCCCCCGCACTCTTCATTTTCTAGAGACAGGTTACCGAACGCCTCTCCCTGTCTCGGGCCTGAACTTTTTCTGTTCTTCGACTATTTGAAACGTAAGTTTTGCTTTGTTCCGTTTCAGCTTTTTCCGAGGACGTTATCATTGTGTCAGGTTTTTACCCTTCCCGTCGACTCGATTCTTTTACGACTGACTATTCATTCCTCCCTTTGCAGTGAAACTGTCAAGATCCCGGTCCCATGCCTCATTTGGAGCCGATTATGCTTCTCTAGAGTAGCTAGAAGTTTGTCTCGAAGCAAGTGCTGAACTGTAAGTCTTTTGTCTACCCCCTCAACTGGACCGCATGTTTCGAGCAGTGAATGATAGACCTCCAACCGTTTATTTCACCTATTCAAAGTGAAGTTTTCTCATCCCCGGGGTTATACTACTTTCTATAGTGGCCACTTTTCTAATTTCTGGAATGTAGAGGACGGTTGACCGTGGCTGGTTAGTGTCACCGACTGTGGCCGGTGGTTGTGAAGATGACCTATATCCTCCGGCTCGTTTTGAGATACGACCTCTCCCGGGACGGACTCTTTCCTATTCTCCTTTTATTTCAGACCGAGAGGTTCCTGACTGAATTGTATCTTTTATAGGTTTCTTCTTCCGCCTTCTCTCAAATGATCTGCCGAAGACTTTTTCCTTGCCAGGAGTCTCACTTGTCCGATTAACCCCCTCCAAAGCCTCCTGCCTCTAAAGACTGAATCTTCCATTAGATGGAACTTGCCTCTACGTCACTCTTCTGAACAAGCAGTGCCCCAGATTTCTCAAGACCCCTCACCGTAAGATTACGTGGACTTCGAGATATTTTAGGCCTCCCCCCACGACGCCTTTACGAAAAAATGCCCTTATGCGATGCTTAAATCCTAACTCCTGACCCTCTGACGCTCTTTTCAGATCACATACCGGCATGTTAGGACTGGTGCAGCCCCTCTTCCTTTTTCGTACCCTACGGATAGCAGACTCCTGAACCATCTCCCCCTTTCCTTTTTTTGTGAGTCGTTCACCTCTCTCGAAAGGTCCGTGGCATGCGTCCGCTCCACGAGCGATTCGGAGCGCGGCCATTTGCTTTTTCCA
>Ga0179591_1337392_pt1 | contig 11111 bp, 10 predicted proteins | sample CZOMad2_1_08_16f_FD_182891 | JGI IMG/M metagenome (GOLD analysis project Ga0179591, IMG submission 182891) | Vadose zone soil fungal communities from Angelo Coast Range Reserve, California, USA - CZOMad2_1_08_16fungal (PacBio error correction) | ecosystem: Environmental > Terrestrial > Soil >... | reverse complement strand
GGATCACCATTGACCACACTTTTTTCCCCCCTACCCTTGAGTTCGTAAGATTATGAATCGTGCTTATCGATGCGCCCTGTTAATATCTTTTTCCTCTCTTCCCTGTTTTATCTTCTCCTAGGCTTTTAAAGTGTAACAAAGTATAGGTATCCAGTTCAGTCCCCTCGTATTTGGTTAGTAGGTTTCTTCCTGGTCGCAGCTGGGCAGCCTCGCAAATTTCCCCTTTCCTCCTCCTCTCCGTTTTGAGCATCCTCCAAGCTTGCCCCATTTCCTTAAGGCGATGCAGTTCTCCGTGAAGACTTAGTATTTCTAAGTACTTGTTTTGCCGTTCTCGACATGGAAGGGACTTGACTTCTACGCACCTGCCTTCTCCGTGAATGTCCCCTCTTTTGTGACTTACTTTTTTTGACCCCCCCCCCCCATTTTCCTTTGCTGGTCTTCTTTACGCTCACACCATGTCCAGAGATAAATTGAGACAAGTTGCTCTCTACATTCGTTTCATTCTCCCCCCTCTCCAGTCCCTTGCACATTGTGACTGTAGTTTTTACTTTCCTCTTCTTTATGCTCGATTGCTGTTGCCTTCAACCGTTTTTTCTTCTGATCGCCCCGAGAGTGCTCCTTCCCAGTCCTCGATGGATTCTCTGCAGTTTTCTCCCTCTTTTTTTTCTTCCGATGTGCCAAAATTCGCATCGGATGCTCAGATGCGTCGTGGAGGGTTTGACTTGCGGAACCTTTTCCCCGCCTTCCGGGGATGATCCCAGCCGCCTTCCACTCCTTTCTGAGCACTCGTGTTCTCTTCCTTCCTTTCTTGTATGTTGTATCTCCGTCGGAACCACCGTTGTCAGCGCCCCTTGATCCTAGGTCTGTCTGCTTTTTTTCCCCCTGAGCGCGTCCGCTTCGGGTTCTCCTTTTTCTCGTTCGGCTTTATCTTTCTATCTAGTTCCCAATCCCCCCCCCCTTTCGACCATCGGACTCCCCACACCCTATCAAGTTGCCATTTTCTTGCCTGTGTCCGACGTGCCTTAACCGGCCATCTTTCCCGACTTCGCGCGCAGCCCAGATTTCCATCAAGTTGCGCACCCCTCATTGACAACATGTCCCGCGCTCTTTTTTTTTTAAAATCAGCTGGCCTCCCGCGCAATCGCTATGCGCTTCCCTCTTTTTCCGCTATCCCATCCTGAGGTGGTCCGTCTGCGGTAGTTAAAACATCACTTTTATGCCTTGTTTGTAGTTGTCTGTCCTTTTTACGCCTTTTCATTGAGAATCTTAATTGGCCTTGGACTTAGGAGTGGTCCCCATCCATGTGCTCTGAATATCAGAAGCACTTTATTTGTCCTTTATCGAGAGCAAACTGACTATTTTCCGTCCATCCCCTTTGGGGGATCGGCATCTGATGTCCCTTATTTTTTTCAGGATTCACTCGGCAAGGTGTGATAGGTTAGTCTGCTATCCACCATTCTTTTCTCTTAGGTCGTCTCCGGTCCCTTTGGTAGAGGTACTTTGACCATGACCCTCGGTGGCCTGTCCTTCTGAAGACTCGGTAGAGATTACAAGTGAGATCGCTGTACTGCAGTACTTCCTTCTTCCGGCCAACCCCTATGCGCCGGCGCCGGCGCCTCGGATTTTATGTCCCGGATTGAGTCAGTCCTCTTTCTTGCCCTTTTCCCGTGGGACGTCTCCTTACTTCTTAATTCTTTTCTTCGGATCGTCGATCGCGCGAGAAATGTTTAGCTGTCCCCCTTCTGAACGTCTTGGGGCCGCCTAACTTCCCTCTCTATCCGTAGTCGGGTGTGCTCGTATCTTTTCCCCCTCCCCCCCTCCCTTCCGCTTCGCAATCGATTGCATGCGAGAATAGCTGTACTTCTCCTCCGTTGTTTTTTTTTCGAGACGCTGCCCCTACTTTTCCTCATGTTCAGATGCGAGTGATCTTCTCTCGCCCGGCAGCACCTCTCGCTCGTGCGAAGGCTTAAAAATTATTTTCGCTTTTCCTCCCGGTGCCTACTTCGCGACGACGTGCCCCCCGCGTCATCGGTCACCATCGCAGGCATGGAAATCTTGTGAAAGTATCACCGCCCCGCGATCAAAACGTTCCCTTTCCGACCGACGTCTTCCTCCGCGACGACATGGAATCCTCGCCGGTCTCAGTAGAAGGTTCAGTCTATTTGGTCAAATGATATATGCAGTAATGGCGATCTTTCCGTTCGCTTACTCTTCTCTGCGGAAAGGCCCAGAGATGGGCTTTCCTTTACCACGTATTTTCGAAAAATAACAACTGAACTGAGGAACCCTCCGACCCCTCTCATTTGTGCGCACCTTGATCCAGACCCTCCCAAACGCTCCCTTACACGGGCCTCCTTTGGCATGCCCCACAGGAAGGCCGCATCCTATACCCACCACCATTTGGGCTGTCTGAACTTACTGCCCCCCCATACCTCAATTTTGCCCTGCCACAGGGTCGAACCTGTATTTCTCACTTGCACCACATTTTTTTTCGACTTTCCACTCTCAGTACCATTGGCCCCTTTGGACTTCTCTGACACTGAATCCGGCGTCTTGACACCTGCCCTGCCGTAGATACCACTTCATCATCCTTCCCCCACCCCAGTTCGGCCCGACCCACACTTTTCCCCCCCCCCTCGAGTACGTGATCTTTCTGATCCATCTACTCTCTTTTTCGGCGCGGTTTTTTAAAAAATTCCTGGCGTGGTCGGGGCCACTGATTCCCAACTTCTGCCAAGGTCCTTTTATCCCCTGCCGCGTGCTGTTGTGCGCTTTCACGTCGATTTATTATACGTCGATGTATGCGTTTTTTCCTCCCTTCCCGGAGTGGCTTGCTCGAGCCCCCTTCACGAATCTAGTCCGCAATTTACAATCTCGTCGGGTCGCTCTTTTCAAGACTTCTCTGGACCCAAATGGTTATTCCCCCCTCCGTTTGACCGGATTGATCGACGTTGAATACCGAAGTCCTTTTTATGTCCCCGCGCCAAGGATCTTTAGTGTCTTTTGATGCTCGGGCTTGGAAGGGCGTGCGCCGATTTCCTCCCCCAGGTACTTTCTGGGCAGTTCAAATGGCCTCGACTCACCCCCCCTTTAGCCTTTTGGCATCAATGTATGTTCCAGGGGTAAGCCGAACCTTGGGCTTAAAACCCCATTTCACATCCGATTCATCCCTGCTCTTCAGGTAAGCGCATTGATAGTCTTTCCCGATAGGCAACAAACCCCCATGTTACGTCGACCGCATATTCTCCTTCTTTCTACTTCCCTCTCCTCCGACTCACCATTTCGTTCTCTATCGGGGTCAGTACGCTTTGGATCAAACGTTTTTACTCTTTTTTTGAGTATGTCTTTTTTCTCTTTTTATATATGACGTGACATGTTGCTCTTGAACCCTTCCGTAAATGCAGAGTTTTTTTTGACGCACCAAGTCTCTCCCCACCTGGACAGTCCGACTACCGTCCGTTTTTCGTTATCGTCCATAGTAGTCCATTCTCTTCCCGTTTAAACACTCTTTCTTGTCCCTGTGAACGCTCCTTTTTCCCTCCCCTTGCCTTGACTGAGTCTGCTTTCACCCTCTGTTCCCTGCGAGGGACACTGTTCGAACTTTTATCTGAGGCTGCTTCCTTCCCTCGGGCCGCGCCCCCGAATATCGACCCCTCCCCCCCATTATTTCGTACGGTGATCTGCGTCCCCCCACGACTCTTATCCCCCCTTACTATCCTCCCCCAGTTTTGTGTTGCAGACTTCTTTTGAATTTACGAGTGGTCAGTCTCCCCCTCTCAGTCAAACGTTCGCGTGAGGCCCGAAATCTTGCTTGCGTGGGGTTATCTTGTGAGCGCTCGGTCTGCAAGCGCATACACTCTTTACAATTCAAATGACGTGCAAGCGCGCTTCCTATTTGTGCCCATAGACTCTTCCTTTCCTGCTGAAGCTCTTGGTTTTCCCCTCTTTTTATTTGTCACGGTCCCGACCTAGTCCGTCTTCATCAACCATGCGTTCTCGCTTCCTTGCATCGACGTTGGTTTTCTTTTTGGACCCACGCTTTGGAATATACCTTTCTAAGATGAGCTCACAACTCAACTCTCATACCCTCTTGAACCGACTCCTCTTTCGTCATCTAGTTCTGAGCCAGCTCGCTGGCAAAGATTAGTTTTTTACCCGGTCCTTGTTTTCCGTCTGTACAGTCTTCGTTACCCCCCCCCTCTTTGATCGACTTCCAGTTATGTCCTGTATCTCCCCCCCTCTGAGCGGTTATCGAACTGTCAGGTAGAGAAAGCGGGACATATGTCCTTTTAGTTTTTTTTTTTTAAACTTTGACCGGTCCAATGACAGATACGGACGTTTTTTTGCCGATGCGTTCTTTTCTTCTCTTGCGTTCAACTGTTCCGAGCTAGTGCACTTAACTCTGATTAAAGCCTCTAGTCAACCCGATGCCTTGTTGGGGTCTTTTTCTTCCCCAGGCGTTTTGATGCCGGCGATAAAGCCGTTCGATTATTGTTCCCTTCCCCCTGATTCCCTCTTCGGAGAGTCCCCCCCGCAAGGCGGAAACTGTGGGTCTTATCTGCTTTCCAGTGGCTCGATTTCTTTTTTTTTCTCTTCTTAACTCCTGCCGAAGCGATCCCTAGGCAGCATAAATCTCCGGGAAATTTGTAGACTTGCCTTCCCGGTCCCGCACGCGGCCCGAATCAGGCAGAGATTACTCCAGATCATCCGTTTTTCTTATCCCATTTCCCCCCTCTCCCCGCATCGAGTTTCAACTTCCCTAAAAGCCTCGCTCATCATGTGATCTTTCTTATCTCCCCCTTCGAGGGGAGGTGTCCCCTTCCTTCCTTCCCATGGCCAAATTTTCGGCCGTTAGGTGCACTTTTTTAATCCCGCCGGTGCCCGGTTCTAAGTTTAATGTCCTGCTCTCATCTCCTTTGTTTTGACCTGAGTGTTTCACTTCTAAAGTTTCGCTGTAGGAATACCCCTTTTTTTTTTCCTTTGCGGCCCTTTAGTAGTAACTCAGTTAATAATTTCGTCTCCCACCTAGTTTTTTCCCTTTTTATAGGGACCTGCCTGTGTTCGATATGCCCCCCCTCCTGCACATTTAGTTTGGATTGTGGATCTCTCTTTGACACTTCCGTCTGAGAGGAGCCCTTAGATCTTGTTGTTGGTATGAACGCTTTCCCCATTACTCGGAGGACCCCTTTATCGAACCTTCAGGGTATTTAAGGAAGCTAGTTTACGGATATAGCTACCTTCATTTCACGATATCAGGATCCCACTTCTCCCCCCCCTTAATTGCCATGTCGCCGACTTGGCGTCGTTTCCTTTCAATTTTTGACGGAAGAATAGAGACTCTTCTTCTTCTTCCTGCGAATCTTCTATCGCTTAGAAGGTAGTTCCCTTATTTTTTGAACCGGCGGAACCCCTGGTTTTCTCCGCATTCGCCATTCGCGGACCCCCCCCTTTTTCTGAAGTTTGTGCGCATCGGGAGTCCCTATCGAAAATCATAGGGTTCCCCCTTCAATGATGCATGCGGCCTATATTATTTGGTCTTCTCCCACTTTTTTTTTTGAGAGCGTTGCTTCCTCTCTCTTCGATTTAAGTGATGTCCCGGGAGATTACGATTCTCTCCAGCCATCCTTCCGCTCAGGCTTCTCTAATTTCACCACCCCCTTGAGTCCTGATTCCTCCCCCCTTGTGCCAGAAGCGGATTCTCCACCTTCTGACGATCGCAGGAAAGATCCTTCGCCCGCTCTTCCCTTTTTCCCAGTAACTTTCAGCCGAAGCCCCCCCTTTCTCTCGCGCCTCCCTTCCCAATTCATGTCTGCCGGCTCAGTTTTCCCTAGAGATGCATTTGCCGGAGTCTAGTAGACCAAGGTGACGGGTCTTCTGATACCAGCTTCTAGCGGGGCAATGCCTCGAGGTCAGTGGTCACGGTTTTCCAAGGACTAGCGCCCGCTCGCCCTCAGCCTACAATTTTGCCTGCTTCTTCCGAGCTCGCCCTGCACCAACCTCCGACCCCGAGGTGCACTCCCAGGACACAGGCTGTAGTTTCTTCCCGCTTCTCTCTTTCCCCAAAAATGTGCGGGTCTTTCATAGAACTATTGTCCTTTATCTCCCCCTTTTTACGACAAGAGAACTTATCTTAGAGAGATTATGCTCAAACTTTTTTTTTTATTTTCCCCCCCGTCACTTCACTTCGAGACATTCCCGACCAGATAGGACGACACCTCTCCACCGGCCCGGAGCCTTCACCCAGTAATCCTCCTTTTGAACGACAACTTTGGCAGCCCTACCCAAATGCTCTTTCTCTCCGTTTTTTTAAATCAGTTATTTAGCAGAGCATCTACATTCTGGATCCTTGTTCCTCAGGTTTTCTTAAAAAACTCCTGTGGTTCGCTTTTCCAAGGATTTACCCCTTCTTTGGCTGGCGCGTCAACTTTCGAGTACTAGTGACGTTTCGCGCTAAGTCGACCAGTCCTGAAATTTGTAGTATTTTCGTTTTCCGCCGATTTTAGGACAGTATTCGTGGGAGTCATCTCCCATTATCCGAGCCCTTCCCTCAGATCGACTCGTTTTACCCTGACTTGAAGAGGATTTCCTTTTTTTCCTTAAGACTCCGATGTTCCAAACCTTTTCTTGCCAAATCCGTTTCGACGCTGATCCCCCTCATCCGGCTTCTTCAACGACACGCGCCAAAGGTCGTCTCTTTTTTTACAGACTAGTTTTTTGAAGGCTTGCTGTGGATTCTCTCCCCCTTCTTCGTGGCCCATAACGATCCGACTCCCCCCCCGGAGAGAATTTTTCTCCTCCCTCCGATCATTGTGCCTCATTCATACATATGTCTCCCCAAGAGCTCTCCCTGCAGCTCCCGCTTTATCTCCTCGCTTACTATCCCCAGATCTCATGGGCGATCAGACCGGTTGCAGTAGAAAGTGATAATGCCAACTATCTTGACGAAACGTTTTTTTTCATGCGAGTGTCTTCTCTCCTGGTCCCTTTTCCACCCTCCATGATTCTTTCAGCTGGTCTAAGTCTCTTCTTCCTGTTTGATGCGTCTTATAACCTCACTCCCGTCAAGCGTTTGGCCCCCCCCCTTCCTGAAACCCTTAGCGCCAATGGCACGAGCGACGCAGGGTTTATCGTACTCTTCGTCACATGCGCACTCACCCCAAATTCTTTCAGGAGCCTCTGACCTTTGGCACCTGAAGGACCGCTGGAGATTCCCCCCGGTTCTGCGCGCGGCGCGGTTCTTTTAGACTTCTTTTTCCTCTTTGAGCCCCGCTAGAGACGCGACCTTGGCCCCCCCTCCACCCAACGTTCAATACGTACCCCTCGTCTTCCCCCTTTCCCCTTTGTTATCCCCCTCGGCCGGCCACGCCGAATTCCATTCTCATCCTTTTCTTGTTTTTCATCTCTCTTCTCTGCGTGGCCATGAACAAAAGTCATTTCTCGTTACGTACCTCGTCTTGCTTGATGGTTCCTTAGCGCTCGGCTGCTCTTTTATACCCCCCTCGGCAATTGCCATTCGCACGGCATGCCTCTAGAGAGATCCCCTATTTGTATCCTTCAGTCTGCTTACTGGTGTTCCCAGTCTTGAACCCGAAGGGTCTCCTCTACTCGGGAGAGGGCCGAGCTTGACTCACGCAAATGATTTTGAGCTTGCCATTTGGACTACGTTTTTCCGTTCGGGTTTTTTTCCCCAAAAACTTGCGGTGCCGGATCATGTATATCTAGCTACAACCCCTTCACGTAGATACCGGTGACACTCCTGAATTTTCCCCTCCGCATCCGGTTTCATGATTTTCCAGCGCATTTTGACCCCGGCTTTTTCCTTCCTCGTGGTCAGGATCTTCATGCTCTATGTTTCTCTGTCACGGGTTGGTGATTCCATTCCCAAGCGAGGGTAGCTACCCCTTCTCTCGAGAATCGGGATGATCGGAATGTCTCTCCTTTTTTTTGTCAAACTATGTCTTCTTACGGTACCTGAAGTATTGATGTTTCTTGTCGTCTTTGCTCGTCCTGGTGGCTTTTTTTATTTACCAGAATTACGGGTTCGATAGCGCCAAGTAGAAGAATTACCTGAGCTTTGAGAAACACTCTCTGAGGGTTCTTTTTTCTTCATACGCTGGCGGTTATACCGGAAGTTTAGAACCCCCTCTGGTACGCCTTTCTTGTTCACTAGGTTATGAGGAGCTTCGATCGCAGCCGGCGTCACTTTTTTCTCTTCTTCCCTCCTAGGGCCGGGCTCGATCTTAGAGACCTTCTTTGCGTCCTCTGATCGCGGCCATATACATCTACCCGGACCTTCTTGGTTGTGCGAGTGAGCGCCGGCCACTTCCTTCTGGCGACCTCATGTGCCCTTTGTCGTCCGCTCCAAAGCATCAATCAGTTTGGAATCATTGCCCCTAGAAAACTACAGCCCGCGTTTTTCACACCGCCATTTTTTTTCCCCCCAAGCATAGCTCCTCATTTCGATTGCTTCTGCGCTCTCGAGTATGATCCATCTCGTTTGCGGACTGCGCGGCCACTCGGAACGGATGTTGCATTTTTGTGAACTGAGAATGGACGTTGCCCGTGTCGCCGGATTACATTTTCTCGAAGACGACTTTTTCTTTGCATTGTTCCTTCCGGAGACCTTCACCCGTTTGGAGGCAACAGAGAAGAAAAATATTATCTTTATTCCTGGCCTCGAGCTATATGGCTTTACATTTTTTCCCTTCCCTAAACATTTGGTAAAGGAGTATATTAGCCCGTAAACAAGGCATTGCCACGTCCTTCCCCAGGCGATGCTCGGGGAGCTTTACAGTCGCGAAATTGCGGTCTGATTCCTTCTTAGATTAATTTACCTTGTATGCTGAATAACCCGGTTACACTTCCCTTCTTACATTCCCTTGTCATCTTCTACAGCTTTTCTGATCTCGACCTACCGTGACTCTCGTGTACTGTGCACGTCTATCCTCCTTTTTACTGAAATATGCGCCTTCCTCGAGTAACCGTCAGGCGAGATGACTATTAGGTATCCTTCCTTGTAGATCTTGCGAATTCGACTTTAGGCAGACCCATTCTCTCTCTGCGGATCGAAGGGTCCCTCGTCCCCCTCGCGGTGGGAGCCTACTTTTTTCCGGATGACGAATCGAGGCGTCTCCCTTAGAGACCTCTCCTATTCAACCTTCATCGTCCATTCTTAAACCTACCTTCTGAATGCTCGTGAATCTCATCCCTTAATTCCAGCTTTTTGTGTTTCTGTCCTATATTTAGAGCGCCCTCTTATCTCCAGAGAATTTTTCGCCATCCTCTCCCCGATTTGAGTCCCGGCCCAAAAATAATACGCTTGAGATATTCCTTCCCGGCGCCAAACCAGTTTCCTGTAAGAACGGTTCCTCCCGGGACGACGACGTCGAAGGCTGAAGTCTGTTTTTCTGGAATTGAAGTTCTGATGCTTTCTCAGTCAATAAAGTTCCTTTCTGTCTTCCATGGCCCCACTTTCGAGCGCCTCCTGGACAATCTATTTCTCCATGCATACAGACCCAGCTGGCTCTAGGGATGGCCCCGTTTATAATTCTTTACCCAGAGGATTCTTTAATTGCTTTGGCGATTAAGCGCTGATCGGCATGGGGACTGGGAAAGTTATTTCTGTTAGAGGTTCTAAAAAGACACTTCGAGACGCCGCCGCCAGCAACAAGAATGGTTTGCGTCTCTCTTTCCCTCTCAACGAGCAGAACCTTGAGCTTTTAATCTCTTGCCCCCAGGCAATTGGTTTTTCCTCATACGGAGACTAGATCCCAATTGTTTTTGATGAATTTTCTATTTATATCTCGCTCAATTTTCCAGTGCCCCTTTCTCCTATTGCGCGCCCATTCACCCCCCATCCTATCCAAGTGCAGAGAGGTCCATTTCTTCTCTCCCAATGACACCAGGCTTTGAAATTTCGGGAGCTTCACCACCCCTTCCGTTGCACGAACATTTTGACCTACCTACTCCTGAACCCCATCGATGGATCATCTCTACTCCTTTTTTGAGTCCTCTACATTCTGCGCGATAGATTTAGACCTGGTTTCAAAAACTCGCGCTGATGTTTTTGTAGCTGTGGCCCCCAGGCAAGGATCCAACGTGATGATCTTTGTCGTTACAGGCTTCTTCGGATTTGTGCAGTTTCCCGGCGCTTCACGTCTAATACCCGACTAATTCTATTTCTTTCCCTCCCCCCCTACTCCGATCGGCAAGTAGTTTTGTGACCGAATTCAAGCTATGCCCTGCCCGCATCTTCAGCGTTAGACCAGGACCTTTCCTAACGGCATGCGCCGCCGCCCCCAACTTCACTCTTTACTTCAATGTTTAGGCCCAAATACCCCTTTTCGACTTATTCCCGTTTGCATCTGCGAGACTAAGGACGCGACCCTCTTTTTTTTCGCGCGTCTCGCTCTTTTTCGTTAAGGAGGTTGGGTCCAGGCGCGTCTCAACAAAGGAATCTTTCCCAGTTCCCCGCCTCCTCCCGACCCCCCTGGCGCGCATCTTTCGCCCTAATACGATTTCTTGCTTTACGGCCTCCGACCCTTCCTTACCCAAGCTCCTAGACCCCTCTCCGCTTCGGCTATCTCTCTTTTATGAAGGTAAGCTCTACCGCTCTCTGTGCGATCAGGAATCCCCCCCCCTTTTCCTTTGCCTCCTCTCGCATCGATTATTCTGAGCTATCTGAACCAATGCCGGAGGCGCTTCATCTCCCTCTTTCTATGAACAGAAGAGTCTTTGAGCTTCCTTGTGGCGCCGGTTATCTCTGTTTGCCTTGTCTGAGTTTCGTCACCATGATCTTCCCGCCCTATTTTTGCACCACCGAACCCGGCCCCCACGTCTACCCATGGAAAGCAGCCCTAAGTTCGTTAGTATCGTTCGGTCCGCTAAGGCAACTTCACTCTTTTTTCTCTTCCTCTTTCCTGAGACTGGCATTGCCTGCAGGCAGTGTGCCTCACAGCGGTAAGAGGCTATGTCCTAGTCCGTGCGAATGGTGCGTTCCTATTTTCTTTCCTTTTAGCGCTCGACCAGGGCATCCCCGTTTTCCCCTGCCCATCCGCTTTCGTACGCGCACGCGACGTTCGATTGACTGGCCCAAGAAGAATTTCCCCCCC